>SMEH01000752.1_pt1 | contig 16420 bp, 12 predicted proteins | sample 2456361 | NCBI WGS metagenome assembly SMEH01 (sample SAMN10132587, study PRJNA489261) | soil metagenome | isolation source: day1 control-loamy sand soil ammended | place: USA | reverse complement strand
CAGCAGATCTCGAGAATCCCTACTATCGCTCGTGAGGATGTAGCGAAATATCTCTCCTGTTGGGCCAGTCGGAGGCTGAACTTCCGTGTCGACACCTTCTGGCAGCTCAACATTTCTCAATTGATTATTGACCTGTTGACGGGCAAAAAAATCTTCCACATCATCATCAAAAATCAAGGTGATTACCGACAAGCCAAACATGGTAACGCTGCGGATACTTGTTTTTCTTTGGACGCTATTCATTGCGATCTCAATGGGGGTAGTCACAAACCGCTCTACCTCCTCAGCACTTCTTCCAGTCCATTCGGCAGTAATGGTAATTTGCGTGTTGGTTACATCTGGAAAGGGTTCAATTGGAATATGGATATAGCTTACTATGCCAGCAACTACCAGTAGTATTACCCAGAAAAATGTGAAGAACTTATGCTTGAGAGAAAAGGCAACAATATTTCTTATGAACTTATCCATGGTAGCGTTAACTAGAAGATATGAAAAGTATCAAACAGTACTTGTAGTTTGTAAATCAGCTTTAAAAGCTTATATACCAAGTGCATCATATACCAATAGGCCATTTTGAGTAATGATCGTCTCCCCTTCTTCCAGTCCAGCCGCTACATAAGTGATGTCCTCAAATTGCCTGAAAGGATGAATACTCCTCCTTTCCAGGCGATACTTATCTCGATATACCACCACCCAATATCTGCTCTTATCGAAAATAACCGCTGACGAAGGTATGGCCACCATTTTTTTGTCTTCCTTGTGTATGATGTCTACTGTACAGTTCATTTCAGGCATTAACTTAAAGTCAGTATTGGGGATGGTAATGCGTACCTTCATGGATTTTGTAACAGGATCGATGGCATTGAATATCTTATCGATTTTGCCTCTGTAGACAACGTCTGGGAAAGCCAAGGTTTTAATAGTGGCTTCCTGCCCTACGCTAACCTTCAGAATATCGCTCTCGTGCACATTGGCCAGAACCCATACTTCATTTGTCTCTGCTATAGAGAACAAAGGTTCGTTACTATCTGCCCGAATCTGTTCATTTTGGCTCACCTGCTTGCTGATTACAAAACCACTCGTAGGTGCAGTCACATGGTAGGTAGAGCCATTTTTTAGGTTATAGATGTTGTAAACCTCACTAATTCTGCTTATCTCACTCTTGGCTTTCTCTAACTCGCTTTTGGCTACGGCAAGGTCTTTTTCAGTGTTTAGTTTGCCTTCATACAGGTCCTTGGCTACTTGAAGCCTCCTTTCCGCTATGGTCACATCGTTTTGGGCATCGATACGCTCTTTTTCATATTGGGCAATTTCCCCACTTCTAATACTGGCCAATATGTTTCCCTGCTCTACATAGTCTCCGAGTTCTACATTTATTGCTGTTACGACTCCTCCAACCACTGGATAAACCTTCGATAATCTATCGTTTGCAGCGGAAATCTTGCCAAATAAAAGTAGCCGATCATTTACTGTCTTAGCCTCAACTTCAAGAAATTCACATTTTTCCTCCATCAGATCACTCAGCACGAATGCTGTCATGATTTCTTCAGGCTGCGATTCCTGACAGGCAAGGTTTATAGTTGCCAACAGGGCAATAAGTACCGATAACCTATATTGGTTCATCTTTATTGTAACCATCTTCATCATCTAAAAAACTTCTTTTCCTACAAGTAAATTAAGTTGCTCAGCAGCTTGTACTAAATGGGTGGTAATACGGCCCATTTCGGCCAAAACATCATTATAAGCCTCAAAAAAGTCCACAAACTCTATGAGCGAGATATTTCTTTTTTTGAAGTTAGTGAGCATTCCATTGAAAGTAATGTCGAAATCTTCGTTGTATAAAGTCATGGCTTTTTGATACTCGCTCATAGCGTGTTCATACACAGTAAGGGTGTTTTGCAGCTCCACTATAAGCTCAATTTCATGCGCTTCAAGCAAATACTGTGTAGCCTTTAGGCGTAGAGCAGAAGATTTTATATTTCCTTGGTTTCGATCCCAAATCGGCAAAGGAATGGCAATGCCCGCATTGATTTGATTGTCGAAAGCTCCGCTCCTTTGGTCGTACCCCACAAATAGGTTAATGTCGGGAATGGCCATACGCTTTTGATATTGCCAGTGCTGGCTTGCAAGCGCTACTTCCTGCTGAGCGATCAAAAGGTTGGGCTGGTGAACCAAAGCCTCATTCAATAGCCTATCAAATTCCTGCGTTTTAAGATACTTATCCACGTCATGCTTTGAATGCTCAAACAAAACAGGCTTTGTAGTATGTAGCAATATTTGAAGGTTGGACTGTACCTGCAAATAATCGGTCAATAATGTCGCACGCTCATTGTTAAGATTGAGATACACTCCCTTTAGTCGCACCAACTCCTGTAGTGGAATATTGCCTTTTGCTACTTGAGCTTCATGGGCCGTCAAAATGGTATCTAATAGTGACAGTTGTTCGCTATAACGATCTAATAGTATCTGCTGCTGCCTCAATTTATACAGATCGTTGTGCAGTTGAAACTTGAGCTGCTGAACAAGCCGGTGAAATTCGAGCAATGCGATTTTGGCATCTAGCTCGGCAATGGCAATGGAAGATTTTCTTTTCCCTCCAAGTACTAGGAGTTGTTCCAGTTGAAACTCTTTATGTCCTGTAGAATTTACATGAAAAGCCTTATCGTTTACAGGGTCGTAGGCTGTAAGTAGTGTTGAGAAAATTGGATTTGGATACAGTTTAGCCTGCACAATTTGTGCCTCTTGAGCCCCCACCTTCAACGATGCCGCCAACAAATAGTAGTTATGAACCAAAAACAGACTGTCTGCTTGTTGTAGGTTAATCTTGAGTGTATCGGCGGCTTGTGCATTGACTACAAAAAGTACACTGCTAAAGAAAAGAATCGCGTTCTTGATGGACATTTATTGTATAAGCTGTTCAAAAGCACAAAGAACTTTGAATCCAGCTTAAAAAGACCTTAAAACGGATAAAGATTAGCTTAAAAGCTAAAAGAGTTTTGGATTACAATGGAAGTGTTATAGTAAAAATGTTGGCATTCGTCTCTTGATGGCGATAAGCTATAGATCCCTGATGTAATGCCATTATCCTGTTTACAAATACCAGTCCAAGACCAAAGCCTCGCTTACCTACACTGTTTTGACCTCGATAAAAGTGCTGGAACATTTGCTTTTCCTCTTTCTCGCCCATTGTGGGACCATTATTGATGAAGTCTATCTGCAAACAATCTTCTTGAGGGATGAATATAATCTTTGCTTTTTGATCATCACTGTAGTATATACAGTTCATCATAAGGTTCATCAAAGCCAATTTCAATAATTGAAAATTACCAGGAACCGTCAGTTTACTTTCGTCCTCTATGGCTTCCTCATAAGCGATTAGAAACTGGAAATCAGGATATAAGGCTCCCATCTCATTTACTAAGTCGAATATGAGCTCGTCAATCCGCAGAGGATTTTGTGATAAGCCATCTCCTCCTTCTACCTTCGAAATCTCCAACAAGGCATTAATGATTTCACTTAATGAATGGGTATCCTTTTTTTGATTTTGAAGGAAAGTTTTAATCGTCTCCAAGTCAGTCTCTTTTTCGATCCTTTCAAAATTGGAGATCAAGATCGCAATAGGTGTTTTCAGTTCATGTGAAATATGTTGAATCGCATGCTTTTGAAAAGCAAAAGCGTCTTTCATCTTTTCCATCAAAACATTGAAACGCTGTGCCAAAATAGCGATTTCATCTTTGGAAGCTTTTACTTGAATAGGCACAAACTCTTTTCCAAAATCATAATTTTTCAAAGCGTTGGTAATCGTAGTAATCGAACTTGTAATTGTTTTTGAGAAAAGATAAGCTATTATAATTAATATCAGGGAGGCACCTATAAGCGTGAAAATCAATGCATATTTTAAAAACTCAAGTTTGCTATATCCAAAATAATCGTAGGCCTTGCTGATCCCATAATATACTTCCTCAGAAGAAGTCACACAAACTCCCACTACATCATACAAATCCTCTTTTGTTTCTATCCAACTATTCTCAGGAGAAAGACGTTTTAAAATATCTCCAGAAAACACGATCTGTGTATCATCTATGCTAGAATAGATAAGCTGTTTCTCACTATTGAAGATTAAAAGCTTCTCATCATATAGGTCATCTATCGTTAGCCGGTCCATAGCTTCAATAAGCCTATCTTCTATATCTTGAATTTCGACCAAAAACTTTAGCGTGGTAGTAATCTTTTGCTTTTGCCGCTGTTGAAACTCTTCTTCTCTGTACTCGGCAAACAAGGTATAGATAAAAAAGAAAGTAATTCCTATGATAGAAATGGCGATAAGGTAGAAATAAAGCAGTATTTTTTTTCTAATGCTCATCTGTTTGAAAATAATATCCAAAACCTACCTTGGTCCTGATGGAATGCTTGTTGAAAGGCTTGTCGATTTTCTTGCGCAAGAAATTAATATATACTTCTATGGTATTGGTGTTCACGTCCAGTGATGTGCCCCATATTTCCTGAACCAAATCTTTTTTTGCCACCAGCTCGCCTTTTGATCGAAGCAACCTTAGTAATATTTGATATTCTCTAGGGGTAAGCAATACTTCCTTTCCTTGCCTCAAAACTGTTTTGTTGACCAGATCTACCACAATATCTCCTGCTACTATGGAATTATCCGACCCATTTTCTGCCGTCCTAAACATTCCTCTTTTAATAAGAGCATTAATCCTCAAGATCAACTCCCGCATATAAAAAGGCTTGGTGAGGTAATCATCGGCTCCTTGATCATACCCTTGGATTTTGTCTTCAAGCTCTCCAAAAGCTGTCAACATCAAAACAGGTGTGGTGGTGTTATATTGCCTAAATTCATGGCATACGGCATAGCCATTCTGGCCAGGGAGGTTAATGTCGAGCACAACACAGTCATAGGCCTGCTTTGCCAACATTTTGCTTGCCAAAAGGCCGTCAAATACAACATCCACCTCCATGCCTTCCGCAGTCAATGCTTCTTTTATATTGCGGTTCAAAATAGGATCGTCCTCAACAAGTAATAGCTTTTTCAAACTTTCTTATTTTTAGTGCATTATCAATCCCAGAAAGGTAAATTTTCGCAGATTTCTTCTGGGCGACGTATTCATAGGAAATTTATTGCTCCCCCATATGTGAGGAAGGCAGGAACGGAGATATTTAATTGTTAATTATCAACTGACCACTATTACTTTGCCTACTTTTCGTCCAACAAGATTGTCCTGCCTTCCTTATTGCTTTTGATTATCAACTCAATCAAATGAATAACGTCAGCTGCTTCTTCTGGCTTTACGGCCACAGGCTTTCCATAACGTATAGCATCATAAAGGTTTTGGTAAAATGCGGAATAGTTGCCAGGCAAAGTTTCAATTTTCCCTACATAGTTGAAGCCATTTATTTCAGCATTCAACTTTCCCCAGTCCGTATCAGGTTCTTTTCCCCAATCGTCTCCTTCAGGAAATTTCCCCACTTTTAACGCCTCTTCTTGGGGATCGATTCCATACTTGACAAAAGAACCTGTTGTGCCATGTAGCATATACCTGGGGCCAAGCTCCCGCACCAGGTAGCTGGATTTTAGATTGACTTTCAAGTCGGGATAGTGGAGGATAATGTTGTAATAGTCATCTACATCACTTCCCTTTCTACGGGCACCTATATCGGCTGTGACGGCTTTAGGCATCCCAAACAAGACAAGTGCCTGGTCGATCATGTGAGAGCCTAGATTGTAGAGAATGCCAGATCCTGGCAGATCGGTTTCTTTCCAACTTTCTGAACGTATTTCGGTCACATACCGGTCGTAATGTGCTTCATACTCCACTAACCTGCCCAACAGCTGCTGTTCCACTATTTTCTGTACCGTCATAAAGTCGCCATCCCAGCGTCGGTTTTGAAACACAGTCAGCACAAGTTGCTTTTCCTTTGCAAGTTGGATCAGAGAGTTTGCTTCCTGATAAGTTACAGTAAAAGGCTTCTCCACCACAACATGCTTCCCTGCAAGTAAGGCTTGCCGTGTCATTTCAAAATGAAGCGCATTGGGAGTATTCACGATAACCAATTCTATTGAAGGATTCTCCAAAAGCGCTTCAAAACTCCTCACTATCTCTGCGTCAGGAAAATGCTGTCGTGATTTTTGACTGCTCCTTTCTAATACATGGGTAAGCTGAAAACCTGGGGTTCGCACAAGAAAAGGGGCATGGAAAACCATGCCCGACATACCATAGGAAGCTAACCCTACCTTAATAATGCTCTGCTCATTAACCTTTGCCATTCTATATTATGATGGTTTTACGTTCATAAAGCCAGCATGATCGCTATTTAGTTGACCTGAATTTCTTCAAAGTCGCTCATACTGGCACCTCGGCTAAAGTTACGGATATTATAAGTAAGCGTCACCATAAAATACCTTTCCAATACAGTAGAACGGGAATCTTCAATATACATCTCAGAAACGTTCCTCCAAATATTGTTATTTTGCTCTAGCAAATCATATACATTGAAGCTGATTTCAGCCAAGTCGTTTTTCAAGAATTTCTTCCCAATGCTCATGTTCACCAGCAATGAGCTTTTATCGAAGTCATCCGCAAGGCCAGAATTGACTTGGTGCCTAAGCTCTGTACGATATACAAACCCATCCCAAAACACCCAGTTATAGCGTAGCCTTGTAGTCTGGTTAAAGAAATTTGTACTCAAAGCCGGCCTCAAAGAATTTTGAACCATATTATATCGCGATCCTGTAGAAATATGAAAATCCACATTCTCACTGATGTTGCTACTCAATGAAAGTCCCAACCTAAAATTACTTGTGTTCACGTAATTGATCTCGTCGTTGATCATGCCGGGAATTTTCACATGATTGACGGATCCATTGATATTGAAGTTAGAGCCCAATGTGGAAATTGGTTTTCCAAAGCTGAAATATGAATGGAAGTCCCAATACCCATCTAGATTGACAGGTCTAGAAAGCTGTGATCCTCTTTCTAACACTATGTTATCATTGATAACGACTGGTTCTTCAGCAATAGTAAGACTATTCACAATATTGTTTTGCCTGATTGATGAGGCTAAATACAAATAAAATGATTGCTCGGTATCGGGATTGTTGGCTCTATACCTGGCCCTTATTCTATTGGTATAAGATTGGTCCAGGTCAGGGTTTCCTGTCCGTAAATGAAGCGGGTTTGAGTTATCAATCACATTTTGCAGCTGCCCAATGGAGGGCTCATTGGTCCAAGTGTCGTAATCAATGTTGAGATTATTAGACTTAGAAAAATTATAGGTGAAACGTACCGTCGGCAAAACACTGTTAAACGAACGGCGCATAGCAAAGGGCTGCGGGAATTCTTGATCGTTCTTTAAGCTAGCATGCTGATACTCTGCCTCTACTTGCAATCTGAGCTTCTCATTGGCATATTGGTAACCCAACTCCAGTTCTTGGGTAAGGTATTCACTTTCAAAAGTATTGCTTAGCGTAGTATCCAGCTCGTTATACTCACCGATATCTCCCGACACTATATTATAAGAAAGCTTGTCCGAATCGTTGATACGGTTGCTTATAGAATACTCCAGTTCCATCATGCTCTTCTCGCCCAAAGGCTCGGTATATCCTAATCTAGTGCGCCACGACAGGCCTGTCCTATCACGGTGTGTATACTGATTCAATAGCTCTAGGCTGTCTGTTTGCTGAAAATACCTGTTACTGGCGAGTCTATAAACGTTATCCTCATTGGTGTGGAAGCCTACATTCTGGCTAAAGGTAAGGCTCCTTCCCTTTTTCCTGAACTTTCGGCTATAATATAAATTGTTGTTGAAATCGTAGTCGTGATACTTGGCATTGGATCGGTTTTCTGTGCTGTTCAAAGGATCTTCGCCCACCATGGTGCGCCCTGTAAAAAAATCGTTCCGCTTTTCATGTCTCAAGGAAATATTAGGCCTGAAGAGAATCCTATTACTAGAATCTATATTATATTCCAATCTCATCGCAAAGAAGTGGTCGAAGTTTCTCTTTGACATTTCACTGTTTTGGGTGTAAACCTGTCCAGAATCTGTAGAAGTAATATAATCCCTTACGATAGATCTGCTGTTGGTATTCTCAATATGGTTAAGTTGATAACTTGCACTCACATCTATTTTCTCCCCCCAGTTATTACCAAAGTTAATTCCAATAGAGTTGGTATTGATCAGTCCGTCTTGCGTCCTGCTATCCCCTTGACTATTAGGATCGGCGGAATAATTCACCCTGTTGATATTGTTGCTGAGTGCTGTCACAGTCACTCTTCTGTCATTATTGAAGAAGTTGACACTTGATCCCACCTGATAGCTATTATTGGTACCATACCCGGCAGTTGCTTTACCAAACTGCCCTCTCCTGCTTTCCGGTTTTGTTATGATATTGATGGTTTTGAGTCTTTCACCATCATCAAAGCCACTTAGCTCCGCCTTATCACTTTTCTTGTCGAAAACCTGGATGCTGGCAATCACGCCTGCAGGCAAGCTTTGTAATGCGACATTCACATCACCACCAAAAAATGGTTTCCCATCTACTAAGATTTGCTGCACATCCTCTCCTTGGGCTTGTAGCTTGCCATCCTGCACCGTGATACCTGGTAATTTTTCAATAAGGTCTTCTGTACAGCATGAGCAAACTTGGCTTGAACAACCACCCCTTCCATCATTTGCACATCCGGGACAAATTGTAGTTTTCCTAAGTTGATGGCCTTGTCCTTCACCTGTATTTTTTTTGTATAGGTCATATAACCTACATAACTAGCACTAAGAGTATAATGGGCAGGAGGCACATCTTTAATTTCAAAATATCCTTCTAAATCTGTTACTGCGTAATGTTTTCGTTCTTGGGTTGCATCATTGATGAGAATAACATTCACTCCTATCAACGATTCAGAGGTGATGCTGTCTTGCACTACTCCTGATATTGGGTAATGCTGGGCTGAAAGTGTGGAAACAGTAGAAAATAAAACGAGAACAACCGCAAAAGCTTTTGACATTTGATAGAAATACTTTAAACTTAATAAATGATTTATGGAAAAGTCCAACTCAAATAGAATGATCCAAATTAATCTCTCTAAGCATCATATATACGACCATACCTCTAGGTTTTAAAAAAACCAAAAAAGGAATGAGATGCATAGTCCTTCCAGTGCACCCAACGCAAATTAACACGTTTTAGTGCCTGGGATCCTGATTTTTTATAGAATTTTTGAGATCGTATTAAAACAACCTTGGATATATAATAAAATTTGCACGGTATTAACTGCTTATTATGAGTGTCATGAAGGGTCAAATTCCCTCCACTTAAAACATAAAATATAAGGTAACATATTTTAAAAATCTGTTACCTTATATCTCTAACAATCGCTTTTCACCCCCAAATGGAAGCGTCAATATTGATCATTTATAGGTTAATGCAGAAGCTAACGTTAAGGTTATGTAATGGAGAAGCCGTTGCTAGCGTATAGGAGAGCTTGATCCACATGCAACACACCCCTTGTTGACTTTACTGAACGCCTTTTACATTCATTTTTAAACCATATACCGCTCCCATAGCCGTTATAAACAATGTCCTCCTATCGCTTCCTCCAAAACATACATTCGCTGTCCAATGCTCCTTTATTGGAATATGGGCAATTTGCTCACCTTTTTTATTAAACACCGTAACACCTTTTCCAGTCAAATATATATTGCCATTTTGGTCTATCGTCATGCCATCAGAGCCCATTTCTGCAAACAAGGTTTTATTAGCAAGCTTACCATTTTTTCCTATGTCATACCGATAGGTTTTATCAGCACCGATATCTGCTACATACAACTGTTTGCCATCAGGAGTGCCTATAATGCCATTTGGCTTCTCTAGGTTTTCATCTACCCTGAGCAGGGTTTTTCTATCGGGCGAGAGATAATAGACATGTTCACCATCCTGTTCCATTTCGGGGTCTCTTTCCCAGTATGGTCGCTTATACAAAGGATCCGTAAAAAAAATCCCACCATCAGGCGCTATCCAAAGATCATTGGGCCCATTAAGTCGCTTGCCCTTATAATCATGCACCAGAACAGTGTGCTGTCCATTGGCATCAATCGACCAAAGCTGGTTGTCCATATCGGCACAAGCAAGCAGGTTGCCCTTTTTATCAAAATACATTCCATTAGACCTACCTGCTTCTGACATAAACACCTCTATTTCCCCATTGTTCGCATTCCATTTAATGATTTTATCATTGGGCTGATCTGTAAAATACACGTTTCCATTTTCATCTACAGCTGGCCCTTCAGTAAATGAAAAACCTTCTCCAAGCTTCTCTACTTCTGCATTGTTGGCAACAATGCCTTGCTTGTCCACAATCTGTGCGGTAGCTAGGGCAGGAATCAACAAACAATAAATAATGATAGGGCTAAAAATAAGTGGTTTCACATCAAACATAATAGTAAAAAGTTATGGTTTAATTTGTTAGGAAGTCAACGTGCTAAAGATACAATCTTCTAGCTGTTGGTCAATAGGGCTTAAATATATACAAAAGTTTTAAATTTTAAGGGATGAATTTTAAATTGAGAGCTAGCACTGTTTTCAATAACCGTGCCCTTAAATAGGTACAAGCCATAAGAATTCACTGGTCGACAGGGAAAGCCCAACCCTTTCCTTTGGTATCTGAAACCTCTTACGCTACTACAGGTTGCTTTTGATAGGTTCTCCTCCTACAACTATTCGACCCCAATGAGGCATAGACATAGTATGGCTCAGAAAGAATGTAGCATTAGCTTGTGATGTGATTACTTGCACACCCGCCATACGGCAGAAATAGCCTCCCTGACGGGTGCGCATGATTGGCAAACTGCCTTTTACAACCTAATAGGCTCTATGGCCTCCCTTAGAGCTTTTGCAGCCTGTACCATTTCTATCAAAGCCCTCTTTGTTTCCTCCCAACCCCTAGTTTTGAGACCGCAATCGGGGTTTACCCATAACTGCTCTTTTGGAATAACAGTTTTGGCCTTATCCAATAACGCCACCATTTCTTCCTTTGACGGAATCCTAGGAGAGTGGATATCATATACACCAGGACCAATCTCGTTGGGGTATTTAAAATTAGCGAATGCATCCAATAACTCCATTTGGGATCGAGAACACTCTATGGTAATCACATCCGCATCCATATTGGCTATATGCTCAATGATATCATTGAATTCAGAGTAGCACATATGTGTATGAATCTGTGTGGCATCACTTACCCCACTTGAAGATATCTTGAAAGCCCTAATAGCCCAGTCCAAGTAATTGTCCCATTCTTCATTTCTCAACGGCAACCCTTCCCTAATAGCAGGCTCATCTATTTGGATAATTTTTATTCCCGCCTCTTCCAAATCCTTCACTTCATCTCTAATTGCCAAAGCAATTTGTAAGGCGGTATCTGAACGAGGTTGATCATCCCTAACAAACGACCACTGCAAAATCGTTACAGGACCGGTGAGCATTCCTTTTACAGGCTTTTCGGTCAAAGACTGGGCATAAGTAGACCAGCCAACCGTCATTGGCCGTGGTCTGTGCACATCGCCATAAATAATGGGAGGCTTCACACATCGAGATCCATAGCTTTGAACCCAACCGTTTTTTGTGAATGCAAAGCCTGCCAACTTTTCACCAAAATACTCCACCATATCATTACGCTCAAATTCTCCATGCACCAGCACATCCAATCCTATTTCTTCTTGCAACCTAATGGTATCTTGAATTTCTTGGCTCAAAAGTGCATTATATTCTGCCAAACCCAATTCTCCTTTTTTATATTTTGCTCGCCAACTGCGTATAGTCTGAACTTGTGGAAATGACCCTATAGTAGTAGTCGGCAATAGCGGCAGTTTCAAATTTGCAGCTTGGGCTTCCCGTCTGATTAAAAATGGATTTTTTCTTCTATCATCGGCGGAGTTGACATTCTTCGCCCTTTCTTTCACTTGCTCATTATGAATCAGCTTAGAACTATTTCGATCAGCTATTGCGTTTTTATTTTGATCCAGTAACGCTTTATAATCAGACCGGGATTCCTCAGTGGCCAGCTTGCTTAAGACCACCACCTCCTCAAGCTTTTGTTTTGCAAATGCCATCCAGTTTTTGATGGAAGTGGGCAATGTTTCTTCATTCGTTTCTAATGACAAATCACATGGAGTATGCAACAGGGAGCATGAAGGAGCGAGGAAAAGCCTCTCTGATCCCAATTTGTCTTTGGCCAATTTGATCAACTCCAAGGACTTCACGTAATCGTTTTTCCATATGTTTCTACCATCCACAATGCCCATAGAAAGCGATACATTGGGCTTAAGCTGATTCAATGCTTCGCCCAACTGTTCAGGGGACCGAACCAAGTCAAGATGAAGCATGCACACAGGCAAAGACGCTGCTAAGGCCAAGTTCTCCTTAAGGTCACCAAAATAGGTAGCCAATATTGTTTTTAGGTAAGGAAAACGCTTTTTTATTTCTTTATACACCCTCATAAGTGCGGCCTTTACTTTATCAGAAAGGTTCATGGTCAAGATAGGTTCATCAAATTGTACCCATTCGGCGTCCAAAGCCTCCAAACGTTCCAATATCTGCCAATATACTGGAAGCAGGTTTTCAATCAAGTCCATTCTATCGAAACCTTCTTCTTTTTCTTTACCTAGGAAAAGATAAGAAACTGGACCTAATATGGTAGGCTTCGTAACAATGCCAGCTTGTTTTGCTTCATAGAACTCATCAATTATCTTTGTAGAAAAGAGTTTAAATTCTTGATTTTTATGGAATTCAGGAACGATATAGTGATAATTGGTATCGAACCATTTGGTCATTTCCATGGCCGTAATGTCAAGATTGTTCCTTTGGTAGCCTCTTGCCATAGCAAAGTAGAGGTCTAGCTCAGACTCCTCCTTTTGAAAGATTATATCCTGATATCTTTCAGGAATAGCACCGACAGTAAGCGACATGTCCAATACATGATCATAGAAAGAGAAATCATTGGAAGGAATTAGGTCAATTCCGCATGCTTGCTGTAGCTTCCAATTTTCTAATCTCAAGTTTTTACCAACTTGCAACAGATTTTTTCGAGAAGCCTGACCAGACCAATAGTCTTCGCTAGCTTTTTTGAGTTCGCGGTTGGCACCAATGCGCGGGTAGCCAAGATTGTGGGTTTGCATTTTTTAAAAATTTTGTTAAAACATTAAAACTCAGGGGTTTTAATCGTCTAAACTGCAAACGCGACAAAAGAAGGGAAATCACAGGATGGAGAAACAAGTGCTCCTCTACAAAAATATCCTTGACTTCTGCTTCATGTCGCGAAAGCAATGTCAAACACGTTTTAGGTAAGTCTCCTGGCTTGTAACCTTTTCATCCTCCTTCTCACCTTGTGGCAATGGATATAGTGGATAAAACTTTGCGTTACTTACAGTTGCGCGTCAGCCCATGATTTTCACATGGTTCCTTTTTAATTCCCTTTATGGGAAACCCAAAACGGATTGATTGTTATTCGATAAAACAACCTTCGGGCAAATATATGTTTTAATACAACAATTTTCTAATTTGAAATTGGGAGAATGACAGAATGGCGCCAGAGTTTCTATATATGATTTGCTTTGGCCTGTCAATTGCTTTCTGCAAAACTTCTTATATCTAACGTCTAACATTATAATATTTAAGTATCACTATGATACCATTGAGCATACATGATATAATTGTTAGCTGTCCTTGAAAACACCTCTTTCATCTCCTCTCCCACGGGCTTGATTTTTTTGGCTGGCATTCCTGCATAGATATAGCCTGACTCCACTACCGTACCTGCAAGTATCACAGCCCCTGCCGCCACAATTGCGCCACTCTGCACAACTGCATGATCCATCACAATGGCACCCATACCTATCAATACATTGTCTTCAATTGTGCAACCATGTACAATGGCATTATGGGCTATAGAAACATTATTGCCAATGACTGTTTTTGCTTTTTGGTAGGTACAATGAATGACTGCCCCATCCTGAATATTAGTATTATTTCCAATCGTGATAGAGTGCACATCGGCACGAACCACCGCATTGAACCAGACGCTACAATTGTCCCCCATTACCACCTCTCCAATGATTGTGGCATTTTCGGCAAAGAAACAATTTTTGCCATATTGAGGAGTATGCCCCCGAACAGATTTGATTAGTGCCATATTGTGAGTATCAGTTTTCAAATGTAAGTCATCCTTATGATAAAGGTTAAATTTTAATGCACTTTGTCCATAAGTTTTCTTTTCTATGAAAAGATGTAACCTTTTAAGTATGCATTCCGTAAGCTTGCATCTGAAAATAATTAAATTCAAAAATGACTATGATGAGAAAATTTAAATTTGCATTCCTGTTTTTATTCTTGGGAGCCTTCACCTTTTCTTGCACTCAAAGCCCAAAAAGTGATGAAGCAAAAGTGGGAGAAGCACAAGAGGTGGCGGAAGCTGGAGAGCATGCTGTAACCTACACCATTGATAAGGCCCAAAGCACAGTGACATGGGTTGGCACAAAGCCAACAGGTCGACATGACGGGCTATTCCCCATCGAAGAAGGAAGCTTGCGAGTTGAAGACAATAATGTAGTGGGCGGAACCGTCACATTTGACTTGAGAAAATTAGACGTAACCGATGCTGACATTGATGCTGACAGCAAAGGAAAGCTCATCGGCCACTTGCATTCCAATGATTTTTTTGATGTGGAAAATCATCCAGAGGCTGAGTTTGTAATTGTTTCTGTTGAACCTTATGTTGGCGGAACCACTCAAGAGGAAACAGATTCGGAATTCAAGCTATCCAATCCTACCCATACCGTTACAGGAAACTTAACTTTAAGGGGAACTACCAAAAGCATCACCTTCCCTGCCATAATCAGCGTGACAGATAATGAAGTTTCTGCTCAGGCTAAGTTCAACATCGACAGAACCGATTGGGGAGTATCATATGGTGACGAAAGTGCCGTAACCGATAAAGCCAGAGACAGGTTCATTCAGCTTTTTATTTTTTAGTCAAAGACGTAATCAAATTTGTTAATTTTGGTGTTTCCTATTTTCTATGTGCAGAAGAGAAGTTAAGACATTCACCATCCAAGACCAGCACTCATTTATTCAAAAAGCCCAGGCTTGGGGGGCGAGCCATGACTATTGTTCCTATTTAACACCTAACGAATTGCCTTATTTGCATGGGCCGTTCCCTCACTTATTGGCTGTAGGAGCCTTAAGCACGCTTGAGACCTCAACAAGCAAAAACATTTTCTCTGCTTTAGAAGCCTACCATCAATTGAAAAAAGATTGGCTATTTGGGTATTTCTCTTATGATCTCAAAAATGAGATTGAAGCATTGAGCAGCAACAATCCAGACAGCATAGGTTTTGCGCCAATGTGCTTCTTTCAGCCGGAACACATCTTATCTTTTGAACAAAATAGCGTTACCATCCATAGTACCCAGCCTGTCAACAAGGTGTTTGACATCATTATGGAGCAAGAGATTGTCGTGGATGAAACAACAAGCCCTATACCTACTACGGCGAGAGTCTCTAGAGAAGCATACATTGAGCAAGTGGACAAAATCAAAGAAGACATCATCAATGGTGAAGTCTACGAGCTGAACTATTGCATAGAGTTTTTGGGAAATGCTCCTCGCTTCAATCCTTTAGTAAACTTTCAAAAACTGAACAGGCTTTCACCCATGCCCTTTGCCACATTCCAGCGCTATGCAGATAGGTACGTGCTTTGTGCTTCCCCCGAAAGATTTTTGAAAAAGCACGGCACACAACTGATTTCCCAACCTATCAAGGGCACTGCTGGCAGAGGTACTTCTATCACAGAAGATGAGCAAATCAAATCCCGTCTGTTCAACAGCGAAAAGGAGCGGGCCGAAAACATGATGATCGTGGACCTTGTACGGAACGATTTGGCAAAAAGTGCCCTTCCAGGAACAGTGCGGGTAGAAGAGCTTTTTGGCATATATTCCTATGAGAAAGTGCACCAAATGGTTTCGACCGTGACTGCTCAAGCAAAGCCTGAAATATCTTTTGTCGACATTATTACATGGAGTTGATAGAGCAGTATGAAGTCAGCCGTAGAGGAGTGTATTCTGGAGCCACAGGTTATATTACCCCAAATGGGGATTTTGACTTTAATGTGGTCATTAGGACCCTCCTTTATAATCAAGCCAATGGGAACCTCTCTTTTCAGGTGGGGAGCGCCATTACCTTTGATGCCGTGGCGGAACAAGAGTACGAGGAGTGCTTGATCAAGGCAAAAGCTATCTTGGAAATGCTGGGAAGCTAACCCACACCAAGAAGCCAATTTTAGCCTTGCCATATTCCATTTAAAAATAGCTGACATAATGTCATTTCTCTATGGCTTTTCCTATCTTTGTATCTCTTTAAA
>SMEH01000323.1_pt1 | contig 16422 bp, 17 predicted proteins | sample 2456361 | NCBI WGS metagenome assembly SMEH01 (sample SAMN10132587, study PRJNA489261) | soil metagenome | isolation source: day1 control-loamy sand soil ammended | place: USA | reverse complement strand
AGGCCGTGTCGTCCGGCGCTTCGGAGACGGTCGCCTCGGCGAACCAGACGGGTAGCGCTGCGCCCACGCCGGCTAACGCGGCACCGGTGCAGAGCCAGGGTGCCGTGCCCGCCGCCGGTGGTGTGGTCGGTGCGGGACCGGCGGCCACACCGGCGGTCGGCCCGATGGGTATGGGCGCCATGGGCGGTGCGGCGGCTCGTTCGCAGGAGGAGGAGAAGGAGCACACGCACGCGTCCTTCCTCATCGAGCCCGACCCCGACGACACGTTCGGAGCCACGGAGGCCGCGGCACCGCCGGTGCTGGGCGCGTGGGGCCCCGACGACGAAGGGCGATAACAGGTGCGGGAACAGCTCACCGAGGTCGAACTCGATTTCCTGTGGGAATCGAGTGGCCTCGGTGAACTGCCTTATCCGATCACGGTGCGTTCCCATGGGGACACGTTGGAGGAGCGCGCGGTGCTGCGGACCCGTGTGCTCACCGACTTGGCGCGGCGCGGCCTCGTCGACGAGCACGGCAGGCCGCAGCCGCACTTCGAGGACATGCTCGGGGTGCTGGCCTTCGCCGAGTGCAGCCTCGACTCCGTATTGCTCAGTGCGCCGGACGCGGAGCCGAGGATGGCGGTGGCGGCCGCGATGGGGGGCCAAGGCGCCCTGATCGTCCAGGAAGCGGGCACGGTGTGGTTGGAGCGGATTCCCACCGACGGGCTCGCGTCCGCGATCGTCGGTCAGCTGCCCGCCGCCCCGAGGGGCAAGGAGAAGTCGATCAACGTCCCGTTGGAGGAGCTGCTCACCGGGCCGGGGGCCGACTTCATGCAGCGTCGGCCCACCACATCCGACGGCAGTACGGCGCGGGCGGACGAGGACCGAAAGGCACTGGCCCGATTACACGTGCAAGAGCGCAAACGCGGTGGTCAGATCGGTGCCAATGCCCGTGGGCAGGCCGGAAGTAAGAGTCGGCCACCCGTGCTGAGCTGGTTCGACACCGAGACCGGTCGGTACCTCACCCAGGCGAGCAAAGGACCGGACGGCAGGGACTGGATCGTCATCGCGCCCGCCGACGCTCCCACTCTGCGTCATCGGTTGGCTGAGATGTTGGCTTCCGCGGTCGAGGCCACTACCGTCCGTCTGTGAACGCTAGTCTCTCGGTCATCGGAATCAGGGATCAGGGTTCATCGTGTTGTTCAACTCGGGGGAAATCGTGTCCGCGCAGGAGTTCTTCACACCCGTCGCCTTCGACTTCCTGTGGGAGGAGGCCGGGGTCGGTGAATTGCCGTATCCGTTGAGTGTGCCGTCGCACGGTGACGACGAGGCCGAACGCGCCGTTCTGCGGCAACGAGTGCACGCCGAGTTCTCCGCGCGCGGCATCGTCTCCTCTCCGGTGGGGGAGTGGCTGGAGGTGCTGGCACGCCCCTCGGTCAGTGTCGACGCGTTGCACATCCCTGAGTTCCAGCAGCATCCGGTCGCCGCGTTGGCGGCCTCCGATGGCAGTCGGGCCGTGCTCGCGGTGCAGAACGCCGACGGCATCTGGCTGCGGTCGATCTACCCGGATGGTCTCGTCTCCGCGATCGTGGACCTGTTGCCCGCGAACGGACGTGGCGCCAAGGACGCCAAGGACGCCAAGGACACCGCCCCGCGCAGGCGCGGTGGGCTCGCCGATCGTTCGCACGACCCGGTCGAGACCTATGCCCAGCTGATCGCGCAACCGCGGCTTCGGGGTGGGCAGCTCGCCGCCAACAGCCGCGACGACCTGGGGGGTAAGCGGCGTTCGTCGGTGCTGGCGTGGTTCGACACGGCTTCGGGACGTTATCTCAGCGTGTCCCGCACAGGCCCTGACGGGCGGGAATGGGTGGCTGTCGCGCCCGCGGACACCAAGACGTTGCGCTCCCGCCTCGGTGAGCTGGTCGCCGAGGTCACATCCTGACCATCCGCGTAACGGCTGGTCAGGGAACATCGTGGTGATTCCGGCCGTTGACAACAGCAGGATCGCCCGGCGCTTCGAAGAAGCCGGACGGTACGCTGGTGGGACGGTAAACCCCGTAGCGCCCATGCTTTTGTCAACACCGCGACGGCGGATATCACAACTTGCCGCCTAGCCAGGGAGGGTCGAGGCCACCACGGCCGGATCGAATGGACCGCAAGCGCCTGTTGAAGAACCCACTGCTGTGGATACTCGTGGCTTTGGTGCTGTACTTCGGTATCAGCACCCTCACAGACGGTACCCGAGGCTATACCGAGGTGCCGACGTCGCAGGCCATCGAGCAGATCCGCTCCGGCAACGTCGACGAAGCCACTCTGGAGGACCGGGAACAGCAGCTCAAGCTGCAGCTGTCCGAACCCATCGAGGTCGAGGGCGAGCAAGTAGAACAGGTCATCACGAAGTTCCCGGCGGGAGCGTCCGACCAGCTCTACAACACGCTGATCAACGCGGGCACGGGTGAGCAGAACGTCAGGTTCGACACCACTGTCAGCCAGGACAACTTCTTCACCCAGCTGCTGATCTACATGATCCCGCTGGGCATCCTCGTGCTGCTGCTCATGTGGATGATGAACAGCGCGCAGGGCGGCGGTAACAGGGTGCTCAACTTCGGCAAGGCCAAGGCCAAGCAGTTGAGCAAGGACATGCCGACGACGACCTTCAAGGACGTCGCGGGTGCCGACGAGGCCGTCGAGGAACTGCAGGAGATCAAGGACTTCCTGCAGAACCCGGCGCGCTACCAGGCTTTGGGCGCGAAGATCCCGAAGGGCGTGTTGCTGTACGGCCCGCCCGGTACCGGTAAGACGCTGCTCGCGCGTGCGGTCGCCGGTGAGGCGGGGGTGCCGTTCTACACGATCTCCGGTTCCGACTTCGTCGAGATGTTCGTCGGTGTCGGTGCGTCCCGAGTACGTGACCTGTTCGAACAGGCCAAGCAGAACGCGCCGTGCATCATCTTCGTCGACGAGATCGACGCCGTGGGTCGGCAGCGTGGCGCGGGCCTCGGTGGGGGCCACGACGAACGTGAGCAGACGCTGAACCAGCTGCTCGTCGAGATGGACGGCTTCGACTCGCGCGGCGGCATCATCCTGATCGCGGCCACGAACCGTCCCGACATCCTCGACCCGGCTCTGCTGCGTCCCGGCCGGTTCGACCGGCAGATCCCGGTGTCGGCCCCCGACCTCGTGGGTCGGAGGCGGATCCTGGAGGTGCACTCCAAGGGCAAGCCGTTGGCCGACAACGTCGACCTGGAGGCGCTGGCCAAGCGCACGGTGGGCATGTCGGGCGCCGACCTCGCCAACGTCATCAACGAGGCGGCCCTGCTCACGGCGCGGCAGAACGGCACCGTCATCACCGAGGCGGCGCTGGAGGAGTCGGTCGACAGAGTGATCGGCGGGCCTGCCCGCAAGAGCCGCATCATCTCCGAGCACGAGAAGAAGATCACCGCTTACCACGAGGGTGGACACGCGCTCGCGGCGTGGGCGATGCCGGACATCGAGCCTGTCTACAAGCTGACGATCCTCCCCCGGGGCCGTACCGGTGGGCACGCGCTGATCGTCCCCGAGGACGACAAGCAGCTGATGACCCGGTCGGAGATGATCGGTCGACTCGTCTTCGCGATGGGTGGTCGTGCGGCCGAGGAGCTGGTGTTCCACGAGCCCACCACCGGTGCGTCCTCAGACATCGAGCAGGCGACCAAGATCGCCAGGGCGATGGTGACCGAGTACGGTATGTCGTCGCGTCTCGGTGCGGTCAAGTACGGCCAGGACCAGGGTGACCCCTTCCTGGGGCGCTCGGCGGGCCGGCAACCGGACTACTCGCTCGAGGTCGCGCACGAGATCGACGAGGAGGTGCGCAAGCTCATCGAGACGGCGCACACCGAGGCGTGGGAGGTGCTCAGCACCTACCGCGACGTGCTCGACGATCTCGTGATGGAGGTGCTGGAGAAGGAGACGCTCCAGCGCAAGGACCTGGAACGCATCTTCGCCTCGGTGAAGAAGCGGCCGCGGATCACGGTGTTCAACGAGTTCGGGGAGCGCCTGCCGTCGGACAAGCCGCCGATCAAGACGCCGCGTGAGCTGGCGTTGGAGCGGGGCGAGCCGTGGCCTCCGGAGACGGACGACGAGAACAAGTCCGACTCCGACAAGGCGGAGGCGCCGGAGGAACCGCAACCGACCCCGGTGCGGACCGCGCCCGGCGGCGGCGATCTGCCCGGCGGTCCACCGCACCAGCAGCCCGAACCTCCCACGATGTCGCCGACGTACAATCCGTACGCTCCACCTTCCGGTGACACCGGTTCCAACGGAGCCCACAAAGGCAGCGGTGCCACCCCGTGGACCTCGTACGGGGATCGTCCGAGCACCGGTGCCAGCAACCCGGGACCGCCTCACTACGGGGCTCCCCCGGGATGGACTCCGGCGACGCAGCCGCGAGGCGATCATGGCTACCCGTGGCGTGACCAGCCGCCCTTACAACCGGGGCAACCGTCACCGTCCGCGGAAGGACAATCCCAAACCGAGCGCAATGACAACAACGATCAGGACGGCAAATAGCCTTCGTGATCGGGGAGGGCAGTGACGTGACAACCAACGGCTCCTCTCCGCTCGAGGTCGATCCGTTCGAGGTCGACGCGGAACGCCCCGAGGCCGGTCACGCCGTCTTCGACCAGGAAAGGGCTGAACGCGCTGTCCGGGAATTCCTCCTCGCCTGCGGGGAGGATCCCGACCGCGACGGCCTGAGGGAAACACCGGCCCGGGTCGCACGTGCCTACCGGGAGCTGTTCGCCGGGCTGTACTGCGACCCGGACCACGTGCTGGACCGGACGTTCGATGAGAGTCACGAGGAGCTCGTCCTCGTGACGGACATCCCGATCTTCAGTCTCTGCGAGCACCACCTGTTGCCTTTCCACGGCGTGGCCCACGTGGGGTACATCCCGAACGGGCAGGGCAAGGTGACGGGTTTGTCGAAGCTCGCGCGCCTGGTCGACATGTACGCGAAGCGGCCACAGGTCCAGGAGCGGCTCACCTCCCAGGTGGCCGACGCGTTGAACCGCAAGCTCCGCCCGCGGGGCGTGATCGTGGTCGTGGAGGCGGAGCATCTGTGCATGTCGATGCGCGGTGTCCGCAAGCCCGGCTCCCGCACGACCACGTCGGCGGTGCGGGGCCTGTTGCAGTCGTCGGCATCGTCGCGGGCCGAGGCGCTGGAACTCATCAAAGGTCGGCGATGAGTCACGCGGTGCTGCCCGATCCGGGCCGATGCGTGGTGATGGGCATCCTCAACGTCACGCCCGACTCGTTCTCCGACGGCGGGCGGTACTTGAGCCGCGAGGATGCCCTCGCGCACGCGCACGCGATGTGGCGCCGGGGCGCGGACATCATCGATGTCGGTGGCGAGTCGACCCGGCCCGGGTCCGAGCGGGTGGACGCCGAGACGGAGAAGTCCCGCGTGGTGCCGGTGGTACGGACGTTGGCCGCCGAAGGACTGGTGTTGTCGGTGGACACCACGCGTGCCGCCGTCGCGGCCGCCGCGATCGAGGCGGGTGCGCACATCATCAACGACGTGTCGGGCGGTCTTGCCGACCCGGACATGGCCAGGGTGGCCGCCGATACGGGAGTGCCGTGGGTACTCATGCACTGGCGCGGCCACAGCAAGAACATGAACGCCCTGGCCACCTACGACGACGTGGTGTCCGAGGTCCGAAGTGAGCTGAGTGCCCGGGTGGACGCGGCCCTCGCGGCGGGGGTGCGGGAGGAGGCCATCGTGCTCGACCCGGGCCTGGGTTTCGCCAAACGGGCCGAGCACGACTGGGCGTTGTTGCACGGTCTCGACGCGGTGACGTCGCTCGGTTTCCCGGTGCTGGTGGGGGCTTCGCGGAAACGGTTCCTCGGGCGCTTGTTGGCGGACGAGGACGGCACACCGAGGGCCCCGGCGGGGCGGGAGGTGGCGACGGCCGCCGTCTCGGCCTTGGCCGCGTACCGGGGTGCGTGGGGTGTGCGGGTGCATGACGTGGGTGCGTCGTTGGACGCGGTACTGGTCGGGGAGGCGTGGCGGAGTGGTCGGGCCCCAGGATGATCGCATCACGCTGACGGGTCTGCGGGTTTTCGGCAGACACGGCGTCTACGAGCACGAGAAACGGGACGGCCAGGAGTTCGTGGTCGATCTGACGGTGTGGCTCGACCTGTCGGCCGCGGCGAGTTCCGACGACCTCGACGACACCGTGAACTACGGCGAACTCGCGCAGGTGGCCGCCGACATCGTGGCGGGACCCCCGTTCGACTTGATCGAGAGCGTCGCGGGTCGGATCGCCGACGAGATCATGCGGGACGAGCGGTTGTCCGCGGTCGAGGTGACGGTGCACAAGCCGTCCGCGCCGATTCCGCTGACGTTCGCCGACGTGGCCGTGACCGTGCGCAGACAGCGTGGCGCCGCCGACGGGCGACGCTGACCGGCCGACGAGATGAGCACGTGGTGGGCGAGGTGTGGGGATGAGCAGGGCGGTGTTGTCCCTCGGATCCAATCTGGGTGACCGGGTCGGCTATCTGCGGCTGGCCGTGGACGGATTGCGGGACGTGCTGGTGGCCGTCTCGTCGGTGTACGAGACGAAGCCGTGGGGCGTGACCGACCAACCGGATTTCCTCAACGCCGTGTGCATCGTCGACGACCCCGCCCGGGACCACTGGGCGTGGCTGCGGACGGCGCAGGAGTTGGAGCGCAGGGCCCAGCGGGTGCGGGAACGCCGCTGGGGGCCACGCACGCTCGATGTCGACGTGGTCACGGTGGACGCGGTGCGTTCCGACGACCCGGAGTTGCTGCTGCCCCACCCCGGCACACATGAGCGTGCGACGGTGCTGATCCCGTGGTTGGAGATCGATCCCGACGCCGAGGTGCCGGGTCGGGGTAGGGCAGCCGATCTGCTCGCCGCGCTCGACGAGGACGACCGTGCGGGCGTGCGCCTCCGTGCTGACGTGGTGTTGTGATCCGGTAGGGCACGACGTCGACGGCGGCCTGGGTGGCGGTGGGGCGGCCGAACACGTTTTCGGGGCGCCCCACCGCCCGGATCAGCGTGCCGACGCGCGGAGGGCGTCGACGATCCACAGCGCCGCGGGCACGCGGGTGGGGATCGGCGGCCACCCGTTGATGATCGCCAACAGTTGCCAGTACCGCTCCGCGCGGCGGTCGGAACCTTGAGCGATCCGGTCGGCCAGTGACCGGCGCAGCTTTGGTGTGTCGGATTGGCCTTCCTCGAGACTCGCGGCGACGATCTCGTCGGCGAGTGCCCTGCCTTGCGCCGAGTCCGGCGACACGTCGGAGTCGAGCGCCGCCTGTGCCCGCTCACTCCATTCGCGCCAGTGTTCGGACTGGGCCTTCGACAGGGCGTCGGTCGTACCGCCGTGACGTCCCCGCAGGGCGGCCTGCTGTTCCCCCATTGCCCGGATCAACCGGCGGAAGTCGGCGTCCTGGACCAGTTCGGCGAACTCGATCCACGCCTCCAACTGTTCCGGGGTGGGGTCGTCGGGCAGCTCCGGCTTGGCCTGCCGCATCCGGTCGTAGAACTCCGTGTCGACGTCGAGACCTTCGGTGACCTCGTCCCAGAACTCGTCGACGAGTCGTTTGCGTTCCTCGTCCGACATGGAAGCCAGCTTGTTCATCAGTTTCACCTCGTCCGGTTCGGATTTCCGTTTCAGCACCGCGCGGAGCACCGACCGCCGCAGCCGTAGCACGCGGATCTGCTCGTCGAGCACCTTCACGTGTGCGGCGGCCAGTTCGGGGATACTCGTCGTGTGTTCGAGCAAGGCGCTGATCTCGGCGAGTCCGATGCCGAGTTCGCGTAGGGTTCGGACCAATTCCAACTTGGCCAGCGCCTGTGCGTCGTAGAGCCGATAGCCCGCGCGGGTGCGGTCGGTGGGTGGCAGCAGTCCCTTGTCGGAGTAGAACCGGATGGTTTTGACCGGCAGGCCCGTCCTCCGGGACAGCTCTCCGATCGTGAACACGCGCGCCACCTCCTCACCGGGCCACATGCTGAAGCCTCCAGTCGGTGGAGAGTCAAACACGGTTTCCCGAGCCTCGGTACGGTGGTGACCATGCACTTCACGCGGGCACGGGATCTGCTCGTCGCCGGACTGGTCGGGTTCGGGCTGACGTTTCCCCTGTTCCGCTTCGCGTTCGGGGAATTGCCCAGCCTGCCCACGCTCGCCGGCGTGACGCTGTTGGTGCTCGCCTGCGTGGAACTGGCACTCGCGTTCGTGATTCGTTCACGTATCCGCTCGCATCAGGTGGTGACGGGGTTGTGGATCGCGCGGGCGGTCGCGCTGGCCAAGGCGTCGTCGTTGCTGGGATCGCTGATGGCAGGCGCCTGGCTCGGCGCGCTGAGCTACCTGGCGCCACGTTCGAGCGAAATCGTCGCCGCCTCGGAGGACCTTCCGGCGGCCATCGTGGGAGTCTGTTGTGCGGCGGCGCTCATCGGTGCCGCGTTGTGGTTGGAGCACTGTTGCCGCACACCGGGCAACGGGGATCGTGACGATCGGAACCGTGGACCGGCGGCCGATTAGCGCACCGGTCCCACCGCTTGAAGTACCGGAAAGGTCTCGGATGGATTACCGGAAGGTACGGTGTGGGACATGACTGGCGTGGGTGACGACTCGCAGGACCGCTCGGCCTCTAAACCGTGGTTGGCTGTCGGCTTCCTCCTCGCCATCGGCGCCACTCTCGCTTTGGTGCTCACCGACGACCTGCGGTGGATCCGCCTCGCGGTCGTCGCCGCGTTGTGGGCGGCGTTGATCGGTGCGCTCATGGCCGCGAAGTACCGCAAGCAGGCCGCGTTGAGTGAGAAATCGGCGGTCAAGGCACAGCGGATCTACGAGCTCGAACTCCAGAAGGAGATCGCCGCCCGACGTGAGCACGAGCTGGAAGTCGAGGCGGAGACCCGGCAGCGGATCGAGGCTGAGACCCGGGACGAACTGGAGCTCCTGCGCGAGGAGCTGAAGACGCTGCGGGAGAACTTGCAGAACCTCTTCGACGGTGAGGTGCTGTGGGAGCGGGTGGCGTTGACGGCGCAGTCCACGCGCATGCGCAAGCTCGGTGAGGAGCCTCGACTCGTCACGGTGAGCGAGGACGCGAACGGGCATCCCGCGCAGATCACGGTGGGGGAGGACTCGGCTGAACAGCCCGACTCGCCCACCGAGTTGATCGGTCGTATCCGTGATTCGGACGCCGAGTCGGCGGATGACGCCGAGGAAGTCGCCATGCCTCGCGCCGAGCAGCCTCGCCGACGGCAACCCGGGGCGCCGCGCACGCGTTTCGTGCCGCGCCCGTCGCGTCCGGCCGAGGACGGTGGTTCGCACCAGCAACCCGCCGAACCGAGGACTCGCAGGGTGCGGCCGAGGCCGGGGGCGGCGATGGCTCGGGCCAGCGAGGGAGCGAGCAGGGCTCGGGCTGAGATGTCACGGCCACAGCAGCGGCCGGTCAGCCGGGTGAACGGCGAAGCCGGTTCCGGTTCGTACGCCCCGTATCGTGCGCCCGGTAACGCCGGTGACGCCCGTGGTGAGACGGCTGAACGTTCCCGTGCCACCGCTGCGGCGGAGGGATGGGTCGCGCAGGCGCTGAACCCCGACGGCCCGACCGCCACACAGCGGAGGCGGCGTCCCGCCGTCGAGGAGGCACCGACGCGTACGCAGGCACCCGTGGATCCCAGGACCACCGTGACGGCTCCCGTCTCCAGAGGTCGCGGACTCGGCGACGCCGCACGGAACACCCCGCCCGAGTCCCCGGAGGAGGCGACGTCCATCGCCGAGCCCGTGGTGGAGGCGACGATGGAAGCCGCCGTACCCGAAGGGGAGTCGACCCCGGAATCCGCTCAATCCGAGCCGAACCCCACGTTGCCGCCGGAGATCGGGGTCGTGCGCGAACCCGGCGGTCGCAGGCGTCGGGCCGAGTCCGACGATGACGCGACGTCGACCACCGAGTCGTCCCGCTCGTCCGGCGGTAGGCGGTACCGGGCCGATGATGAGGAACCCGCGTGGATGTCGGCGGTGCCCTCGAAAGGCCGTCGTCGTGCGGCGGAGCCCACTGAATCGGCCGACGACGAGCCGAGCGGCTCGCACTCCAAGGGCCGTTCGGTGAGTGAGCTGCTCGCCGCCTACGGCGCGGGCAACATCACCCCGCGTCGGCGTCGGCGTGCCGCTGATTGACGGTCCCACGGCCCGCGAGGGGAGTCGGTGATGGTCGCTAAGGTGCCCGCGTGAACGGAGTCGCCACCGGCCGGGCCGACCGGTCGACAACCACGCTTCGTAGGCATTCACCGCGGCGAGTGACCGTACTGGTGCCCGTGGCGGGCATCGTGGGGCTCGCGCTGTCCGGTCTGTTCGTCCTGGGGTTGGCCACCGTGCGGGTGGGAGCGCTCGCCGTGCTCATCGGCGTCGTGGCCGCCGTGGTCCCGGTCCTGATCGTGGTGGCGGCGTTCCTGTGGATCGACCGCTGGGAGCCCGAGCCCGCCAAACTGTTGTTGCTCACGTTCGCGTGGGGGGCCTGTGTCGCCACCCTCACGGCACTGTTGGTCAACGACACCGCCGCGGCTGTGGGCGACCTGTTGTTGGGCGAGGGGCACGGGGGCAAGGTGAGCGCTCTGGTGTCCGCGCCCTTGGTGGAGGAGGCGGCCAAGGCGGTGCCCGTCGTGGCTCTCATGTGGCGCCGCTCGCACGAGTTCGACGGCGTGGTCGACGGCATCGTGTACGCGGGGCTCAGCGCCGCGGGTTTCGCGTTCGTCGAGAACGTCTACTACTTCGGTCGCGCCTTCGTGGAGCATGGTTTCGGGGACGGGACGACGGCGGGGGTGCTCGCGGCGTTCATTCTGCGCGGGGTGTTGTCGCCGTTCGCCCATCCGCTGTTCACCGTGCTCATCGGGATCGGTGTCGGCCTGGTGGTGCGGTCGCGCAGTTCGGGCGCGAAGATCGCGGTGCCGCTGGCCGCCTACGTGGCCGCGGTGCTGTTGCACGCCTTGTGGAACGCGTCCGCCACGCTCGGCGGTGCGGAGGTGTTCCTCAACATCTACTTCCTGATCATGGTCCCGATCTTCACCGCCGTAGTGTTGATCATGATGTGGCAGCGTCGCAGGGAACAGCGCATCATCGCCGCCGCGTTACCGGACATGGCGAGTGCGGGCTGGATCGCCCCGTCCGAGGTGCCGCTGTTGGCCGACCTCCGAGGTCGTCGGCAGTGGCGCAGGCAGGCGCGCAAGGAGTCGGGTCGGGCCGCGGCGAAGGCCGTGGGCGAGTACCAGGCGGCCGTGACCGAGCTCGCGTTCGCGCGCCGCTGGGCCGACGACGACGGGGAGCATGCGGGCCGTCACGCGGAGTTGCTCGCCGTCCTGCGGCAGACCCGGAGTCGTGCGGTCAGGCTCGCCAGCGGTACCGATGGGTGAAGCTTGTCACCTCGTGGGCGCGCACACGCCTCATGGGAGCTAATCTCGCGCCATCGTCTGGTACCCGCGACAGCAGAGCGGGACTGGAACGAGTTTGGGAGTTTGTGCAATGAGCGTCCAGTGGGGCACGCGATGACCCGTCCCGCGCGGCTCGCCGTGGGGGTGGTGTCGGCAGGCCGAGTCGGGAGCGTGTTGGGCGCGGCACTCAACCGCGCCGGTCACCCCGTCGTTGCTGCATCCGGCGTGTCCGACGCCTCCGTGCGAAGAGCCGAGCGACTGTTGCCCGGTGTTCCCCTGTTACCTCCCGACGAGGTGGTGACCAGGGCGGATCTGGTGTTGCTCGCATTACCGGACGACGTCCTCGGCCCCATGGTCTCGGGACTGGCCAATGCGGGAGCGTTCCGCGCAGGCCAGATCGTGGTGCACACGTGTGGGGCCTACGGCATCGACGTGCTACGACCCGTCGTGGAAGCGGGGGCGCTGCCGTTGGCGTTGCATCCTGTGATGACGTTCACCGGAGCGCCCGAGGACCTTCAGCGTCTGGAAACGTGCAGTGTCGGTGTCACCGCCGCCGACGGTGACGAGGCCGCCTGGAACGTCGGCGAGGCGTTGACCATGGAGATGGGTGCCGAACCGGTGCGGATTCCCGAGCCGGCTCGGGCTCTCTACCATGCCTCGCTCGCACACGGAGCGAACCACCTCGCGACTTTGGTCTCGGATTGTGTGGAATTGTTACGGCGCAACGGTGTCGGCGCTCCGGAGCGCCTTCTGGCGCCGTTGTTGTCCGCCGCGCTCGACAACGCCTTGCGCCATGGCGACCGCGCGCTCACCGGGCCGGTCGCGCGAGGGGATGTGGGCACCGTGCGGACCCACCTGCGGGTGTTCGCCGAACACGCACCCGAGTTACGGCCCGCCTACATCGCATTGGCCAGAAGGACGGCCGCGAGGGCTAACGGGGCCGGTCTGCTCGGGTCGGACGGCGCAGCCGAGATCACCGACCTGCTCGACGACGGACGTGAGGGCCAGTGACGACACCGAAGATCACACCCAAGTTCACCCGAGGCCAGGTGAACGTCTACCGCAAGCCGAGTGACGTGCACCAGGTCACGACGGCTTTACGTGCGGTCGGCCGCAACGTGGCGCTCGTGCCCACCATGGGCGCGTTGCACGCCGGTCATCAGGAGTTGTTGCGTAGGGCCAAACGCCTGCCGAACACGGTGGTCGCGGCCTCGATCTTCGTGAACCCGCTGCAATTCGGGGAAGGTGAGGATTTCGACGCCTATCCGCGCACCCTCGACGCTGATCTCAAGGTGTTGGAGGAGGCGGGGGTCGAGATCGCGTTCACGCCGGAGGCCGAGGACCTGTACGCCCAGGACGCGAGCGTCACCGTGCACCCAGGGCCGCTGGGCGACGAGTTGGAGGGTGCGTCGCGGCCCGGCCATTTCACGGGCGTGCTCACGGTCGTGGCGAAACTGTTCAACATCGTGCGGCCGCACTACGCGTTGTTCGGGGAGAAGGACTACCAGCAGCTCGTGCTCATCAAACGGATGGTGCGGGACCTCAACCTGGACGTGAAAGTGCTGGGTGTCCCCACGGTGCGCGAGTCCGACGGGTTGGCGTTGTCGTCCCGGAACGCCTACCTGTCCGACAAGGAGCGAGAGCTTGCGGCGGTGCTGTCGGCGGCACTCGTCGCGGGGGCTCACGCGGGTGCGCGTGGGGCGGACGCGGTGCTCGAGGCCGCGAGGAGCACGCTCGCGTCCCGGCCCGAGGTGGAGGTCGACTACCTCGAGCTTCGGAGCACCGAGTTGGGGCCGCCCCCCACCGACGGGGAAGGTCGACTGCTCGTGGCCGCCAGGGTCGGCACCACGCGGCTCATCGACAACGTCGGGGTCCTGCTCGGCGCGGCGGCCGAGCACGGTATCGGCGAGCAGTGAGGACGCAGGGGGAGGAGGAGATTCCGCCATGTATCGGACCATGCTGAAGTCCAAGATCCACCGGGCGACGGTGACGCAGGCGGACCTGCACTACGTCGGGTCCGTGACGGTGGATCGGACGTTGATGGAGGCGGCCGACCTGCTGCCGGGTGAACAGGTGACGATCGTGGACGTCACCAACGGCGCACGGCTGGAGACGTATGTCATCGAGGGTGAGCGGGACAGCGGTGTGCTGGGGATCAACGGTGCGGCCGCGCATCTCATCCACCCCGGAGACATCGTCATCCTGATCGCCTACGGGATCATGGACTCCGCCGAGGCCGCGTCGTTCGAACCGCGGATCGTGTTCGTCGACGGTGACAACCGCATCGTGAATCTCGGCGGCGACCCTGCCGGGGTGCCCGACGGTTACGGTCTGGAAAGCGGTGCCGCCACCGTGGATGCCGAGGCCTCGAAGACGCGTGCGCCGGTGGCCGAGACGGCGGATGCCGCGCGTTTGGATGCGTTGTTGCACGCGGAGAAGTAGGTGCTGCTCACCGTAGACGTCGGAAACTCGAACATCGTCCTCGGTCTGTATTCGGGTCGCGGCGAGAAGGCCCGGTTCGTGGACCACTGGCGGATGCGGACGGATCCGCATATGACGGCCGATGAACTCGCGCTCACCATGCGGGGGCTGCTCGGCCGGTTCGCCGACGAGGTGACCGGTATCAGCGCGTTGTCGACGGTGCCCACCGTGCTGCGGGAGCTGCGGGTGATGTTGGACCGCTACTACCAGGCGGTGCCGAGGATCATCGTGGAGCCCGGGGTGCGCACCGGCGTTCCGCTGCTGGTGGACAATCCCAAGGAGGTGGGTGGCGATCGCCTCGTCAATACCCTGGCCGCCCACCACCTGTACGACAAAGCCTGTGTGGTGGTCGATTTCGGTACGTCGACGACCGTGGACGCCATTTCGGCCAAGGGCGAGTTCCTCGGGGGCGCGTTCGCGCCGGGAATCGATATTTCGGTGGACGCGTTGGCTTCCCGTGCCGCCGCGTTGCGGAAGGTGGAGTTGGTTCCTCCCCGATCGGTGATCGGGAAAAACACCGTCGAGTGCCTGCAGTCAGGTATTTTGTACGGTTTCGCGGGACAGGTCGACGGACTCGTCAAAAGAATCTCGCGGGAGTTGTCGGCGATCTCGGGTGGGCCGGTGGAAGTGATCGCTACCGGCGGGTTGGCCCCACTCGTGTTGGGTGAGTCGGAAACCATCACCAAACACGTGCCACATCTCACTCTGCTGGGGCTGCGTCTTGTTTTTGAGAGGAACACGGGGTCGAGGCGGCACTCGCGGTCCTGAGCGGGTTGTTTCCTGCCGCTTCATCGGACGCGAGATTGTGTTCCTCTCGCTTAAGGCGTGGTTGGGTGGCCGAGACAATCGGCGAAGTTGATTTGCGTTATTCTGTGCGCGAGAGTAACAATATGCTCAGGCAAAGCTTTTGGCTCGGGCGTGGGCACCACGTGATCTCAGCACGGCTTCAGCAGGAGGAATAGGATGGCGCAGAAGGTCTTTGTCTCTCTCGTGGACGACATCGACGGGTCGGAAGCGGATGAGACGGTCGAGTTCGGTCTCGACGGCGTCAACTACGAGATCGATCTCTCCGCAGAAAATGCGGAGGAATTGCGTGACGCCCTTGCCCAGTACGTTGAGCACGCCCGTAGGGCTGGTGGCCGGAAGCGGCCGTCCAGCAGGGGCGGCGCGAAATCGCCTGCTCGCTCGGCCACTGTGGACCGCGAGCAGAACCAGGCCATTCGTGCGTGGGCGCGGAAGAACGGTTACGAGGTCTCGGACCGCGGGCGTATCCCGTCCGAGATCGTTGAGGCTTACCACCGGCGGAACTGAATGAAGTCGTGTTGTGGCCTCCCGGGCGAGTTGCCCGGGAGGCCATTTTTCGTGTCGAGGTGGTGGGCTTTTCGCTGTGGTTCGGATGGTCGGGCCGAGTGCCGGCCGATGTGAAATCGAGGCGGAATGATTCCGCCGTGACGGCCGGGGGCGTTGGGTTCGGCCGGGTTCGATGATGTCCTCGGGCAGGTGGGCGCGGGTATCTGTTTCGATTCCGTTTCGGGGTGGGGTGGAGCAACCGTTGTGGGGGTGGTTCGGTCATTTTGTTCGGTGGGGCAATCGGGGGTGAGTCATTGCGGCGTGATGGGGCATTCAGCGTACCTTTCTGGCTTCGCTGAGTAATCGTTTGTGTGTTGACGTAACGGGTTTGTGCGACTGGTGGGTCTGTTCGGATCCACCGACTGTCGGGAATAGGGGTACGGCCTCGGCTTCGGGGTGGGGGCGTTTTGACCGTTGTCTGAGGTGGGCCGTGGTGCCTGGGGTGTCGGCGCTTGTGGGTGGTGGCTGTGACGTTCTGTGGCCGGGTGGGTGTTTTGGGGGAAGTTGATGTCGGTGAGTGAGTTGGGCGTTACTCTTCGGCGGTGATGCTTCGGGGAGGTGGGCATGACCGCGTCCGGTAATTGGCTGTCGGATGTGATGTTCTGGGTCGACGGCGTGGCTTCAGGCGCTGCTGGGGGTGGTGCCGCCGCTGGGGGTGGTGGCGCTTTGGGTGGCAGCGGGGGTGGTGCGCCTTCGGGATCGCAGGGCTTCAGCCTGACCCGCGAGGAAGCCGAACGGGCCCTGGAGGAGTTCCGCGCTATCCACGACGACCTGGTGGAGCTGGAGTATGACGCCCAGCTTTTGCTCGAGCTGCGGCCCCCTGCAGAGGATCCGGCGAGTGTGCGGTTGAACGAGGCGTTTGCCGGTGGTAGTTCCGGCCCAGGGGTTTTCGGTTACGGGGCCGGTCATGTGAGGAAAGAAATCGCGTACTTTCGCGAGCTTGTTGGGCGCTTGGAGAAGGCGCTCGGCTATGTCGCGGAGGCCGACGAGTCGGCTGGTCATCAGGTCGGTCAGGTTGGTGGCATCGAAACCGGCGAAAGCAAGGGGCACTACGAATGAGGCGGATGGCAGGTGCAGTCCTGGTTGGTGCGGTTGTGTTGTTGGTCGCTGGGTGTTCGGCTACGTCGGATGGCACAGCATCTCCCGCTTCGCAGGATCCCGGTGTTTCGCAGTCGGTGAGTTCGTCG
>SMEH01000275.1_pt1 | contig 16499 bp, 16 predicted proteins | sample 2456361 | NCBI WGS metagenome assembly SMEH01 (sample SAMN10132587, study PRJNA489261) | soil metagenome | isolation source: day1 control-loamy sand soil ammended | place: USA | reverse complement strand
GTCATGGCGAGGCGCGGGCGCGGCCGCAGCGCGGCGATCCGGGCGACGAGCCCCTCCAGCCGAGGTCGGAGCAGGGGCTCGCCACCGGTGAGCCGGACGATCTCGTCGTCGGTGAGCAACCGCTGGTCGGGCATCCACTCCAAGCCCTCGGCGGGCATGCAGTAGGTGCAGCGCAGATTGCATTTGTCGGTCACCGAAACGCGCAGGTCGGTGGCGGTTCGGCCGAAACTGTCGACGAGCGCGGGCGTGTCCGGACGCGGCCGGTTCGGGCTCATGGGCGCGGTTGGCACCCGGGGGATGCCGAGGTCTACTCCCGTCACCCTTTCCAGCCTAGGTGGGATGTCCAGGGACAGGGAGCGGTCCGGCCATGGCGTCGCGGGCCGTGCCGAAGAGGGCTGACAATTCCGCTAATACGGCGTTATCGTCCCTGTCATGCCGCATTTTCGGCTCTCGGAGGCTGCTCGTCTGCTCGGCGTCAGCGATGACACCGTGCGACGCTGGGTGAAGAACGGCCTGTTGACCGAACACACCGACGCCGCCGGCCGCAAAGTGGTGGACGGCGCCGAACTGGCCGCCTTCGCCCGAGCGCAGGCGGACGCGTCGCCCGATCCGACCGGGGTGGCGCGATCGGCTCGGAACCGGTTCGTCGGACTGGTCACCGACGTGGTCGTCGACACGGTGATGGCGAAGGTGGAACTGCAGTGCGGTCCGAATCGGATCGTGTCACTGATGAGTTCGGAGGCGGTGGCCGAACTGGGCCTGCGACCGGGGACTTTGGCCGTGGCGGTGGTGAAGGCGACACAGGTGATCGTCGAAACACCCGCCGAAGCACCCGCCGGGAGGGGCGAGGGGTGATGAGACGCCGGGTCCGCGCCGCGTTGGTCGCCTTGTCAACGGCGTTGACCGTGCTCGTCACGGCGTCGACGACCGCGTGCGGTCCCGTGAGCGGGAGCCGCGTGCTCACCGTGTTCGCCGCCGCATCGCTGACCGACGTCTTCCCCGCGTTGGCGAACCGGTTCGAGAAGACCCACGAGGACGTCGACGTACGGTTGCACTTCGCCGGATCGGCACAGCTGGCCCAGCAGATCGCCGAGGGCGCGCCCGCGGACGTGTTCGCCTCCGCCGACGCCGAGACCATGGCCCGGCTCGAACGCGACGGGCTGCTCGACGGTCCCGCGACACCGTTCGCCACCAACACGTTGACCATCGCCGTACCGCAGGGCAATCCGGCGGGGGTGACGGACTTCGCCGATCTTGTCGACCCCGACCTCACCGTCGTCGTGTGCGCGCCTTCGGTGCCGTGCGGGGCCGCGACACGGCGCATCGAACGGCTCACCGGGGTGACACTGCGTCCGGCGAGTGAGGAAGCCGACGTGCGGTCGGTTCTGACGAAGGTGGAGGCGGGCGAGGCCGACGCGGGATTGGTCTACGTCACCGACGTCGCCGTGGCCGTCTCGGCGGGCACGGTCGAACGGATCCGGTTCCCCGAGGCCGCCGAGGTCGTCAACACCTATCCCGTGGGGATACCCGTCGACGCGGCCCACAAGGACCTGGCACGGCGATTCCGGGACCTGGTGCTCTCCGACGAAGGGCAGCGGATATTGCGGGAGGCCGGGTTCGGTGTCCCCTCGTGACCGCCGGGCTCGCGAGGTCCCGACGGGTGTGCCGCGCGTGCTGTGGTTGCCCGCGATGGTGGCGCTCGCGCTGGTCGTACTGCCCGTGGCGGGACTCGTGGCGCGTATCGACCTCGCGCGCCTGCCCGCCTTGCTCGGCTCGCCCGCGTCGCTGAACGCCTTGCGTTTGTCGCTGGTCACGGCCACCGTCGCCACGCTGCTGTGCGTCGTCTTCGGAGTGCCGTTGGCCGTGGTGCTGGCCCGGTCGAACGCGCGGGTCGTGCGGCTGTTGCGCGCGGTCGTGTTGCTGCCGCTCGTACTGCCTCCCGTGGTGGGGGGACTGGCGTTGCTGTTCTTGTTGGGCCGCAACGGGTTCCTCGGATACCTGCTCGACGTCGTGGCCGGGGTGCGCGTGCCGTTCACCACCGCCGCCGTGGTGATCGCACAGACGTTCGTGGCGCTGCCGTTCCTCGTGGTCAGCCTGGAGGGGGCGCTACGCGCGTCCGGAGACCGTTACGAGCGCGTCGCGGCCACCTTGGGAGCGCGTCCGTGGACCGTGTTCCGCCGCGTCACCGTGCCGTTGTTGCTCCCGTCACTGGGATCGGGTGCGGTGTTGAGCTTCGCCCGAGCGCTGGGGGAGTTCGGCGCCACCATCACGTTCGCGGGCAGTCTGGAGGGGATCACCAGGACCTTGCCCGTGGCCGTCTACCACGAGGCCCAAAGCGACGTCGACAGCGCCGTGGCGTTGTCGCTGCTCCTGGTGGTCGTGGCCGTGGTGGTCATAGCGGTGGCCCGGCCGAAGGCGTTGGAGGGGACCCGGTCGTGACACTGCACGCCGAGTTGACGTTGCGTAGGAAGACTTTCCGACTCTCGGTGACGTTGGATGTGCCCGACGGCGGGGTGCTCGCGGTACTCGGTCCGAACGGTTCGGGAAAGTCGACCGTGCTGAGCTGTCTGGCCGGGCTCGTGCGGGCCGAGCGGGCGCACGTGAGTTTGGGCGGCCGGGTCCTCGACGGGGTGGGTGTCCACGTGCCACCGCACGCCCGACGGATCGGACTGCTCGCCCAACATCCGTTGTTGTTCCCCCATCTGTCCGTACTGGACAATGTGGCCTTCTCGCCCCGGTGCCGTGGTGCGTCGAAGACCCGGGCGCGCACGGTGGCGCGACGGTGGCTTGCCGAGGTCGGAGCGGAAAGTCTCGCCGATCAGGCCCCCACGGCGTTGTCCGGTGGGCAGGCACAGCGGGTCGCGCTCGCGCGGGCCCTCGCCGGGGAACCGGAGCTGCTGTTGCTCGACGAACCGTTCGCGGCGCTCGACGTCGACGCCGCACCCGCCGTTCGCGGTGTCCTGCGACGACTGCTGCGTGGCGGACCACGGGACGGACACGGCGGCGACCGGGCGATCACCACCGTGCTCGTCACGCACGATCCGCTCGACGCTCTCACCCTCGCCGACCACGTCGTGGTGCTGGTCGACGGGCGCATCGTCGAACACGGGCCGACCCGGCAGGTGCTCACGGCACCGCGGACGGCTTTCACCGCCCGCCTGGCCGGACTGAACCTCGTCGCGGGCGAGGCCGTACGCACCGGAGCGGGCGTGGCGGTGCGCACGCCCGGCGGACGGTTGTTCCACGGGATGCCGGCGGAGGGTTTCGTCGACGGGGACGCCGTGGTGGCCGTGTTCGCGCCGGAGGCGGTGACCGTCCAGCCGGGGGACACCCGGGTGGTCGGCTCTCCGCGGAACGTCGTGGACACCGTCGTCACCGCCGTGGAGCCGCACGGCCCCGTGGTGCGGCTGCGGACCGGTGAGGGGATCAGCGCCGACCTCACACCCGCGTCGGTGGCCGACCTCGCACTCGATCCCGGCACGCCCGTCCGGCTCGCGGTCAAGGCCGCCGCCGTCACCGTTCATCCGGCCCCGGAATCGGCGCGGAGGCCATAGGCTGGGAAACCATGACCGAGCAGCAGTGGAACTACCTCACCGACATGGACGGCGTGCTGGTGCACGAGGAGCATCCCGTGCCCGGGGCCGACGAGTTCCTCGCCGAACTGAGAGCGAACGGGGCACGGTTCCTCGTACTGACCAACAACTCGATCTACACGCCCCGTGATCTGCGTGCGCGATTGGCCCGTTCGGGATTGGACGTGCCGGAGGAGGCCATCTGGACGTCCGCGTTGGCCACTGCGCGGTTCCTGAGCAATCAGCGACCGGGCGGTTCGGCGTTCGTGATCGGTGAGGCCGGGCTCACCACGGCGCTGCACGAAGCCGGTTACGTGCTCACCGACATCGACCCCGACTACGTCGTGCTGGGGGAGACCCGCACCTACAGTTTCACCGCCATCACCAGGGCCATCCGGCTGATCGAACGGGGGGCGAGGTTCATCGCCACCAACCCCGACGCGACGGGGCCGAGCCGGGAGGGGGTGCTGCCCGCCACCGGTTCCGTGGCCGCGCTCATCGAACGCGCCACCGGCCAGTCGCCCTACTACATCGGCAAGCCGAATCCGTTGATGATGCGGTCGGCGCTGCGGGCTCTCGGCGCGCACAGCGAACACACGATCATGATCGGTGACCGGATGGACACCGACATCCATTCGGGGATCGAGGCCGGTCTGCAGACCGTGCTCGTGCTCAGCGGCATCGCCACGCGCGAGTCGGCCGAGCGCTACCCGTTCCGGCCGACCCTGGTCGTCAACTCGATAGCCGACCTCGTCGGGCGCACCCACGACCCGTTTCGGGCGGGCTGATCCCAGGGGGTGAACGATCAGGGCTTATCGTCGGGACGTGCTCGACCATCCCACGTTCGTCGTCGGCGACGTCCACGGCCACCGGGACGAACTGGCCGCCGCGCTCCGCGATGCCGACCTCGTCGACAGTGCCGACAACTGGGCTGGGGCCGATGCCCACCTGTGGTTCCTCGGTGACTTCGTGGACCGGGGTCCCGATGGCGTCGGAGCCATCGACCTGGTGCGGAGGTTGCAACGACAGGCACCGTCGGCGGGCGGCGCCGTCGAGAGCCTGCTCGGCAACCACGAGATCCTGCTGCTCGGTACGTACTTCTTCGGTGACACGCCCATCCCGGTCGAGGCGGCAGGTGGGGGTGGCCGTAGTTTCGCGCGTAGCTGGGCCATCAACGGGGGCCAGCTGTCGGACCAGGAGGCGCTCACCGACGAGCACATCGAATGGTTGGTCACCCGGCCCCTCGTCGCGCTCGCCGCCGATCACCTGCTGGTGCACTCGGACACGCTGGAGTATCTCGACTGGGGCGACACCATCGAGGAGATCAACGCCACGGTGCACGATGTGCTGGCCGGGGACGAGCTCGCCGAGTGGTGGGACGTGTGGTGCCGGATGACGTCGCGGTTCGCGTTCCGGGGCCCCGATGGGGGCGATGCGGCGGAGGAGATGCTGTCACAGCTCGGCGGGGAGCGCATCGTGCACGGCCACAGCGTCATCGCCGACCAGGTCGGTGTGCACCCGGTGGAACTCGACGCGCCGCATCTTTATGCGGATGGACGGGTGCTCGGCATCGACGCCGGGCTGTTCGTGGGCGGGCCTTGCCTGGTCGTCGAGCTGCCCTACGAGCCGGAGGAACCGGACGAATCCGCCCGGTGACGCCTGTTTTTCCGGTGTCGTGAAAGCGGGAGTGCGGCGTCGCTTCGCCGGCTCAGGGGACGCGCTCACCGGACCGGTCCGTCTTCCGGCTCAGGTCGACACGATCCGCCTGCCCAAGGGCAGCAACGCGACCGGGACCAGTTTGAAGTTCCCGATCCCCAGCGGGATGCCGACGATCGTGAGGCACAGCAGGATTCCGGTGACGGCGTGGGTGAGTGCGATCCACCAGCCCGCGACGAGGAACCAGACGATGTTGCCCAGCAGCGACGGGATACCGGCGGATCGCCGTTCGGTCACGGTGCGACCGAACGGCCACAGTGCGTAGGCCGCGATGCGGAACGACGCGATCCCGAACGGGATCGTGATGACGAGGATGCAGCAGACGATCCCGGCGACGGCATAGGCGAGCGCGAGCCAGATCCCGGACAACACCAGCCAGATCACGTTCAACAGGGCTCGCACTCGTCCATTCTCCCGCGAGTCCTCGCCGGAAAGCCCGTAGCTTTCGTGATGTGTGTCTCAGTAAGCTCACGCTGTCGCTCAGCGTTGAGGAGGCACCATGCAGCACGCGTCCACGCTTCCGAGTTACACCTCCGGCACGTCGACGGTGCCACTGCTCGGAGACACCATCGGTGACAACCTCGATCGAACGGCACGGACCTTCGCCGACCGGGACGCCCTCGTCGACTACGCGAGCGGTCGCCGCTGGAACTATCGGGAGTTCGTCGCCGACGTCGACGCGTTGGCCCTCGGTCTCCTGTACAGAGGTGTCACGAAAGGCGACCGCGTGGGCATCTGGGCGCCGAACTGCCCGCAATGGACTCTGACCCAGTACGCGACGGCCAAGATCGGCGCGATCCTGGTCAACATCAACCCCGCGTATCGGGAGCACGAGCTGGAGTACGTCCTCAACCAGGCCGGGATCTCCACGCTGATCGCCGCGAGCGAGTTCAAGACCTCCGACTACGCGGGCATGATCCACAAGGTGCGTCCCCGGTGCCCGTCATTGACCGATGTGGTGTTCCTCGACGGAGACCACTGGGACGACCTGCTGGATACGGGGCGCAAGGCCGATCCGGAGAGGTTGGCGCGCGCCCAGGCGGCGTTGAGCGCCGACGACCCCATCAACATCCAGTACACGTCCGGCACGACCGGATTCCCCAAGGGCGCGACGCTGTCGCACCACAACATCCTCAACAACGGCTTCTTCGTCGGCGAACTGTGCCGTTACACCGAGGTCGACCGCATCTGCCTGCCGGTGCCCTTCTACCACTGTTTCGGGATGGTCATGGGGAACCTCGCCGCCACCACCCACGGGGCGTGCATGGTGATCCCCGCGCCCTCGTTCGATCCCGCGAAGACCCTCGCCGCCGTGCAGGCCGAACGCTGCACCTCGTTGTACGGTGTGCCGACGATGTTCATCGCCGAGCTCGCCGAACCGGACTTCGACTCCTACGACCTGTCCAGCCTGCGCACCGGCATCATGGCGGGTTCACCGTGCCCGGTGGAGGTGATGAAGCAGGTCATCGAGCGCATGGGCATGACCGAGGTGTCCATCTGCTACGGCATGACCGAAACCTCGCCCGTGTCGATGCAGACCAGGGTCGACGACTCCATCGAGCGGCGGGTGTCCACCGTCGGACGGGTCGGACCGCACCTCGAGGCCAAGATCATCGATCCGGAGACCGGGTTGACCGTCCCCCGCGGCACCCACGGTGAGCTGTGCACACGCGGCTACTCGGTGATGCTCGGGTATTGGGAGCAGCCGGACAAGACCGCCGAGGTCATCGACGAGGCGCGCTGGATGCACACCGGCGATCTCGCCGTGATGGACGAGGACGGCTACGTCAACATCACCGGACGCCTCAAGGACATGGTGATCCGGGGCGGGGAGAACATCTACCCGCGGGAGATCGAGGAGTTCCTCTACACGCATCCGGACATCCTCGACGCGCAGGTGATCGGTGTGCCCGACGAACGCTACGGCGAGGAACTCATGGCCTGGGTCCGGATGCGGGAGGGCGCCGAACCGCTGACGGCCGAAAGTCTGCGGGAGTTTTGCACCGGCAAACTCGCCCACTACAAGATCCCCCGCTACGTGCATGTGGTGGACGAGTTCCCGATGACCGTCACCGGCAAGGTCCGCAAGGTGGAGATGCGCAAGCGGGCGGTGGAGTTGCTCGGCCTCGAAGCCGTCGCCCGTACCCGACACGCGTGAGCAAGGACGTCACCTCGTCCACTCGCGTCCGGCCATGCGCTCGGCCTCGGCGAACGCTCGTTCATCCTCCTCGCCGAAGGTCTCCTCGAGCCGTTCGGGCGAGTGGTCGAGGTCGATGTCGGCGACGTTCGCGCCCCGTGCAGCGGCGATCGCGCTCAGTCTGCGTTGGGCGCGATCGGCCGCGTAGCGTACGAACTCGGCGTTGTCCCCGTCGGAGGACTCGTCGAACTGCCGGTTGACCCATTCGATCATGCCGAGGGCGTGTGGCAGCAGCTCGTCCATGCGCTGCTGTACGACCTCCCACAGTGAGTCGTCGGCGGCCACGTGGCGACGGCAGGTGAACGTCCCCCACGCCATGTGCCTGCGCTCGTCGTCCGAGACACGTCGCACGAGCTCCCGCATGCCCGGCAGGATGCCACGACTGACGCACAGCTTCTGCCATGCGTAGTAGCCCGTCAACGCCAGTGAGCCCTCGATGACGTGGTTGTACGTCACACTGGCCCGCACCTGGTTGCGGGGGCTGGGGTCCTCGGCCAGCACCCCGAGCGATTCGGGCAGCTCCTCGTAGAACAGCTTCCGGTAGTGCGGGTTCTCCGCCACGAACGGGTGCAGGTCGTCGGTCAGTCCCACGGCGTCCATCCACCGCCGGAACGCCTCGGTGTGTTTGGCCTCCTCGAAGCAGAACTGCGCCAGGTACATCTCGTCGCCCAACCGGCCCTCGGCGGCCATCGCCCGCAGAAACGGCTGGATGTCCTCTGTGACGGCTTCCTCACCGGCCGCGAACTGCGCGCACAGGTACGTCGCCGACAACCGCTGTCTGTCGGTCAACTTCTCCCAGTCCCGGGCGTCGACACTGAAGTCGATGTCGGCCGGGTCCCAGAACTTGCGGTTGCCCTTGGCGAACAGTCGCAGCGGCAGGGTGTTCCAGTCCAGCCCTCCACGACGCAGGGAATGAAAACCAGCTCGATGCTCGACGGTGCCGGTCATGACGGACATCCCTTCTTCGCGTGGGTCGCGGACGGACCTCAAAGGTGGAGTGACGGCGGCCCGCGTGTGGTTGTCCCGGCCACGGCTCGAGTGGGTGGGACGGGTTGGCTCGGTGTCAACCACGTCGACCGTGTCGTGGGCTCGACGAGGCGCAGGGTGACGGGGCCGGTCGACGTCGAGGCGGGGATGCGGGCCGACGTTCCGGGGCGGCGCGTCCCACGCGGCGCAGGCCCCATGTGGCGCAGGCCGGGACCACCGGTTGATTCCGCGACGGTGTGCGCGATGGTCGGCTGACAGTGTAGGCGGCGGATGAGGTGGTGGGGGTCGACGCAAGCGGGCGGTCTCATCGGGAGGCGTTCGGGCGGGCCGGGGCCGACCCCACACCGCCTGCCGGCCGGTGGGGCCGTCGGCGCGTGAGCGAGACGGACCGCCTGCATCGAGCGGCTACGGTGGTCCGCGTGAGCACGTGCGTGGGTTTCGACCTGGACATGACCCTCATCGATCCACGACCGGGAATGGTCGTGGCCATGGACAGGCTCGCCGAGGAGTCGGGCCTACCGCTCGACGGCGAGCGTTTCGCCGCCCATCTGGGACCGCCGCTGGATGAGGTGCTGCGGGGGTTCGGCGCCCCCGAAGAACGGATTCCCGCGCTCGTGGCGCGATTCCGGGAGATCTATCCGGAACTGGTCATCCCACGCACCGTGGCGCTGCCCGGTGCGGTCGAGGCGCTGGCCGCCGTGCGTGGCCTGGGTGGACGGACGCTCGTCGTCACCGGCAAGTACGCCCGTAACGCCGAACTGCACCTACGAGCGCTCGGTTGGGTGGTCGACACGCTGGTCGGAGAGCTGTGGTCGACCGGTAAGGCCGCGGCGCTGACCGAACACGGTGCCGACGTGTTCGTCGGTGATCATGTGGGCGACATCAGGGGAGCGCTGGCGGCGAACGCGATCGCGGTGGGAGTCACGACCGGGCCGTGCGGGAAGCGGGAACTGCTCGACGCGGGTGCGCACGTGGTGCTGGAATCACTCGCGGAGTTCCCGGCATGGCTCGCCGAGCACAGCTCTCGCGCCGATGTCACGCCTGGCGGTGCTCCCGGATCAGGGAGAGCAAACCCAACCCCAAGCCGAGTGGAGTGATCACACCGGCGAACGCGGACAGCCATACCGGCAGTTCCGAGTAGCCCGCCGCGAAAAGCAGGAACACCACGACCACGGCGAGCATGCCCACCGTGAACAACCCGATGCCGATGCGCATCAGCCAGGGCTTTTGTTCGGCGGACGACTTCTTTTCGTGGACAGCGGTTTCCATGTCGGACATCTTAGAGGCGGGCAATCGCCTTCGCCGTAGTGCGTATGGCGAGATAGGCTAGACGGGGCGCGTCCTGGGTACGCCTGGGGCGCGTTCGTCGTGCGGGGCCGCGTGACGGCGTGGTCCGTTGCAGGAGAACGAAGGAACGGTGAGGGGCAGTGCCGACCGGCAAGGTCAAGTGGTACGACGCGGACAAGGGGTTCGGCTTCGTCACGGAGGACGGAGGCAGGGACGTCTACGTTCGGAAGTCCGCGCTGCCGCAGGGCGTCGAGACGCTGAAGGCCGGTCAGCGCCTGGAGTTCGGCATCGCCGAGGGCAGGCGCGGTCCCCAGGCTCTGTCCGTCCGGCTGCTCGACCCGCTGCCTTCTGTGGCTGAGGCACGGCGACGTCCAGCGGAGGAGCTGCATGGCCTCATCGAGGACATGATCAAACTGCTGGAGATGCGGGTTCAGCCGGTTCTGCGCAGGGGCCGTTATCCCGAGCGGAAGAACACCAAGCGCATCGCCGAGGTCATGCGCGCGGTCGCGCGTGACCTCGACCCGTAATTCGCACGCGCAGCAACCGTGCCCGCAACCTGCGTAGTCGTGTCCGCAGCCTGTGTAGCCGTGTCCGCGGATTGCCAAGCCGTGCTCGGGCGACCGCGTCCGCGGACCCGGTACAGCCGGGGCGGTCGGTGGGTGCTCAGTCGGCGGATTCCTCGGACTCCGTCTCCCGCGCGTCCTGTTCCCGCGGGTTGATCTGCAACGACCACACGCCACGCACCACGAGTTGCGGCTGACCGTTCTCGTCGAGGATCGGCTCGTCCTTCTCGTCCACTGCGTAGGCGGCGCCGAGCTGCTGTACCTCCACCACGAGGATCTGGTGTTCGGCGGACTCGGGGATCACCGTGTGGGCGTGCCGGGTTCCGTCGGTGAACACCTCCTGCTGCATCGGCAGCAGGTCCCCCTCGGGGTCGTAGGCCTGCACGATCACCAACCAGGGGGTCTCGGCGATCTCGGCGGGCACCGACACCTGGACCCGCTGGCCCGGGCGTGCGTCGAGCACGACGGGGTCGCCGTCGGTGACCTGGCAGTCGGTGAGCAGGGCGTCGCAGTAGCTCATCGGGCCGGCGGTGACGCTTTCGCCGTCGGTGTAGAACGTGACCTCGGGCGGCTGGGGAGCAGAACACCCTGTCAGGACGGCCGCGCCAGCGGCGACCAGTGCCACTACTGAACGTCGCATGACGGCGAGACTACGAGTCGACCCGGCTCGGCCGTGGATCGGGTCCGGGGGACGGGCGGCGTCGCAGTGTCGGTAACAGCGACTTCCCGCTGCGGACCGCCCACGTCTGCGCCAGTCCGAGCGCCAACAGCACGGACACCACGAGGAAGCCGATCCAGTAGGTGGGCGGTAGCAACAGCCCGATCGCGCCACCGAAGACCCAGGCCAGTTGCAGCACTGTTTCGGAACGGCCGAACGCCGACGCCCGCGACTCCTCCGGCATGTCCTGTTGGATGACGGCGTCAAGGCTGTTCTTCGAGAGCGAGCTGGCGGTGGAGCCGACGAGTCCGACGAGTGCGGCTGTGGCCAACCCGGAGGCGACGGTGGCGACGATGGTGGAGGCCAAGACGCTCGCCAGGCACGCGATGATGACCTGATCGGGTTTGCCGAACTGCATGCGGGAGCCGAGCGCGTTGCCGAGGAACCCGCCGACACCGGCGGCGGCGCCGATGATGCCGAGCAGCAGCAGTTGGATGAACCCGGTCTGCCCGCTGCTCTCGGTCTCGGCCTTCACCGCGAACGCGGCGAACATCATGAGGAACCCGGTCAGTACGCGGATGGAGCCGTTGCCCCACAGCGCCACCACGACGTACCGGGCCATCGGAGCACGACCGGCCTTCTTGGGCAGCCTGGCCGTCAGCGACGCGGGCACCTCGCCCTCGGTGACCTCCACCCACGACGGGATGCGCATGGCCTGCACGGCGCCGACAGCACAGATGAGCGCGGTGAACCACAGCGCTCCCGAGGAGCCGAACGCCCAGTTCAACCCGCTGGCGATCGCGCCGAACACGCCCCCGGCGGCGAGGCCGAACACGGCGAGTCTGGCGTTGGTCTTCGACAGGGTGATCTCCGGTGGCAGCACCCTGGGCGTGACGGCGGCCTTGAGCACCATGAACGACTTCGACAGCACCATCTTGCCGAGCGCGGCGGGGTAGAGCACCCAGCTGTCGAAGTTGAGCGCCATGAGCACGCACATCAGCGCCTGTCCCGCCGAGGCCACGCACATCGCCAGCCTGCGTCCCCGTTGGATCCTGTCGAGGGCCGGGCCGATCACCGGCGCCACCAGGGCGAACGGCGCGATGGTGATGAGCAGGTAGAGCGCCACCTTGCCTCGGCTCTCGCCGCTGCTGGCCGCGAAGAACAGCGTGTTGGCCAGCGCGACGGCCATCGCGGCGTCGCTGGCGTAGTTCAGCATCACCGCGTACGTCAGTGAGGTCAGGCCGGATTTGTCGGCCCCGTCGGCGGTGGTGGCGCGACGGAACGCGGCGATGGCCTGGCCGCTGAGCTCGCGGCTGCGGAGCGCCGCGACACGGGTGACCGTGAGCTTTTTCGGCAGACGTCGTTCGTGAGCGGCTTCGAGGCCGTGACGGGTCGTGGTCGGTTCGGGGTCGAACGCCTCGGGTGGCTGCCCAGGCGCGTAACCGTCGGTGTCGTAGCGCTCGTAACGGTGCCGAGACCCGTGGCGGGGCGTCGTACCGGGGCCGCCGGAGGACCGTCGTGGCGGCGGGGTGCGGAGTGCCTCGCGCGGGGGTGTCGAGCGGTAGGGCCGGGCGCCTCGGGGTGGGGGCGGTGGCTGCACCGGGACCGAACCCGTCGGTGCGTTGTCGGCCGTGAGGGGAGCTCGGGTGCCCTCGGGATCAGGGGTCGACGAGTGGCTCACCTGCTCATCGGGGATCCATTTCCGTCTACCCTTGCGGCCGGAACGCATGAGTCAATCCTGCCGTATCCGATACGGATCCGTCCGGGTGTTTCAGTCCGTTGGGACGAATCGCACCGTGAACATCTTCGGCCACAACTTGCCCGTGACGAGGAAGTGGTCCGACCCGTCGAGTGCGGCGATGCCGTTGAGCACGTCGGCGTCGGCCGCCTCCTCCGGGGTGAGGAGGTCGGACGCGTCGATGCGAGCGGTGACGAATCCGGTGTCCGGGTCGATGCGCAGGATGTCGTCGGTGTGCCAGACGTTGGCGTAGACGTCGTCGCCGACGCATTCCAGTTCGTTGAGGTTGACGACCGGGTCGCCGGTGTCGGTGACCTGCACGGCGCCGAGGACGGAGAAGTCGTCGGGATCGCGGAAGGTGAGTGTGGCCGTGCCGTCGCTCATCACGAGCCGGTCGCGCTCGTCCTGGTGGCACAGTCCCCACCCCTCGCCCTCGTAGTGGACGCGACGGAGTTCGGCCAGCGTGGTGCGGTCGCGTTCGATGGCGATGCCGTCGCGCCAGGTGAGTTGCCACACCCGGTCGTCGACCACGGTGATGCCCTCGCCGAACAGGGGCGCGGGCAAGGACACGACGGTGGTGGGCTCGCCACCGAGTGGCCCCGCTCGCAGCGTCGACTCGCCGACCAGGCCGGTCCCCTCATAGAGGGTGTCGTCGACCAGTTCGAGACCTTGGGTGAACGCCTCGGGGTCGTGGGGGAGCACGTCGACGACCTCGACCCGCAGTCGTTCCGGTCGTGGCGCGCCCGCGGTGTTCCCTCCGGAATGCTGTTTCGGGGGCTGTCCGCATGCCGCCACCACCGTCATCACGGTGAGCGCGACCGCTCCGGTACTGATCACTCGGTTGAGCACTCGACGCACGGTTCCCACCCTGGCATGAACCCGCCCCTCCGGAGTAGTCGTTGAGTGCTGCACAATTGACGCCATGAGCCTGCTGCTGACGCATGACGACGGCACGATTCGCAGGAAGCTGCTCGATGCGGTCGAGCCGGCGCGTGAGGCAGCGGTGCAGGAGGCCGGCGACGACAACGTCGGCGACTATGTGGGCGCGGTGCACGAAGACGCCGTGTCGGTGACGCACCTGTTCGACTCCACGCTCCCCGGCTATCGGGGATGGCGCTGGTCGGTCACGGTGGCCACGGCCGACGAGCACGCTCCCGTCACGATCAGCGAGGTGGTGCTCACCCCGGGGCCGGACGCGATCGTCGCGCCGCGGTGGGTGCCGTGGGAGCGCAGGGTACGTCCCGGCGATCTCGGTGTCGGCGACATCTTCCCGACCCCTCCGGACGACCCGAGGCTCGCTCCCGCGTACGCGACGCTCGACGACCCCGAGGCCGAGGAGGCGGTGCGGGAGGTCGGACTCGGCAGGGTGCGGGTGATGTCGCGGTACGGGCGGCAGGAAGCGGCCACCCGCTGGTACCGGAGTGAGTACGGTCCCCGGTCCGACATGGCCCGCAGTGCGCCCGCCGCGTGTGGTACCTGCGGTTTCTACCTACAGCTGGCGGGGTCGTTGCGGTCGGCGTTCGGGGTGTGCGGCAACGAGATCTCCCCGGCGGACGGGCATGTGGTCCACGCCGAGTTCGGCTGCGGTGCCCACTCCGAGGTGCGCCTCGAGGCGGGTTCGTCGGTTCCGGTGGCCGAGTTGGTGTACGACGACTCGCTGTTGGACATGGAGTTCGTCGACAGCGGGACGTCCGAGGGGAACACCGAGAACGCCGAGGAGAACACCGAGTCCGGACAGAACTCGCAGGACTCCCGGCAGGCACAGGACCCACAGGTCTCGCAAGACACGCAGGCCGCGCAGGTCCCCCAGGGCACCGGGGCCTCGCAAGACACGCAGGCCGCGCAGGATGCGCGGGGGCCGCAGGACACCGGTGAATCGCGGGGACCAGCGCAGTCATCCGAGTCGGACGCGACGGTGTGACCGAGAACGGGACGTGGCCGTCGATCGACGAGCTCAGGCAGGCGGTGCTGCGGTCCTGGCGGGACTCACCGACCCGGTTCACCGAGGACACCCACGCCGAACGTGACCTGCTGCTCGGTGCCTATCGCGACCGGGTGTTCGTCGAGCTCGCGCAGAACGCGGCCGACGCCGCCGCTCTTGTGGGGGAGCCGGGCCGGGTCCGGGTCCGTGTGGTCGACGGTGAGCTGCGCGTGGCCAACACGGGAGCACCGCTCGATCAACGTGGTGTGGCGGCACTCGCGTCGCTGCGGGCGTCGGGTAAGGACGACGTGGCCGGCAGGGTGGACGAAGACACCGAGGGGAGCACCACCCGGGGGCTCGTGGGCAGGTTCGGGGTCGGGTTCGCCGCGGTGTTGTCCGTGACCAGTGAGCCCAGGGTCGTCTCCCGTACCGGGGGAGTGGCGTTCTCCGAGACCCGCACGCGGCAGGTGTGGGACGCCGCCGAGGTGCCCGTCCTGCGATTGCCGTGGCCCCTGTCCGAGGACGAACCACCGGTACCGGACGGTTTCGACACCGAGGTGCGCCTGCCGCTGCGAACGGACCCGCGTGAGGTGCTGGAGCGGATCGAGGCCGAGGTGGCCGATGTACTGCTGGTCCTGCCGTGGCTGGCCGAAGTGGACGTCGAAGGACGTCGTTGGACCCGCCGGGCGGACGGTGACGAGGTGGTGCTCACCGCCCCGGACGGGGAGAGGACCCGCTGGCTCACCCACCGCGGTGAGGGGTGTGTCTGGGCGGTACCGGTCACGGCGGAGGGCGTGCCACGTCCCCTCGTCGACGACGTACTGCACGCACCGACCCCCACGGACGAGCGGCTGTCGTTGCCCGCACGACTGCTGAGCACGTCCGTGCCGACGGAACCGTCACGACGCCGGGTGCTCGCGTCGGCCGATTCCCCGGACGTGGTGCGGGCCTTACGGGCCGCCGCCGAGGCCTATCCCGGGCTCGTCCGGCGGCTGCCCGCGCGGTATCGGCTCGCTCTCGTGCCCCGGCCCGGTTTCCCGCTCTCGGACGTCGACGGACTCCTGCGTGATCTCGTCACCACGCGGCTGACCGACGACGCGTGGTTGCCCTCGGCCGTGTCGGGTGAGCTACCCGGACACGGTGCACGGGTGCTCGACATCGACTCGCCTCGGCTGGTCGAGCTGCTGGCGGAGACGGTGCCCGGACTGGTGGCCGCGCCCCTGTGTGGTCGTGAGGCCGCACGGACCTCAAGCGCCGTGCAGGCGCGCCCGCTGGGGGCCGCCGAACTGGTGGAGAGTTTGGCCGGTGTGGAACGTCCCGCGCCGTGGTGGCGTGCGGTCTACGCCGAGTTGTTCGCGGCCGTGGAACGTACCGAGGTGGACCTCGACGAATTGGGCGCGCTGCCGGTTCCGCTCGTCGACGGTCGCACCGTGCCGGGCGCGCGCGGGGTGTTGTTGACCGACGATGTGGCGGGTGACATCGCCGCACTCGACGTGCCGGGGCTGCACGTGGTGCACCCCGAGGCGGCGCATCCGTTGCTCCAACGGCTCGGTGCCACGAGCGCCGGTCCCGCCGAATTGTTGCGCTCCCCGGCCGTGATCGACGCCGTCGGCCGGAGTCTCGACGACGCCCTCGCCGGATTGGACGTCGAACCACTGATCGACGCCGTACTGTCCTGGGTGACGGTGGTGGGTGCCGTACGGGACGTCGAACTGGGCGCGCTGGCCCTGCCCACCGCGTCGGGCTGGCGGCGCGCGGACGAACTGGTACTGCCGGACGCCGCGATCCTCGAGGTGCTCGACCCGGACGCCGTCGGCGACGACGCTCCCTTCGAGGTCGTGGCCGACGAGGCCGTGCGGC
>SMEH01000270.1_pt1 | contig 16719 bp, 13 predicted proteins | sample 2456361 | NCBI WGS metagenome assembly SMEH01 (sample SAMN10132587, study PRJNA489261) | soil metagenome | isolation source: day1 control-loamy sand soil ammended | place: USA | reverse complement strand
CCGGCCCGGGCGGCGACCTCCGCGATTCCCGATCCCATCAACCCTGCGCCGATCACGCCGATCCGCGTGATGTCACCCATGACGATCCTTCCTGCTGCCTCTCGCGTTACCGGCGAGTTTAGTAGGGCGTCCTACTAATTCCTACGTGAGAGCGTGCGATTCTGCTCTCAACGACAGGCACGAGTCTCAGCGATGGGCGCGAGGGGGTCAACGGCGTCTGTACCCGGCTTGTACCCGGCTTCGACCGGGGTGCAGGAGCATAGGACCCGGACGGGGGCATCGACATCCGGGTTCTCGACGGGGCCCCGATGTGGCGCGTTCCGGCACGAAAACCCTGGTGATCCGCTGACGGTGGAGGGGTCGGCCGAGGGTGCACGAGGCCTCGGTGACCTCTTCGCCGGAGGTCGGAGGACGTGCGGGGGCGATCGTGAGGGGGAACGGTGTGTCCGTGCGCTGATCTCGGCGAATCCGGGGAACCGGGTCCCGCGCCGAGCCCTTTGTGTTCTTGCGAAGGCCCACCGGCCCTGGGCGTCGACCGACGTCGATGCCCAGGGCCGGTGCGACGCTACGAGGCGATGGCGAAGACGACCCAGCTTAGGCCGAACGCCATGAAGCCGACCGCGGTGCCGATCACCGTCCAGGTCTTGAAGGTGGTCGCTGTGTCGAAGCCACAGAACCGACCGATGAGCCAGAACCCGGAGTCGTTGACGTGGGAGAAGGTGATCGACCCGGCGGTGATCGCCACGACGATCGCCGCGAGCGCGATGGGGTTGAGGTCCATCCCGGCGACGGCGGGGGCCATGATCGAACCCGCGGTCGTGGCCGCCACGGTCGCCGACCCCTGGGCCACCCGGAACGCGATGGCGACGAGGAAGCCGGCGAGGATCACCGGCATGCCCGCTGCGTCGAGGCCGTCGGCGATGGTCTGACCGATGCCGGACACGGTCAGGACGTGGCCGAAGGCCCCACCGGCACCGGTGATCAGGATGATCGAGCAGACGGGGGCGAGGGCGTTGTCGACGAGATCCTCGAGCAGGTTGCCGACCTTCCGGTCCTTCCGGGGCCGGATGTAGAGCAGCCACATGGCGACGATGGCCGAGATGAGCAGGGCCACCGACGTGGTCCCGATCAGGCGGGACAGCTGGTAGAAGAAGTTCTCCGCCGACACCGCGCCCGACTGCTCCAGCGTGGAGAAGATCGTGTTGAAGAAGATGAGGACGAGCGGGAGCAGCAGGCAGAAGACGGTGGTCCAAAAGCCCGGACGCTCGGACTCGTCCCGTTCCTCGGGCTCACCGAGCAGGCTCGGAACCGGCCAGTCGGGGTACCGCTTGGCCAGCAGCAACCCGAGCCGGTAGCCGGCCAGGTACCAGGTGGGCAGCCCGACGAGCAACGACACGATGACGACGAGGCCGACGTCCGCCCCCATGACCGTCGCCGCGGCGGTGGGACCGGGGTGCGGTGGCGTCAGCGCGTGCATCATGAGGAAGGCGCCGATCGAGGGCAGGACGTAGAGCATGAACGACCCGCCCAGCCGCCGTGCCACCGTGTAGATGATGGGCAGCATCACGATGAAGCCGGCGTCGAGGAAGATCGGGAACGCGTAGAGCAGTGACGCCACCGCGAGGGCGAGCGGTGCCCGGCGCGTTCCGAACTTGTCCAGCATGCGATCGGCGAGGACCTGTGCGCCTCCGGTGACCTCGACCAAGCGACCCAGCACGGCACCGAAGCCGACGAGCAGGGCCACGGTGCCCACCGTGGAGCTGAAACCGTCGATGACGACGTCGACGACGTCACCGATGCCCACACCGGCCGCAAGAGACGTCAGCAGGCTGACGATGAGAAGTGAGAAGAACGCGTGAAGCCTCACCTTGATGATGAGGAAGAGCAGAACCGCGATCGCGACGCCGGTGATCGCCAGAAGCAGGCCGGCCGGTCTGTCGGCCAGCACGATCTCGTCTTGCGCCGCGAGAACAACTTCGTTCATCTGCAATCGCCTTTGATAGAGATGTCGGGGGGAGGGGAAGAGAGGGGGATGCGGCGAGCTGACAGGTCGAGCCAGCCCGCCGCGACGACGGTTGGGGCGGGCCTACTTCTTGGGCCGCGGGGCGGGGCCGAGTTCCCGAAGCAGCTCTCCCATCCGGGAGTACGCCTTGTTGCGGTAGGCGATGAGAGCGGCCTTGGTCTCCTCGTCGAAGTCCCCGGTGAGTCCCTTGCCGTTCTTCACGCCCAGACGACCGGCCTCGACCGCCTCCTTGAGCATCTGCGGGGTCGCAAGGCGCGAGCCGTAGGCTTCCTCGAAGGTCTTGAAGCAGTTCACGTAGACGTCGAGGCCGGCCTGGTCGGCGATGGCGAACGGACCGAAGAAGCCGAGCCGGAACCCGAAGGTGGTACGCACGATCGTGTCGACGTCCTCGAGCGTCGCCACGCCCTCCTCGACGATCGAGGTCGCCTCCTTCAGCAGGGCGTACTGGAGACGGTTCAGCACCATGCCGGGGGTGTCCGCCACCTGGGCCCCCTCGCGGCCGGCCCGTGCCAGCACGTCCTTGACGGCCTCGATGACCTCCGGGGTCGTGGCCTCACCCGCGACGAGCTCGACACCCGGGATGAACGGGGCGGGGTTGGAGAAGTGGACGGTCAAAAACCGCTCCGGATTCCGCACCGCGGGCGCCAGGACGTGGACCGGGATCGTGGAGGTGTTGGTGCCGATGATGGCGTCGGGACGCGCGTGCTCGGAGATGGCGGCGAGCACTTCCTTCTTCACGTCCACGACCTCGAAGACGGCCTCTTCGATGAAGTCCACATCGGACACCGCCTGCTCGAGGCTCGTCCCGGCACGCAGGTTCTTCCGGATCGTCTCGGTGCTTCCCGGTTCGTAGAGGCCCTGGTCCTCGAACTCCTGGGCCTCCTTCAGCAGCCGTTCCAGCCCTTTGGCCGTGGTGTCGGGGTCGGTGTCGATGATCTGGACGTCCATTCCGGCGAGGGCGAGGCTCTGCGCGATCCCTCCTCCCATGTAGCCGGCACCCACGACAGTGACTGTGTTGATGGTTCTGGTCATGATCGCTTGTCCGTTCTAGAAGTCGGTTCTCACTGTTCGCTGTCCGTCGAGCTGGTTCGTGCGGTTCGCTGGCTCAGTGCATGTACCTCCCACCGTCGATCTGGTAGGTGGCACCCGAGATGAAGCCCGCCTCGTCGGAGAGGAGGAAGGCGATGAGGGCGGCGACTTCGTCCGGCTGGCCGACGCGGCCCACCGGGATGTTGGCCGCCATCGCCGCCTTGCGTTCCTCGGTCAGGGTCCCGCCCATGATGTCGGTGTCGATGGGACCCGGGGCGATGGCGTTGACCGTGATGCCGTGCTCGCCCAGTTCGCGTGCGGCGCCCCGGGTGAGCCCCAGGACCGCTGCCTTCGCCGCGGCATAGGCGCCCTTGGAGAAGGTGCCACCGCCGTCGAAGGCCGTGATGGACGAGGTGTTGACCACTCGTCCTCCCCGGGCGTTGTCGATCATCCGCCGGGTCGCCTCCTTGAGCATGAGCAGGCTCCCGGTGACGTTGACCGCCAGCACACGCTCCCACTCCTCGAGGCTGATCTCGAGAAGCGGTACCGGTGAGGGGATCCCCGCCAGGTTGACGAGTGCGCGTACCGGTGGCAGCTCCTTGTCGATGACCGAGAAGCAGGCCGCGACCGAGTCGGGATCACTGACGTCGGCCGGGGCCGCGACGGCCTGGAAGCCCTCCCGGCGCAGCTGTTGTGCTGCGTCCCGGACTCCTTCCTCGTCGAGGTCCACGAGGGCGAGGGCCCAACCCTGTTCCGCGAGTTTGCGGGCGACGGCGCGACCGATGCCGCGCTGCGCGCCGGCGCCGGTCACGATCGCTGTGGCGGCCTCGGAGGCTCCGGTGCTGGTCCGACTCATGTGTTCTCATCCATTCGTGCTGCGGTCGTGCGAGCCGGGCAGCGACTGCCTCGAGACCGGAAGCGAATCGCGAGTGGTGTCACCGTCCCGCATCGGCGCATCTGTGGCCGTCGACGGGACGAGGTTTCGTGCAGTGTCGCGTTCGTGTCGGTGGACTGTGTGTCAGTCCTGACGGAAGGCATCGTTGCCCCCTCACACTCACCACTTGATGACCGATGTCGAGAGGCCTCGGCGGGCCATGGCCTGGCGGGAGCCGAGGCGGCGGCTCTGGCTGGCCGGAGCCGCCCGTGTCGCTTGAGCTGTCACTCACTCAGCGCGGAACGCAGAACCTGCCGGATGTAATCGCGGTTCTCGGCACACACACCGAGCGAGTCACTGCCGTAGTGCTCGCAGCAGAACGGACCGGAGTAACCCAGTTCGAGAGCCCGCCGGATGACGGCCCGGTAGTTGATGACGCCGTACTTCAGGGGCATGGGCGCCGATGCATACGAGCCCGTCTTGGGGTCTTCGTCACGCATGTAGTTCTTGATGTGCCAGAAGTTCGAGTACGGCAGCACTTTCTCGAACATCTCCATGTAGGGCGGCATCGGCCGGTGCAGCCTGATCAGGTTGCCGATGTCGGGGTTGAGGCCGACGGCGGGGTGGTTGACGTCCTTGACGAAGGAAACCGCGTCGTCGGGGGTGCCGACGTAGGTGTCCTCGTACATCTCCAGGCTGATCTGGATGCCGTTGCGCTGCGCGTGCTCCCCGAGTTCCCGGGTGCGCTCGATGGCCAGCGGGCGCAGTTCCGGGTCGTCCTTGTGCCCGTCCACCAGCCAGAACCACAGCTGTTTCTGCTGCTCGGCGGTCAGCGCCTGCATGAAGCCGATGTTGACGATCGTCGCGCCGAATTCGGGTGCGAGATCGATGAGTCGGTGCGCGGCGGCGAGGTTCTCCTCGCCGTGTTTGACGTCCACGATGCTGCTGCGGGTCATGGAGATGGACGAGACCTTGAGGCCTTCGTCCGCCAGGACCTGCTGGAACTCCTTGACCCTGTGCTCCGGCATGCTGCCCAGCGGCACCCATGCGTCGGTCGGGTCGATGTGGTCGAAGCCCAGCTCGCGCACCTGGCGCATCTGGCTCGCCCACACGGTGGCGGGGGCGTCTTTGATGTGGGACCCATCGGGAGCGACGTTGCCGAAGGGCAGCATGTTGCAGGCGATGGGCCACTGCTCAGCGGTGAACATTGAACAGCCTCTCGTTGCGGATATGAATATCCTATAGGATGCAGGATAGAGACTGCCGGTATATCGTGTAGGATGAAGGAAAGAGGCGGCGGAGGTCAACTCTTTTCGGTACCGGCTCCGGGGTCTCCCGGAGAGCGTCGGGAGACGATGGACGGCGTGGAGAGCTCAATGCAAAGGTCCAGCACGTATGCCGTGAGCCGGTCGGTGCTGGCCGATCAGATCTACAACGCCTTGCTGCAGTGGCTTATGGACGGTCGCCTGCAACCCGGTGACCGGGTGAGCATCGACGGTATGGCGCGTGAGTTCAACGTCTCACCGACGCCCGTACGAGAGGCGTTGGCGCGCCTCGAGTCGACCGGGATGGTCGCCCGCGAGGCGATGCGAGGGTACCGAGTCCCGCCTCTGCCCACCGAGAAGCAGATCGCCGACCTCATGGACGTGCGCATGACGATCGAGCCGAGGATGGCCGAGCTGGCGTGCGCCTCCAGGGACGACACCTTCCTGGAGGAGCTCGAGGTGGCGGTGGCGGACCTGCGGAGCGCCCCGAGCGGCCCGCGCTTCAACGACTACCGGGACTACCTCGAAGCCGACGAGCGCTTCCATCGACTCATAGCGACACAGTGCGGCAACGACTACATGCTCCGCGCCTACGACTCCCTCGGTGGGCACGTCCAACGCTTCCGGCTCTTTTCCGGGCTCGGCGTGACGGACGCTGAGTTCGCGGTGGCCGAGCACGCCCACATCTTGGATGCGATACGGGCGGGGGATTGCAAAGAGGCGGCGCAACGCATGCGGGCGCACGTCGCGGCTGTCAGGGACAGGGCCCTCGCCGACCGCCGCAAGATCGAGCAGACCGCGGCATCCACCGAACTGTCCTGACTCCCACCGGTCAGGCACCGCGAATCAGATTGGGGAACGACGACGGTGACGTACCTCCTGAACAACCCAGACGAGTTCGCCGCTGACGCCCTGCGCGGTTTCGCCGCCGCGCACCCCCAGTACGTGACGAGGGTCCCCGGGGGTGTGGTCCGGTCCACTGCCACACCGAAAGGTCAACCCGCTCTCGTCATCGGCGGCGGATCCGGGCACTATCCGGCGTTCGCCGGTTGGGTCGGTCCCGGAATGGGACACGGTGCCCCTTGCGGGAACATCTTCGCCTCCCCCTCGGCCTCCCAGGTGTACTCCGTGGCCCGGTCGGCGGAGAACGGCGGCGGGGTCATCCTGGGATTCGGCAACTACGCCGGTGACGTACTGCATTTCGGGGCCGCGGCGGAGAAACTCCGTGCCGAGGGCATCGACGTCCGCATCGTCCGCGTCAGTGACGACATCGCCTCCAACCAACCGGATCGTCACCGGGACCGTCGGGGTATCGCTGGTGACCTGCCCGTCTTCAAGATCGTCGGCGCCGCCATCGAGGCCGGAGCGGACCTCGACGAGGCCGAGCGGATCGCGTGGAAGGCCAACGACGCCACCCGGTCGCTCGGCGTGGCTTTCGACGGCTGCACCATCCCCGGCGCGAACGAGCCCCTGTTCCACGTGGAGAACGAGGTCATGGCCGTCGGCCTCGGCATCCACGGGGAACCCGGTGTGAAAGAGGTGCCGCTCGGCACCGCCGCCGAAGTCGCCGACCTGTTGTTCGACGGCGTCATCGCCGAGGAGCCCGAACGGAAGGCCGGAGGGTATTCCGGTCGGGTCGCGGTCATCCTCAACGGTTTGGGGACCGTCAAGTACGAAGAACTGTTCGTGGTCTACTCGCGGATCGCCGAGCGGCTCGAAGCCCACGGTCTCACCCCCGTGCAGCCCGAGGTGGGCGAGTTCGTGACGAGCCTGGACATGGCCGGCCTTTCCCTGACCCTGGTGTTCCTGGACGAGGAACTCGAACGGTTCTGGGTCGCACCGGTCGACACGCCCGCGTACCGGCGGGGGGCCATGCCGGCGGTCGACCGTCCCGCGCGTACCTGGATCTATCGGGCCGAGGACGAGGATCAGGAAGTACCGGCCGCCTCGCAGGAGTCGCAAGAGCTGGCCACGAGGATCGTGGCGGCCCTTGAGACCCTGCGGGAAACGGCGGAGGCCAACGAGGAGAACTTCGGCAAGCTCGATGCCGTCGCCGGTGACGGCGACCACGGCCAGGGCATGGTCTACGGAACACGCGGAGCCGTCGAAGCGGCCCGTGCGGCACTCGACCGCGGTGCGGGTGCCCGGACCGTTCTGGTGCGAGCCGGTAGTGCCTGGTCGGAAGCGGCGGGCGGGACCTCCGGTGCTCTCTGGGGCGCGGCTCTGACCGCGGCGGGCGGTGTCTTCGACGATCAAGAGACCGCCGACGGTGCCCGGGTCGTCGCCGCGTTGGAGGCCGCCGTCGACGCCGTGCAGCGACTGGGCGGCGCGGAGGTGGGCGACAAGACCATGATCGACGCCGCCGTTCCCTACCGTGCGGCCCTGCGCGAGGCATTCGCAGGCAACGGTGACGTCGCAGCCGCTGCGCGTGCCGCGGCCGACGCTGCCGCGACGGCCGCCCAGCAGACCGCGGACATCACCGCTCGCCTCGGCCGTTCCCGTGTCCTGGGTGCCAAGAGCCTGGGCACCCCCGACCCCGGTGCCGTGTCGTTCTCGGTGCTTGTGGACGCGCTGGCCACGTTCCTGGAGAACCCGCCCCAGATCGAGGCGTGAAAGGTCCGAACAAGGAGGATTCAGTGGGACTGCGGATCATCGTCGGCGGTGACAACGCCGGCTACAACTACAAGGAAGCCCTCAAGAAGGACCTCGAGGCGGACGAACGCGTCGACTCGGTCGTCGATGTCGGCGTCACGGGTACCGAGGACGAGACCTACTACCCGAACGTCGCGATCGCCGCCGCGGAGAAGATCGCCGCCGGTGAGGCGGATCGAGCCCTGCTGATCTGCGGCACGGGTCTTGGGGTGGCCATCGCCGCGAACAAGGTCAAGGGCGTGCGCGCGGTCACGGCGCACGACGTCTACTCCGTGCAGCGCTCCGTGCTGTCGAACAACGCACAGGTCCTCTGCATGGGAGAGCGGGTCATCGGACTCGAACTCGCACGCGCCCTGGTCAAGGAGTGGCTCGGGCTCACCTTCGACCCGAACTCCAGCTCCGGCCCCAAGGTCGACGCGATCTGCGCCTACGAGGGTGTGTGACCTGTGCCGGTATGGATGGGCACCAGCTGGAAGATGAACAAGACGCTGGCGCAGGCGCGTGACTACACCGTCCGGCTCGTCAAGGAGTTGGGGGATCGCGACCTCACCGGCGTACAGCCGTTCATCATTCCACCGTTCACCGCACTCGCCACGGTACGCGAGATCGCGGTGGACGATCCCCGCGTCATCCTCGGCGCCCAGAACGCGCACTGGGATGACGCGGGGGCCTGGACGGGCGAGATCTCCGTACCCCAAGCGCTCGACGCCGGCGCACGCATCATCGAGATCGGCCACTCGGAGCGTCGGCAGCACTTCGGGGAGACCATCGAGACGACGAGGCTGAAAGTCGCAGCCGCGCTCCGGCACGGGGCACTGGCTCTCCTCTGCGTCGGGGAACCCGCCGAGGTCCGGGACGCCGGGCGGAGCACCGCCTACATCCTCGAGCAGGCCGAGGGAGCGCTCGCGGGTTTGTCCGACGAGCAACTCCGGTCCGTGCTCATCGCCTACGAGCCGATCTGGGCCATCGGTGAGGCCGGGCGCCCCGCGACACCGGGGGAGCTGCGCGGTCCCTTCGCGGCACTGCGTGAACGATTCGGCGACCGCGTGCGGGGCCTGTTGTACGGCGGGTCGGTGAACCAGGACAACGCCTCGGACCTGCTCCGTATCGACGGTGTCGACGGGTTGTTCGTCGGGCGGGCCGCATGGGAGGTCGAGGGCTTCCTGGCGCTGTTGGACATCGCCACGGCCCACAACTCCACCGACTCTTAACCACGATCCCCGAGCGAACGGGCTCCAGCGACGCATCCAGGAGTCGCAGGGGCCCGTTCGGGCATCCATCGTTGGCGTCCGGAGGTGGATTCACCGCTCCGGTGCCGCGGTTCGAAAAAGTAGGCGGGACGATGTCGCGGCTGGGCGACGTTACCCGTGAGTCGATCCCGGCGGGTTCCCGACGGACACCCGTTCTCCCGATCGTTTCCGGCTGCCCGGTCGATGCGGACGTGACTGTCGGGCGGACTCACCGACGAACCCACTCGGCGGAACAAGGCCCAGGCCTCGAGCCCTGGGCTCGCCGGATTTCCTGATGACACGGGGCCTGCGCCTTGCCGGACGACATCGGCCGAAGCCCCGACCCCGTCACGGCGAGTGCGCCAAGACCCGGGTGCCTCGGAAGAACCCGCCGAACTGGGACACCGCTTCGAAGCCGCGTCCGCCGCGACGACGTCGATCGTGGACGTCGATCGTGGAACCTCGCTGGAGCCGCGGACGCCCGAAACGAGAACGAGGCCCGAACCCCTGACCAAGGTGACTCCTTGGCCGGAAGTTCGGGCCTCGTCCAACCGGGGTGAGTGACGGGACTTGAACCCGCGGCCCCCTGGACCACAACCAGGTGCTCTACCAGCTGAGCTACACCCACCGTGTCGAGGCGCTTGAGCACCTCGGCTAGGACATCATAGCGCGTCCTTTTCAGGGCGCTGCACGGGGCTACCCCTCCTGGGAACGTGCCACCTCCTCGGCGGCGGCCCTGGCCTCTTCACTGCTCGGTCCGGGTTGCGGCACGAACGCCGTCTTCCGGTAGTACTTCAGCTCCCCGATCGACTCCTTGATGTCGGCCAAGGCCCGGTGCGCGAGGCCCTTTTCCGGCTTCGCGTAGTAGATGCGGGGGTACCAACGGCGGATCAATTCCTTGATGGAGGACACGTCCACCATCCGGTAGTGCAGGTACGAATCCAACGTCGGCATGTCCCGCGCGATGAAGCCGCGGTCGGTGGCGATCGAGTTCCCCGCCAACGGCGCCGTTTTAGGCTCCGGGACGTGTTCGCGGATGTAGGCGAGCGCACGTCGTTCGGCCTCCTCGAGCGTCATCGTCGAACGACGAACCTCCTCGGTGAGACCCGAGCGGGCATGCATCTCGCGGACGACGTCGGGCATGTTCGCCAGTGCCTCGTCGTCGGCGTGGATGACGAGGTCGACACCGTCGCCCAACACGTTCAGTTCGGCATCCGTGACAAGCACGGCGATCTCGATGAGGGCGTCCTTGGCAAGGTCGAGGCCCGTCATCTCGCAGTCGATCCAGACAAGACGGTCGGTCACTGGCAAACCCTAACGCGAGCGGTGTCTGTGTCCCTTGTCACGCTCCTTCCCACATGCTGTCATACCGCGTCGGTTCCTCGTCCGAGACGCGCCGAGACGGTCTCGGCGACTCTCCTCCACTCCCGTGGTGTGATGGTCGCCGCACGTCTGCCGGGTTCGATGTCACATCGCTTGAGAAGTCGGCGGGCGTCGCCAAGGCCGATACGCCGAACGAGGGCGTGTGCCGACCGGTAGGGGGATCGCTCCACCGCGTCGAGGATCTCGCCGAGCAGGATCTCGGTGGTGCGGCTGAGGGGTCGCCGTCGTATGGCGAGCACGGCGGAGTCCACAGTGGGCTGTGGTCGAAAGTGGTCGGCGGGTACTTTCCGAACGAGCCTGATGTCGAATCGGCTTGCCCACCACGCGAGTTCCCGGGATGCGGGGACGGGTGTCGTGACGCGTTTGGCGAATCCCCACTCCACGGTCAACGCCGCGCTGCGCAGGTTGGGTCTACGGCCGCCGAGCAAGCGGCGCAGCAGCGGTGTCGACAGTGAGTACGGAGGGTTCGCCACGACGAGGAAATCGCGGCGAGGCAGCGCGACCGTGCGGATGTCCGCTTGGATGACGCGGACCCGGTCGTTGTGGCGGAAGCGTGAGTTCAGCGTGCGCACGAACTCGGGATCGCGTTCGACGGCGAGCACTCGGGCGTGGGTGCGGGCCAGTGCGGCGGTCACCACACCAGGTCCGGCGCCGAGGTCGAGGACGAGATCGTCCGGACCGGGTGTACACGTGCGTACCAGCGTGTCGAGTACGTCCTTCGAGACGAGGAAGTGGACTCCGGAAGGGTTGGGTCGATCGGCGCGGAGGCGGCTCCGCCTGTTCCTGGGCATGCGAGGGCTCCGTGGGAATCCGGAAGAAGCGGTCGGAAGCGGTCACGTCGTGGTCGACAGCGCGCGTCGACGAAGCGCGCGAGGACGTCGTGTCGCAGCGACCGCGGACTCCTGAGCCCGTCATGCAAGAAGGCCGAGAGGGCGGCGGAATCAGCGTGTGTGACGGCGTGAAAGACCCACGCCGGGAAGGATCGCGGCCGCTGCCGTCAGGGCAGCCAGGGTCGGATCACAACGGTGAAACAACGCATGCGACCACGATAGCGACGGCAGCAACCGATTTTCCTCGGTCGAGAGCGGGCTCGGTTCGTTTTCCGGCTGGGCCCACTTCCAACAGCCCTTGTCGTGTCATCACTCGACGAGAGCAACTTCGTGTGTGGCCGTTACCGTTCGCGTACTCGGTTCCTTCCGATTCGGATCACCCGGCCCTAGCGTCTGTGTCGACGCGCTCGTGCGGTACTCGGCCGCAACGGGTGTCCGAGTGTCCACTGTGTGCACAGCATCCTCGGTGTCGGGGTGTGCGTGGTGGCGAGTGAACCGCTCGGTGGTGAACCGTTCGGTGGCGCAACGGTTTCGGATCGACGGTTCACGCGATTCACGGTCGGTGGGAGGGATCATGGCAACGGCGGGGGCCGGTCGGAGCACGGTCGTCGACGCGGAGATACGTGGTGTGATCGATCTTGCGGATTACGCCATGTATCTTTCGCGTTTCCAGCGCTGCGGAATCGTCGCCGGGAGCGAACCGGCGACCGTGTCGCTCGCGTTTCCCGTGGAGCGACGATGGTGTTATGCCGGTGTGCTCGTGCGGCAACGGGCACCCGGTGTCGTCCGGATCGAGGTGGACGCACCGCCGGAGAGCGTGGAGACCGTGGTGGAGCAGGTGTGTCGGGCCTTGTCGCTCGACGTCGACGGTGGTGGGTTCGCCGCGGTGGCGGACGGCGATCCGGTGCTGAGGCACCGTCTCCGCGCGAACCCAGGACTGCGACCCGTACTGTTCTGTTCGCCTTATGAAGCGGCGTGTTGGGCCGTCGTCTGTCATCGGTTCCGGGTGGCCCAGGCCGACGCCGTCATCCGGCGGATCGCCATGAACCGGGGCCGAGTGTTCCACGTGGGTGGCCGTGAGATACCCAGTTTTCCCGTGCCGCAGGAGCTCGGCGTCCTGGATTCCTCGTACGGTGTCTCGGAACGGAAACGACGCAGTCTGAGCGCGATAGCCGACGCAGCGCTGTCGGGAGAGCTCGACGCCGACCGGTTGCGGGCGCTTCCCGTCTTTGCGGCTGTGGAGGCGGTGCGGCGACTGCCGGGGCTCGGCCCGTTCTCGGCCGAACTCGTCGTCGGCAGAGGAGCAGGACATCCTGATCTGTTCCCCGCGTCGGAAGCCGGACTCGCCACCACGCTGCGGCGATGCTACGGCGTCGACGACGTGGGGGTGGTGACCGAACGGTGGCGACCGTATCGCGGATGGGGCGCGTTCTTCCTCAGGGAAACGGTAACCGACGAACAGTAGTGTCCCTCGTGCCTTGCGTGATCGAGGTGGGGGTGTTAGGCCACCGCGTCGGTTGTGATGAGCTGACGTCGTGAAGGGGATGGACGAGAACGCCATTGTGTTACGGGCCTTCGATCTCGACCTCGAACGTGCTTTCGAGCTCGATGTCGAAGCGGCCGGCACCATCGCGGGGGTCACCGGTCTCGTCGCGCTGGCGGTGGTCGTCGTAGGGAGGCCATGGCGATTGGCCCGAAACGTGGTGACGATCGTGCACGAAGCCGGGCACGCGTTGGTCGCCCTGCTGGCGGGCCGCCGGTTGCAGGGCATCACCCTGCACTCCGACACCTCCGGCGTCACCGTGTCGAAAGGTAAACCCACGGGGCCCGGCATGGTGCTGACCGCGCTCGCCGGTTACCCCGCGCCCGCCGTGCTCGGTCTCGTGTTCGCGGGGCTGGTCTCGGCCGAACGGCTCAGCGCGGTACTCGGCATCGCCGCCGTGTTGCTGTTGGGCGTGCTGGTGATGGTGCGCAATGCCTACGGCGTGTTCTCGGTGTTGTTGTCCGCGTCGGTACTCGGTGCGGTCGCGCTGTTCGCCGGGCCGGGGGTGCAGGCGGCATTCGTCTACCTGATGACATGGTTCCTCCTGTTCGGCGCGGTGCGTCCCCTGTTCGAGCTCCAGGCCAAGCGGCGGAGGGGGGCGGCCCGGGATTCGGACATCGACCAATTGGCACGCCTGACCGGGCTTCCCGCGCTGCTGTGGCTGCTCGTGTTGGGAGCGCTCGCGGCGACATGCGTGGTGGTCGGTGGGATGTTGCTCACCGAACCCGTGGTGGTACCGAGCGGGTTCACCGCGGCCACGGGCTGACCGGTCGCAGGCCCGACCTTCGCGGTGGGGCACACTGAGGTAGTCAACAGACGTAACAGTCGAGAACCAGATCGAGCAGTCGGATACAGCAGCCGGCAACGGTGGTGACCGTGCCGGTCGTCAGGAGGGCGGTGCGGTGACGAACGAGGTGGCGAAGGCTGTCGAGGAGTGCGCTCGAGCGGCTAAGAGTGCCGCGCCCTCGCTGTCCGGTGCGCCGGACACGGCCATCGACGCGGCTTTGGAGAGCATGGCCGATCGACTGCTCGCCCACCGTGACGCGGTGCTGGCGGCCAACGCCGAGGACATCGCCAAGGCGGAAGCGGGCGGTATGAGCGCGGGCCTGCTCGATCGGTTGACGATCACCGAGAGCCGATTGACGGATATGGCCGATCAGCTTCGGCTGCTCGCCGGTGCCCCTCATCCGCAGCGGACCGTGGAACTGTCCACGCTCGACGGCGGACTGCGGCTCGTCGAGCGTCGCCGACCGGTCGGTGTGATCGGAGCCAACTACGAGGCTCGGCCGAACGTGACGGTCGACGTGGCCTCGCAGCTGGTGAAGTCCCGGAACGCGGGTGTGCTGCGCACCGGCTCGGCGGCACTGAAGTCGGCGCAGCGTCTGCTCGAGGTGGTGATTCGTCCGGCGTTGACCGACTCGGGCATCGATGCGAACGTCGTGCAGCTCGTGCCGCGCCCCGAACGGGAGGCGGCGGGGGCTCTCGTCCGACTGCCCGACCTGGTGCCGTTGGTGATTCTGCGGGGCAGCGGGGAGAGCACGCGGGCACTTGCCCTGGAGGCCGCCCAGCACGGAGTGCGTACTCTGGCGCACGCTGACGGCGGGGGAGTGCTGTACGTCGACGAGAAGGCCGACCGCGACACGGTGCGCTCGCTCGTCGTGAACAGCCTCGACCGGTTGGGTGTGTGCAACCGACTGAACCTGCTGTTGATCCACGACGCCGTCTACGAGGAGTTCTGGCCGGTGGTGTCGGAGGCCCTCGCCGAGAGGGGGGTGTCGCCGTCCCTGCCGCCGTACGACCATCCCATCGGTTACGAATGGGCGCTCGATTCCGAACGGGAGGCCACGGTGACGGTGGCGCGGGTCGACGGGGTAGCGGAGGCGGTGCGCATCGCCAACGAGGAGACCTCCGGACTCGCCGCGGGCATCGCCACCGAGGACGCGCGGGCGGCCGAGGAATTCTTCGACGGTTACCAGGGCACCGGTGTGTTCTGGAACGCGCCCACCCGGCTGCTGGACGGGTTCAAACTGCTCGGGGTCCCGGAGACGGGCATCAACCTCGACAAGGTTCCCGGTCCCCGCGGTCCCGTCACCTACCCGGATCTGTACGTCCGTCAGTACGCGGTGTTGCCCGTCGAACGGTGAGCCTGCGCGGTCGGCCGCCGGAACCTCAGCCGGGAACGCCCGCGTCGCCGGCGGCGTCCGACACAGGTGCGGTGATGTGTCGAAGGCCGTCACCACGGTGATCGATCACTCGTTCGAAGAGTACCGTAGGTAACTGCCCCTGCCTGGGTGGTGCCACGGCTGTGGCGTCACCGAGAAGAACAACCCCCAGAAGCAGGAGCTTTATTCATGGTCGCCATCACGGCGGAACCTCAACACCTCATCGACACTCTCACCGGTTTCAGTGAGCTGGGACTGCGCCCGGAGTTGCTCCAGGCGTTGGCCGAGCTCGGTTACGAGGAACCCACGCCCATCCAACGGGCGGCGATTCCACCGTTGCTCGACGGCTGCGACGTCGTCGGACAAGCCGCCACCGGCACGGGGAAGACCGCCGCGTTCGCGCTGCCCGTGCTGCATCGCATCCGCGACGGGGAACGGGGCGAGCGCGGTGCGCGTGCCCAACGCGGGGCAGCCCCGAGCGCCGTGGTGCTCGTGCCCACCCGGGAACTCGCCGCGCAGGTGTGCGAGGCGATGCGCCGTTACGGCCGTCGCCTCGGTGTCCGGGTCCTGCCCGTCTACGGCGGGCAGTCGATGAGCAGGCAGTTGCGTGCCCTGGAAGAGGGCGTCGACGTCGTCGTGGCCACGCCGGGACGGGCGTTGGACCACCTGTCGCGGGGGTCGCTTGACCTCTCGGCGTTGCGGATGGTCGTCCTCGACGAGGCCGACGAGATGCTCGACATGGGCTTCGCCGAGGACATCGACACGATCCTCGAGCGGACCCCCGACGACCGCCAGACCATGCTGTTCTCCGCCACCATGCCGCCGCGCATCGCCGGTTTGGTGCGCCGCTACCTTCGCGACCCCCGCCGGATCGAACTGAGCAGGGCCGAATCGCTCGACGGCGACGCCGCATCGATCACCCAGACCGCCTATGTCGTGCCCCGGGGCCACAAACCCGCGGCGCTCGGCCGCGTGCTCGACATCGAGACGCCGGAGGCGACGGTCGTCTTCTGCCGTACCAGGGAGGAGGTCGACCGCCTCACCGAGACCATGAACGGACGCGGCTACCGTGCCGAAGCGCTGCACGGTGGAATGGATCAGCACCAACGCAACCGGGTCGTCGGACGCCTACGGACCGGGACCGCCGACCTCGTGGTGGCGACCGACGTAGCGGCCCGCGGGCTGGACATCGATCAGCTCACCCACGTGGTCAACTACGATGTCCCGAGCGCACCCGAGGTGTACGTGCACCGCATCGGGCGGGTCGGCAGGGCCGGACGTCAGGGCAGCGCCATCACCCTCGCCGAGCCCGGGGAGCACCGCATGATCAAGGCGATCGAGCGGGTGACCGGGCAGCCGGTCCCGATACGCAAACTGCCGACCGTGGCCGACCTGCGGGCACGGCGGCTGGAACTGACCCGCGCCGCTCTGCGTGAGGTGCTGGCCGGTGACGAGGACCTCGACCGATACCGCGCCGTGGTGGAACCTCTGACGGAGGAGTTCGACGTCACCGAGATCGCGCTCGCCGCGGTGAAGCTCGCACACGACGCCGAACACGCCACCGACGAGGAGGAGATCCCGGACGTCGAATTACGGCCCGAAGTCCGGACTCGTCGGCTCCCGAAGAACGGTCGTAAGGGGAGGCGCACGAGCGGAGGCATGACGCGGCTGTTCGTCAGCCTCGGTCGTCAGGCCGGGGTGCGTCCGCAGGACCTGGTGGGCGCCATCG
>SMEH01000269.1_pt1 | contig 16756 bp, 18 predicted proteins | sample 2456361 | NCBI WGS metagenome assembly SMEH01 (sample SAMN10132587, study PRJNA489261) | soil metagenome | isolation source: day1 control-loamy sand soil ammended | place: USA | reverse complement strand
CCGGCAACCGGTTTCAACTGATCTGGCTCGCTATTGCACGCCGGTGCTTGCAAACAGCCTTTCCGGTTGCGGAAGAAAATTTCTGGCAGCGGGAGCTGGATAAAGAGGTCATTCTGCTGCTTGCCCATCGTTTGCGTCAGCAGGGCGGTGACCTATGTGATTATGCCTTGCTGCCGATGCATCCCTGGCAATGGGAGAATCTGAAAGTCTCGACGTTGGCTCCAGCGCTGGCGCAGAAGGACATCGTCGAATGCCCGGCGCGGAACTGCGCGATGGCCACGGTCGCACCGCGTTTGGTGGTCATGCTGTCGTCCAGCGCCACGATCAGCTCCTCGGGGGCCGCGGTCGGATCGGCGAGTACTCTCTCCATCACCGCCGTACTGGCCTCGGCCGCCTCGGGACCATGGCCGAGACCGTCGCTCAGCACCACGGTGCTCACCCCCTCGGAGTGGGCGACGCCCCAATCGTCCCCGCACAGGGTCTCACCCGGCGCCGCGGACAGTGCGGCACCGACCACCACCTGAGCGCGCGCGGGTCCGCCGGGTTCGTCATGCCTCCACCGCGCCAGCACCGTCGTACCCTCGCCGTGACGCGAGAATATGTCGAACTCCCCGGCCAGCCGCCTGACTCCACCGAGCCCGAGCCCCAACGTGCCCGTGGTGGAGAACCCGTCCCGCATGCTGTCCTGCACCCGCTCGATACCCGGTCCGCGATCGATGGCCAGGACGTCGAGTCCCCCGGGACTCGGCACGATCACCAACTGTCCGTCGGTGGCGTACTTCATCAGGTTCGTGCCCAACTCGGATGCCGCGAGCACGACCCGATCCACCACCGAAGGGGGGAATCCCAACCGCCGTGCCGTTTGGCCGGCCAATTGGCGCGCCTGCGTCATCTGGACAGGTCCCGTCACCGCAAGCGCCGCACCGTTCATCTCACTGCCGACCTCGTCCGGAGCGTGATGGTCACTGTCGTCCCCTCCCCCGGCTTGGTGTCCAACTCGAACGTGTCGGCCAAGCGCCGCGCTCCTCCGAGTCCGAGACCGAGACCACCGGCACTGCTGTAACCGTCGGTCAGGGCCTGCTCCACGTCCGGGATGCCGGGTCCGTCATCCCGGAACACCAGCTGCAATGTCGTGTGGTTCGCCGTACGCTCCAATCCGACCGTGGCCACACCGCCACCGCCGTGCTGCAATGTGTTCCGGGCAAGCTCACTCGCCGCTGTCACCACCTTGGTCTGATCGACCAGGGAGAAACCCACGGAGACGGCCACCTCCCGAGCGGCTTGCCGGACATGCACGATGTCCACCTCCTCCTGGATGGGCAGTTCCTGCACTGTCGAAACACCCGTCATCGTGGCCCCGTGCCGTCCAGCAGAGAAAGCCCCTCGTCCACGTTCAGCGCGGTCTCGAGGTCGGGCAAGGTCAAACCGAGTTCGACGAGAGCGAAGGCCACTTCGGGTCGCATACCGACGACCACGGTCCGAGCGGCCAACAACGCACACACCTCCGCAAGCTCGTGCAATGTCCTGGCGAGGAACGAATCGACGAGTTCCAGGCCGGAGACGTCGATGAGGACACCACGCGCACCCGTACCGGACACCCGCTTGGCCAGGTCCTCCCGCAACGTCAACGCATCGCGGTCACTCAGCTCCCCCTGGAAGGTGACCAGGAAGACATCGCTGAGTTTGATGATCGAAGCCGAGGTCATCGCGTCACCTGACTTCGCCCGCGTGGACCACCTCGAACCCGAGCTTGCGCAGCGCGTATGCGAAAGCGTCGGCGAGCGAGGACCGCGTCACGACCTCGCCGAGGCTGATCCCCAGCTGCACCATCGTCTGGGCGATCTGCGGCCGGATACCGCTGATGACGCATTCGGCACCCATCAGCCGTGCCGCCATCGCCGTTTTGAGCAGATGCTGCGCCACCAGGGTGTCGACGGCGGTGACCCCGGTGATGTCGAGGATCGCGACCTTGGCCTGTTGTTTCGCGATCTCCTCCAGCAGGCTTTCCGTGGCGGTCTGACTGCGCATGCTGTCCAACGTGCCGATGAGTGGGATCGCGAGGACGCCCTCCCATATCTTGACCACCGGCGTGGACAGTTCGGCCAGTTGCTCCTGCTGGGCGAGGATCGTGTCCGCCCCCAAGGAGAGCTCCATCTCCAGCAGGACGTTCCGGAGCGTGCTGATCGCCGTGACCAGGACCATGGCCCCGTAGTGGGTGACGTCATCGGAAAGGTCCTGCTGTTTCCACAGCCGCAACACCGGCTCCTTCAGCACACTCACGTCGGGCAGTGTGCTTCCCGACGGCCCGCCCGCCGACCGTGCCGCCAGCGTACCGAGTACGGCGCGGGCCGTCGTGAATCCTTCCGCCGACGAGTCCTCCTCGGCGCCGTCCTGGACGACCCGCTGCAGCCCGGTCAGTAGGGCGGCCGCTTCCTCCTTTGCCGTCTCCCGGTCCCGCGAAGCGAAAACGGGAGTCTCCGCCCACTCGTTTTCGATCTCCTCCTTGTGGGTTTCCAAGAACTCGATGAGCTGGTGCCGCGCCGGATAGGTGGCCTCGGTCATGTGTCGACTCCCATACAGAACCCGGGGTGGGAACTTTTCACGCTGATGGATTCGCCGCTTCCTGGCAAACTTAAAGCGCAGCAGGACAAACCTCCATGCGAAGGGCTGCTCGGTAGGGGTATAGGTGACATCGGGAACGGTCGGACGATGACGGAAAGCGACACATCGCCCACCATGAAATCCTCGGCGCAATTCGAAAAATCAGAACATTCGACGGTGCACGCCGAGTTGGTGCGCAACGAAGGGTTCGTCACGCTGTGTGGGGAGATCGACCACAGTGTGACTCCGCAGCTCGACGACGCCCTCACCCAACTGTTGGCCGAGAAGGTCGACCGCCTGGTGGTGGATTTCGCGCGACTGTCGTTCTTCGATTCCGCCTGTATCGGCGCCCTCGTCCGCGCTCATGCGAGCGTGACGGAACGCGGTGGAACGGTGAAACTCGTCAACGTCGACCAATATGCCTACCGGGTACTGCAAATCGCCGGTTTGCTGCCGTTCTTCGATATCGAGCGGATCGAACGGGAAGTGTAGATGGCGGAGCGGGCGCACGTCCCGTACGCGACCCCATTGGTGGATACGCGGCTCAGTGCGGACAAGAACATGCCGGCGCGGTCCAGGCGGCTCACCGGCGACGCGCTCGGCGAGATCGAGCCCGACACCCGGTACAACTTCCTGCTGATGCTCTCGGAGCTGGTGGCCAATGCCGTCCTGCATTCGCGCACCCCCGAACGGCTGCGCGTACTACGGGTGGGCGACCGGCTCCGAGTCGAGGTCTACGACGACAGTTCGGATTTCCCCGTGGTCATGACACCGTCCCCACACCGGGTGCACGGGCGGGGGATGCTGCTCGTCGACGCGCTCGCCAGCGACTGGGGCGTCAACAGCACACCGAGCGGGAAGGTCGTATGGGCGGAAGTGCGGTTGTCCGCGGCCCCCTCGTGTCGGGAAGCCCACGTCGATATGTTCGAGAAGGATCAGGTCCGTGATCTCGGACGTACGTGACCCACGGTTCGGCACATCCCCGTGAGGGTCCATAGTGGATCCAGTTGGCCCGAGAAGTCGTCGCCGTGTCCGCATCCTCGCGTGGTCGCAGCATGGGATGCGACGCCACTACACGATCCGCGGACACGGCGACGTGATCCGTCAGGTGGTTACGAGGTCGCCGGCACCTCCGCGACCTCCTGCAGGCTCGCGTTCTTCTCGACCGCCTTCTTCGTCGCCTCGGGCAACGTGAGGAACCGGGTGAGCACGGCGGCGACGACGTACAACGCCGCGAAGATGATGACCACTCCGGCAGCCCCCACGGGCCCCAGGAACAGGCTCACGATCGCCGGTCCCACGAAGGTCGCCGCACCGGCACCGAAGTTCAGCAGCGCCATCGCGCCACCCTTGTTCTCGGGGGCGAGCGAGGGCAGCAACGCCGAGATCGGCACGAAGCCCGCCAACGTCGCGCCGTAGAGCGCTCCCACGAGCAGCGCCACCCAGTAGTAGTCCGCCCCGAGGTGCATCGGCACGAAGTACAGCAACAGGATCGACACGGCACAGCCGATGGCGCCGAACCAGAAGATGGTCGTCTGCCAACCGATCTTGTCGCTGAGCACTCCGAAGATCAGGTTGAAGAAGATGTTGGTCCCGTAGATGACGGACACCAACAGCAGCCAGCGGCTCTCCCCGAAACCGATCTGGTGACTGAAGATCGTCGGGAAGAACACCAACATGCCGAACTCGGGTGCGGTGTTGATGATCCGCACGATCATGCCGATCCCGACCCGGGGCTTCTTCCACGCGATGGACAGGCTCGACACCAGGCTCTGCACGGGCTTGACCTCGGCAGGTGCGAGCCGCTGGTAGCCGGTGCGCTCCCGCACGCCGAGCAGACACACCAGGCCGCCGAGGGCGAGAACACCCACGGACAACCACAGGGTTCCGTACTGGCCGAGGATCGGGTTGGTGAAGCTGGCGACCAGCGACCCCAGGGTGGGCAGCCCGCCGGTGAACGCGAAGTAGAACCAGCCGACGGCCGCGCCCAGCCTCGCCACGGGCGCCACGGCCGTGATCCACACGAGGAAACCGAAGGCGAACATGGGGTAGCCGAACCCGCGCAAGCCGTAGAACACCAGCATCAGCGCGTAGTTCTCCCCCGTCACGGCCACGGCGAGGAAGAGCACGTCGAAGACGAGCCAGACGGCGAGGCCGATGAACATGACCCGCCGTGGCCCCCAGAGCTCGGACAACGCGCCCGACAGCCAGGACGCCAGCATCACCGCGACGCCGTACACGGTGATGACGTAGGACGCACGGACTTCGGTTCCCGCGCCGTTGTCGGCGATGAACGGAGCGATGAAGCCGGACTCGATGCCGTCGCCGATCATGAACAACAGCAGACCGACGTAGCCGAGGAACAGGGGCGCGGGAATGCCCCAACGGTCCAGCAGCCGGGACAAGGAGCTCTCAGGCCTGTCCGACCGTGGTGTCGTCGTTGAAACCATGAATGCCTCCGTACTCCAGACGAAAGCATCATGATGCGCGTTAAGTTAACACGCAAGATGTTAATAAGGGTGATAAGACACTGAACCGTTTCAGCGACCCCGGTTCACCGCCGGACGGCCCATCCGTTCGCCACCGGACGATGAGTCACGCCCCGCTCAGAGCGGAGCGACGTCGACGGGGATACGCTCCCGAAGCTCCTTGACCAGCGCTTCGTCCACGCCCGAATCCACGATCAACCGGTCGTAGTCGGCGATCGGCGCCAACCGGTGCAACGCCGCCCGCGGCATCTTGCTGGAGTCCATGAGCAGCACCTTCGTCTCGGCCGAGGCCAACATCGCCCGCTTCACCAGCACGATCTCGGGCTCCTGGTGGAACGTCATGTCCACGTTCATGGCCGAGGTGGACAGGAAGACCATGTCGACCGTGATGCTCTCCACCGCCTCCAGGCAGGGCATCCCCAGAAAGGAGTTGTGGGTCCGGGAGTAGTCGCCGCCGAGGCAGATGAGCCGCAGGTCGTCGACGTCCTTGAGCAACTCGATGCCGCGCAGGTAGTTGGTCGCCACGGTCAGCGGCACGAATTCGGGGAGCAGTTTGGCCAGCGACAGCGCGGTCGTCGAATCGTCCAGCATGATCGACATGCCGGGTTCGACGAGCGTCGCCGCCTGCCGCGCGATAGCGGCCTTGGCCTCGACGTGCACCCCGAGCCGGTACTCGGCGTTGCTTTCGAACACGGTGGAGGGCAGTGCGGACACCCCGCCGCGGAATTTGCGCAGGACCCCTCGTCGCGCGAGCTCGTCGATGTCTCGATGGACCGTCATATGACTGACGCCGGTGAGCTCGACCAGGTCGGCCACCGTCGCCGTTCCACGGTCGATGACGAAGTCCGTGATGCGCTGCTGCCGGGCCTGGCGACCGCGTGTGGTGCCGGATGTATCACTGCTCATGATGGAAGTCTGTCACCCCTGAGGGTAGGGCGGACCATGGAGCTGTCGCACCCTCGGCCACCGTCCCCGTAGCCAGCACCCCAGGTCAAGGGCCGAGCGGGCCCGCTCGGCGCCCGGCCCCACAGCACGCGGCACCTCCGAGAATCCCCTGAAACGGTGCCCTGAAGACTCTCCGCCCCTCACCCGGCCACGAATCGAGTGGTCATTTCACGTCGTTCGACCCAGCTCGGGTAGTTACATTTCCCGCCCTATGGTGTTAACTTAACACTGATTGCGTGAAAGGGGTTCTGACTCGATGGCACTCGCCGCGGTTGTGTTCGATATGGACGGAGTCCTGGTCGACAGCGAACACCTGTGGGAAGAGAACTGGATCGCCTACGCGGCGAAGTACGGCGTCGAATGGACATCCGAGGACACCTCGACCGTTCAGGGCATGAGCGCCCCCGAGTGGTCCGCCTACCTCGCGAAGCGCAGCGGTACCCCCGAAACCCCCGAGCGGGTCGAACGTACCGTGGTGGACGGCATGATCGCGGCCATCGCGGACGGCAGGGCGCCGCTGCTGCCGGGGGCCGACAGGATGGTCACCGACGTCAGCGCCAAAGCTCCCATCGCGTTGGCGTCGTCGGCGCCGCGCAGGGTGATCGACGCCGTCCTGGCCACCTACGGACTGACCGACGAGTTCACCGCCACGGTGTCCAGCGCGGAGGTCCCGCGCGGCAAACCGAGCCCTGATGTGTACCTGGAGGCGGCTTCCCGCCTCGGCCGCAGGGGTGACGAATGCCTGGGCGTGGAGGACTCCAGCAACGGCATCCGCGCGGCCGCGGCGGCCGGCCTCACCGTCGTCGCCCTGCCGAACCCCACGTACCCACCCAAACCCGACGCACTCGAACTCGCCACCGTCGTGGTCGACAGCAACGACGCCGCACGGCGCGCCCTGCTCGACCACCTCGCCGACAACGTCGCCGGGAGGACCGCATGAGTACGACCGAACGCCCACCACGCACCCTCGGCCGGGCCGAGACGTTCAAACGCGACTGGCTGGACGGCTTCGTCGGCGCCTACGGCCGTCTGGTCCGTAAAGTGCCCGACGCCTACGGGGTCGCCGCACGACACGCGCCCGAACGAGGCAAGGTCGCCGTGGTCATCGGCGGCGGGTGCGGCCACTATCCCGCGTTCGCGGGGCTGGTCGGCCGCGGCCTGGCCACCGGTGCCGTCGTGGGTGACGTGTTCACCAGTCCCAGCGCCGAACAGGTGTACCGCACCGCACGTGCCGTCGAAGGCGGCGCGGGTGTGCTGTTCTCCTACGGCAACTACCAGGGCGATGTGCTCCACTTCGGACTCGCCGCGCGCAGGTTGGCGGCCGAGGGGGTCGAAACCCGCACGGTGCTGGTGACCGACGACGTGGCCAGCGGTCCCGCCGACGCGCCCGAACGTCGTCGCGGGGTCGCCGGCGATTTCATGGTGTTCAAGGTCGCGGGCGCGGCGGCCGAACGCGGTGACGACCTCGACACCGTGGCCGCACTCGCGGAACGCGCCAACGCCAACACGCGGACGTTCGGGATCGCGTTCGACGGCTGCACGCTGCCCGGCGCGAGCGAACCACTGTTCACCGTGAACGCCCACGAGATGGAACTCGGTCTGGGTATCCACGGCGAGCCGGGGATCCGGACGGTGCCCCGGCTCGACGCCGTCGGGGTCGCCGACGAACTCGTGAACGGCCTGCTGCCCGAACTGCCCACAGGTGGGGACGGCCGGGTCGTGGTGCTGCTCAACGGCCTCGGGACCACCAAGTACGAGGACATGTTCGTGCTCTACAAACGGGTGCACGAACGACTGGCCGCCGAAGGGTTGAACCCCCTGCACACCGAGGTGGGCGAGTTCGTCACGTCGCTCGACATGGCGGGTGTCTCGTTGACGGTGCTCGCGCTGGACGACGACCTCGCCCCGCTGTACGCCGCGCCGTGCGAGACCCCGGCCTACCGCAGCTCCGGCGCGACGTGGGAACAGGTCCCCCCGTCCTCCACAGTGGACGAGTCGTTGGAGCGTCCGGACGACACGCAAGTGGCGGGCGTCGTCGACCGTCTGCTCACCGCGGGCATGGTGCGACTCGAGCAGAACGAGGACGAGCTGGGCAGGCTCGACGCCGTGGCCGCCGACGGTGACCACGGGCTGGGCATGACCCGAGGCATCCGCGCGGCCGTCGCCGCCGCACGACGGGCCGAATCCGACGGTGAGAGCATCTCCGGTGCCCTGCTCGCGGCGGGTACCGCGTTCGCCGACGCGGCGGGTGGGGCCTCGGGAGCCCTGTACGGCGTGTTGTTGGCCGAGACCGGCGCGGGACTCGCACAAGCCGGCGGGATCACCGCCGCGTCCTTGGCCGAGGCCGTCGATCGAGCGACGGCGGCCTTCGTGGAACTCGGCGGAGCACAGCCGGGCGACAAGACGATGCTCGACGCCCTCGAACCCTTCCGCGTCACGCTCCGTGCGGAGGCGGACGCGGGCGCGGACCTGGTGCGGGCGTGGAACACGGCGGCCGAACGCGCGACCCGGGCCGCGGCCGACACGGCCGATCTCACGCCGACCAAGGGCAGGGCGGCCCGGCTCGCTCAGCGCAGTCAGGGTTACGCAGACCCCGGCGCCACGTCGTTCGCGTTGCTGGTGTCGGCGATCGGGGACGAGTTGAAGAAGGAGAACTGATGCGCGTCGTGGTGGCAGCGGACAACGCCGGTGTCGACCTGAAGAACCTCGTGCGTGACCAATTGCGCGCCGACGAACGGGTGAGCGAGGTCATCGACCTGGGGGCCGCGAGTGTGGACGACGACACGGCCTACCCGCACTTCGGTCTCGCCGCCGCCGAGAAGATCGCGAACGGTGAGGCCGATCGCGGCATCCTCGTCTGTGGGACCGGGATCGGCATGGCGATCTCGGCCAACAAGGTGACCGGGATCCGAGCTACAGTCGCACACGACTCCTACTCGGCGGAACGCTCGATCAAGTCCAACAACTGCCAGATCATCACCTTCGGCGCTCGGGTCATCGGACCCGAACTGGCGAAGAAGATCACGCACGAGTGGATCGGCTACACCTTCGACCCCACTTCGGCCAGCGCGGCCAAGGTCGCACGCATCACCGAGTACGAAACCCAGGCCGCCTGCTGAAGGCACATGTAAGGAGGACGAAAGTGCGCATTCTCAGCGCCGGTGACGAGTTCGTCGGCAACGACCTGTTGAAAGCTGCGATACGGGCGGAGCTGGCCGGAACAGGAGTCGAAGCGGACTTCCGGGAACTGTCACTGCCGTGGCCCATCGAACCGTTCGGCCCGGTCGCGGAGGTCAACGAGGCCAGCGGCACCGAGGAACAGGTGATCGAGGCGCTCGACGGCGCGGAGATCGCCGTCACCCAGATGGCACCGTTCACGAAGAGGGTCTTCGCGGCGGCCCCGCAGTTGAAACTCGTGTCGGTGTGCCGGGGCGGGCCCGTGAACGTCGACCTCGCCGCCGCCACCGAGGCCGGGGTGGCCGTCACGTTCACCCCGGGACGTAACGCCGCTGCCGCCGCCGAGTTCGCCGTGGGACTGCTGCTGGCGGCCATGCGCCGCATCTCCACGTCGTCGGCCGAACTGCTGTCGGGCACCTGGCGGGGCGACTACTACACCTACGCCAAGGCGGGGACGGAGCTGGAGGGCACCACGGTCGGGCTCGTGGGTTACGGCGCCATCGGGGCACGCGTGGCGAAGGTGCTGGTCGCGTTCGGTGCGCACGTCCTGGTCGCCGACCCGTACGCCGACCCCGACGCCGTGGCCGCCGACGGTGCCGAGCTGGTGGAGCTCGACGAGCTGTTGCGCCGCAGCTACGCGGTGAGCTTGCACGCGCGGCTCACCGAGGAGACCCGCAACCTCATCGACGCCGAGAAGCTCGAGCTCCTTCCGCACGGCGCCGTGCTGGTGAACTCGGCTCGCGGTGGCCTTCTCGACTACTCACCGCTGCCCGACATGCTGCGCTCCGGTCGGCTCGGCGCCGTCGCCCTCGACGTCTACGACGTGGAGCCCCCACCGGCCGACTGGGCGCTGCGTGACGCGCCGAACGTCATCGCCACCCCACACCTGGGCGGTGCCAGCAAGCAGACGGCCGACCGCGCGGCGAAGATCGTCGCCGCCGACGTCGGACGCTTCGTTCGTGGTGAGCCGCTCGCCCACCTGGCGAATCCGGATGTGTTGACGAGGTAACCATGTTGCGGATCATCGGCGTCGACATCGGCACCTCACTGACGAAGGCCGTGGTCTTCGACCACGCCGGGATGTCCGTCGCGCAGGCCTCCGCACCGTCCCAGGTGCGGTACCTGCCCGGCGGAGCGGTGGAGCAGGACTTCGAGCAGGTTCTCGGGACAGTGGCGTCCGTGGTGCGGGAAGTGACCGCACAGCTCGACGGCCCTGTGGACGCGCTGGCTCTCACGGGTCAGGGCGACGGGGTGTGGTTGCGCGACGCCGACGGGTTCTGCGTCCGACCGGCGATCTCCTGGCTGGACGGCAGGGCGAACGCGCTGCTGACCGAATGGCAGCGGACGGGCGTGACCCGCGAGGTGTTCCGCCGGACGGGTTCGGGCATGTTCCCGGGATGCGCCGGGCCGATCCTGGCGTATCTCGATGAGCACGAACCGGCGGCGCTCGACCGGGCGGCGGTGGCGGGGTACTGCGTGGACGCGGTGCTGCAGCGACTGACCGGTGAGATCACCGTGGACGTCTCGAACGCCTCGCTGCCGTTTCTGAACCCGCGAACCCGCCACTACGACGAGGGCGCCATCGCCGCGTGCGGGCTCACCCACCGACGGTCGCTGCTCGCCGAACCGGCCAAATCCCACGCCGTGTTCCGGTTGAACCGCGCGGGCGCGGAGCTGCTGGGACTGCCGGAGGGGCTGCCCGTGACCGGAGGACCGTTCGATCTGCCCGCGTGCGCGATCGGCGCCGGGGTCCGCACCCCCGGTGACGGCATTCTCACCGCGGGCACCACGCTGGCGTGCCAGGTGCTCACCGACAGCCCCGAGTTCGACCCGGACGGCGAACCGGCCGGCATGCTGCTGTGCACCCCGGACGAGGACAGATACCTGAAAGGTATGCCCGCGATGGTGGGCACGGCGGGGATCGACTGGGCCTGCCGCATGCTCGGCATCGAGGTCGAAAACCTCGACGGGCTGTTGGCGGCCAGTGCGCCCGGCGCGAACGGGGTGAGGGCACTGCCGTTTTTGTCGAGCTCGGGGGAACGGGCACCGTTCGTCGACGCCGCCGCCCGCGCGCAGTTCACCGGCCTCTGCCTGGAGAACACCCGCGCCGATCTGGTACGGGCACTGTGCGAGTCCATCGCGTACGCGGCTCGCCACTGCTTCGAGGCCGCCGGACTCACCGGCACGTTGTACGCCAACGGGGGTGGTGTGCGTTCGGCGGAGTGGACACAGATCTTCGCCGACGTGCTCGGCAGGCCGATCGTCATCCCCACCGAACCCGGGATCGGTGCTCGGGGGGCGGTGCTCACGGCCGCGGCGGCGTTGTCGGAGCCGATCGACGTGGACGCCTGGACCGCCAACGCACGTACCGTGCAGGTCCGACCACAAATCGCCGAGGTGTACGAGCGCGGCTACGCCGAGTACCTCGACTCGCTCGCCTCGGCACGTCAACGGTGGAGTCGATAGATGCTGCTTGCCGAACACCGCGAAGCCGTGTGCGCCTATGCCCGCAGGATGGTCGCCGACGGGCTCGTCGTCGGCACGTCCGGGAACATCTCGGTGCGGGAGGGCGATCTCGTGGCCGTCACGCCGACCGGCGTGGACTACGAGTCGTTGCGTCCGGAGGACATCCCCGTACTGCGGCTCGACGGCACCCCGGTGGAGGGCGACCTGAAGCCGACCAGCGAGATGCCGATGCACCTGGCGATCTACCGCGACGCCAAGGACCCGGACGGGGCCGACATCAACGCGGTGGTGCACACCCACTCCACCCACGCCGTCGCTGTGTCCACTGTGGTCGACGAGGTGCCGCCGGTGCACTACATGGTCGCGGCCATCGGCCCGAGCGTGCGTGTCGCACCGTACGCCACGTACGGCACGCAGGAGCTCGCCGACGTCATGCTCACCGCGTTGGACGGGCGACGCGGCTGTCTGCTCGGCAACCACGGCACCGTCACCTACGGCACCGATCTCGCAGCGGCGTACTCCCGCGCGCAGCAGCTGGAGTGGGTGTGCCAGGTGTGGTTGATGGCGCGTTCGGTCGGTTCCCCCCGACTCCTGCCGCGCGCCGAGATCGAGCACGTGGTCGAACGGCTGCGCGGCTACGGCCAGAAGTAGCGGCCCCGCCTGGGCATCCGGTCGAGGAGATAGCCGCAAGGGAACACCAGCAGCCACGAGAGCTCGGCCACCGTCGGGTCGACGAACGCCAACGGCAACGACGGCACGAACCCGACGACGACCGAGACCCCGCCCGCGAGGCCGCGCCGGACCTTCTCGGGGTCGGTGCTCTCATGGGTCAACGGGCGGGTGTCGGCGCGAAGCCGCGCCCGCCCCACGGCCGCGTACCACCACAGAGCCGTGGAGCTGAGCCCGGTGAGGATGATCGTGGCCGCGTACAGCACCACCGCGGCCGCGGTGTCACCGTGTTCGCCCAGCACGGCGGTGGGGAAAGGCAGCAGCGCGATCCAGAACAGGAACAGCAGGCTCAGCCCCACCAGGGTCCCGTCGGCCCGCACGATGTGCGCGAACGCCCGGTGGTGCACCCTCCAGTAACGTCCGATGACGGCGAAACTCAGCGCGAACGCCAGTAACTTCGGCCCGAGTGCAACCAGGTCCCCCGCCACGTCGTCCTCGTGGATGTCGGCGTCCGCGAGCGGGAGGGCGAGCAGTGTCAAGGCGATGGCGAACACGCCGTCGGACAAGGCGACGAGGCGCCCGACGTCACCGGACCCACTCACGGCGGCAGCCGTACCGATCGCTCAGCTGTAGATGATGCCCCCGTCGATCAGTACCGACTGCCCGGTCATGTAGTCGGAGTCACGGGAAGCCAGGTACGACACGAACGCCGCCACGTCCTCCGGCCTCTCGACCCGGCCCAGCGCGATCGACTCGGAGAACCGCTTCATGGCCGCACCCCGTTCCTCGCCCGTGCGCTGGGTCATCTTCTCGTCGATGAGATCCCACATGGCCGTGCCGACGATGCCGGGGCAGTAGGCGTTCACGGTGATGCCGTGTCGGGCCCACTCCTGTGCCGCCACCTGGGTGAGCCCTCGCACCCCCCATTTGGTGACGGAGTAGCCGCCGAGCATCTCGAAGCCCTTGTACGCCGCGATGGACGCGGCACCGATGATCTTCCCGCCGGTGCCCTGCTCGATCATCTGACGCGCCGCGGCCTGGTAGCAGTTGAACACCCCGTACAGGTTCACCCGCACGAGCCTGTCCAACTCGTCGAGCGTGGTGTCCAGCAACGGGTCGACCGCCGCGATGCCCGCGTTGGCGACGAACACGTCGAGCCTGCCGAGCCGCTGCACGGTGTCGCGCACCAGGGTGTTGACCTGTTCCGGGTCGCTGACGTCCGCGGTGAGGGTGGTGGCCAGGCCACCGGATCGTTCGATGCCCTGCGCGACGCCGTTCAACTCCTCGCGCATGGAGTCGAGGTCGGCCACGGCGACGGCGAGTCCGTCCCGCGCCAGCCGCTCGGCGATACCCTTGCCGATACCGCGAGCAGCGCCGGTCACGATGGCGGTGCGCTGGTCTGTGCTCGTCATGGGGCGGGCCTCCGAAGCGAGTCGTCATGGTCGCGTCCTGGAGTCTCCCTACCCGGTGAACGAACGCCTCACACCTCACGCATGTGGCCCGACGACACAACGTGGTCTTTCACAGGAGGGTTTTCACAGGAGGCCGAAGGATTCACGGCGCGTGCCCAGCACGAAGCGACCGGTACACATCGTCCTCGGCGTTGGGCGCGTCGTGCCCAACGAATCCCGCCTGAATCCACGCCACCACAAAGTTCACGCCACCACAAGCAAGATCCACAAAGGACTCGGTCTGGGTCTCGTTCCGACGTCGTGACACGTAATCATGGACGTGCGCTCGAGGTCAAGACCGTAGGCCGAATTTTTTCGCCGATCCCCCAAGCCCTCCCCCACGGCTACGAGCCCAGACTGTGCACACTCGCGGACCGTCCGCTACCACGAAAACTTTTTCGACCGTCCGACTGGGACAGAACACATCTCGACACACATCGCGACAAGACTCACCGTTCGAGTGGTTTCCACCGCGCCGAAGGGGCCCGCACCCCAAAAATGAGGTCGATGTCACGCTTCTCGCTCCGCTCGAGGTAGTGCGGCGTTTTCGTCTCCGTCCATCCACCCCTATTCCGGACATATCACGCCGAACGGTAGCGAAGGATTGGACCTTTGCGGAGACTGTCCGGACAAAACATGTCAGGTCGGGGAGGATTCATGGCGGCACCGGAAATCCAAGAGCCGCATCAAGAACCGCATACGGAAACGACGGCTGAGCCCAAGGCCGTCCGCAAAGCCGTCGCCGGATCGGCGATGGGAAACTGCATCGAGTGGTACGACTTCGGTGTTTTCGGCTTCATGCCGGCGATTCTCGGGCAGACGTTCTTCAACGCCGGGAGCACATCGGAGGGCGCCTTGGCGACCTTCGCGTTGCTGGCGGTGACCTTCGTGATCCGACCGTTCGGCAGCTTCGTGTTCGGCCCACTCGGCGACAAGCTCGGCAGACAACGGGTGCTGGCCCTGACGGTCCTGCTCATGTCGGGTTCGACGTTCATCATCGGCCTGTTGCCGACGTGGGATCAGATCGGGATCTGGGCGGCGATCCTCGTCATCGTGCTGCGTGGACTCCAGGGCTTCTCCGCGGGCGGTGAGTACGGGGGCGCGGCCACGTTCATCGCCGAGTACGCCCCACCCAAACGACGGGGCTTTTTGGGTAGCTGGCTGGAATTCGGCACCCTCACGGGTTTCTTCCTCGGTGCCAGCACGGTGACGCTGTGCACCGTCACCCTCGGTAACGCCGCCATGCAGGAATGGGGTTGGCGCATCCCGTTCCTGATCGCGGGCCCGCTCGGCCTGGTGGGCCTCTGGCTGCGGACGAAGGTCGAGGACACCCCGCTGTTCAAGGACCTCGCCGTCGAGCACAAGGTGGCCAAGTCGCCGCTTAAGGAACTGCTCACCACCCACTGGAAGTCGATCCTGCACCTGATCGGCCTGGTGATCCTGCTGAACGTCGGCGACTGGATCCTGCTCGGCTACATCGAGACGTACCTCAAGGACCAGCTCGGCCTCGAGGGCAACATCCCACTGCTGATCATCATGGGTGTCATCCTGGCGATGCTGATCGTGATCGTGCCGATCGGGGCGTTGTCCGACCGGATCGGGCGCAAACCGCTCCTCATCGCCTGTTGCGCCGGTTTCCTGACCCTGCCGATCCCGGCGTTCTCGCTGATGGAAAGCAGCAAGACCGACACCGGCGTCAACGTGTTGCCGCTGATCGCCGGGCTGGCCATGCTCGGCGGATGTCTGGTGCTGTTTTTGGCCGTGGTGGCGTCCACGCTGCCGGCCATGTTCCCCACCCGTGTGCGTTACGGCGCCTTCTCAATCGGGTACAACGTCTCGACCGCGGCTTTCGCGGGTACGGCGCCGTACATCGTCGGTTCGCTGGTCGACGCCACCGGTAACACGATGTGGCCCGCGTTCTACTTGATGGGCGCGGCGGCGATCGCCGCCGTCCCGGTGCTGCTTTTACCGGAGACGAACGGCCTGTCGCTGCGCGGTGTCGTGAATTCGCGTCAGCCCGTGCGGAAGCCCAGGGCGACGCCGGCCCCGGTCACCGGGTGATACCCGCAACCCCCACCGCCGAGGTCGGTGCACCGAGTTGTCTCCCGAGTGGACACACTTTCCCCTGTGTGTCCACTCGGGAGCAGTATCGGCTATGGGGGAACGAGCGAAATTCATTCACCCAGCACGACTTCACATGCTTCGAGGGAAGTGCGCGAAGGGATCACCGAGGAAACCGTCAACCAAGTCCATTAAGGACCAACGTGAACGTTGTCCGCCGAGAGCGGTCACTTCGCGATCCGCATCGGTTTGCCGCGTCCCCGTGGAGAATCCCACCGCATGTCCGGTTGAATCAGCGGAGCTCACATGGACACCGTGAACCAGGGTTGGTCCGCCCTCCCTTTCCCCGTTGAGGACTCAGGCCGGCTACCCCTTGGCCCCGAAGCGTCCCCGAGCGACGGGACCGCCGTCGCCTTGGGGGCCGTCTGCGATGTCAGGACCCCGTGAGACGAGTCGAGCGGCCAACTCGGTTTCGTGCTGAATGAATACGTGGAGCTCGAGTCCGGGAAACGTGTGGTGTTGTGCGACGAACGGGGTGTCACCGTCATCGTTTGTCATGATCTTCGATGAATGATCATGCTCGGGTACCCCGAACGTGCCCCGCAGCCCACGGGCTCGAATCTGTCGCTGAGCTCGACTCAAGCATTCTGCTCGTCCCCGAGACCGAGCTCCTGCAGCACGGTAGCTAGTTTGGCGCGGGTGGCCAAGGTGCTGGGGTGGTCAGCTCCGAGTAGCTCAGTACGGGTGGCAAGGACAGCCTCGAACTCCGCACGGGCCTGATCCAGCTGACCAAGATCCCGCAACACGCTGGCCAGATTGGCGCGAGTGACCAGGGTACTGGGGTGATCAGCCCCTTGCAGTTCAGTTTCGATGTCGAGGACGGCTTCGAATTCCGTG
>SMEH01000633.1_pt1 | contig 16920 bp, 9 predicted proteins | sample 2456361 | NCBI WGS metagenome assembly SMEH01 (sample SAMN10132587, study PRJNA489261) | soil metagenome | isolation source: day1 control-loamy sand soil ammended | place: USA | reverse complement strand
ATTGATTTTTGAAAAGCTTCTAATTGTTGATCGACTGTTTTTCCAGACTCCATCCAACGTTTATCGGTAGCATTTCTAATGATCTCGATCCTAGCCTGGATTTTTTTTCTTTGTTCTTGGTATTTCCCTATGGCTTGGTTGATCTCTTGGTCAGCTATACTTTGTGAGTTTTCGAGCATGTCACGAAGCTTGGCAATTTCGCTTTCAATTTTAAGCTGTCTATCCTCCAGAATGCTTATCATTTCCTCTTTTTGTTGGCTGATGTATTTCTCCTTTAGCTTATAAGCTTCCTGAATGTCCTCTTTTGCCGCAGCGATGTTTTTTTGCACCTTGTCTCTTTTTTTGAGGAGATCTTCTTTCTTTACTTTTCCTTCACATTGAAAAAATAAGATGCATACCATGATCAGGAGAATATTGCTTAAAGAGAATGTAGTGGTTTTCATAGCCAAAGGGTGTTAAATATATTCCTATCAAAAATAATGGAGAAAATCCAAAAGTTGCTGATAAATATAAAAATACTTAATCAAACCAGCGATTGTCTTTATGGTAACGGCAGAAGTTTGATGCCCCTAAAACTTTGCAAATCATGCCAGAACATTCTATTTTTAAGTCGATACCGTGCCAGCTATGTTTATTTGGATTCCATATCCTTTTATCCGTTTTCTGCTATTCTTTAGTCTGGGCATCTTAGCCCACTCCTTCTACGCTATTGATGTTGCAATTGTATATACACTGTTCGTTGTCGCTCTCTTGGCTTATGCGGCAGGATATCTCTTGGCTCGTCCTAAGAACCACCTTGTTTCTGCTCCATCATTAGGGATTCTCGCATTTATCTCGCTTTTTTTGGGCGGTTACCTCAGAGCATATTTCTCCACGGAGAAAAATTGGCCGGACCATATTACCCATATCGATGAACAAGTATCCTTTTATGCGGGCGAAATCGTGGAGCTGCCTAGGGAGAATGAAAACCGGTTCAATACCACCGTGATGGTGACTCAGGTCAATATAGATGGGAAATGGCAGCCGATATCTGGCAAAGTGAAGTTAAATAGCAGTAAGAGTTCCGATAAACCTATGCCAACACGCGGCGACTTGATCATAGTCCATGGCTTTGCTTATCCCATAAAGCCAAGTATGAATCCTGGAGTTTTCGACTATAGAGCTTATTTGGAAGGACAGAATATTTTCATGGCTGACTTTGTGATGAGTGATGAATGGGTTGTATATGGGAAAAAGCCGCAAAGGAATCTAATCGACTATGCTCTATTTGCGCAGGCCACTTGCGCTAAAGTTATCCGAAAATATATAGATGACTCACAGGCGGAGGGCATATTGTTGGCACTGGTGCTTGGGCTGAAAACAGGACTTGATGATTCTTTGCAAGAGGCTTACGCTACAGCGGGAGTCATCCATATATTGGCAGTGTCGGGATTGCATGTGGGAATAATTTACTCCGTGCTTCTTTTGTGCCTGCGTTGGCTAAGGCGTAAAATGATAGTTTTTGCCACCATCTGTCTTGTGGTACTCTGGGCATTTGCTTTCATCACGGGCTTGTCTCCTTCGGTAATGCGTGCGGCGACGATGTTTTCTTTTATTGTTGTGGCCAAAGCCTGGGGAAGAGAGACAAATATATACAATACCATCGCTGCATCCGCATTCTTTTTATTGCTGATAAACCCTTTCTACTTGCAGTCTGTAGGCTTCCAATTATCTTATCTAGCGGTACTTGGGATCGTTTTCTTATATCCTAAGTTTTACCCTTTAGTATATTTTCAGTCGCGGATTGCTGATGAAATATGGAAGTTGATGTGCGTTTCTTTGTCCGCACAATTGGCTGTTTTTCCGCTCACCACATATTATTTCAATCAGTTCCCTCTGTATTTCTTGCTGGCCAATATTGTGCTAGTGCCCGCGGCTTTTGTCATGCTATCCATGGGGCTGACCCTGCTAGCGTCAAGTTTTATCCCTTCTTTGGCAACGATGGTAGGAAATCTTCTGAATTTTATCGTGAGTTATCTCAATCATTTTGTTTTCTGGATCAGTTACCTTCCTTTAAGTCGCTTGTCTGGTCTGTATGTCTCGGGGTGGCAGACTTTTATTTTGATGATATTGTTATTGGCGGTTATAGTGCTTGTCTATTATAGGCGTCTTCATGGGATGATTCTCATCATGGTGTTATGCGTAATGTTTCAATCCAGCACCTTGCAAAGATTGTGGAAGGCGCAAGATAGGGTCATCACCTATTACAGTATTGGACACCGTGGAACCATTAGTTTCTCCCAGGGAGGGTTCTTTGATATGGTAAATACTGGAGGTGACCGGATCGATGAGCAGAGTTTTAAGTATTCGATTCAGCCAGGGCTTCTTAGGAATGGAAGGAACATAACCTATGACCAAATCGCTAAAGCTAGCTCTTCTATACCCCGGTTGAACTTTCCTTTTGGTACCATATGGGTATGGAATGGTTACAAAATAATGGTCTTAGATCAAGTGGGAGACTATAATTGGGATTTTGAGAATAAAATTGATGTAGATGTGTTAATTTTAGAGCATGAGGCTGTTAAGATAAAGGAAGACATTCCAGGAAACCTTTATTATAAATATTTAGTCATTGGCAATACTTATAAATATTGGACAGCAGAAAGATTGTTTGCGGAATTTGAGAAAGAGCAAGTGCAGGTTTTTCATCCTTTGACCACGGGGGCGTTTGTGCTAAACTTAAAAAATAAGGAAGTAAGCTTGCAAAATAGGTAAGCTGCTAATATTTCGATATAATTAAATCATTCTTGAAAGGTTTGTGACACCCTAGCATTTAGCACCAAGATAAAAATGATAGCATATAAAGTTGAAAATCGTATCGCTACAATTACGCTCAATAGGCCTGAGAAGAGAAATGCATTGAATGAGTCGGTTGTATCAGCACTTAGCGAGGCATTCGCAAGAGCGGAGGTAGATTCTGAAGCAAAGGTCATAGTATTGAAAGCCAATGGTAAGGTTTTCTGTGCTGGGGCTGATCTTGAATATTTGAAGCAATTGCAACAGAATTCTTTTAGAGACAACTTGAAAGATTCGCTTAATTTGAAGTCGCTATTTCTTCAGATTTACAGACATCCCAAACTCGTAATTGCTCAAGTACATGGCCATGCTATTGCAGGTGGCTGTGGCCTTGCCTCGGTATGCGACTTTATTTTTACTGTTCCAGAAGCAGGGTTTGGTTATACTGAAGTAAAGATAGGTTTCTTGCCTGCCATAGTAATGAAATTTCTGTTGCTCAGGATAGGAGAGGGGAGAACAAAAGAGCTTTTGCTCAGCGGGGAGTGGATAGATGCAGACCGGGCAATGGAAATTGGTCTAGTTAATAAGGTAGTGGATGCCAAGGTGCTGGAGAATGAAGTTCGTAGTTTTGCGTTGAACATATGCAATGAGAATTCTGCCCAATCGATCAAGAATACTAAAGAGATGATGGCCAATATGCACGGAATGAACTTAGATGATGCGCTCGATTATGCTGTCAAAAAGAATGCGGAAGCCCGCAGCACAGAAGATTTCCAGCGTGGAGTAACTGCTTTTCTTGAAAAGAAACCACTAGCTTGGTAGCTGAAGTTATACAATACATATAAAAGAAAGCCGATATGCGTTCACCGAAAGATGTATTGTATGATTACTGGGGGTTTTCTTCATTTCGCCCCGTTCAAGAGGATATAGTTGAAGCTGTAGTAGAAGGAAAGGATGTATTGGCACTGATGCCCACCGGAGGGGGAAAGTCAATATGTTTTCAGGTGCCTGCATTGGTGAAAGAAGGCATCTGTATCGTAGTTTCACCTCTTATTGCCCTCATGAAAGATCAGGTAGAGGGGCTCCAGGCAAAGGGCATTAGGGCAGCCATGATTTTCTCAGGCATGAATAGCAGGGAAATCGACATTACCTTAGACAATTGCATCTACGGAAATGTGAAGTTGCTATACATTTCACCAGAAAGAATAAAGACAGAAATCTTCAGGGAAAGGGTGTGTCAAATGAAGGTGAATTTAATTGCCGTTGACGAGGCGCACTGTGTCTCTCAATGGGGCTATGACTTTCGGCCTGCATATTTGGAGATATTCAGCCTGAGAGAGCTGCTGCCTAATGTGCCCTGTATTGCCCTTACAGCGACCGCTACTTTGGACGTTAAGCAGGACATTATTGATAAGTTGGGTCTTTCTACCCCTGCTGTTTTTCAGAAAAGCTTTGTGCGGAACAACCTGTCCTATTCGGTATTTGAGGAAGAGGATAAGGAAAATAGGTTGATAGAGATATTACGAAAAGTGCCGGGTTCAGCCATTGTATATGTCAATAGAAGAAAGGGTGCACAACAGTTGGCCCAAGTCTTGAATCAACATAGGCTCTCTGCGGCCTGGTACCATGCTGGCTTGAATGTAGAAGAAAGGGACAAGGCGCAAGAAGCATGGATAAAAGGAAAAGTCAGGATAATGGTGGCGACAAATGCATTCGGTATGGGCATTGACAAGCCTGATGTGAGGCTGGTAATTCACCACGATCTTCCTCAAAATTTAGAAGCCTACTATCAGGAAGCGGGAAGGGCTGGCCGTGACGAAGCAAAGGCTTATGCTGTTATGCTTTATCATCAGTCGGATATCGAAACCTTGAAGCGGCAGCTCGAGCAGTCCCATCCTAATAGGGAGGGTTTAAAGAAAGTTTATCAATCGCTCGCCAATTATTATAAAATAGCTGTTGGAAGTGGTCAGTTTGTCAGCTTTGATTTTGTTTTAGAGGACTTTGCCAATGCCTATCAGATTAAGCCCTTAGATGCCTTTTATGCCATTAAGAAGCTGGAGGAACTTGGGTTCATACAGGTCAACGATAGTTTTTATAACCCATCGAAGCTCTATGTTAAGCTGGATAATAAAGCGCTCTATGCCTTTCGAATTGCCCATGAGCCTTTTGATCCTCTCATCAAGGCTATCTTGAGGGCTTATGGGGGCGACATCCTATCAGGTTTCATGGCCATAAAAGAGCAGCGGCTTGCAGAAATGCTGCAGGTTCCTAAAAATGAAGTAGTGAAAAAGCTAGAAAGGCTGCATCAGATGGATGTGGTAATCTATGATAAGCAAAAAGATCAACCTCAGTTGGTTTTTACGACTCCACGATATGATGCCAATGCACTTCCAATAGACAAATCAAAAATAGAAGGACGATACAGGACAGAAAAGCTGAAACTGGAAAGGGTAGTAGCGTATCTAGAAAACAAATCCCTTTGTCGCACCAGGTTCTTAACAGAATATTTTGGTGAAGTAAATTATGATGACTGTAAGGTCTGCGATGTGTGTCTTGAAAAGCGGAGGGAAAACAAGCTAATAACTGCAAATAAAATACTTTTTGAGCGTATAGAGGCAAGCCTGAAGGACGGTCCATTGTCTCTAGAAGACCTGTTGAGGAATCAATCTAAAGCAGAGCGAGAGGACATGGGGGCAGCGGTCAGGCTCATGTTAGACAACCGCATTCTGAAATATGATGATAATGGTCGACTATTTTTAACTAAAACGAGTAAGTAAAGTCTTTATCCGTCCAAATTTATTCATTTCAAATTGTTAGAATATGGCGCCTCCTCCTTGAACCTCATTGGGTTACACTAATGATAGCGCTTTGTTTTTTTAAGGTTTTTAAAAAATATTTCTCAATACTCTATTATTTCTATAGACTATTTGCATTAAAAGGATTTTGTTTTACCTTTGTCTCAACATTTGGTAGAGCCAAGTGGATATTTTAGAAATAGGCAGGCATGTTATCAAAAGGCCTATAAACGTAGGATAATGGACAATCAAGTTGTATTCCACCAAAATAATTGTTGTTGCTGCTGCTGACGCCAGTCATTGTAGCTAGCGTCTGATTTTTTCCGTGTATCGGATTATCTCTTATTTATTTTTCAATTTATAACCATCAATTTCATGTTTACCAACTCATGTAGCAGTGTAAATACATCGCACAATGAAGATGCTGAGAGTAATAAAATGAGGTGCGGTATCTCATTCTCTCCTTGAAAGTGGCAGACGACAAGAGGTTATCGATCTGTCGTTCATGCATAAATTTTAGTAATTCCTCAATTAAACCAACATATTAAAAACACATAGATTATGAAACGATTTATCAATAAAACGGCTCAGATTATAGTGGCCATAAGTATACTTTCAATTCCGGCACTAGGGCAATCTAGTGGAAATGAAATTGTGGTGAGCGGCGCCAGATTTACTACCAGCCTTTTCGAACATTGGATAGCTGAATATCAGAAATTACATCCAGATGCCAATTTCCGAATAGAAAATAAAGGCTCGGCCGAATATTCCACAGCGGATATTACCATCCATGGACATAAGCTCGATAAATCAGAAATTGATAAGAACAGGGAATACATTTCAATTGCAAAATATGCTATTGTTCCTGTGGCTAATGCTCAGTCCCTTTTTGCAGAAACATACGGTGAAAAAGGACTGAGCCGGGATGAGCTCAAACAGGCATTTTTTTACGATCCTATCGGGCAAGAAAAAGTAACGCTCAAGATACCGTTTAATGTGTATACAAGAGTTCAGAAGGCTCCTTCCCCAACAGCTTTTGCGGCTAATTTTGGATATAGCCAGCAAGATATCCATGGAAGAGCCATCGCTGGTGCAGATATTCATCTTATTATGTCAGTACTTCGAGATCCTCAAGGGATAACATATGCTCCTCTGGCATTGATATATTCTCCTGAAACAGGAAAGCCTCAGGAGAATCTAAAAGTAATCCCAGTAGATTTTGATGATAATGGAAAGGTATCCGAAAACGAGCGGTTTTATGATGACCTCAATACTGTTTTGAAAAATTTGGAAGATTCAAAATCCAAAAATGTACCCGTGGTTGATATACAGGTTTCCATTGTGAAAGAGAACCCAAAACCTGAAAGTGTGCAGTTTTTACAGTGGATACTCGAAAAAGGACAAGAGTCTTTGAAGCAATATGGCTATTTAAAAGCCGACATCAAAATTATTGAAAAAGATAAGGCTTTACTAGGTCAACTCGTTACAAAATAACTATATAACATTTACTTAGTAAGAGTGGCCATGTAGCCAAGTGGGAAGGCAGGAGTCTGCAAAACTCTTATTCGGCGGTTCGATTCCGCCCATGGCCTCTATTACTATATAAATTCTATAGACTATATTAATTATGAAAAAGCAAATACTAATGATCTTAATTCTGCTATTTACCGGACCTTATGTAAGGGCGCAGATATCCGGTATTGTATTGGATGCACAAGGTGAACCGCTTATCGGGGCTACCGTTCAGGAAAAAGGTACAAAAAACTTTGCAGTGGCCGATGTAACCGGTAGTTTTACTCTTATCCCTGAACAGTCGTTGCCCATCACTCTTATTATCAAGGGTGTAGGAAGTAGGACACAGGAAATCGAGGTGTATGAAATCTACGATGAGCCATTATTAATTAGTTTGAAGCTTGATAACCTTCTGTCCGAAGTGACTGTTACGGCTAGGAGGAGAAATGAAACTGCTCAAGAAGTTCCTATTCCCATATCAATTGTAGGAGGTGCGCAGCTGGAGGAAGCAGGTGCTTTCAACGTAAACCGCTTGAAAGAACTTGTTCCGTCTGTGCAGCTCTACTCCTCTAACCCACGCAATACTGGCATCAACATCCGGGGGTTAGGTTCTCCTTACGGGCTTACAAACGATGGACTAGACCCGGGAGTTGGTTTCTATGTAGATGGCGTTTATTATGCTCGTCCTGCAGCTACCACACTGGATTTCATCGATATCGAACAGATAGAGGTCTTACGAGGGCCACAAGGCACCCTGTTTGGCAAGAACACTACTGCAGGAGCTTTCAACATTACCACTCGTAAACCCAGTTTTACCCCAAGTGGTGCATTTGAGCTGAGTTATGGCAATTTCGGATATATTCAAGCCAAAGCTTCTGTAACTGGACCTATTATCAAGGATAAACTGGCTGGACGCTTCTCCTTTTCTGGGACGCAGCGTGACGGAACCCTATACAATGTAGCTAAAGACGAATATGTGAATGACATTAATAATTTGGGTTATAAGGGGCAGCTGCTTTTCTCGCCTTCTGATAAAGTGAAGATCATCCTAGCAGGAGACAATTCACTACAATATCCGAATGGTTACGCACAGGTTGTGGCAGGTGTAGCACCCACATTGAGACCAGATTACCGACAGTTTGAAAATATCATTGCCGACCTAAATTATGACCTCCCCAGCAGAGACCCTTTTGACCGCCTGATCGATCATGATACACCATGGCGTTCCCTCAACGAACTAGGGGGTGTTTCTTTGAATGCAGATATTGAGATCGGGAAAGGTACCCTTACCTCCACTACAGCTTGGCGTTATTGGAATTGGGGGCCGTCTAACGATAGGGACTTTACTGGACTGCAAGCTTTGGCCAAATCTCAAAATCCCTCTGAGCACCGCAACTGGTCACAAGAAATTAGATATGCCAGCAATTTTTCAAATAAGGTTAGTGGGGTGGTTGGCTTGTTTTTCATCGACCAAGAATTAGTTACAGATGGTACAGAAGAATCAGGCCGGGACCAGTGGAGGTTTGCACAAAATTCCACTAGCGCACTTTGGGAAACACCTGGATTGCTTGAGGGCTACGGAGCCCGAACTAACTCCTCTATCCGTTCACAAAGTGCTGCCATATTTGCGAACGTGGATTGGTCCGTTACCGACCAGTTGCATATACAACCTGGGTTGCGGTACAACTACGATAATAAGGACGTCTCTTACAATCGAGAGGTATTTGGAGGTTTAGAAACCAACGATCCTGCCCTTATCGCTCTCAAGGAAGTTGTATATCGTAGTCAGGCCTTTACCAATGGAAAGGATGAAACTAATCTCACCTACTTGGTTACGCTTTCGTACCGAGCCAGTAGTCGACTTAACGCCTATGCAACTTATTCTACAAGCTACAAGCCTGTTGGCGTAAATGTTTCAGGACTTCCGGTAATTGACGGGGAAGTAGCGTTGGATCTGGGAGTAATCAAGCCAGAATATGTAAAACATATAGAAGCTGGAGTAAAAACCAAGCCTACAGGCGATTTAGTGCTCAATGTAACCCTCTACAATACTGACATAGAAGATTATCAGGCCAATGTTCAGTCGGGTCAGCTTGGAGTAAACAGGGGCTACATAGCCAATGCCGGCGAGGTGAACGTAAAAGGGGCTGAACTTGATCTTCAATGGCTGCCAGGAGATAATTTAAGTTTATATGGGGCACTATCATATACCGATGGCAAGTATGTGACTTTTGTGAACGCACCGTTGGCCTTGGAAGAAACAGGGCTTAGAGACAATGAAGGCAATTCAATATTTGCCAAGGACATTTCTGGGGAGCGGTTACCTGGTATCTCCAAATGGTCTGGTTCCCTAGGGGTAGAGCTTACTTCCAACCACCTCACTTTTTGGGAGCAAAAAGGCCGAGCATTCCTAGCTGTTGATAGCTACTTCCGTACTGAATTCTCCTCTAATTCTACCCCTTCCAAATATTTAGTAGTAGACGGTTATGGCTTGTTCAATGCACGAGCAGGGTTCAAATCGGATGCGGGGCTTTCGCTGATTTTATGGGGGCGTAATCTTGCCAATACGGATTATTTTGAGCAGTTGCTGGCTGCTGGAGGGAATGCTGGCCAGTACGCAGGGGTATTGGGCGATCCTAGAACATATGGTGTCACTATCAACTACCTGATTTTAACAATCTACTAAGTCTATAATGATGAACAAACTACTATTAACGATCTTATACTTTGTCTCAGCATCGTCTGTTTTTGCTCAGACTAGTATTACAGGTATTGTAAAGGACATACAGGGAGAAGCCATCATAGGTGCCACGGTGCAGGAGAAAGGTATGAATAACTATGCCATCACAGATATAGAAGGCAGGTTTGTTATAGTACCGAAGCAGGATCTGCCCATCACATTACAAGTGGATGCAGTAGGCTTAAAAAGTCAAGTGATAGAGATTTTTGAAATCTATCCAGAACCATTATACATTAGTCTTAAGCTGGATAATGTGCTGGAGGAAGTGGTGGTGGTCGGATACGGTGAGCAGAAGAAGAGTGAGCTAACGGGGTCGATCAGCTCTGTTCCCAAAGGTCTGATAGAACAGCAACCGGTTAGTTCGCTTGACCGTGCATTGCAAGGCGCAGTTGCCGGTGTGCAAGTGACACAGACAAGTGGGCAGCCTGGAGGTGGAGTAAGTGTTCGTATTCGAGGTGGGGCTTCTATCCAAGGAGGTAATGAGCCCCTTTATGTAATAGATGGTTTTCCAATCTATAACGATACAGACAATACTGGCGTAACCAGTGGCGCTCCATCCAATGCCTTGTCATCTATCAACCCCAACGATATCGAATCGATAGATATCCTAAAGGATGCCTCTGCTACCGCAATTTATGGCTCTCGAGGAGCTAATGGTGTTGTTATTATTGCAACAAAGCGGGGCAAAGCAGGTGAAAGTAGCATTAGCTATGAAGGTAGCTATGGTATCCAGAAGTTGAGGAAGAAGATAGACCTGCTCAATGCCAAGGAATTTGCCTTGTTGCGAAATGATGCGCTTTTCGATACCAACCCATCTTTAGGACGATATCAATACCTTTCTAAGGAGGAGATCGATCAGTTGGGTCCAGGGACTGATTGGCAAGAGGCTGCATTTCAAGAGGCTCCTATGCATAGCCATCAATTAACATTTTTGGGTGGGAATGAAAAGATCCGCTATTCAATTACTGGCAACTATTTTGACCAGGATGGCATTTTACTGAATACCGGTTTTAGGAGGTTGAGTTCAAGAGTAAACCTGGATATAACGCCTACTCAAAAACTTACGCTAGGTACAAGCTTGACCTTGGGCCAAACCAGGACAAATATCGCTGCAAATGTAACGCAAGGCATATCTTCAAGTATAGTTACAGCTATTCTGTCTATGCCACCTACAGCCACTATTTATGAACCTGATGGTAGTTATACTTTAAGAAACCCTTTTGAAAACATTATTTCGAACCCAATAGCTACACTTGAAGAACGTATAAATCAAAGTTCTAACCTGAGGATATTGGGGACCGTTTTTGGGCAATATGAAATCGCAAAAGATTTACTTTTTAAAGTGTCATTTGGTGCGGACATAAGTAATAGCAAAGATAATAGTTACTTGCCTTTGTCGCTCTATGAAGGAAGTTTAGTGAACGGTCAAGCTCAGGTAGGTGCCAGCTTCGTAAATTCTTGGCTGAACGAAAATACTGTTTCTTATTCAAGGGTGTTTAATGGTATCCATTCATTTAATTCGGTCGTAGGGTTCACGCAGCAGGAGTATACAAGAGAAGTTGCTAGGACAGGATCACAGCAGTTTGTGTCAGATGCCCTTTCCTATCACAGCCTGCAGAGTGGGTCGGTACCGCTTATCCCTTATTCCATTTGGCAAGATTGGGTACTTCATTCTTTTTTGGGTAGGATCAATTACAATTATGATCAACGGTATTACTTTACTGCGAGTGTGCGTTCTGATGGGTCATCTCGATTTGGAGGGAATAATAAATGGGGATATTTTCCTTCTGTAGGATTCTCGTGGAGGGTAAGCAATGAAGATTTTTTCAGGAAGGTAAATGCTCCTATGAGTGACCTCAAGATAAGGGCAAGTTACGGTGCTACAGGAAACCAAGAGATAGGGGTGTATCAGTCACTTTCAACACTGACGAGCGTCAATTACTTGCTCGGAGACCAGATTGTAACAGGTTTTATGCCAGAAAGAATCGCCAACAATGACCTTGGATGGGAGACTACCTATCAGTTAGACATAGGATTAGATGTGGGTCTATTTGAGAACAGGGTTTTGCTTACTTTAGATGGGTACCACAAAAGAACAGAGGACTTGTTGCTCAATGTGGAAATACCATGGACATCTGGCTACAGCACATCACTTCAAAACTTCGGTTCAGTTGAAAACAAAGGAGTTGAGCTAAGCATCAATACGGTAAATTTTGAAGGTGATTTCAACTGGAATACCAATTTAAACTTCTCTTTCAACAGGAATAAGGTTACCAGTTTAGGTAACTTCGATGAGGACTTCTATATCAGCGGAAACTACATTATTAAAGTTGGGGAGCCTTTAGGTACTTTCTATGGAACAGTGACAGATGGCATTTTACATATTGGGGAAGAAGATATCAAAGGTGTGTATACCGGAAATGCCAACCCTAAACCCGGAGATAGGCGATATAAAGATATCAACGGGGATGGCCAGTTTACCACTGCTGCTGATCGAACAATTATAGGTAACGCACAGCCCGACTATATTTTTGGTATAACCAATAACTTCTCATGGAAAGGGTTTGACCTATCTATTTTGGACAGAAGATAACCCTAGCGCTTCAGTGCCACGCGCCAAACTTGATCCAGCTCCAGTGTTTTCAGATCAGCTGATTGAAGATGGCTCTTTTGCGCGCTTGAAAAATCTAACGATTGGCTACACACTCCCCGAGCCCTTCATCAAAAGGATTGGCTTGTCCAAAGTAAGGGTTTATGCATCAGGGTACAACTTGCTTACCTGGACAAAATACTCGGGATTTGACCCCGATGTTACTTCTGCCGATAACACGGTGTCACAAGGAACCGATGCTGGAGTATATCCTGTAGCTAAAACCATCTCTACAGGACTTAATATTACCTTTTAACATATCAACGATTATGAAATCCTATAAAAAAATCAAGATGATCATCATTGTTTTGATGTTGAATGTAGCGTGCTCTGATCTTGGCGAAGATCCACAATCATTCATTTCCAAAGACCAATTTTATCAGAATCAGGAGCAGGCTGAGGCCGCTCTCATTGCTGTATATAATGGCATTAATAGCAGTACCCATACTTTGTATAATAGGCTTCTGCAAATTGCTATGGAGATGGCGACCGATGATTATGATGCAGGCCCAAGGGCACGTAATGCCCATGTTAGGGCACTTTCAGGTTTGACCCATGACGCAGCCAATGACAGGATGCAAGAGCTATGGCGCCAGAGTTATGATGTGATTAACCGTGCGAACGTGGCCATAGATAACATTGCTCGGATAAGTGACAATATCAACGGTGCTGTAAGGGAACGCTTGATCAATGAAGCAAAATTTATCCGCGCACTCATGTACTTCAATCTCGTAAGGTGGTTTGGACATGTTCCTTTGGTACTGCACGAGATTCCTGCTCTGACGGAGGAAAATCTCCATATGGGCAATGCTACCGAAGATGAAATCTATGTTCAAATCATCCAAGATTTACATGATGCAGAAGACTTGCCCAAGGTATCCGAATATAGTTTGGCGGACCGTCCACGGGCAAGTGCTGGAGCTGCCAAAAGCTTGCTGGCGAAAGTTTATTTGACTCGAAAGGAATGGGCACTGGCTGCTGAGAAAAGCAAGGAGGTAATTGATAGTGAGGAGTACGCACTCTTTGATGATTTTGCAGACGTATTTAATGTGGCCACTAAGAATGGACGGGAGCATATATTTTCAGCACAATTCAAAGGCTTCAGTAATTGGAATGGCAATATGTTGGCCAGTACAGGTGCTCCATTGGTCGTGCCTGGGATCAATGGCAGTCAAGCTGATGCCTTGCGCAAAGAAGGAGGATTGTATGAGAGCTATGACGAGCATGACGAGCGCTTGAGCGTAACTTTTGTAACCGAAATGGTGAGTCCGGTGGATGGTAAACTATATACTTTCGAACCTCATTTTCATAAATACTTTGATCCATCCGCAGGTGGGAATGTTGGAGAATCCTCCAAGAACACGCCTATAATCCGATATGCAGAAGTGTTACTTATCTATGCCGAGGCGCTTAATGAGCTCTACGGACCCATAACGGAAGCATATAATGCCCTCGATGAGGTGAGGGAGAGGGCAAAAATTGAAAAGCTTGCAGATATTTCTCCTGACTTGACACAGGACGAGTTCCGAGAAGCCGTATTTGAAGAAAGGCGAAAGGAGTTTGTCTACGAATACCAGCGTTGGTTTGACTTGGCACGACGTGGCCCCGACTATTATGTTGCAAAACTCCATGCTGCTGGAAAAACCAATGCAAAGCCCAAGCATGTCCATTTTCCAATTCCGCAGCGAGAGTTGGATCTGAACCCCAATCTTCGCCAGCACCCAGATTGGATTAATTAACATTTCGATACCATTAAAATCAAATAATAATCTAAAGATGAAACATTTAATGAAGTATTCCTTGTTCATTCTGTTGCTTTTGACCACTTACTCCAATACCGAAGCCCAAAAGAAAAATCAGGATAGTCGCCCCAATATTATCCTCATCATGGTAGATGACATGGGCTATTCAGACTTGGGCTGCTATGGTTCGGAAATTGAAACTCCTAATTTAGATAGGCTCGCTTCAGAAGGGCTTCGTTTACGAGAATTTTACAACAACTTCATTTGCGCTCCTACACGTGCCTCTCTGCTAACAGGACAGTATCCTCACAAGGCAGGTGTTGGCTATTTCGATGTAAACCTTGGCATGCCTGCTTATCAGGGCTTCCTCAACAAAGAGTCTTTGACAATTGGGGAGATCCTACAACAAGCGGGCTATAGTACGCTTCTTTCAGGCAAATGGCACCTAGGGAAGGACAGTTTACAACATTGGCCGAATCAACGAGGATTCGATCGATTCTATGGTTTTTTGCCAGGCGCTTCCAATTACTTCGATATTGGTGAATATGGTGAAAACTCCCCAGTAGAATTAATTAGAAACAATGAAAGAGAATTGCTCAAGCCTGGGGAATACTTGACCGATAAAATCACAGACAATGCGATCGGATTTATACAAGAACAGCACGCATCTGGCAAGCCTTTCTTTCTGTACTTGGCTTTCAATGCGCCTCATTGGCCATTGCAAGCACGTTCAGAAGACATAGCTAAATATAAAGGGAAATACGACATTGGTTGGGACTCACTCAGAACAACTCGGCTAGAGAAACAAAAGCGGTTGGGCATCATAGATCCAAACCAAACCCTGGCGAAACGTGATCCAGAAATTCCGAAATGGGCTAATCTATCCTATGATTTGAGAAAATACTGGGCAACGAAGATGGAAGTCTATGCAGCTATGGTTGATAGAGTCGATCAGAACATAGGAAGGCTGTTGATTGCACTTAAAGAACTTGAGAAAGATGAGAACACCTTGATTGTCTTTATCTCAGATAATGGCGCACAGGGAGGATTTACAAACCCTCTTTCAACAAGGCGATGGGGTGCCGATAGAAATAGTGGTCCTATTGGGACGGCTGGATCCTACGATTATCAAGAGCAACCTTGGGCACATCTGTCCAACACGCCGCTTCATTCTTACAAAGGCCGGCCTTATGAAGGTGGGTTTCGTACCCCATTTATCGCATGGTTCCCTAAAAAGATTACCGGAGGTAGTATTGCTACTGGAACAGGCCATCTAATTGATTTAGCGCCGACTTTCTATCAATTGGCGGGCGCTAAGTATCCGACTACTTATAATCATATAAAGCCCAATCCATTGCCTGGAAAGAGCCTGCTGCCTGTGCTATATGGAGAAAGCGATAAAGTTGATAGACAAGAACCTCTCTTTTGGGAAAGGGCAGGCAATAGGGCTGTGAGAAAAGGAAAGTGGAAAATTGTTTCTATATATCCTAGCACGACATGGGAGTTATACGACCTTGAAAAGGATAGGGGTGAGACTGAAGACTTGGCTGCCCTATACCCAGAAATTGTACGAGACTTAGCGTGGGAGTATGTGCAATGGGCTGCTCGTACAGGCGTCACAGAGTACGAAACCATAAAACCTAATTGATTCTCTAAATCACCTTTGTTGCCAAATGAAAAATAAAGTGAAACATAATAGCTATTTCAACACCCTATTATTGGTTTTCCCTATTTCCGTCATGCTCATCTTCGTCCAATGCCAAAGGAATAAGGCTGGCCATGAGGGTATGGTTTTGGTGCCTGGGGGAACACTAACTACGATCGAGCCCTTGAATAGCCACATGATTAACATCAATATAGAATCATTTTTGATAGATAAGGACCTGGTTACTGTGGCAGATTTTGAAGCTTTTGTAAATGCTACTGGATATGTTACAGAAGCCGAAAGGTTTGGCAATTCTGGGGTTTTTGATTTTGAGGAATTTGGATGGAAAATAATGGAAGGGGCTAACTATCGTTATCCCTTTGGCCCTCAAGGTTCTCGGGCACAATCAGACCATCCGGTAACCCAAGTTTCATGGAACGATGCCAATGCTTATGCGCAGTGGAGAGGGAAAAGACTGCCAACGCAATGGGAGTGGGAGTGGGTGGCTAAGAATGCATCAAACTCCGATCAAAGATACACTTGGGGTGAAAGTCTTACAGAAGGCAGTCTATTCAAAGCGAATGTTTGGCAGGGCAGTTTTCCCTATATCAACACAGAAGAGGACGGTTTTTTGACTACTTCCCCTGTAGGATATTTTGGAAGAAATGCACTTGGGGTAAGCGATATGGGCGGCAATGTGTGGCAATGGTGTGAAGATGATATTCACCCTACGGCACAAGAGCAGCACATTGATCCGGGCAAACGCAAGGTTATCCGCGGAGGCTCATTTCTGTGCGACCCCAAAGTCTGTCATGGATATCGTGTTACTGGTAGGGCATCTTCAACACCGGAATCAGGAATGGTACATATTGGATTTCGATGCGCTAAGTCAATTAAACTATAGATTGGAGTCTTTCCAACGAGTTGAGATGACTACAATTTGGTAGAGCGCAAAAATAAATGAGGTTGTCTCAAAAGTCTCTAAAAGATTGGGCTGACGAAATTTCGTCAGCCCTTTTTGTTGTCCTCAAAATTGATTATTTTGAGGTGTGAACACAACA
>SMEH01000379.1_pt1 | contig 17049 bp, 17 predicted proteins | sample 2456361 | NCBI WGS metagenome assembly SMEH01 (sample SAMN10132587, study PRJNA489261) | soil metagenome | isolation source: day1 control-loamy sand soil ammended | place: USA | reverse complement strand
CGCATTTTTGTAATCACAGTTTCTTTAATGGCTTCACGTCCTGGGCCGATAATTTTACGTGGGTCGTATACTTTACTATCATTAGCTAATACTTCACGAACTTTTTTCGTAAACGCAATTTGATTTTCTGTATTAACATTAATTTTCGCTGTACCTAACGAAATGGATTTTTGAATTTGCTCAGTTGGGATACCAGTACCACCATGTAAAACTAAAGGTAATTTCACCGTTTCACTGATCTCTTCCATTTCTTTGAAGCCTAATTTTGGTTCACCTTTGTATGGTCCATGAACCGAACCTAATGCTGGTGCAAGGCAGTCAATGTCCGTTTGTTTCACTAATTCTGCACATTCTTTTGGATCTGCATAAATGACACCATCAGCGACAACATCGTCTTCTTGTCCACCAACGACACCTAATTCCGCTTCAACGGATACTCCGCGTTCATGTGCATATGCAACAACTTCTTTTGTCATCGCAACGTTTTCCTCAAACGGAAGATGAGAACCGTCAATCATGACAGACGTAAATCCTGCATCTATTGCCGCTTTACATTTTTCAACACTTGAACCGTGGTCTAAATGGATTGCGACAGGAACAGTAATGTTCATTTCTTCTACTAGGGCTTTCACCATCGCTGTCACAACAGTAAAACCACCCATATAACGCGCTGCACCTTCTGAAACGCCTAGAATAACTGGTGATTTTTCTTCCTCTGCAGCTGCAAGAATCGCTTGTGTCCACTCTAAGTTGTTGATGTTAAATTGGCCTACAGCATAACGTTCTTCATATGCTTTGTTTAACATCTCTTTCATCGAAACTAACGCCATGATGATTCCTCCTAAATATGCTAGTATGTATAGCAAGATTAAGTTTATAATCTGCTTCTAAAAAACAAGGTATCACATAAAAAGCTCTTTTGACAATGTTAATTTGTCGATTATATGAATTTCTCTTTGTAGATTAAATAATTTAACCTCCCGTAAGATGAGATTGTTTCATTCATCTACGGAAGGTGTATATGACAGTAGATTAATATTAAAGCTATTTTTCCACTTTTTATTTTATTTATGAGTACATTCTAACATGATTATGATGTCGTCCGATTGGTACAACAAAAGGAGAATCTGAAACAGGATCCCTTATGACAGTGCAGTGAAGACCAAAGATGTCTTTAATTAATTTACTTGAAATTACCTTTGAAGGCTCGCCTTCTGCCATAATTTGTCCGTTATGAAGGGCAAATATATGGTCTGCATAACGTGCAGATAAGTTAATATCATGCAGAACCATGACAATCGTAGTGCCATACTTCCTATTTAAATCAGTTAACAAATCTAAGATTTCAACTTGATAAGTAATGTCCAGATATGTTGTCGGCTCATCAAGAAACAGAATGTCTGTTTGTTGAGCCAGTGCCATTGCAATCCATACACGTTGCCTTTGACCACCCGAAAGTTCATCGATATGTCGATCGGCATATTCCGTAATATTCATTATTTCCATTGCCTCAGCAACAGCTTCATAATCTTTTTTAGTCCATCCTTTTAAAAACTTTTGGTGCGGGTATCTTCCTCGACCTACTAAGTCTGTTACCGTAATTCCCTCAGGGACAATAGGGGATTGTGGCAAAAACCCTAACACTTGAGCAAATTGTTTCGGGGGTATTTTATCAATCGGTTTTCCATCTAATGTAATTTGGCCAGAAAAAGGTTTAATTAATCTCCCCATCGTTTTAAGTAAGGTAGACTTTCCACAACCGTTGGCTCCGATTAATACACTTATTTTATTACTAGGGATATTTATACTCACATCATGTAGTATTGTTCTATTCTCATAACCAGCAGTAATTCCCTCAGCTTGAAATGTGTGTGCCACTTTCATTATAAATTCCCCTTTCGGTTCATTCGGTATAACAAATATATTAAGTATGGTGCACCCAGAATACCTGTAATAACTCCAACTGGATATCTAGCAACAAATGCAAATTGACCAACGAGATCCGATGCTAAAACTAAAATGATACCAACTAGACCTGATGGGATAATGTTTGAAAAACCAATCCCAACAAGTCGATTTGCAATTGGACCAGATAAAAATGCAACAAAAGCGATAGGTCCAGTTGTAGCTGTTGCTAAAGCAAGAATGATAACAGAACTCATAAGTAGTACAATTCTAGTCTTATCTGTATGAACTCCTAATGAGGTGGCTGTTTGCTCACCAAGATCTAATAATTCCAAGCGTTTCCCAGAGGCAATGATGATAGGTGCAAAAATAAGAACCACAACGATTAGAGGATAAAGTGTTTCCATTTTAGAGCCATTAAGACTTCCACTTAACCATCGCATGGCAGTTGGAATATCATGTTGCTGTCCAATGAGTAATAAATAAGAAATGACCGCATTCAGCATAGCTTGAATTCCGATCCCTATTAATATTAATCTGCCTATAGAAAAGGAAGTTCCTCTTGATAAAAGAAAAATAACGATCACTGTAGCAAGTCCACCAATGACTGAAGCAATAGAGACAACAGCATAGCTGGCATGAAGAACAATAATACTAAATACAGCAGCTGCACTTGAACCAGCCGTTATACCAATTACATTTGGATTAGCTAACGGATTTCTCAACATAGTTTGGAATACATAACCACCGACTCCAAACGCAAAACCTGCAAAGACACCTGCAAGCATTCTTGGAAGACGAATGGTACCAATCGCAAACGATGCGCCTTTTACTTCCTCACCCAAAAGGACTCGCAACACGTCATCAACAGGGTAAATCGTGTTTCCAAGCATAAGCATAGCACAACAAAGCACAAATGCAATGATGGCAAGGATGGATGTCACAATAATATATCGACGCCGTCTTTTTATTCTACCTACCCTGATTAAATTTACTGATTCATTCATTATAACGCACGCACTTTCGCTTTCATAGTTATTAAGATTAATATAGGTGCACCGATAAATGCTGTTACTACACCTACTTCAAGTTCACCAGGTGTGCCAAGGAGCCTACCACATATATCTGATATCGTTAATATGATTGCTCCAGAAAGAGCAGACATTGGTATTACAAATCGCAAATCAGGTCCAATTAAAAGTCGTATTATATGGGCAGCAAGTAACCCGATAAAACCAATAGGACCAGCAAGCGCTGTTGTTGCTCCACACAACAAAACACCACCAAACGCAGCAATCAGTCTAATTGTCCCAACTCTTACGCCTAAACCAGCAGCGGCTTCATCTCCTAATGCTAATGCATTCAGTGCTGGAGCCGTCAATATGGCAATTAGAAATCCTACAATTAGAAATGGAATAAATATAGAGATCACTTCCCAATTTCCGGCCCCTACACTTCCAACCTGCCAAAATCTAAATTGATCCATTACATTTGAACGAGGAATCATAATAGCCATGACAAGAGAAGATAAAGCAGAACTCGTAGCAGCACCAGCTAATACGAGCTTAAGGGGAGTAGCTCCACCACTCCCTATTGAACCGATTCCAAATACAAAAATTGCAGTAATAATCGCTCCTAATAATGCGAGCCAAATGTACTGGCTAGCGGTACTAATATTTAGGAAAGTAATCCCACAAACAACGAATAAGGCCGCTCCAGTGTTTACTCCTAAAATGCTTGGATCAGCAATCGGATTGCGAGTTACAGATTGCATTAGAGCACCTGAAACACCAAGTGCAGCACCACACATAACACTAAAAACAGTTCTTGCCATTCTTTGCCGAACGACATTTGCTTCATGGGTTTGTATATCACTATTGAATAAACCATCCAAAAGTTCATTCCATCCAATAATTCGAGCCCCGAACGAGAGCGACGCCAATATACTTATAACAAATAAAATGATTGAAAGAATCAATACTTTACTAAAATTTTTCGGCAGATGGAAGCGCTTATTAGTAAGTAAAGGTTTATTTTTCATTTTCTTCCAACTTACTTACCGCTTCTGAGAGTAAAGTAACATACTCGTCTATTGTATATTCAATTGAAAGCGGAGTTGGTGTTCCTGCTGCAGCAAGTGGCGTATTGTCTCCAATTATAACGACAGAGCCTCTTTCAATCGCTGGTATTTTTCCAAGAATTGGATCATCCTGGAGAGCCTTAAGCGTATTCTCATCACCATAAGAAACCAATATTTCAGCATCATTCAGTATATCTGCATTTTCAGCACTAACTTCTAAATAAAAACTACCTTCATCTATTTGATTAGAAATATTTTCAGGATATTCCATCCCTAACTCAGTAAGAAATTCACCACGCGGATCATCTGGTGAGTAGATATAAAACTTAGATAAATCAGCAGGGCTTATACTTACGAATGCTGCCTTTTTCCCCATAAATTCTGGATGCTCTTCAACTTTTTCTGCAATTAATTTTTCTGTGTCAGCAATGAGTTTTTCTCCTTCTTTTTTCATCCCCATGCCCATGGAATTATATAATACTTGTTCACGCCATGAAGTCACCCAAGGACTTGTTTGGTAAGCAACAACTGGTGCAATTTCACTTAATAGCTCGTATTCTTCTTGGGTAATCCCTGAGTAAGCAGCAAGAATGACATCTGGATTCGCATCTGAAATGGCCTCATAATCTAAACCATCGGTATCTTGAAATATATTTGGATTTTCTTCACCTAGTTCTTCCAATTTCTCTGCTGTCCATGGCAACATCCCACTATCATCTTGAACTCCGTAATTTGCAGCAGAAAAACCTACTGGTATGACACCAAGGGATAATGGAATATCCTGATTTCCCCATGAAATCGTTACAACACGTTCCGGTTTACTTTCAATAACAGTTTCACCAAAAGCATGTTTAATTGATATTGGATATTGTGAATCCGTTGAGGATGCTGACCCTTTCTCCTCTTTTTCGTTATTGGAAGATTGGCTAGAGCAGCCGACTAGCGCAAAAGTTATTAAAATTGCAAACGCTATTATTCTTAGAATAGACATTGTATTTTTCATTTTCTTCCTACCTACCTCATCTTTAACTATATTTTTTTAAGAAAATCCAGTATAGAATTATGTTAAACATTGTAGATCACATTTCTGTACTAAATCTTTATTTTTCTCTAAGAATTTTTCATTATGCGAAGAAACCATAGCATATTTTTCTGCTTTTGGATCGATATATAATTTTGCGCTATTCACAGCAAGTACAGCATCTTGAAAAGCTCCTGCCAGTAAATTAACTTTGTCTTCATAGTAAATAATATCACCAGCAGCAAAAACTCCTGGAACTGAAGTTCTACATTGACCATGACTTACTAAATAGTAATCATCCTTAACATTTGGCTTTATTTCATCAGCAAATGATAGTGACATTTCACGCTGATAGCCATGACATACAAGAACATCGTCAACTGGTAAAAGTAGAGAATTACCATTTTGCGAAATGACAACTTGTTCAATCCTTGTTTGATTCCTATTCGATAATAAGGATTGGATCTCAGCATTAAGCATGATGTTAACATCATGTTGCTTTAGTTTTTCAACTTGAGATTCATGAGCACTTAATTGTTCCCCGCGATAGATGACAGTTACTTCTTTAGCTACAGGTAAAAGTTCTACCGCCCAATCTATCGCTCCATTACCTCCACCTGATACTAGAACTCTTTTATTTTGAAAACGCTTTAAACCTAAAATTGTATAATGGAGGTTTGACATAGCATATTTGTCCGCACCTTCAACTTCAAGCTTAATCGGATTTAATATACCTCCACCAACTGCAACAATGATCGTTTTAGAATAATGGATTTCTCCCGAATCCGTTGATATGACAAAAATTTCACCTTGTTTTGTTATTTGTTCAACTTTAGTATTTAAACAAATGGTTGGTGAAAAGGTTTTCGCTTGATTGATTAAATTTTGAACAAAATGCTGTGCTTGTATAGGCGGAAGTCCGCCAACATCCCATAAAATCTTTTCGGGATATATATTTACTTTACCGCCTAAAATAGGTTGTACTTCAATAATTTTCGTTTTCATATTTCTCATACCACTATAAAAAGCACTATACAAACCTGCGGGGCCACCACCAATGATCGTAACATCAAATAACTCCATTTGAGCCTCCTCAATAAATACCATGATAAGAACAAAATGTTTTACGTTTTCATTTTGCTGAAAAGACAATTCTTATTTTTATCATAATTTGTGATTCGTTTTAATCAAATATCTATAACAATATATTTTAATACTGAGAGATTTCGAAAATGAAATCGTAATACAATATCAATTAATAAATGTGAATTATTTTCAAATATCAGTATAATGATAATGATTCTCAGTGTCAATCATGATTTTCTATTTCATCCTATATCAACCTTATAAAGTTCTTCAAAATAGACAAATGATCAAAAATATAGATACAGGTTATTGTACTATAAGTAATAAATTCGCATATTCAAACAAAAAAAGTCGTTCATCAAGTTTTTTAAACTGATGAACGACTATCCTTTACATCACTCGACTTGGTTTTATCCTAATGAACCCTAGTAGGGATACGGCATCGACGTAATAATTTCACCTTTTAAATGGGTGTTATTACATCATTCCGCCCATTCCGCCCATGTCAGGAGCTGCTCCGCCTTTTTCAGGCTCAGGAATGTCCGCAACAACCGCTTCAGTTGTTAAGAACATTGCAGCTACACTTGCAGCATTTTGTAATGCGGAACGAGATACTTTAGTAGGGTCTACGACACCATTTTCAACCATGTTAACCCATTTATTTGTTGCTGCGTTGAAGCCAACGCCAATTTCTTCATTTTTCAAGCGTTCTACCACAACAGAACCTTCAAGACCAGCATTTTCAGCGATTTGACGTACTGGCTCTTCTAATGCACGAAGTACAATATTGATACCAGTCTTCACATCACCTTCTGCTTCAAGAGCAGCTACTTTGTTGTATACGTTCATAAATGCTGTACCACCACCGGCTACAATACCTTCTTCAACTGCAGCACGAGTAGCGTTTAGAGCATCTTCAATACGAAGTTTACGTTCTTTTAATTCAGTTTCAGTTGCTGCACCTACTTTAATGACTGCAACACCGCCAGCAAGTTTAGCTAAACGTTCTTGTAGTTTTTCTTTATCAAATTCAGAAGTAGTTTCTTCTAATTGAACTTTAATTTGGTTGATACGGCCTTGGATCTTTTCAGTTTCGCCGGCACCTTCAACAATTGTTGTGCTTTCTTTTGTTACAACTACTTTTGAAGCACGTCCTAATTGTTCAATGCTAGCAGTTTTAAGATCTAAACCTAAGTCTTCAGTAATTACTTGACCACCTGTTAAAATAGCGATATCTTCTAACATTGCTTTACGACGGTCACCAAATCCAGGTGCTTTAACTGCTGCAACATTGAATGTTCCACGAAGTTTGTTTAATACTAATGTTGCAAGAGCTTCACCTTCAACATCTTCTGCAATGATTAATAATGGTTTACCTTGTTGTACAACTTGTTCTAATAATGGAAGAATTTCTTGGATATTTGTAATCTTTTTATCCGTAATTAAGATGTATGGATCTTCAAGAACTGCTTCCATTTTATCTTGGTCAGTTACCATATATGCAGATAAGTATCCGCGATCAAATTCCATACCTTCTACAACGTCTAATTCCGTTTTGAAACCTTTTGATTCTTCAATCGTAACAACACCGTCTTTGCCGACTTTTTCCATTGCTTCAGCAATTAATTGACCTACTTCTTCATCAGCAGAAGAAATTGCTGCAACTTGAGCAATAGATTCTTTTCCTTCAATTGGTTTAGAAATTGCTCTTAATTCTTCAACTGCTGTTGCAACTGCTTGTTCAATCCCTTTACGAATGCCCATTGGATTTGCACCAGCTGTTACGTTTTTCAATCCTTCACGAATCATTGCTTGAGCAAGAACAGTAGCTGTAGTTGTACCGTCACCAGCAACATCATTTGTTTTGCTTGCTACTTCTGCTACTAGTTTTGCCCCCATATTTTCATATGGATCTTCTAATTCAATTTCTTTTGCAATCGTTACACCATCATTTGTAATTAGAGGTGAACCGAATTTCTTTTCAAGAACAACGTTACGTCCTTTAGGTCCTAATGTCACTTTAACTGCGTTTGCTAATTTGTCTACACCATTAGCCATTAATCGACGAGCGTCTTCACTAAATTTAATTTCTTTAGCCATTATGAATGCCTCCTATCGTTGTAATTTATTGTAAAAACATTTATTTGAAAAATCTTATTCTACAATCGCTAAGATATCACTTTCACGTAAGATTAAATATTCAGTTCCTTCATATTTAACTTCTGTACCTGCATATTTTGAGAAGATGATACGATCGCCAACGCTAACCTCAAGGCTTACGCGTTCACCGTTGTCGAGTACTCGACCTGTTCCAACAGCTACAACTTTGCCTTCTTGTGGTTTTTCTTTGGCAGTATCTGGTAATACAATACCGCTAGCTGTTTTTTCTTCTGCTTCAACTAGTTCAATTACTACGCGATCTCCAAGTGGTTTTAACACAATAAACAACCTCCTCAACAAATAATCGATGATTTGTTAGCACTCGACATCACTGAGTGCTAAACCCAATTAATATAATAATCATTAATTTCCATTTTTGCAAGTATCAACTGTCAATAATTTTACATTTTTTTGATCTTTTTTCCAAATATTTAGTAAATCAAAATTTACCCATCTGGCCATATATGATCCATATATGGATGAAATAGTCTAAAGTCTATTGAATTAGTAGGAAATTCTATCGACTTTCATACTATTTTTTATTTGATTTTTTTATAATATAAGTGTACGGTAAATTTTGTATTATTTAAACTTCTACAAATCAATTCAGGAATAATAAATTTGCGTGTAGGTGAATATGTTGAAACAATCATATAAAATAATTTTAGTCAGTTATATAATGATGTTACTTTTACTTCAACCCGGAACAATTTTCATCTATAATATTCTTCAATTGTTCAAACAACAAGATTCATCCAGTTTACAATTAGCAGCCCTTTCAATTTGGTACTCATTTAGTTTTTTTACTACTCTACTTATTTCTCTCTACGCTTTAAGGGACGAATTGCAGCACGATCGTATCAAAGGCATTTCTTGGATAAAAATGTTCCTTTGGTCAATTGTGGGAGTATTTCTTGCACTTGTTGCACAAAGTATAGCCATTCGAATTGAGTTGCTCTTCGGTATAGAAGCTGGTTCTGATAATACGGAGACTATTCTATCACTAATAGAAAAAGCACCGATATTATTTTTTGTCACTGCATTTATAGGACCGATATTGGAAGAAATCGTTTTTCGAAAGATTGTTTTTGCCATATTAATTCATAAGTACAACGTTTACATTTCAGCTTTTATCAGTTCGCTTATATTTTCATTGGCTCATTTAGAATTTGAACACATATTACTTTACTTAGCAGTTGGATTGGTATTTTCTTATCTTTACTATAAAACCAAGCGTATCGTCGTTCCAATTTTTTCACATATATTAATGAATACAAGTGTAATTGTTTTATCATTGATTTAAAAAAGCGGAGGATTGTTATGAATTTATTAACCCAGGCCATTATTTATTTAATATTTGGTATTCTTTTTACCTTTTTCGCTATTCGGCATGTTTCCCTATATGGATGGGGATTTTTTGCGTATTTATTAGTCTTTTTCGCAACGTTGGACATCGGTTCGAGTATAAAAATATTCTATTCATATTGGAACTCACAACGGAACAAACGTAACATAAGAAAAAAATAAAAATATTTAATAGAAAAGGTTGTCCTCTTATTCAGTTTACTTCTAGAAATTAACCTTAATGAAGTAAACAAAACGGGCAACCTAAATTTTATGAATATGTCTTGCGGATCTTATTTGTTCCACTTTTTCAATTTTGCGATAAGCCATTTTGGAAATCAAAATACTAATTTCATATAAAACAAACAAAGGAATAGTAACCATTATATGAGACATGATATCTGGCGGCGTAATAAGTGCAGCTAAAATTAGTAATATAAAGTAGGCGTATTTACGAACTTTTGATAAGAAAGAAGGTGTAATAATGCCAAGTCGAGTTAAAAACAAAATGATAACAGGCAATTGAAATAAAAGACCAAAAGGAATGGTAATTTGAAACAAAAACTCAAAATACTCATTAATTCCGATAACTGCATTTAATTCCATTTGAGCATTAAGATGAAACATAAAGTCTACTAAAAATGGAAACAATATAAAGTAAGAAAACGAAATACCGCCTAAAAACAATAGAATAGAAATTGGTATGTACGTTAATGTAATTTTTCGTTCTTTCTTATACAATCCCGGTGAAATAAACGCCCAAAGTTGATACAAGATAAATGGAGCTGTAAATACACAGGCAATAAGAAAAGTAATCTGAAAATATACTTTTAATGGATCAGTCAATCTGAACGTATTAAGTTCTAATCGAGTCGCTGTATTTGTTTGTTGTAAATAGATAATCAGTGGTTCAGTCAAGAAAAAACCACCAACGAAGGCGAGTAGGAAAAAGCAAATAATCGCGATTAGACGCCTTCTAAGCTCAGCAATATGATCTTGTACGGTCATTTTATTACCCATAGTGTCCATCCTAACCGATGTTCTTTTATTTATAATACGAACTTCCAGCCAATTATAATTATATATGTATATTAAATTCGCGTTTTTTCATTTTCCTCAACTTCTTCTGTGTCTTCAGATTCGTTAGAATAATTTTTTATAAAATATACGAACGATTGTAATTCGACCGCTAAATCAATATGATGAACATTTATTGAAGATGGGACATTTAATCTTGCTGGCGTAAAGTTTAAAATCCCTTTAACTCTAGTTTTAACTAATCGGTCGGTTACTGATTGTGCAGCTTGTGCAGGTACAGTTAAAATAACTACTTGTATTTCTTCTTTATTAAGTATTTCTTCCAGTTGATCAAGGCTATAAACAGTAACATCACTAATCTGTGTGCCAATTTTACTTTCATTTGTATCAAACGCGTAGCAAATTTTCGTATTATTATTTTTCGTAAAATTGTATCGTAATAACGCTGTTCCTAAATTACCTACACCAATTAATGCTACTTTTGTTAGTGCATCTTGATCAAGGGTTTTTCGAAAGAAATTTAATAAATACTGGACATTATAGCCATAACCTTTTTTTCCTAACGCACCAAAATAAGAAAAATCTCTCCTTATCGTTGCTGAATCCACCTTTACTGCTTCACTTAATTCAGCCGATGAAACACGGAGTTTTCCAGATTGATATAGATTTTGCAAAAAACGGTAATATAATGGTAATCTTTTTGCTGTTGCCTTTGGAATTCTTAATTGTTCTGTTGCCATAAGTCAGTCCTCCAATGTTGATATATTTCAATTTATACTAGTTGTTTATTTGTTTTAAATAATATTTAACACACAAATATTTTGATAACGTTTTCTTTATATCTCGATAACTATTATATTCGATAAAAAATACAGATTTCCTTCTTTTTTACATACTTTAATTTATAATACACAATTTTCATTTAAAAGTCTTATTAATTGTTGTTCTATAATAGTTTGTTTATTCTTTCACTGTCCTTATTTCCTTACTTCATATAAAATAATTATATAGCAAAAAGGTTTAACATTCAGTCGAAATATGGAAAATTATACTAACGACCTTTCCTAATAAAACTATTTGAGGTGTACGTTATGATTTTGCTTCAAGTCAATCAGCTGACAAAATATTATGGTGCTGATCTTATTTTACATAATATAAAATTAGAAATACAAACAAGAGATCGAATTGCTCTTGTTGGGCGGAATGGATCTGGTAAATCAACATTATTAAAAATTATTGCAGGCGAATTAAATTATGATTCAGGTGAGATTATTAAACCCAAAGATGTTACCATTGGCTTTTTAGACCAATATACGGGTTTAGATACTGACAATTCCATCTGGGAAGAGATGATGAATGTTTTTCAGGATCTAAAGGATATGGAAAAACAACTTAGATATCTAGAACAACAAATGTCAAAGGAAGACGTTTATCAAAACGAGATGAAATATAATAAAATCTTATCGGAATATGATTATTTACAAAATGAATTTAAAGAAAAAGGCGGTTATCAATATGAAGCTGACATCCGATCAGTTTTACATGGTTTGAATTTTGCCGACTATAGTTATGACACAAAAATCTCTACATTGAGCGGTGGACAAAAAACAAGATTGGCACTCGGGAAACTGTTATTGTCAAAACCTGACATTTTGATCCTTGACGAACCGACAAACCATCTTGATATTGAGACATTAACCTGGTTAGAACAATATTTACAAACCTTTAACGGTGCAATTCTTATTGTTTCTCATGACCGGTATTTTCTTGATAAAGTCGTAAATCAAGTCTATGAATGTGCCAATAACACTCTGACCCGTTATATAGGAAATTACAGTAAATATCTTGAACAAAAAGCAGCCAACTTTGAACGAGAAATGAAAATGTACGAAAAGCAACAAGAAGAAATAGCTCGGATAAAGGAATTTATTGCACGCAATATTGTCCGTGCCTCTACAACAAAACGGGCACAGAGTAGAAGGAAAATGCTGGAAAAAATGGAAATAATGGACAGACCTAGCATTGACGATAAATCGGTTTCCTTTTCCTTTCAAATTGAACGACAGAGTGGGAATGAAGTTCTAAATGTATCAGATCTATCAATCGGCTATAATTCGAATATCTTATCGAGTAACATTCATTTTCGTGTAACAAGAGGAGATAGTATTGCTCTTCTTGGGCCAAATGGTGTCGGAAAATCCACCTTATTAAAAACCCTTGTTGGTAAGCTCACGGCTATTCATGGATCAATTCAGTTCGGGACAAACGTCAATATCGCTTATTATGATCAAGAGCAAGCCGATTTAACATCCAATAAAAGTGTTCTGAATGAACTCTGGGATGAATATCCAATGAAAACAGAAAAAGAAATACGAACAGTATTGGGCAACTTTTTATTTTCCGGAGACGATGTTTTAAAACCTGTATCCACATTAAGTGGTGGTGAGAAAGCTCGACTTTCTTTAGCAAAACTAATGCTACTCAATGCTAATTTATTAATTTTGGATGAACCGACGAACCATTTAGATTTAGATAGTAAAGAAATATTGGAGAATGCTTTAGTGGATTACCCCGGGACAATTCTTTTCGTCTCGCATGACCGATATTTCATTAATCGGATAGCAACAAAAGTGTTCGAACTTACTAAAGATGGCATCAACGAATATTTAGGTGACTATGATTACTATGTTGAGAAAAAGGAAGAAATGCTCGAATTAAAAAAATTAACTGAGGACGAGAATCAGAAAAATGTGAATAAGTCTCCGAAAGAAGTAGAAAAACTCGATAACAAATCTCGTTATGAATTAGAAAAAGAGCTGAAAAAACGCGCACGACAAAGACAACGGCGGATAGAAGAAATCCAAAATCGAATTGAAACTTTAGAAGAAATGATAAATGAAAAAGAACAATTGTTTATTAATCCTGAAATATATACTGATCATACAAAAGTTGCAAACTTAAATGAAGAAATTAATCAAGCAAAAAAAGAAATGGAAGATTTATTAGAAGAGTGGGCTGAATTAGAGGATGAATAAAATTTTAGGTTGCTTTAAGTAAATTCACTTAAGGCAACCCTTTTTTAACACGAATATTTATACACTTAATCCACACATTTATCCACATTATATAGACTAAAAAACTAAGGTTTTTACAATAATATCCACACAATCCACAATAAAACTGGTGGTTATCCACATTTTTTGTTAACAAGATGTTAATCCTTTATATATCCAACTTCTATAGTATTCGATATATTTTTTATCCACAACTAATTCACTATTATTCTCATTTATTAACAAAACCAATGGAGTAAGACAAAGACACAAAAAAGAGAGGCTCATATGTAACCTCTCTTTCAATTAATCAATTTTGAATTAAAAGACTCTAAATCCAATCCTGGATTAGCATTTAACGTAAGATCTGCTCGTATTCCCTTTTCATAAAAAACACTTCCTGCTGCTGCAATCATTGCGGCATTATCTGTACATAACTTTAATGGTGGAATGATTAATTCAATATTTTCCAGTTCCGCTACGGCTTTTCTAAGCGCTGTACGAAGGCCGTTATTTGCTGCTACACCACCAGCTAATAATATTTGTTTCACATTATATTCTTTTGCTGCACGAATCGTTTTTTCGACTAAAACTTCAACAACACTTTCTTGGAAGCTAGCTGCTAAATTTTCAGGCTTTATCGTCTCTCCACGTTGTTTAGCATTATGGACCGTGTTGATTACAGCCGATTTTAATCCACTAAAACTAAAATCATAAGAACCCTCTTCAAGCCATGCGCGAGGTAGATTAATCGTAGCCTCACCTTCACTTGCCATACGGTCAATATGAGGACCACCTGGATATGGACAATGAAGTACTCGAGCTACCTTATCATAAGCTTCACCTGCTGCATCATCCCTTGTTTCTCCTATCACTTCAAAATGACCATGTTCCTTCATATAAATTAACTCTGTATGTCCTCCTGAAACAACGAGTGACAACAACGGAAATTGCAACTCTGTAACAAGACGATTAGCATAAATATGCCCTGCAATATGATGGACAGGGATTAATGGTAAAGAATGAGCAAAAGCGATCGATTTTGCAGCCTCCACGCCAATTAATAACGCTCCTACTAACCCTGGTCCTGCTGTAACTGCCACGCCCGATAATCGGGAAAACTCTATACCAGCATTATTCATCGCTTCTTCGATAACCATTGTAATTTGCTCTACATGATGACGGGAAGCTATTTCTGGTACAACACCACCAAATCGTTTGTGCGTATCAATTTGAGAAGCAACTACATTGGATACTATTTCTTTTCCATTTTTTATGACAGCTGCTGCCGTTTCATCACAACTTGTTTCAATTCCTAATATGTATTGTTCATTCATATAAGTTCACCCACATTATTAAAGCATCTTCATGGTTATCTGTATAATAACCTTTTCTTATACCACCATTTTTAAATCCAAATTTCCTGTACATATTTTGTGCAATTATATTCGATACTCTTACCTCTAATGTTGCCTTTTTCGCTCCATTGGATATCATTGCTTGCATCATTTGATACATAAGTTTATCACCAATCTTCATCCCACGAAATTCCGGTAAAACAGCGATATTTGTTATATGACATTCATCCAATATAATCCACATACCACCATAAGCAATTAATTTCCCATCAAATTCAGCACCAATATACAGCGCATATGGATTTGATGTTAGTTCTCTTATAAAAGCTTCCCGAGTCCATGGTACCGTAAACGATGCGTTTTCGATTGCTAAAATTCCATCGATATCGTCAATCGTTAATTGTCTAAAAAACGGTTCAATCGCCATAAGTCTACCTCTCTAATTATCCCGGTTTTTTTCTCTCCACTTTGCTTCTGCCTCTGATAACCGTAAATAGTTTGGTTTAAATAAATGTGCATCTTCCCCTGGTAAATCTTTTCCTAAAAGAGCTAGTTCCCCTGGTTTCGGTACATTTAAGGTTAATGGTGCAAATATTGCATTATCATTTAATATGCTAGAAAAAATCTCGTTATGAATAAGGGAATCATCGCCAACGAACATAACTGGCTTATTAAAATCCTTCAAATGGTCTCCCCACTCTTTAACAGAGCGATGTTTATCTTCTTCAACCTGTTGAAGCTTACCATCTTTATATTTATATAAACCAGTAAAAATGTTTCCTCTTCTTGCATCCATAACTGGTGAAATAAGTCCTTCAAAGTAACGAGCATTCGCAGCCATTACCTTTAAGCTCGATACCCCTACAATCGGAACTTTCAATGTCCATGCTAACGTTTTTCCAATTGTAACACCGATACGCAATCCAGTATATGAACCTGGACCATTGGCAACCACAATTTTCTCAATTTCATTTTTGGCAACACCACAATCGTTTAACAAATAATCGATCGCAGGTAGTACTCTTGTCGAATGATTCCGTTTAACATTTGTCATATATTCACCAATTACCTTATCTTGACTAACAACGCCGACACCTAATACGTTAGTTGAAGTATCAATTGCTAATATATTCATTAAAAAACTCCTCACATAAGTCTTCGTAACGATAACCAATTGGTTTGAAACGTATTTTTCTCTTTTGCTCACTTAAAAAAGTAATTTCAATAGCTAATAAATGTTCTGGTAACTGATCTTTGATGATGTGAGCCCATTCAATAACCGTAACCCCACTACCATGGAAATATTCATCAAATCCTAAATCTTCCATCGAATCGGACAATCGATAAACATCCATATGGTATAAGGGAAGTCGTCCATTTGTATACTCTTTTATAATTGTAAATGTAGGACTATTAACCGTTCTTTTAATTCCTAATCCTTTCGCTAACCCTTTCGTAAAAGTTGTTTTTCCAGCACCAAGATCACCTTCTAATGTTATTACATCTCTTGGTTTTAAAAGAGTGGCTAAATGGTTTGCTAGATTCAACGTATCTTCTTCAGAATATACTATAACCTCATAATTTCTCATATTTTTATCCACCTACTTGTATTCTTCCCTTATTCCTATTCAGCCATCGCTCTAATAATAGTATACACCAGTGTTTATGACAAATTTCCATTGCAATCATAAAAATTTCCATTAGCTGTTTATAGTCTATCATAATTCATTTCTTCAAAAAATTGCCTTTTCAAGTTTCATAAGCTTTTCATCATTACTTTAATCCTACAAAAATCAACTTTAAACATTCATACAGTTTAAAACAGCCAATTGTAAATGAAAGAAGAATAAATAAAAAACCTTAGGTATCACCTAAGGTTGTATACGTATATGTATGAATTTAGGACTATGGCGGTCCGGACGGGACTCGAACCCGCGACCTCCTGCGTGACAGGCAGGCATTCTAACCAACTGAACTACCGGACCAGCGATTGCGGGGGTAGGA
>SMEH01000258.1_pt1 | contig 17097 bp, 16 predicted proteins | sample 2456361 | NCBI WGS metagenome assembly SMEH01 (sample SAMN10132587, study PRJNA489261) | soil metagenome | isolation source: day1 control-loamy sand soil ammended | place: USA | reverse complement strand
TTATATTTCTTGATCAACTCCCAATGTGGCGATGCATCGCCCCCAATTGTGGGCAACTCTCCCCACTCCTCTACTATTTCATTATCTTCTGCACCTCCACCCTCTGGTACACTCTCATGTGGCACATTGGGGATGTTGTAAAGCAAAGCGGTGAGCTGCTCTTCATATCCAGCCAAGGCATCCGATAAATTCTTAGCGGTTTGCTTCAATGTAGCCGTTTGAGTTTTGGCCTGTTCTGCTTTGTCCTTCTTCCCAGATTTTATTAAAGCACCGATGGCTTTAGATATAGCATTCGATTCGGCCAATACTTTATCCAGCTCCGTTTGAGTTTCTCGCCGTTTGGTATCCAACTCCAAGACGTTGTCGATGAGGGTTTCCGCATCTTTTAGTCTTCTTTTCTCTAAACCGTGAACAATTTTCTCTTTATTTTCTTTTATATAAGATACTAGTAACATTATTTTTGATTTTAGGTCTTGCAAAATAAGGCAAATTTAGCGTAACTTTGAACAATTGAATTTGATTTCAATCAGACCTCCTGAAATATCATTTAATTATTTTATTTTCTTGACAATCATTTTGCGTTAATATATAATTGCAATGTCTAACAGGAGCATCTATTGAACTTTTAGCATTACATGTTCATACCCTTTTAGTGTTAGAACCTAAAATCAATCATTTACAATCATTTATTATCAACTCATTAACCATAGCTCCGCTAGGTCAAAGTCCTAATTAAAATTTTATGTACAACATTGAAGAATTGAATGTGAGGCTACTTTCCGAGCTCAAGGAAATTGCTGAAGATTTAGGCGTAAAGAATTTCAAGAAATTACCCAAAAAAGAGCTGATCTACAAGATACTTGATCAGCAAGCCATCCTACCCGACCACGACCTCCCCGTGAAAACTTCAAAGGAAGCACCTGTCAAATCCTTAGAAAGCAAGGAAGACGGAAACGAAAAAGAAATCAATACTGATAAACCCCGGAATGAGGAGAGAAGAAGACTGCGGGTAAAAAGGGAAAATGTAGCCGTAAACGAAGGCGCAAAGCAAGAGATTGCAGAGAAGAAAGACACGCCTCACCACAAAACTGAAGACTTTTTGGAGTCATTCAAGAAAGAAGTGAGCGGCGAAGCTCCAGAAATTTCAACGTCTGCTCCGTCAATCCCCAAAAGAGAGGGCTTCCCCAAAAGGGAGTCTATTAAGAAAGAAACGGAAGCCGCAGAAGACAATACTGATGCACGAACTCAAGAAAAACACCAAAAACGTGAGGAAAGAAGGGACGACCGTGGTGAACAAAAGCCCAAGAAACCAACCGTAAGCATAAAAGACTTTGATGGATTGATTGAAAACGAAGGGGTATTAGAAATAATGCAAGATGGTTATGGCTTTTTAAGGTCATCAGATTATAACTATCTAGCCAGCCCCGATGATATTTACGTATCGCCATCGCAAATAAAACTTTTTGGACTAAAGACTGGTGATACCGTGAGAGGTCAAATCCGTCCACCAAAAGAAGGAGAGAAGTATTTCGCTCTTTTAAGGGTTGAATTTATCAATGGTAAAACAACGGAAGAAATACGAGACCGTGTGCCTTTCGAATATTTAACCCCTCTATTCCCAGAAGAAAGACTTAATCTAAGCACTACTCCCGACAAATACTCCACAAGAATTCTTGATCTTTTCTCTCCAATTGGTAAAGGCCAGAGAGGAATGATTGTGGCGCAACCTAAAACGGGTAAGACTGTATTGTTGAAGCAAATTGCCAACGCCATTTCTGAGAATCATCCTGAAGTTTACCTTATCGTACTTTTGATAGACGAAAGGCCTGAAGAGGTTACAGATATGGCCAGAAGCGTAAATGCTGAAGTAGTTTCCTCTACCTTCGACGAACAAGCAGAGCGACATGTAAAGGTTTCAAGCATCATCTTACAAAAAGCTAAGAGGATGGTAGAAACAGGGCATGATGTAGTAATTCTTCTTGACTCCATCACTAGGTTGGCCAGAGCATACAACACAGTAGTGCCTTCATCTGGCAAGATCCTTTCTGGTGGCGTAGATGCAAATGCATTACATAAGCCCAAGCGATTCTTTGGTGCCGCTAGAAATGTAGAGAATGGCGGATCACTTACTATTATTGCCACTGCACTGATCGATACCGGCTCTAAAATGGACGAGGTAATCTTCGAAGAATTCAAAGGTACTGGTAATATGGAACTCCAGCTCGACAGAAAACTCGCCAATAAGCGGGTTTACCCTGCCATTGACGTACCTGCTTCCGGTACTCGAAGAGAAGACCTCCTTATGGACAAAGAAGAGCTTTCCAGAATATATATCCTCAGAAAGTTTATGGCAGACATGTCTTCTACAGAAGCCATGGAGTTTTTGCTGGACAAAATGAAAGGTACAAAGAACAACGAAGAGTTTTTGATCTCTATGAATGGATAAGTCTTCGATATCATAAAACAAAAGAAGCGATGCTCACCCATCGCTTCTTTTGTTTTAGAGGGTTGAATATATTTGTATGCGCTAATCATCAACTGTCGGTGTAACCGGTTATCCTCCATTTCTATAAGTGTAGCATACATTCTGTAAATTGCCTTTCCTTTGTGCCTTGAGGTTGCCCATATGTGCAGGGCCAGGATCTCAATGATTAATTTATGCAGGACCTACATGATGGAAGCCGACAACAAAATAGAAATTTGCAAAAAATCGAGCGCTCACTTTGTTCAAGCTGCCCAATCTCCCTACTACCAGATCTTACTATTTCAGGGCAAGGGCACTTTTCTGGTTGACTTTACTGAATATTCTTTTTCAGGCAACACGGTATTATTCCTCACACCTTATCAGCATTTTCAATGGATCGATGCGGCACAAATCGACATCGAAGTGCTGAAGTTCCATGGGGATTTCTACTGTATTGAGTACCACAAGAAAGAAGTAGCATGCAATGGGCTGCTTTTCAACAATATATATTTAGTTCCTCACATAACCATCAAGAGCGACAACTACCATGACATTCTTTCATTTTTTGCCAAAATAGAACATGAAAAAGAATCTGGCAATGAATTTTCCAATGCCATTTTAAAAGCCTATTTGCAGCTTATTCTGGCATTATGTAGCAAAGAAAAGAACACGTTCTTGAATGATAAACAGCTCGAGGATACAGAGATGCATGAAGTGGTTCAGTTTCAAAGTATGTTAGAACAGCATTTTATCAAGGAAAGGAGTCCAACATTTTATGCTTCAAAGTTCTGTTTGTCTACAGGTGCTTTTGGAAAGAAAATAAAAAAACATTTTGGGAAAAACCCGTCACAGCTTATCCAGGACAGGGTAATTTTAGAAGCTAAAAAATTGCTGCACCTTACTCACAAATCTATAAAGGAGATAGCCGCCGAGTTAAACTTTGAAGACGAATTTTATTTTAGCCGTTATTTCAAGAAAAACGTTGGACTTTCTCCATTGCACTATCGCGAATATGTAGGGATATCCATTGTGGCAAAATAGTCTATGCCAAAACCAGATTTATCCATTTTGAACGGTTGTTCCATTTTCTACCTTAGCGGAAAAAGAAAATGGAGAAGTATTTAAAATTGTTATCAGAAAACCAACCCTCGTTTATTCATTTTATTCGGATAGCCATTTTTGTAGTCATGGCATGGATAGGTGGCTTGAAAGCCTTCCAATATGAGGCCGATGGCATTGTGCCGTTTGTAGCTAATAGCCCTTTTATGTCTTTTTTCTATAGTAAAGAAGCTCCCGAGTACCAAATGTATAAGAATCCTGAAGGGAAGACCGTCCAGAAGAACGTAGATTGGCATACTAGCAACAGAACCTATATCTTTGCTTACGGATTAGGAGTCGTCATAATTTTGATTGGGACATTGACATTGCTGGGTATATGGCTTCCTAAAGTCGGTTTGGCTGGTGGGCTACTCACCTTTGGAATGTCTATTGTAACACTATCTTTCTTAATCACCACACCCGAGGTATACGTCCCTAATCTTGGCGGCGACTTTCCCACCCCGCAATATGGATTTCCGTATTTGTCGGGAGCAGGCAGGTTGGTATTAAAGGATATAATTATGATGGCAGGGGGGTTAGTGGTCGCTTCAGACTGTGCTAAGCGCCTCTTAGCCGAAAAACAATAACTGCTTAACCATCTCATTGGCGACAGCAGGCAAGAGTTAATTGATATATGTTTAAAAAATTAGTAGCCATTGAGCCGGTGAGTTTAATTCCTTCGGCTGAAAAACAATTAGAAACATTTGCACACGAGGTCATTCTTTATGATGACATTCCAAAAGACGATGAAGAAATCGCCGCTCGGATAGGTGATGCCGATGCAGTATTGCTTAGTTACACTTCCACTTTGGGCAGGGAAGCTTTGGAGAAATGCCCCAATGTACGATACATTGGCATGTGCTGTTCCTTATATTCTCCAGAAACGGCCAACGTAGATATCTACTATGCCAATGAGCGCGGGATCGCCGTTACCGGTATCCGTGATTATGGCGATGAAGGTGTGGTGGAATATGTAATAAGTGAACTAGTGCGCTGTCTGCATGGCTTCGGCAACAATCCTGATGGAACTCCTGCTAAGCCGTGGGATGGGGTAGCGCGTGAGATTACCGGACTGAAAGCAGGCATAGTAGGGCTTGGAAAATCAGGAGGCATGATTGCCGATGCACTTAGCTTTTTTGGAGCAGAAGTCTCCTACTTTGCTAGAAGTGAGAAAGAAGAAGCTCGTGCAAAAGGATATCAATTCCTACCCTTAGGGGAGTTGCTTGCCCAAAGCGAGGCTGTATTTACCTGCCTCAACAAGAACATCATTCTATTGCACGAAAAAGAGTTTGAGCAGTTAGGCAACAGGAAGATTTTATTTAACACAGGGTTGTCTCCTGCATGGGATGAGGCGCCATTTGCCAAATGGATAGAAGGAGACAACCTTTGTTTCTGCGATACAATTGGTGCTTTGGGTGGAGAGAAGTTTTTGAACCATCCCAATGTTCGCTGCATGAAAGTGTCAGTAGGACGGACGCGTCAGGCGTTTGACCGCCTGAGCGAGAAAGTCCTGGCCAATTTATCAGAATACAATAGGAGAGGTAATATTTCTTAAAGTATTGACTACGCTCCAGCCTGCAATCTGTGCTGTTTTACTGTAGACATCAACTACCGCATGTACCTGATCACTTTTAATTTCTATTCTGTGATCATCGCCAATGTACCCAGGGGTTGATGTCACAGACACCTTTATATTATTAGGACCTACCGAAGCGAGTGAAGCAGCAACCGCAACATTCACTTTTGTGGGAAAGAGTGCAATTGCTTCCTTTGCATTGCCTTCAAACACTTTCCGCTTTTCTGTTTGAAGCCCATCATCATATACTTCTGTTTCTCTAAGGGAATTTGGTCCCTTTTCTGTATCGAAGGATACGGTACAATCTCCCATGAGCGAAACAGTGCGCAGTACATCAAAACCTCCTATTGCGCCAGACACCAAGTGCACTCGCGTATTGTTTTGTCTAGCTGTTTGCTTCACCTCTTCATAAAACGCTTCGTCGGCAAATGCACCAATCGATAAGGTAAGAATAGAGGAACCGTTCCTCAAAGCAGGTAGTGCAAGTGCTCTCATTGCTGATGGAGAGGCCGACTCCACAATATAATCAGGCTTCAGATCCAAAAGTGCCGCTACCGTGTCACAAGGAGTGCACGAATATCCGTAGTTTGCACTGTTTATTTTATCGGCCAACCGGCTTGCCTTATCCATTGTTCTTGAATAAGTGCCTATAAGTTTATAGTCAGGCAATAAACCGTCAATAAGGGCATCGGCAACAATGTCTGCCAATTTTCCACACCCCACAATAGCTAGACTCTTCATTTCCATTTAAAATTTATCAGTTATACTATTCAATTCTTGGTATATGACTCTGAAATGTATACCCACAAAAAAGTCCATAAGAGCTTTCGTTCCTATGGACTTCCATGAGAGCGTAAGGCAATCTATTCTTTCAGCGTTACAGTTCTTTCTACAGTATTATATGGGCCATCAATAACATTCCCATCTGCGTCAATCAATTCTAATTTTATGGTAACTTCCCCTAAAGGAAGTCCTTGTATCGCATATGGTTGCCAGTCTGTAAGTATAAATTCCTGACCGTTGATCGTAGCTCTTACTTTATTACCATTCTCAGACAATTCCGTGTTTACCAGATAGAAGTCCAATAAAAGATTTTCCGTATCAGCACCAGAATAGTCTCCTTTAGGTCGGCTATAAAACATTAATGGCCCCGAGAGGTCAATATCTTCCGCCTCTGCATCACCAACTGTAAATTGTCTTAATACATATGCGTCTGGGTTTTTTACACTCATATGATAAGATCTAGAAAGGAAGGAGAGTGCTACATAATGGCCCTCATCCAATTTCATTTTAAATTCTGGTGTATACTTAGCATGATAAGGCTGGTTATTGAAGATTAAATGAATATGCTGACCATCCCCAGAGTTAGCCAGATTCATCTCATTATTGTCCGTTTGAGCACCAAGTTCAAAATTCTTAACATTATATGAGAATGAGATAGAATCAGAAGGAAGCTGTGCACCATCTATTGGTGCATTCATATCTAACATAGCATCATTATACTCTGGGAAATCGGTGACCGGAGCAATTGAAATAGTATTTTCTGTGGTAGCTGATTCGTCTGTAGCCGTAGTTTGATTTTCTTGGTTAGTTTTGGTTGAGTCACAGCTATAAAATGTAAAGGCAGCAATGGCACAAAAACCTAAAAATAATCTTTTCATTGTTTTTATCTTTTAATTGTTCTGGTTTTGGACTTATTCTTAAATTTAGATTCAAATTAAAGCAATACCTAATTATAGGTAACAAAAATATGGAAGAAAAGTTGTCCTTTGATATCCCTTCATTAGATATCCATGATTTTACCAATGGAAATCCTCAAGACAAAGAACGGTTCGTGGAAGATCTTGGCAAAGGTTTTCATGACATTGGTTTTGTCGCTGTAAAAAATCATGGGCTAAACAAAATGCTCTCCGAAGAGCTCTACAAAGCGGTAAAATCCTTTTTTGACCTAGCCGACATCGTCAAGGAAAAGTATAATATTCCCGGATTAGCAGGACAAAGAGGATATGTGGGCAAGGGAAAGGAACATGCCAAAGGACGGAAAACGGGAGACTTAAAAGAATTTTTCCATATTGGACAAGAGGTTAACGAAGATGACCCACTTACCAATAGCTATCCTCCTAATGTATGGCCAGAAGAGGTTCCGGAATTGAGAACTTTTGGAGTGAAGGCTTTTGAAGTGCTTGAGCAAACAGGCATGAGAATTCTGCGTGCGATCGCCCTATATTTGGAGTTACCAGAAGACTACTTCGACAAGAAAGCTGAGAAAGGGAATAGCATCCTTCGACCCATTCACTATTTCCCCATAACCGATCCCAATAGCATTCCTGAAGACGCTGTGCGTGCTGCAGCGCATGGTGATATCAATTTAATAACGTTGTTGATGGGTGCCAGCGCTGAAGGGCTACAGATATTAGGTAAAAATGGGCAATGGATCTCTGTCACTGCCAAGCCTGATCAGCTCATTGTAAATGTGGGCGATATGTTAGCAAGACTTACAAATGACAGACTAAAGTCTACTGTGCATAGGGTGGTAAACCCTCCACGGGAACTCATGAAGTACCCGAGGTATTCCATACCGTTTTTTATGCATCCCCGAGCTGAAATGGACCTGACATGCCTAGAAAATTGTGTAAGTGATGAACATCCCAAGCAATATGAAGATATCACAGCAGGTGAATTCCTGCAGGAGAGGCTGAGAGAAATAGGGCTTGCGAAATGATAAATTTCTGAATATGTTGTGGGAGCAATGCGTCGAATCAGGTATTATATATTTCTAAAAGATGTTCTGATCTTAACCTTGACTGCATTTGGTGGAGCACAGGCTCACATTTCTATGCTGCTCAATATATTGGTCAAGAAGCATCGGTATATTACCGAGGAAGAACTTATAGAGCTATATGCATTATGCCAGATTCTTCCTGGCCCGACCACTACTCAGACAATTACCGCCATTGGTTATAAAGTAGGAGGGCCCAACCTCGCTTACTTGACTCTATTGGTTTGGATATTGCCCACATCATCAGTGATGGTCGCAGCTGCCATCACCATTTCCAACATACAGGAGCAGAGTATATCCATGGCCTTTACAAAATTTATCCAGCCTATGGCGGTGGGGTTCATTGCCTATGCCGCCTTTAGGATCTGTGAAAAAGTGATATACACAAAATTGAGTGTTTTGATTTTAATATTCTCAGCGGTAATCTCCTATTTCTATAACTCACCATATATCTTCCCTATCCTTTTAATCGCAGGGGGTGCCCTATCAGCCATCAAGTTTAAGAAACAACCTATAGAACATAAGAGCAAGATCAAAATTCAATGGGCAAATTTTATCCTTTGGGGGTTAGTGTTTCTGGTGGCTGCAGGTTTAGGTGGATTGACTCGTGAGCTCCCTGTTAGGTTATTTGAGAACTTCTACAGGAACGGAAGCATGATTTTTGGAGGAGGCCAAGTACTTATCCCATTGTTTTATACTGAATTCGTTGAGTTTAAGGGCTACCTAAGTTCTGAAGAATTCCTTTCAGGGTTTGCATTGTCTCAGGCGTTGCCTGGCCCTACATTTGTCTTTAGTGCCTACATCGGATCATTGGCTATGCGAGAGTATGGGGTGTGGGGAGAAATACTAGGTGGCTTTATTGCTTCTGCCGGTATATTCTTGCCCGGTACTTTTCTGATATTCTTCATTATCCGATTTTGGGAAGACCTAAAGAAGTATCGAGTGGTTAAGGCGTCGCTTGAGGGTATCAATGCTGCGAGTGCGGGAATGGTGGTAGCGGCAGGCCTTATTTTGTTTGGTCCCATTGATACCAATTTCATCAATATGTCTATCGTAGTTGCCACTTTTGGCTTGCTAGCATTTACCAAAGTACCAGCGCCATTTATTATTATCCTAGGGCTAGCTGCTGGATTTATTCTCTAAATACAAGTTTCGAACCACCTTCTCCAATAGTTATCGTAGCTTCTCTTCCAAAAGGTATGGCCAAATTTATAGCCTCATGCCCAATCGGCATTCCAAAGCATACAGGATAATCATATGATGAGACGTGTTCATGAATGATTTCATAGGCATCCTTGCCGAACGGTGTGGGATTATCATTCATGTCTGACATCCCTCCTACAACCAAAGCTTTTAATTTTTGCAGTTTCCCAGCTCGTTTCAAGTGTACCATCATCCGGTCAACATGATATAAATACTCGTCAAGATCTTCTATGAAGAGGATCTTACCGGCTGTATCAATATCTGACCCCGTTCCAATGATATTGTTGATAATAGAAAGATTTCCTCCCACAACAGGGCCAGATGCAGTTCCTAACTTATTAAGAGGTTGATAGGGCGTAACAATTTCCATATGGTGGCCAAAAAGGGCTCTGCGAAGACTTTCTACAGACTCTTTCATTTCAGGCTTGTGAAAGAGCCCAGGCATAATTCCATGTATAGACTCAACCCCTACTTTGTACAATTGATAGAGCAAAACAGTTATATCACTAAAACCGATAACCCACTTGGGTGTATGGAGCAAAGGAGTAAAATCGATACAATCAATGATGCGCGTGGTGCCATATCCTCCCCTTGCACAGGCTATCGCCTTTATATCAGGATTATTTATCATGTGTTGCAATGCCGCCTTTCGCACTTTATCTTCCCCTGCAAATTGACCACTCACCTCATACAAATAATCAGATAACACTACCTTAAGGCCCCAGGATTCTAAAATACGAACAGCAGGCTCTATTTCTTCAGGTTTCACACTTCGAGCAGTTGCTACAATGCCTATTGTATCGCCTTTCTTAAGATATCCTGGTCTTTTAATCATACCTAGCCATAAAAACAAAAGCCCCTTCGTTTGAAGAGGCTTCAATTATCTTTATTTATTTTAATTTCTTGCAGGAGGAGTTATTCCTAAACTCTTCAAAACATCATCTGAAATATTGTGACTTTCGTCTGCATGAAGCAACACGGGCATTCCTCCAGCATCAGAGCTAAATATATAAGTATAGCCTTTATCTTTAGCTACCTTATCTATTGCATTCTGAATTTTTGTATAGACAGGCTCAAGTAGTTCAGCTTGTTTTCTCTGCAAAGAGGAGTCTGCCTCTCTTTGGAATCTCTCGATTGAAGTCTGCATATTTCGCAGTTCTTCTTGCTTGTCTTCCCTTACAATCTGAGTCATTGTTTCTGCCCCTCTTTGGAAAGCTTCCATCTTTTGTTGAAACTCTTGGATCTTGGACTGAAGCTGTGAAGTAAGCTGTCTTTCATGATCAACGAGGTCTGCTTCAATTTGCTTACTTTCAGGCATAAGGCTTAATATATAGTCAACATTCGTATAACCAATCTTTAGTTCAGAACTTTGGGCCTGCGTAATATATCCAGCCAACATAAAGACTGTAAGTGCAAAAATTGTCTTAATTTTCATAATCTTAATTTAAATTTAATAATAGTATCCTTAAGGGTTATTTAGTTTGTAAAGGCTAATGCAATAATAGTGCAACATTTTTTATTTCCTATTTTTTTTCAATTCTGTGCTACAACAATATCTTATCTAATTGTATCTACATCATCACCCAAGCCAAGTTCTTCTAAGACAAAATCTGTATAATCATGGATAGGGTCTGTATAGATCATTACCAAATCACCTGATTTGTCAAAGACAATTTGTAAGCGTTTTTCTTTCGCTACCTTCTCCACTGCGTCAAACACTTTATCTTGCACAGGCTTCATAAGTTCTTGCTTTTTCAGAAAAAACAGTCCTTCAAATCCAAACACTTTTTTCTGATACTCCTTGACCTCTTCTTCCTTCTTCTTGATTGCCCCTAATCTTTCTTCCTTCATCTCATTTGTAAGCAACACTTCTTCTGCCTTATACTCATTGTACATCGCCTCTATCTCCATATACATATTGTGAATCTCCTCTTGCCACCGCTTCGATACATTCTCAATCTCTACCTGCGCTTCTTTATATTCCGACATTTTGCTCAATATAAAGTTGGTATCTACATATCCAAACTTTTGAGAATAGGCGTCATTTCCAATGAGCAAAAACAATACCACTAAAAAAATCAGTCGTTTCATGTTGCGTAGTTTACTGATTTACAAGGCTATTTGTTTATTCATCGACCAAACATTATCTAAACTGCTGACCAATCGTGAAGTGGAATTGCGGCCCACTTCGCTCATTGGAGAAGGGCAATCGGTCAAACCCATAACCCCAGTCTACCCCGATCAAACCAAATGCAGGCATAAATATTCGCGCTCCAAATCCAGCAGACTTATACAGTTTATTTACATTATACTCAGCATAGCTATTGGTTGTATTGCCTCCTTCAGCAAAGCCCAGCACATATATGGTAGCAGATGGGTTAAGAGAAACAGGATAACGTAATTCAAATACAAACTTGTTATATATGACCCCTCCTTGTATGTTTTTATTATCGATCGGAACGATGGAATTATCCTCATAACCTCGCAGACTTATAATCTCACGTCCGATGATAAAGCTGCCCTGACCAGAAAGACCACTTCCTCCCATCCAGAATCGCTCAAATGGCCCAACACCTACTTCCTTCTTGTAAGATCCTATATAGCCGAAATTAGCCCGGGCGTTCAATACTAGGTCGCCGATTATTGTGGTAAAATATGAAGCATCAAACATCCATTTATGATACTCCATATACTTATAATCATCACTATTGGAATCATTAAATAGCGAATAAGGAGGTGTAAGGCTCGTGCTAAGCGCAATAGAAGAACCGCTCCTGGTATACAATGTATTGTCCAAGCTATTTCTAGCAATTGTGTTATTCAAAGAGATTCCCGTAACGGACCCTGTTCCTTCATCATTTCCGATGCCATATCCGATGTTGTACTTATACATATCATAAACTTGATATGTCAAGGAGTTCGAAACGGTAAAGAAGTCATCCGGCCACCTAACCCTTCTGCCCAATCCTACCGAAAAACTATACACTTTGATTTGAGCATCCTCGAGTTCTTCGTATTGTGCAGCATTGTAATAAGGATAGTAATAAGAGTTATAAAAACGGCTGCTATTGGCATATGGCCTATTGTTGGCATAACTAAAGCTCACTGAAAATGCATTGGGTTTTTTGCCTCCCAACCATGGTTCCGAAAACGAAACAGAATAGTTTTGGTAAGCCCTACCATTTGCCTGCACCCTTAGGGCCAGTTTCTGTCCATCGCCCACGGGAAGGGGACGCCATTTTTCAAAGTTAGGGATGTTGCGTACAGAGAAGTTATTGAAAACAAGGCCAAGGGTACCCACGAAACCGTAGTATCCACCCCATCCGCCAGAAAGCTCAATTTGGTCACTAGGTTTCTCTACAAGAGAGTATTCAATGTCCACTGTACCATTGGCTGGATTAGGAATAGGGTTGATACCTATCTGCTCAGGATCAAAATAACCCAACACGGACAACTCTCTTTGTGTTCTAATCAGATCTGCACGACTAAATTTTTCACCCGGCAAAGTTCTGATTTCCCTTAAGATCACATGATCATTGGTTCTATCGTTTCCAGTAATCAAAATTTTGTTGATTGTAGCTTGTGGCCCTTCATATATCCTCATTTCCACATCTATAGAATCCCCTACGATGTTTACCTCTACCGGCTGGACATTGAAGAACAAGTAGCCGTTGTCCATATAAAGCGCACTCACATCTCTACCAGTCGGATTGTAATTAAGGCGCTTGTTCACCAGATCCATATCATACACATCGCCTTTTTCAACACCTAATACAGCACTCAGTTCTTCATCAGTATGCACAAAATTTCCCGTCCAGTCGATATTCCTAAAATAGTATTTCTGCCCCTCATCTATTCTAAGATCGATGTTAATGGTATTTCTGCCATGTCTATAAACCGAGTCTGATAAAATTACAGCATCTCTATAACCTTTCGAATTCAAGAAAGCGATGACCTTTTCCTTGTCCTCTTCATAATCATCCAAGATAAACTTAGAGCTATTGAAGAAATTAAGTTTTATATTATCGTTGATATATTCTTTTAATTCCTGCCATGAGGCATCTCTGCTATTGCCCAAGAATCCCCGTATTTTTTCACCGTTCAGTGTCGTAAGTGTATTAAAAACGTTACGAATGATGGCAATCCGTACATGCTCATTGGTAGACTTCATCTTTTTCACCAACCTTCTATCATCAAACTCCTCGTTACCAATAAAATCTATCTTATTGATTCTTACCTTATCACCACGATCTACTTGAATTTTAAGATGGACACTATTTTGAACCTGAGGATCTAACTCTTGCTTTACGGATACTTGGGTGTTTAAAAAGCCTTTACCTACAAAGTGTTCCTTAACTGTCAATTCAGCGTTCTTGATAAGTGCATCTGTGACTACCCTTCCTCTTATCAACTTGATCTTGTCACTTACTTCAGAGGTTGCCGATTTGTTTAGCCCTTCTATGGTAAACCTTGATAGGCGAGGTCGCTCTGTTAGCACTATGACCAGATAGGCCTTATCCCCTTCTATTTTCTCTATATCAATTCTTATATCTCCGATAATACCTTGCCCCCAAAGCTTTTTAATAGCGCTCGAAATAGCATCTCCAGGCACTTTGATCCTATCGCCAATCTTAAGTCCTGATAATGATATCAAGGCATTGTGGTCGAGAAATTCTACTCCTTCTACTTTTATTTCTGCTATTTCGTATTCGACCGGATTGGCATAATCCATCTCCTGACTTCTTTGGTTTCCTTGAAAATACCTTCCCAAGCCCACTTGAGCATTGACGGAGGACACATCGGCTAAAACCAGTACTACTGTGAGTAGAAATAATATTTTTTTCATTGACAGATCAAAGATTGCTCTCTTTATGTATGATTGTTGTGAATTGAAAGGCATGCATTCTAAATTCATATTTTTTGCTCATCAGAGGGTTCTACCACCTTTCCAAATCTTCTTTCTCTCCCCTGATATGAAACGATTGCTTCATATAGATCCTTTTTTCTAAAATCTGGCCAAAGTACGGGTGTAACAAACAGTTCGGTATAAGCGATCTGCCATAACAGGAAATTGCTGACCCGCATTTCTCCGCTAGTTCTGATGAGCAGCTCTGGATCGGGAATTTCCCTTGTACTCAAATGCCCAGCAAATACTTCAGATGAAATAGTAGCTGGATCCAACTTGCCTTCCTTGGCCTCTTGTGCAAGTTTCTTTGCAGCCTCCAAGATCTCCCACCTTCCGCTATAGTTCAGCGCAAGCACTAAAGTCAGCCCATCGTTGTTCTGTGTGCTTTGCATGGCCTCTTTAAGCTCTGCTTGACAGCTTACTGGCAATTGACCAGTATCTCCAATTGTGGTAAGCCTGACTTTGTTATCCATCAACGTTTTTATCTCCCCTTTAATTGTTGATACTAACAATTGCATCAAACCATCCACTTCCGTTTTTGGTCTTCCCCAGTTTTCAGTTGAAAAAGCATATAAAGTCAAGTACTTTACCCCTAGCTCTGCACACCCTTCAGTTATCTCTCTTACTGCTTTGATCGCATTTCTATGACCAAATATCCTGGCAGCTCCTTTTCTCTTAGCCCATCTTCCATTTCCATCCATTATGACGGCCAAGTGTTGCGGCAAATTACTTAAATCAATCTTTTCCTTCATCCCTGCTTTTTGGCTAGAAAATTGTGCCCGCTTTAAATGCGCTCCTATTCTTCCCATAAATGTACAGCGTCGGCTATTTCATATATGCTTAATATAGTTCGGGCAATATGAAATGACGTGCAATTTACAAATTTGCTCTTTTTATTTAAACTTTCTTTATGATTCTTATGAAAAAGTGCATTGGGTGTCAACAAGTTCATTAATCCGCATACTCTTAAAAGTAAATCTGCATTTACAAATTTGTCTTTCTAGCATTTAAAACGACACATGGGTAGTCATCCCACATCAGGTGTCAGGTCAGCATGTTGTCCTCAGGCTTTCCATGCCCCTCTTTTTCCCAGTATTCCAGTTCTGCCGCAATAAAATGCCTGACCAAGTCGGAATACATTTTTTCAATCGCATCAGGATCCAGTCCTTCTTCTTGCGCCCATTCCCGCCTCTTCACGAGCATCGACTGGAAGCGCTCTGGCGCCCTTACTTCTTCATTGTTCTTTTTAAATTTTGCAGCGGCTTTTACATACTGAAAACGCTCTCCTATAAGGTGAATAATGCGCCTGTCTAGAAGATCTATGGCATTACGAATTTCCTGCATGTTTTCACATTTCTCGGGATCCTGCATTAAAATATTGTGGTTTAATTTGTATTGAATGGACAAGGCACCTGGTAGAAAGTATAGCTGATGCTCAAACCCAGGAAGTAATACCAGTCTTTGTCGTATTGACTTCCATACTGGTAGTTTTGCCCTTTTTTATCGAAGCTGGGATCATGTCCCGAAAGGTTATCTAGATAATCAAAAAAAGTCTTTCTGGCACCAAACTCAATGCCTAACTGCCAATATTCATTTAATAAATATTTCATGCCTATCCCAAAAGGAATCACCGGTTGGATCTTCCTGTAGGTATTTCCCTTATCTTCATCCCCAAAGAAGGTAAAAACTCCTACGCCCCCAAAGAAATAGGGGGAGTAGTTGACCCAAGATTTGGAATTGAGGAAATCCAAAAAATGGTACTCTAGGGTAACGGCACCTTCTAGCAAGACGATGTCAAATGATGCATCTCTGGCTGCAGCAAAATCATCAATTGGTTTATGGTCACTGGCCTGAAGCATGCCTCCCATGATTGCCCCTCGGAGGCTCAGCGCATTGGAAAATGTATGACGATAAAAAATTTCTCCCGCTGGCCTATTTTCTACTATTCTATACTGATGTTGTAAATCTCCTGTATAGCTTAGCCCGCCTAAGCCTATTCCTATATCTCTATTTTGAGCAGATATTGTATGAGAAAAAGACAAAAAAATGACAAAAATAGAAAGGGTGATAATATTCCCCCAATACGATAATATCCTCATATTAAAATCTTAAAAAATAAATCAGTCTTTAGCACTACATAAGGTTTCAAACTATATTCTATTCATGGCGATTGCTACCAACAGGCCAATAGGTATATGCGTTATCTAAACTTAGATCGCCCTTGTCGAGACATATCCAATATGTAAGTCAACTGGAGGCTTGTGACCACATATATGTCATTATCCTTATGATTACCTCGTACGTTGGGAGAACCGGTGGCATTTTCATGGCCGTATCCTGGCACTATGAGGTATGGGTCACCATAAGGGCTATTGTACATTACTGTTGGGTCTATAAATTCCCCCGACCTATCCGACATAACTTTTGCTAGTTCATTATCACCAAAACGATTCTTATCAATATACACCCCTCCTACATCATCCAGATGATCAAAGAATAAATGACGGTAACCAATCTCAAAGGCTAAATCAAGATTTGAATTCACCTTATACCGAACCCCAATTCCCACTGGGATCGCAATCTGTATTTTACTGTATGTTTCAACGCCAGCGCCATCCACATATTGCCCTTCTGTACCCAAAGGCTCCAAGTTTACCCACTTGCCTGCTTCTGGCCCATCATAACTGTCAGGAACCTTTCCTTGGGGGTTGTGGTGAAAGACTGCAATTCCAGCAAATGCATAAGGCACGAACATTTTCCTAGTCATGTAACTTCTTTTATGCGGGATAACATCAAAGATGCCCACGACCGCAAGTTCCTTGATGTCATTTCTGAAACTAAGATTTCTCGTATTCCTATATATTGATTTACTGGTTTCGGTCATGCCTTTGCCATTGTCGTCAGCCATGACTCTTCCGTAAGTAAAAGTACCTCTTGCAGAAATGCGGGGGTTCAGCCGATAAGAGCCGACAAGTCCTATACCTGGGCGGGTCATGCTGATATTAGTGCTCATAATTCCCGACTTGGGAGCCAAATCGCCAAAATAATTAAAAGCATTCGCTGAAAGGCCA
>SMEH01000318.1_pt1 | contig 17123 bp, 17 predicted proteins | sample 2456361 | NCBI WGS metagenome assembly SMEH01 (sample SAMN10132587, study PRJNA489261) | soil metagenome | isolation source: day1 control-loamy sand soil ammended | place: USA | reverse complement strand
GACGCTGCGCTCGCGCACGGCAGACAGCGATAGCGGCGCCGAGATCGCCATCGAGGGCGGCCGCATGTCGCCGGTAAGGCCGGCTGCGGCAAACCGGGGAACCATAGTGGAGGTGCGCGACCTGTTTTTCGCCACCCCGGCACGGCTGAAATTCATGAAGGGGGAGCGGGCAGAAAGTACTGCCACCAGCGATGTGGTCAGGCGCACGGCCATCGCCTTCCCTGCCGTTCGTTTCACGCTCGCCGGTGCCGATCGTGCGATCCTCGAACTTCCACCTGTCGGGGATGACCCGAAAGGGCGGCTGAACCGCATCGCGCGTATCATGGGCGCGGAATTTCCAGAAAACTCCATCGAGATCGACGCGGAGCGGGAAGGCGTCCGTCTCTCCGGCCATGTCTCGATTCCGTCTTTCACGAGAGCCAATGCCCTCCACCAATATGCCTATGTCAACGGTCGCCCCGTTCGCGACAAGCTGATCGCCGGCGCGATCCGGGGCGCCTATGCCGATGTTCTGCCGCGTGACCGCCATCCGGTGACAGTTCTGTTCCTCTCGCTCGATCCAGCAATGGTGGACGTCAATGTTCATCCGGCGAAGGCAGATGTGCGTTTCCGCGATCCGGGTCTGGTGCGGGGGCTGATCGTCGGCGCCATCAGACAGGCCCTGGCGCAGGCGGGCATCCGGCCCGCAACGACAGGCGCGGCAGGCCTGATGGCGGCTTTCCGAGCCGAGACGGCCGAGCGCTGGCGCGGCAATATAACAAGCGAATGGCGCCCCGTCGCGACGCAGGAGGCATCGCGGACAGCCGATTTCATATACGAGGCCTCACCTCATCGACCGCTCGATCACGACCAGCCCATCGGTACGCCGGTCAACGGCCAGGGGTTCGCCGAGAGCGGGCAGGCCATGTTCGATGCCGGGCCCTTGGCCAGCGCCGATACGCGCGCCGGCTGGGGAGTTGCAAATGACACACTTATGGGACGCTCACTTGGCGCTGCCCGTGCGCAGGTGCACCAGAACTATATCGTGGCCCAGACGCACGATTCCCTCATCATAGTCGATCAGCATGCCGCGCATGAACGGCTGGTCTACGAGGCGCTCAAGACCGCTCTCCACTCGCGGCCGCTGCCGTCCCAGATGCTGTTGATGCCGGAAATCGTCGATCTGGCAGAAGATGACGCCGAGCGCCTGGCACTCCATGCCGAAACGCTCCGGCGTTTTGGCCTTGTGCTGGAGCGGTTCGGCCCCGGGGCGGTGGCGGTTCGCGAAACGCCGGCCATTCTGGGCGAAACGAATGTGCAGCAGCTTGTCCGCGACCTGGCCGATGAGATCGCCGATCACGACACGGTCGATACCCTTGTGGAACGCCTGCACGCGATCGCCGCGACCATGGCCTGCCACGGTTCGGTCCGTTCCGGCCGGCTGCTGAAACCGGACGAGATGAACGCGCTTTTGCGACAGATGGAGGCAACGCCCGGATCGGCAACCTGCAACCACGGACGCCCCACCTATATCGAACTCAAGCTCTCGGACATCGAACGGTTGTTTGGAAGGCGTTGAAGCAACTGGGCGCGGCCGTGCCCTCCCCCAACCTGTCTTCATTTTTTCAGATTGACTATCATCACGCCCCCGAGGGCCAGTGCGCCACCGACAATGCCAAGCAGGGTCGGCAACTCGCCCAGCCATATAAATCCGATCAGGGTTGCGACCGGCGCGACCAGATAAAGGAAGTTGGAGGCTCGCGCCGCCGGCAGCCGTGACAGCGCCATGGCCCATGTGCTGTAAGCAATCGCGCTTGGTACGATGCCCAGGTAGACGACGGCCCATATGTCCGCACTGTCGGCGACACCTGCCTGCGCAAATCCTTCGGGAAGAAAGGGCGTCAGGCAGAGCGCGCCAAGTACCATGTTCCAGGCTGCAACAGACAACGGGTCGTGATCGGCAAAAAGCGGCTTCTGCACGATGGTCGTTACAGCAGTGCAGACAGCAGCGCCAAGGATCAGCAGGGCTCCGGCATCAAAATTCAGGCCTTTGCCTTCGCCCAGCGCGATAATGCCGATGCCCGAGAAGGAGACAAAGGTTCCAAACCATGCCCAGCCGGAAAAGCGCTCGCCGAGCAGGGCCATTGCCATGATGGCGGTGAAGATCGGGCTGACATTGATGATGAAGGATGCAGCACCAGCCGATACCGTCTGCTCGCCCATGTTGAGCAGTGCAGTGTAGAGCGCAACAAAAACGACGCCCCCAAAGACAAAGCGCCAGGTTTCAGACCGCTTCGGCAAAGCCGGACGCCTGACCGCCAGCCAGATCGCCGCCGGGACGGCCGCTATGGCAAAGCGGAGCGCTCCGAGCTCCAACGGCCCGAACGCATGCAGGCCGGCGCGGATGGCAGGAAAGGCGGAAGCCCACCCAACAACCGTAATGGCGATAGCGATTGCCGCCCGGCCGTCCAGTCGCCGCGTCCTGCCCATCGTTGTCGCCACATTCATCGGACCGGTTCCTCGTAAGATCTTCCGCGATACTGCTTCGGCGTCGGAACAGACACCCGTTTCAGGCAGTTGACAAACGAGCGGATCGACCATCAGCTGTGAGCATGGCTCACAACTTCGGACCCCTGCTGCCGCTCGAAACCTTGCGTGCATTCGATGCGGCGGCCCGCACAGGCAGCTTTTCGGCCGCCGCCGAGGAGCTCCACCTGACCCATGGCGCCGTCAGCCGCCAGATCGCCAAACTGGAAGGCTGGCTGGGGCTTAAACTGTTCGACCGCGGCGCGCGCGGCGTCAAACTGACTCTCGAAGGCAACCGGCTTCATCTGCGAACGATGGAGGCTTTTGCCCTGATCTCAAGCAATTCGGACCGCTGGGTAGAGCCACGGGGCAGCGCGGTCGTGAGGCTCAGTTCAATTCCCTCGATCAGCGGGCTTTGGTTGATGCCACGTCTCGCACTGCTGGAAGGAGGAGAGCCGAGGCTGCGTATCGTACTCGACGTGGACGTGAAGCAGGTCGACCTTGCCGACGAAGGCATCGACCTGTCCATTCGCTGCGGCCGCGGGCGAATCCCCGGGCGCATCTCCTTGCAGCTTTTCGAAGAGCATATTTTCCCGATTGCCTCGCCGGCGCTTGCCGAAGCGATAGGCGTCGGTGATCCGGCTCGGCTGCTGAAATATCCCCTGATCCATGATTCCGACGCCTCCGGCTGGCGCGCCTGGTTCGGTGCTCAGGACATGGATTATCGACCCCGGGCCCAGGACCGGCGGTTCGAGGACTACAATCTGGTGCTGGACGCGGCTGCCCATGGCCTTGGCATTGCGCTGGCTCGCCCTCCGCTTGCCGACCCGCAACTCGCCGCCGGTCGCATCGTGTCCGTGGACGAACGCACGGTGCTGAATCCGATCTCTTACTGGATGGATCGGCCTGCCTCGCGCCCGCGCAGCGCGGCTGCCATTCTTGCGCGACGTATCGGGGCGGCGGCCGGCGTGGATCCCGCACGGGTCGAAACATTTCTCACTGTCGATCCCTAGGCTTTTGCCGCGTCTCGTCGCACCTGCGAAACCGCGGCTTGACCCGGCTCCGCTTTTATGGCGGATGAAGGTCGATGAGCGAAAGCAGCAAGCCATGATGAATCGCTTCGAAGGCCCGGGCAGCCGGGAAGCCCGCATCCGTTATCTGGACGGTGATTTCCAGGTCGTCAGCCCCGGTGCTTTCGTCCGCTGCGCGGTCACCGGTGAATCGATCCCCCTGGAAGAGCTGAAGTACTGGAACGTGGCGAGGCAGGAGCCTTACCTGGATTGCGAAGCATCCCTTCGTCGGGAGCTTGAGATGAATCCTCAGTTGCGCACCAGGAGCTGAAGCGGCTCAGGGTCCCAGCCTGCGCTGGCGCCAGGCCGCCAGCGTTTCGCCTATGATACGCTCCGCCGTATGTGGCGGATCGAATATCGTCTCAATTTCCAGCACTTGCAGCCTTTCAAGAAATCCGCTCGGCGCGGAGCCGTGGCGCAGCCTGGCTGCATCCTTGGCGGTAGTGACAAGTTCCAGGCCCGCCTTGCGGGCAGTTGTTTCGAGATCGGTCAATTCGTCGTCGGCATAGACGTGATGATCAGGAAATGGCCGCTTGATGCCGACCGTCCCGCCCGCTGCAGCCACGGAGTCGAAGAACTTTTCCGGGTGGCCGATACCGGCGAAAGCCAGAAACTTGCGTCCGGCCAGCGCAGCCGCATTTACCGGCTGGACACGCGCCGAGAATATGGGCTTGCCGGCACGCGCCGCACGGCGCACCAGCGCATCGGCCGCAGTCCCCTCACCCATCTTCAGGATGGAGTCCGCATGCAAAAGCTGGTCGCGAATGGTCGCCCTCAGAGGGCCCGCCGGAATGACATGGCCATTGCCCACCCCATACCGCGCGTCGACGACCATGAGCGCATAATCCATGTGGATGCGAGCGCTCTGGAAACCATCATCCATGATCAGGAGATCGCAGCCATGTTTCTCGATCAGCATGGCGGCACCGGCGGCCCGGTTCACGGAAACGGCTACCGGCGCATGCTCCGCCAGAAGCAAAGCCTCGTCGCCGACATGTCTGGCGGAATCGTGGACTGCGTCGACAAGGTGAGGCTCGGACGAAAATCCGCCATGCCCCCGAGACAGAATGCCGGGCTTCAGTCCCATTAGCCTGGCCTGTGTCGCCAAAGCGATGGCGACCGGCGTCTTTCCGCTGCCGCCAACGGTGAAATTACCGACGCACAGCACCGGTACATCGACCTTGCGACGTTTGCCCCTTTTGAGCTGCCGCCCCGCGGCCAGAGCATAGGCAAACGACAATGGCGCAAGCGCATAGGCGCGCCAGTCCGGTTTCTCCCACCAGAAAGGCGGAGCTTCGCTGGCCATTATCGGACGTCGCCTCGCGTAAGTCGCGCCTGCACGACGAGCGGCTGGATATAGGGATCGAGCACTTTGAGCGTACGCGCCAAAGCACCTCGCATCTCCTCGACGGTTGCACGACCAGCCGCGATCATCTGGCGCCTGACAGCGTCGTTGGAAAGGAGGAAATTGACAGCGCCCGCAAGCATGTCGCGGTCGCGCACCAGCTTGGCGCCGCCATTGGCGAGCAGCTTCTGGTAGGATTCCCGAAAATTCTGCACGTTGCGACCGGCCAACACGGCCGTGTCCAGCATGGCGGGCTCCAGCGGGTTCTGACCGCCCTGTGAGGTCAGCGACCGTCCCACGAAAGCAATCTCGGTGAGCCGCAGATAAAGTCCCATTTCCCCGATCGTGTCTCCAAGCAGGATATCGGTGCCGGGTTCTATCCCCTCTCCCTTGCTGCGCCTTGCAACTGCCAGGTCCTGCGATGCCATCTCTGCGGCCAAGGCATCGGCGCGCTCCGGATGGCGCGGGACGATGATCGTTACCAGGCCGCCATGGCGGGACCTCAGCATCTTGTGCACGTCGGCGGCGATAGCCTCTTCGCCCTCATGGGTGGAAACGGCTGCCCATGTCGGCCGCCGCCCGATCTGGCGGCGCAGCGCCGCGAGCGCGGTCTCGTCGGCAGGCGGCGGCGGCGTGTCGACCTTCAGATTGCCGGATACCGTGACCGGGCGCGCGCCCAGCGCACGGAACTTTTCTCCATCCGCTTCGGATTGCGCCACGACGTGAGCGAGATTCTCGAACAGTGCCTCGGCCAGGCTGGGCCGTTTCTTCCAGGAAGCAAAGGAACGATCGGAAAGCCGACCGTTGACCAGGATCTGGGGCACTGCACGCGCGCCCAATTCCAAAATCGTCATGGGCCATATTTCCGACTCCGCGATCACCGCGAGATCGGGCTGCCAATGGTCGAGGAACCGGCTGACCGCGGGCTTCAGGTCAAGGGGCACATATTGGTGGATGACGCGGTCGCCAAACCGTTCCTCGGCCACCTTGGCCGATGTCACCGTGCCAGTGGTGAGCACGATGTTGACGCCCTCGTCGAGTATCCTTTTGACAAGCGCGACCACCGCGATGGTCTCCCCGACGCTTGCGGCGTGCACCCAGATGAGCGGACCCGATGGTCTTTCATACCCGGCAATACCGTAGCGTTCACGGGTGCGCTTGCGGTCTTCCTTGCCCTTGGAAGCGCGCCAGGCAATATAGGGCCACGCGAGCGGATAGGCGGCAGCACCTGCGATTCGATAGGCCGAAAGCATGGTGCGCGCCCACCGCTCGCTCATTTTCCGGCATCCACCAGGCGGTAGGCCTCTGCCGTGGCCATGTTCAACTGAACCGTAAGTTCCTGCCGCTTGCGCTCCATCTCCGTTTCGTCCGCGTCGGCCGATACGAGAACCGGTTCGCCCACCGCCAAGGCAGAGTGGCCGAAAGGCAGGTTGATCGTGGTTTTGTCCCAGCTTCGCTCGAGCACCTTTCGGCGGCTGGTGGCCAGTGCCGCCGGAAAGATGGGGCGGCCAGAAAGCTTTGCCAGCAGAATGATGCCCATTCCCGATTCGCGTGGTGTGCCATGCGGAATATCTGCGATCATGCAGACGTTCTTGCCCCCGGTCAGGGCCTTTTTCAACGCGATCAGTGCCTTGGCACCACCCTTGTCCAGATGCCGCGCATTATCTCGCCCTCCTGATCCTCGCACCGCCTCGATGCCGAACTTCTCGATCAGAAGCGCATTGATCTCCGCATCGGCGCTGCGCGACACCATGGCAACCAGCGGCCGTGGGCTGGGATAAAAGGCCGGCATGAGAAGGTGCTGACCGTGCCAGAGAGCGATGATGCCCGGTTCCATGGCCGCATAGCCGCCGCGCTCGAAGTTGGCAGAACCGGCAACGACCGGGTTGGTCAAACGGATGAACCGCATGGCCGCGGCAAGCAGGCTGGCGAGTACGCTTTTGGCGATATGCGACTCTGCCAGAGGTCGGCGTATGCGCTTCCAGAATCGTTTCGCCGCCCGACCGGCGCGTGTCTTGCGTGCGGCCGGTTCGTTCGTCGACCTCGCCACTCTTTGCTCCATGTTCAGGCGCCGCTCGAGCTTTCCGGTTGGAGCAGCCTATGCAGATGCACGACAAAATAGCGCATATGTGCATTGTCCACGCTCGCCTGCGCCTTGGCTTTCCAGGCCGCATGTGCGGACTCGTAGTCAGGATAAATGCCGACAATGTCGAGCGCCTGCAGGTCGCGGAACTCCGTTCCGTCAAGTCTGGTGAGTTCGCCTCCGAAGACCAGATGCAAAAGCTGCTTTTTTCCCTTTTTCCCGGTCATGATTATCCCAGCGTCCGTGATTTGCGCCTTGGTCTAAACCAAAGCATGGAAATTTAAAACCGTGGCGACTATGCGTTGAGCTGGCCCAGGACATCCGACATCATGCCGAATACCGGGCCGCTTCCTGCCGCCAGTTCCTCGTGGCGAGTTTCAGCCCTGGCAAGGACCGGCTCCCTGCCCTGCCTGTCAACCAGTTGCCCACCGGCTTCCTGCAACACGAGCAGCGCGGCGGCAATATCCCAGTCATGCGCGTTTGCCTTGACGAAGCTGGCGTCAAGGGAGCCGTTGGCTATCATCGCCAGCCGATATGCAAGGGAGGGAATGTAGGACACCCGCCTGATACGGTCTTGCCATGCGGCAGGAATGCGATCGAGCAAAGCCTTTGGCCCGGCGACTTCCAGCACCTCCTCGTTCTTGCGCACTTCGAGGCGTCGGCCATTGCAGAAGGCTCCCTGGCCGGGTAGCGCCCAATACACTTCGTCCTTGGCGGGGCAATCGAGCACTCCCACGATCGGCTTTCCGGCTTCGACCAGCGCCACGCTCACACACCATGTGCGGCGACCTTCCAGAAAGGCACGCGTTCCGTCGATCGGGTCGACCACGAAGGTGCGCCGCGCCGCGAGTCGCGCAGGATCGTCCGCCGTTTCTTCCGACAGCCAGCCATGATCCGGCCTCGCTGCAAGCAAGCTTTCGCGAAGAAACATGTCTACGGCATAGTCTGCCTCGCTCACCGGCGAAGTGCCGCCCTTCATCCACACTTCCGGGCTCTTGCCGAAATAGCGCATGGCGATGGTGCCCGCCTCGCGAGCGGCGTCGCGCAGCAAGGCAAGATCCTCAGTCGCGAATGCAAGCGTTGTGTCGTCAGCTTCCGGCAAGGGTCATGCCTTCGATAAGCAGCGTCGGAGCTGCCATGCTGAAATTGCGGTCGATATCGCTGGCCGGCTGCATCGAGAGGAACATAGCCTTCAGGTTTGAAGCGATCGTTACCTCCGACACCGGATAGGCAAGCTCGCCATTCTCGATCCAGAAGCCGGAGGCGCCGCGACTATATTCGCCGGTCACCATGTTTACGCCCTGGCCAAAGACCTCCGTGACGTAAAAGCCGGATTTCACCGATCTTATCATGTCCTCAGGACTGGCTTCGCCGGGCTCTATGGCAAGGTTGGTTGAAGACGGCGACACTTGCGAACCGCTGCGAACGCCCCGGCCGTTGGTCGGCAGACCGAGCTCACGGCCGGTGGACGTCGAAAGAAACCAGTGGCGCAGCACGCCCTTGTCCACCATCACCAGCCTTTCGCCCTCGACACCTTCACCATCGAACGGGCGCGATGCCGGCCCTCGCACACGAAGCGGGTCGTCTGTCACCGTAATGGCGGCCGAAGCGACCTGCCTGTCCATCATGTCCCGCAGAAAGCTGGTCTTGCGCGCAACTGAAGCGCCATTGATGGCACCGGCGAGATGCCCGGCAATGCTGCGCGCCACGCGTGGGTCGAAGATCACTGTCACTGGGCCGGTCTTCGCCTTGCGGGCCCCCAGTCGTCTCACGGCACGCTCGCCCGCGCTCCGGCCGATCCATTCCGGCGTATCCAGGTCGGAAAAATGCAGGCGCGAGGAAAATTCATAGTCTCGCTCCATCGCGGTTCCTTCCCCGGCAAGCACCGAAACAGACCGCGAAAAGCGCGTGCCGAGATATTGGCCCAGGAAACCGTGCGAAGTGGCAAGTACCAGGCCACCAATGCCGGCGCTGGCGCTGCTGCCGGCCGAATTCGTCACTCCCTTGACGGCGAGCGCTGCTTCCTCGGCAGCAAGAGCGTCTTCCCTGAGGCGCTCGGCAGGCACGTCCGTCGGATCATAAAGATCCAGATCGCGCTGGGCCTTGACAAGAAAATCCTCGTCGGCGAGGCCCTGAAACGGGTCTTCGGGCGAAACTTTCGCCATCGCCACCGCACGTTCGGCAAGGATTGCAGGCTCGGAAGCGGCCGAGGCCGACACGCTCGCAACTCTCTTGCCGACAAAGACCCGAAGCGCAACATCTTCCGACTCGGCGGCGCCCGTCTCCTCCACCTTGCCGAGTCGAACCGTAACGCGTGTCGAGCGACCGCGCACCACAACCGCGTCGGCCGCGTCAGCGCCGGCGCGCATTGCGGCCTCAACCAGCGCCGCAACGCGATCGGTCAGTTTCGCGGCCTCCAGCCTGTCGTTCATTGTCACAAATCCTGTTGAAACCGGCGGAACAGGCCGCCTTGTGGCGCACCATCTATTGTCCGGATCGCACCAGCGCAATGGTGCAGGCGCATATCGCCTCTCAAGTCGGCTGCGGTTCGTGGCGCGTCCGAAGGACGGCCTCAATTGCGTGCTTCACCTCGTCCTTGACCGCTGCCGTCTCGGCCATGACGGCGTCGATCTTGAGGAAATCGAGGGCGCGAAACCGTGAGACAGGCGGCCGGATGAGGATGTCAGGCCGGCATTGTCTCAGCTTGTTGTCGATGATCGACTGCATCATCAGTTGCGTCGCACCGAACATGAGGTCGACCGAACTCGGACGCCTGCGCCCCACCTCGGTAGGTACCCCGACCACGTCGATGGCAACGACGATATCGGCATCCCGCTTGATGAGGTCGAACGGGACGGGATTGTAGATTCCGCCGTCGATCAGCATTGTGCCGTCCCGGACCACTGGACGGAATACAGCCGGAATGGCCGCCGACGCCGCCAGGGCCGAATGCAGGTCGCCTTCATTGAACACCGCAAGCTTGTGGCCAAAAAAATCGGTTGCCGTCACCTTGAGCGGAATTTCCAGTTCCTCGAATGTGGCCGGAACGGCATCGGGCAAAAATGCCTTGAGAATGCGTTCCACATTGAACTGCGTAACGCGCAGTCCTCCTTCCAAAGCCTCGGCCAACGTTCCCGGCCGGGCACGCCACATGCGGCTTGCGACCTGGGTTCGGTCGCTCAGGACGGAATGGGCATATTCGCGTATCTCCCGTCCACTCATTCCCGCTGCCATGCCGGCGCCCATGATGGCCCCGATCGACGAGCCCGCGATGGCCACAGGCCTGATGCCAAGCTCATCAAGCGCCTCGATGACATGAATATGCGCCAGGCCACGCGCTCCTCCTCCACCGAAGGCGATTCCGAAACGCGGACTCATTCCTTGACTCCGCCAGCCAGTGCCGGGCCAACCACCAGTACGGCAGGATCTGCAGACAACAGCTTTTTTGCCACGGCTCGCACCTCGTCCAAGCTCACGGCATCTATATAGGAAGCCCGGCGTTGCATGTAGTCGATGCCGCGTCCATCAAGTTGCAGTTGCACCAGCGTTGAGGCGATCGCGCTCGACGAATTAAGGTTGCTAATCGCGTAGGCGCCAATCAGGTATTTTTTTGCGGCGGCCAATTCGTCTGCGCTCGGCCCATCGTCGGCCATGTGGCGAACGACTTCGCGCACGACTTCCAGCGCCTCGGAAGCCCGCTCGGAACTTGTCGCCGTAGAGATCAACAAGGCAGAGGCGTGCTTGTGGCTTACAAGGGTTGAATCGACGCTGTAAGCCAAACCGCGCTTGTCGCGCACCTCCCGGAAAAGCCGTGAGGTAAAGGTGCCCCCTCCCAGTATCTGGTTCATCACCGCTGCCGCGTAGAGGTCCGGGGATGTCTTCGGCAAGCCGGGATAGGCGAGCCGCAACGAGGTCTGCGGCCGATCGTAATTGACCTGCACCGTCTGTGCGAGCTTTGGAACGATGTCGGGAACCGGTACCAGATGCTGGGTCTCCGGCAAGCCGCCAAACACCTCGTCAAGCTTGCGCTTCAAGGTTTCGGGGTCGATCGCGCCGACAACGGCGACGTGCAAGCCGTCCCGCGCAAACATTGCCCGGTGCGCGGCGTGCAGGTCTTGAGGCGTTATCGCCGCGAGGCTTTCCCGCGTACCCTCCGCCCGGCGCGCATAGGGATGCGCGCCGTAAAGGGCCTCGATCCATTTTCGATTGGCAATCGTGTCGGGGTCGTTTTCATTGGCCACGATGCCGGACAGAATTTGCGAACGGATGCGCTCAACAGGCCCCGCGTCGAAACGCGGCTTCTCTACAGCAAGGTGCAGCAGTTCGAAGGCTTCGTCGCGGCGTTCGGCCAGCATTCGCATCGAACCGTAGATGACGTCGCGCCCCTCGGAGAACGCCATCTCGGCGCCCGCATCGTCTAGCCTGATCTGGAAGGCATCGCTGTCGAGATTACCGGCACCTTCGTCGAACAGGCCTGTCATCAGGTTGACCAGCCCCTCCTTGCCCGGCGGATCCTGGCTCGAGCCCCCGTTGAAGGCGAAGCGAACGGCTATGATTGGGACGGTGTAATCCTCGACAAGCCAGGCAGTGATGCCCTTCTCCGATGTAACTTGCTGAATTGCGACGGCGGCCCGTGCTCCAGTTGCGCAACAGAAAAGAAGGAAGATGGCAAGGACGAGCGCCATTGCCCGGCTGGCTGGAAGATGCGGCGGCAGGGAACTGTGTTCAGCCATGTCAGTTCTCCGCCGCTGGCTTTGGCAACAGATAGCCGGTCGTGGAACGGGCAGGCCTCAGGTAGCGCTCGGCAACCGCCTTTACCTGCTCGGTTGTTACACCGCGGATTCGTTCCGGCCACTGCTCCACGTCGGCAATCGTTCCGCCAATCGCGAGCGTGGACCCGTAGATATTGGCCATGGCTTGCTGGCGGTCGCGTGCAAAGATCGTCGCGCGAACGAACCGGTCCTTCGCCCGTTCCAGTTCCTCACTGGAGACGCCTTCCCGCGCGATCCGCGCCACCTCCGCCCCGACAGCCTTTTCCACCTCGCCCAGCGTCGCGGTTCCGCGTGGCGCGCCATATACCGAGAATTCCGTGTCATCCAGCATGTTGCCCTGGTAACCGGCCCCCGCGCTGGCCGCGATGCCCTGTTTCACCACCAGTTCCCGATAGAGGCGGCTGCGCGTTCCCCCGCCGAGAATTTCCGAGAGAAGATCGAGTGCCTCGGCCTCACCGGGCTTGGCTGTCCGATAGGACGGCACGACCCAATGGGTGGAAAAGCCGGGAACTCCCACGCGCGCGTCCGTGAGCGTCACGGTCCGCCTGGTGTTCTGTTCCGGTTCTACCGGCCGAACCCTTGGAGGAAGATCCGGTCCCCGTTCAAGCTGGCCGTAAGTCTTTTCCGCCAAGGCTCTCACAGCTTCGGGCTGAACATCGCCCGCCACCACCAGAATGGCATTGTTCGGCCGATAGTAACGGTCATAGAAGGCGCGCGCATCGGCCCGATTTAATTGGCGAATCTCATGCATCCACCCGATCACCGGGATGCGATAGGGCTGGTTCTGCCACAAGGTTGCGTTGACCTCCTCCGCCAACACGGCCCCTGGGTCGTTATCGACGCGCGACCGGCGCTCCTCCAGCACGACCTCCCGTTCGGTGGCGATGGTGCGGTCGTCCAGAACGAGATTGCGCATGCGGTCTGCTTCGAACCGCATCATCTCCTCCAACGCCTCAGGAGGCACGATCTCGTAGAAACAGGTATAGTCGTAGGAGGTGAAGGCGTTGTTATTCCCACCGATCGCCGAAATGGCCGCGTCGAACTCGCCGGCCTCATGGTTGCTGGTGGCCTTGAACATCAGATGCTCGAAGAAATGGGCTATGCCTGACTTGCCGGGCGGTTCGTCCGCGCTACCGACCTTGTACCAGACCATATGAGTGACGATTGGCGCTCGGTGATCCGGTATGACAACGACCTCCATGCCATTGCCGAGCGTAAAATTTGTCGCCTTTGACTCGTCACGCGCCCATGCCGCCGTCGCGAAGAAGGCCAGGCAGAGCAGGATAACGGCAAGAAGGCAGCGCAAGCTGCGGGCTGGATGGGTCGTCAGCATCTAAGGAAATCCATAGTCGGACGATAGGAGCGCCGGACCGATGCCGGAAATGAACTGTTCGTCATCGCTCTACAGGACCGCTGGAAGGTCAGAATTCATGTCACCTGAAGAAAGCGGATGGTCGTGTCTCCATAGCTCCGCTCATCCAGCAGCACGAACCCCGATCCCGGATCGAACGAAGCCGCAGCGGCCTCTTCGATAACGCAAAGCGCCTCTGGCGCAAGCCACCCGCCAGCGCGCGCGGACCGGAGCGCTCTCTCGCCCAGACCCTTCCCATAAGGGGGATCGGCGAATACCAGGTTGAAAGGCGCCATCGTGCCGGCGTCTCCCAACGCGGTGGCGTCGCGCCGGAATATCTTGGTGCGGCCCGTCAGGCCGAAGGCCTCCACATTGCTTCGGATCAAGCCCCTGCCCTCAGCCGACTCCTCGATGAATAGCGCATAGGATGCTCCCCGCGACAGGGCCTCCAGCCCCAGAGCGCCCGTTCCGGCGAAGAGGTCGAGCACGCGAGCTCCTTCCAGCCTTGGAAACCGGTGAGCAAGCACATTGAACACCGCCTCCCGCGTGCGGTCGGTCGTCGGCCTGATGGACTGCCCACGCGGCGTGGCCAGCGTACGGCCACGAAATGCTCCGGCAACAATGCGCATCAATGCTTCTTTCGCGGGCCTGCGGAGCGGCCCTTTCCTGACCGTTTCGCTCCCCGAGCAGGCCTTCCTGACGTTTCCGCTTTCGCGTCTCCTTTAGGCTTCGCCCCCGGTGCCATCCAGACGTTGGATCGACGCTGGCTCGGCGGGTCCACCTTGACTGCTTCTCGAGCAGGCCTACCGCCCCGCTTATCGCTGAATCCGGCCTTGCGGCCGGCGGAATCCGTCTGCGGCCTCGTCGAAAGCTTGCCGAGCGCCTCGTCGCGGCTGTCTTCACGGCGTTTGCGTGCCTTGATAAGCCCGCCCTCGCCAATCGGACGACGATCGCCATCACGCCGGAATTTTGCATGGGGCTTCGATGACTTGTCCTCCTGGCGACTTACCGGCCGGTTTGAAAAAGGTTTAAGGATATCGGCCTCGAAGTTGGCGCCTGATTCCTCGATCAGCCGTTCCCCAAGCTGCTCGCGCAGGGTGCGCCCTTTGATCTCAAGTACATGGCCTTCAGGTAGCTCGCCAAGCTGGAACGGTCCGTAGGACACGCGGATCAGCCGCGTCACCTCAAGATTGAGCGCGCCGAGCACGTTCCTCACTTCGCGGTTCTTCCCCTCGCGCAGACCGATGGTCAACCAGGCATTGGTGCCTTGAATGCGTTCGAGGCTCGCCTCTATTGCGCCGTAGAATACCCCGTCGACGGCGATACCGTTGGCAAGGTCCGCCAGCGCCTTCTCATCTACCTTGCCGTGGACACGAGCACGGTAACGGCGCAGCCAACCCGTCGCAGGCAATTCAAGCACCCGCGCCAGGCCGCCGTCATTGGTGAGCAGCAGCAGTCCCTCGGTGTTGATGTCCAGTCGACCGACCGTCAGCACGCGGGGCAGTTCCGCCGGCAGAATGTCGAACACCGTCCGACGGCCTTCCGGGTCACGCGTGGTCGTGACCAGGCCTGCCGGCTTGTGGAACAGAAATAGCCGGGTACGCTCCACGGGCGGGATCTCGGTCCCGTCAAGGTGAATGACATCGGTAGGTGTTACGTTGAACGCCGGCGTTGTCAGCACCGTTCCGTTGACCTTGATGCGCCCGTCTGCGATCAACCGCTCGGCGTCCCGGCGCGAGGCGATACAGCCGTTTGGCTATGCGCTCGCCCGCCTCGGAGGCATCATCCTCGGGTCGCGAGCGCTCCTTCCTGCCACCGCCCTTCGACTTGTCCTGAAACCGGTCATCGCCTCGTTTACCGGGCGCGGATCGGACGCCATCAGCAAATCGCTTGCGGTCGCGGCCACCCTCCACATCACCAGATCTGTGCGGGAACCGACGTCCGGTGGTGCCCGATGGGCTGGACCGCGCGTCCTCCCCTTCTTTCCGGTCGTTGTGGGGGGGCGATTCGCGTTCAGTCCCTCTTTTCCGGTAGGGCCTGTCTTCAGCATCCCGGGGCGCCTTGCCATCATCGCCGTTCCTGCGCTTGCCGAATGGTTTGCCGCGGGATGCGCCTCCGGTTTCACCCGGGCGCGGCTTGCCGTAAGCGCCCTTGGCGGCAAACGGTTTCGTTGCCTTGCGCCCTACGGAATCGTCATTCGAGCGAGTGGCTTTGGCGCCGCGCTTGCGTGCCGGCTTCTTGTCGTTTTCGTCGTTCATGTGGCCTTTGCCCTTTTGCGCGGCTAGATATCAGGATCGCGCCGACGTGGCGAGGCGCAATCAGAGGACGTATTGCTTGAACCGACCGGATTTCATGGCTGCTGCCATTGAGCAGGCTCAATATGCCGCTGCCCGTGGCGAGGTGCCGATCGGCGCGGTAATTGCCGGCAACGGTTCCATCCTGTCGGCTGCCGGCAACCGGACGCGCGAACTTTCCGATCCCACGGCACACGCCGAAATCCTGGCTATTCGAGACGCATGCCGCCAACTCGGCACCGAAAGGCTGACCGGTTACGATCTATATGTGACGCTGGAGCCCTGCGCGATGTGCGCCGGTGCAATCTCATTTGCCCGGCTGCGCCGACTGTATTTTGGCGCCGAGGACGATAAGGGCGGCGCGGTGGTCAACGGAACGCGCTTCTTTTCCTCGCCAATCTGCCACCACGCGCCGGAGGTCTATTCCGGACTGCGTGAGCTGGAAACGGCCAGGATGCTGAAATCCTTCTTCAAGGATCGGCGCTGACGGACTCCGGGCTTACCAGGAGGGTAGCCAGTCGAACAGGGTCTTCTTGCCTTGCGCCTGCTTCTTGAGGCGGCGCTCCTTCACTGCCTCATCCTCGCCAATGTCATCGGTCGGCGCTGTTTCGGCAGGCGTCCTATAGGTCAGCGGCGGCTCGCTCAGATATCTGCGCGTGGTTGGATCGCCCTGCCTGGCCTGCGCCAGGCGACGCTTGACTTCTTCGCGCTGGCTGGCCTCCTGTTTGCGGTATTCGAACGGGTTGGAGTTCTTCTTGTCGCTGGCGCTGCGGGGCACGACCGGCACGCCGCCAACATCATTGACCACCTGCGGCTCGAAACCGGGATCATCTCGATGCTCGGTCGCGTAGGCGCGAATGCGAGCACGGCGCTCCTCCGGAGATTCAGGCCACTGTCCGCTGGCCGTCTGAACGATACCCTCTTGCGGCGGAGGCAGAACTTCCTTCTGCGCCGGTTTCACCAGCGGTGGCCGCGGCTTGTAGTCAATCGGATCGCGTTTCGGCGGCGCCAGCGAAATGGCGTTGCTCAGGTCGCCGACGAGCTGTTCGGTAGCCGTCTTGTCCGTGCCATAGGTCGGCGAGCTCATGCAGCCGGAAAGCACCAGGCCGGAGACCGCGAGAGGGGCCAATATCAGCACACGCGTGCGGTGCCTTTCGTCAGTGCCGAAAAATCCCACTCTCAAACCTCTGAATCGCGGCCGGCTGCCCCGGCGTTCACCGGTCCCGCTCATTGAACGAAAATCCGGCGATAGTTTGTCTACGCCAGAAAGTCTGGCCTATCTATCCTAAGCGCACGCCAAGGGCAACGCGCGCACCAATCATTGGCGACAGGCGCGGCCGAGCGCGGGCGCTCAAAGCCGGCCCAGAGCCTTCAGCTCGCGCAGCACCGCAGCATCGCGCGCCGAAACGTCCGGAAATTCGGCATCCGATCCCACATCCGCCGTGTAGCGCCAGGAACGGGCGCATTTGCGCAAGCCCCGGTCCTCGGCCTTGCTGATCACTACTGCGATGCCCTTGACGTCTTCGAGTCGGAAAGCATCCTTGGGAGCAGGATCGTACGACAGCACGATGTCGCTGGTGATGGCGATCTCGGCCATGTCCACGCCTGCAATTTCCTGCTCCAACTGCCTGTCGTTCAGATAGACAACAGGAACGGCTTCCAGCGACGAACCGATCAGCTTCTCTGCGCGTGCAATTTCAAGT
>SMEH01000339.1_pt1 | contig 17184 bp, 14 predicted proteins | sample 2456361 | NCBI WGS metagenome assembly SMEH01 (sample SAMN10132587, study PRJNA489261) | soil metagenome | isolation source: day1 control-loamy sand soil ammended | place: USA | reverse complement strand
AGCGCGGGCCAGATTCATACATCGCCAGACCATGGCGAACGCCATGCGCTTCACCACGACGGAGCTGGCCGGGCTGGAAACGAAGATCGCCAACGCGGCCGACAGGGCGCTTTCGATCGAACTTTCCGTTTTCGAAACGCTGGCCCGTGATGCTGTTTCGGAGGCGGAACGAATACGAGCCGGCGCGGAGGCGCTTGCCGTGCTGGACGTATCGGCAGCGCTTGCCCTGCTGTCGGAAAGCGAAAACTGGTGCCGGCCGGCGGTCGACGAAAGCCTCGCCTTCTCCGTCGAAGGCGGCCGCCATCCGGTCGTCGAGCAGGCGCTGCGGCGCACCGGCGAAGCGCCATTCGTTGCCAATGATTGCGACCTTTCCCCGCCCGACGACGCCAATGCGGGCGCGATCTGGCTGCTCACCGGCCCCAATATGGGCGGCAAGTCGACCTTCCTGCGCCAGAATGCGCTCATTGCGATTCTTGCGCAGATGGGTTCCTTCGTTCCCGCGGCGAAGGCCCATATCGGCGTGGTCGACCGGCTGTTCTCCCGTGTCGGCGCCTCCGACGACCTGGCGCGCGGGCGCTCCACCTTTATGGTCGAGATGGTCGAGACCGCCGCAATCCTCAATCAGGCAGGCGAGCGCTCTTTGGTGATCCTGGACGAGATCGGCCGCGGCACGGCCACTTTCGACGGGCTTTCGATTGCCTGGGCAGCCGTGGAATATTTGCATGAGAAGAACCGCTGCCGGGCGATTTTCGCCACGCATTTCCACGAGATGACAGCGCTGGCCGGGAAGCTTTCGCGACTCTCCAACGTCACCATGCGGGTCAAGGAATGGGAAGGCGAGGTTGTCTTCCTGCATGAGGTGGGCAAGGGCGCGGCCGACCGCAGCTACGGCGTGCAGGTGGCGCGGCTTGCAGGGCTACCCGAACCGGTCGTCGCGCGCGCCAGGGAAGTTCTGCACCAGCTTGAAGCCGGCGAGGTCTCCGGCAAGGCGGACAGGCTGGTTGACGACCTGCCACTGTTTTCCGTTGCCGCACAGCGCGAGGCGCCGAAACCGGCAACCCCAGCGAAACCGGACCGCCTCAGCGAGGCGCTCGCAGCAATGCATCCCGATGAAATGACGCCGCGCGAGGCGCTCGAGGCGCTTTACCGGCTGAAGGAGATTGCGGGAACGTAGCCTCTGCCATTCGGCATAGGGGGCGCAACCCCAGGCGGGCGGGCACAAGCTCAATCCGTTCGGGGCGGCGTTGTCGGCGCCGGCTTCTTTCGATCGTCCTGGAGTTATGCAGACCATAATCCGGAGAAAAGCCATGGTTCCCACCATTACAGCCTTCCGGCAGTCGCCGGACCGTGGTGCAGGGCAGGCGCGCGACATGCGCGTACGCTGGGCGCTTGAGGAGGTGGGCCAACCCTATGAGGTGCGTCTTGTTTCCTTCAGCGAAATGAAGCGGCCAGCGCATCTCGCCCTCCACCCCTTCGGCCAGATCCCGACCTATGAGGAAGGCGATCTGGTTCTGTTCGAATCCGGTGCAATCATATTCCATATCGCGCAGCGGCATGCCGGCCTGCTGCCGCGTCAGACAAATCAGCGTGCCCGTGCCATCATGTGGATGTTTGCGGCGCTGAGCACCATCGAGCCGCCCATCCTGGAACGCGAAACAGCCCTGCTTCTGGAAAACAGCTCGCCCTGGCGTGACGAGCGGCTGCCGCTGATCGAGAACCGTATCCGCAAAAGGCTGGCCGAACTATCTGACAGTTTGGGCGGCTGCGAATGGCTGGAAGAGGGTTTCAGCGCCGGCGATCTGATGATGGTTGGAGTGCTGCGCCGGCTGAACAGGTCCGGACTGCTCAGCGAATACCCCAACATTGCCGCCTATGTCGCCCGCGGCGAAGCACGCCCCGCCTTCAAGCGGGCGTTTGCCGCACAGCTGGAAGTCTTCACCGCTTCCCAAGGGCGGAACTGAAAGCCTGGACGCATAAAAGATTATTCAACCGAATGGTTGACCATTGTCGTAAGGCGCCCTATATTCAACCGAATGGTTGAATTATTTGCACCCGAACTGGATACCGTCTTCCACGCGCTTGGCGATGCCACCCGGCGCAGAATGCTCGCTCAACTCACCGAAGGCGAGCGCACTGTGTCGCAACTGGCCCAGCCGTTCGACATGTCGCTGGCAGCCGCTTCCAAACACATAAAGGTGCTGGAAAATGCCGGCCTGATCCGGCGCGAGGTGCGCGGCCGCACGCATTTCTGCCGACTGGAGCCGGGACCGCTGGCCAGCGCCCATGAGTGGCTGTCCTTCTACGAGCGTTTCTGGACCGACCGGCTCGACGTCCTGGCGCGGCTTCTGCATGAGGACGACGCCCGCAAGGCGGTGGACAAGAGGAAGTCGGACGGGCCCGAAGGGCCTGCCGCGGCCGGCAAGACAAGGGAAGGAGAAAACCCATGAACGACGCCTTGAAACGGAACATCTATGGCACCGTCACAGCACCTGCCACCTTGACCATGGAGCGGGTTCTACCCGGACCGATCGAGAGAATCTGGAGCTATCTCACCGAAAGCGACCTGCGCCGGCAATGGCTGGCCTCGGGCGAGATGGAGTTGAAGGCAGGCTCATCCTTCTCGCTCACCTGGCGAAACGACGAACTGACCGACCCGCCCGGAAAGCGGCCGGATGGAATGCAAGGTACGCACACGATGGAGTCCCAGATCCTGGCGATCGATCCGCCCCGAAGCATCGCCTTCACCTTCGGTACTGCAGGCGAAGTTTATTTTACGCTTGAGGAAAAGGGCGATGAGGTGCTGCTCACCCTCGTACACAAACGCGTTCCCAGCCGTACAGTGCTGCTCAGCGTATCGACAGGCTGGCACATGCATCTCGACGTGCTGGAGGCGCGACTGCGGAACGATACGCCCACGCCCTTCTGGGATGGCTATGCGCAGCTGAAATCGGAGTATGACAGGCGGCTTTCCGCATAGCGATGAAAGACGAGAGGGCGGCCTGCGCCCGTCCACTCCCTGGCCTGAGCCGACGTCCAACGCCGGCTCAGATCATCTCCAGCGGCCGCTTTCGGGTGGGCGGGGGAAATGCCCGGTCAAGTTCAGCCGCGTCCTCGTTCGTAAGCGCGATTTCCGCCGCGGCAACGTTCTGGCGCACATGCTCCGGGCTTGCCGCCTTGGGAATTGCGATCACGCCCTGCTGCGCAAGCACCCATGCCAGCGCGACCTGCGCGGGCGCCGCCCCGTGGCGGGCCGCAATCTTCTGCAGATGGGAATTTCGCGCGAGCCGGCCCTGCTCGATCGGCGAATAGGCCATCAGCGGCATGCCCCGCGCGCGGCTCCACGGCAGGAGGTCATATTCAGGCCCCCGGCGCAAAAGATTGTAGAGCACCTGGTTCGTCTGGCAGGCCTCGCCCGAAGGCAGCGCAGCCAGTTCTTCCATGTCATCCGTATCGAAGTTGGATACGCCCCAGTGGCGGATCTTTCCCGCCTGTTTCAGTCTTTCGAAAGCCCCGACCGTCTCCCCCAGCGGCACGCCTCCGCGCCAGTGCAGCAGATAGAGGTCGATCCGGTCGGTCGCGAGATTTTTCAGGCTGCGTTCGCAGGCCAGCATCGTGCCTTCGCGCGATGCGTTGGATGGCAGCACCTTGGAGACGATGAAGGTCTCGTCGCGACGGCCCTTGATGGCTTCCGCCACCACACGCTCGGAGCCGCCTGAACCATACATTTCGGCCGTATCGATCAATGTCAGGCCGAGATCGAGCCCGAGGCGGAGGGCCGCGACCTCCTCGGCAAAACGGTTCCTGTTCTCGCCCATGCGCCATGTGCCAAGGCCGAGCATGGGAACCGCCTCACCGGACGGCAGGTTGATGGTCGCGATGGGCATCGTGGCCTTTCCAGATATCGAATCGGATCTCAAGCTATAGCTTCAGCGTGCGCAAGCGAAGCGCGTTGGCGATGACCGAAACGGAAGACAGGCTCATTGCCGCTGCGGCCAGCATGGGCGAAAGCAGCATTCCGGTCAGCGGATAAAGCACACCTGCCGCAATCGGTACGCCAAGCGCGTTGTAGAGGAAGGCAAAGGCCAGGTTCTGCTTGATGTTCAAAAGCGTACCATGGGCCAGCCGTCGGGCACGAACTATGCCGCCCAGATCTCCCTTGAGCAGGGTGATGCCGGCGCTTTCCAGGGCAACGTCGGCGCCCGTGCCCATCGCAATGCCGACATCGGCTGCCGCAAGGGCCGGGGCATCGTTGACGCCGTCGCCGGCCATGGCCACCACGCCGCCGCGCCCGCGAAGCTCCTCGATCAATGCGGCCTTGTCCTGCGGCAGCATGCCGGCCCGCACCCGGTCGATGCCGAGCTTGCCGGCAATTGCCTTGGCAGTCAGGGCATTGTCGCCCGTGGCCATCACCACGGTTATGTCATCCTGGTGAAGAGCCCTTATTGCGTCGATCGCGCCCTCCTTGATCGGGTCGGCCACCGACACCAAGCCGCAGAGCTTGCCGTCGGCCGCAACATGCATGACCGTCTTGCCGTCCTGCTGCAACGCTTCGGCTGACTGCGCCAGCGGCGCCGCATCGATGCCGCGATCGGCCATAAGCGCAGCATTGCCGAGGGCGACCGCGCGGCCCGAAACATTGCCGGTAACGCCCTTGCCGGTAACTGCCTCGAAATCGCTTGCGTCGGGGGCCGTAATGCCACGCTCGCGCGCACCGGCGACGATCGCCTCCGCTAAAGGGTGCTCGGAAGCCTTTTCCAACCCGGCAGCCAGGGCCAGAACCTCTGATTCGGACCACCCTTGCGCAACTACGACGTCGGTCAGGACCGGCCTGCCTTCCGTTACCGTTCCGGTCTTGTCCACCACCAGCATGTTGACAGCGGCGAGCCGTTCGAGCGCTGCTGCATCCTTGACCAGCACGCCGGCATGCGCGCCTCGTCCCGTTGCAGTCATGATGGACATAGGCGTGGCCAGGCCGAGCGCACAGGGACAGGCGATGATGAGGACGGAGACGGCGGCCACAATGGCGAAGGCAAGGCCATAACCAGCCAGCAGCCAGACCACAAAGGCGGCAATCGCCACAACCACGACTGCCGGCACGAACCAGGACGAAACCTTGTCGGCCAGGCTCTGGATGGGCGCCCGGCTCCGCTGCGCCTTGGCGACGAGTTCCACGATGCGCGACAGCATCATGTCGGCGCCAACCCTCTCGGCGCGCATGACGAGCGAGCCGTTCCTGTTCAGCGTGCCGCCGATCAGCGGTTCGCCCTGGGTCTTTTCGACGGGGATCGCCTCGCCGGTGATCATCGATTCGTCCACCGATGAGCGGCCTTCGAGGACGACACCATCCACGGGCACCGCCTCGCCTGGCCGGACCCGCAGCCGGTCACCCGCCGCGACCTCCGCCAGCGAAATGTCGGTCTCCGAGCCGTCCGCCGCGATGCGGCGCGCCGTCTTGGGCGCGAGGTCCAACAGCGCACGGATAGCAGAACCTGTCCGTTCTCGAGCCTTCAGTTCGAGGACCTGCCCGACGAAAACCAGCGCAACGATCACCGCCGCGGCCTCGAAATAGACGGGAACCGTGCCGTCATGGCCGCGCATTTCGTGCGGGAAAAGACCGGGAAACAGGGTAGCTGCGACGCTGTAGAGATATGCCGCGCCGACGCCGAGGGAAATCAGCGTCCACATGTTCGGGCTGCGGTTGACGAGCGAGGCCCAGCCGCGCCGGAAGAAAGGCACCGCGGCCCACAGCACCACCGGTGTCGCAAGGACGAGTTCCAGCCAGATTGCGGTGCGCTCACCGATCCATTCACGTACGGGCAGGCCCACCATCGGCCCCATTGCCACAAGCAGCAGCGGGACCGAGAGAACGGCGCTGACCCACAGCCTGCGCGTGAAATCGACAAGTTCCGGATTCGGCCCCTCCTCACCTGTCGGGACGCCCATCGGCTCCAGCGCCATGCCGCAGATCGGGCAGTCACCCGGCCCGTCGCGTACGATCTCGGGGTGCATCGGGCAGGTATATTTGGTCCCCTTGGGAGCCGGCGCAGGCGCAGGACGGCCGCTGGCGTATCTGTCCGGTTCCGCCTCGAATTTCTTCAGACAGCCTTCAGAGCAGAAATAGTGCTTCTCTCCCTGATGCCGGAGGAAATGCCGCGCGCTGGCGCGGTCCACCTTCATGCCGCAAACCGGGTCCGTTGCGGTAAGGTAGTCCTCCGGCGCGGCTTCGAACTTTTTCCGACACGCTTCGCAGCAGAAGTAAAACAGCCGGCCTTCATGTATCGCGCTTGGCTTGCCAGCCTCGGGATCCACCGTCATGCCGCAAACGGGATCGCGCACCACTGCCGGCAGGCCGGCGTCAGCCGCGCCAGAGCCGTGAGGGTGCGAATGATCGTGATGGTGATGCGGAGGCGTGCGGTTCATGATTTCGTTCCAACTGGCAAGCCTGTCAGATAGGTATTGCCCTTAGGGGAAGGTCAAGGGGCAATCGGGCCTTTGTCGCCTGCCCATACCCAGACGCGGGAAAACAGGCTATAGACCGGCCGCCGAACAACGACTCGCCGTCCCTCATGGCCAAACCCTCCCTCAAGCTCGACCGGCTTATCGACGGCGAAGCTTTGCGCCGCGACCTCGCCGCCCTGGCCATCTCCGCCAACGGGGCAGAGTCTGGCGCCACCATTCGCCAGGCTGTCCTGCAGGCGCTCAAGGGGCAATGGGCTTCCGGCCGCAAGATGGCGGAGGCGATGCTCGGCGAGGACGGCAGCGGCACAGCCTGCGCCGAACGCCTTTCCCACGTGATGGACGTGATTATCCGGACCCTCTACGATTTCGCGGCTACCCATGTCTATCGCATGAGGAATCCTTCGGCGGGCGAGCGCATGGCCATCGTTGCCGTCGGGGGCTATGGTCGCGGCACGCTGGCGCCGGGGTCGGACATCGACCTGCTCTTCCTGCTGCCCTACAAGCAGACGCCGTGGGGCGAGCAGGTCGCCGAGTACATGCTCTACATGCTGTGGGACATGGGGCTGAAAGTCGGCCATGCGACCCGCAGTGTGGACGAATGTCTGCGCCATGCCCGCGATGACGTCACAATCGCCACCACGCTGCTGGAAGCCCGTTTCCTCTGGGGCGAGGAGACGCTCTACGATGAGTTGCTGGCGCGCTTCGACAGCGAGGTCGTGCGCCATACGGGATCGGAATATGTCCAGGCCAAGCTCGCCGAGCGGGACGCGCGCCACGCCAAGGGCGGCGAGAGCCGCTACGTCGTGGAGCCCAACGTCAAGGACGGCAAGGGCGGCCTGCGCGACCTGGAGACCCTGTTCTGGATCGGCAAGTATTTCTATCGCGTGCGCACCGGGGCCGAGCTGGTCGACAAGGGCGTATTTACTGCCGCCGAGTATCGGAAATTCCTCAAGGCGGAGGATTTTTTGTGGGCGGTGCGCTGCCACATGCATTTCCTGACCGGCAAGGCGGAGGAGCGGCTGCACTTCGACATTCAGCGGGACATTGCCGAGCGCCTCGGCTACACAAGCCATCCCGGCCTTTCGGCCGTCGAGCGCTTCATGAAGCACTATTTCCTGATAGCCAAGGATGTGGGCGACCTTACGCGTATCTTCTGCGCGGCGCTGGAGGAAGAACAGGCCAAGCAGGCCCCTGGTTTCAACCGGCTGCTTGCCGGGTTTTCGCGCCGCCGACGTAAGCTGGCCGGGACAAGTGACTTCATCGTCGACAATCACCGCATCAACATTGCCGACGAGGAGGTTTTCCGGAGGGATCCGGTCAACATGCTGCGCCTGTTCTGGTTTGCAGACAGGCACGGGCTGGAATATCACCCCGACGCGCTGAAGCTGCTCACCCGCTCGCTCGGCCTTGTCGACCGGACGCTGCGCCGCAACGCGGAAGCCAACCGGCTCTTTCTCGACATACTGACGTCCGACCGCGACCCGGCGCTGAACCTCAGGCGCATGAACGAGGCCGGGCTGCTTGGCAGGCTGATCCCGGACTTCGGCAAGATCGTCGCCATGATGCAGTTCTCGATGTATCACCACTATACGGTCGACGAGCACCTGATCCGCTGTGTCGGCGTTCTTTCCGAAATCGAGCATGGCGGCTCGCAGAACATCCATCCGCTCTCGCATTCGCTGATGCCGGGGCTGCGCAAGAGCCGCGAGGCTCTCTATGTCGCGGTTCTCCTGCACGACATTGCCAAGGGCCGGCCGGAAGATCATTCGGTAGCAGGGGCCAGAGTCGCGCGACGCATCTGCCCGCATATGGGCCTCTCGACCGCAGATACGGAAACGGTGGCCTGGCTGATCGAAAACCATCTCGTCATGTCGATGACGGCCCAGACGCGAGACCTGAACGACCGCAAGACGATCGAGGATTTCGCGGCCATCGTGCAGTCGGTGGAAAGGCTGAAACTCCTGCTTATCCTCACCGTATGCGACATAAGGGGTGTAGGACCTGGTGTGTGGAATGGCTGGAAAGGCCAGTTGCTGCGCAATCTCTATTTCGAAACCGAGCTTCTCCTGACCGGCGGCTTTTCGGAACTCTCGCGCGCGGAACGCGCCGGTGCCGCCCGCCAGGAACTGGCGGAGGCGCTGGCCGGCTGGCCGGAAGAGGAACGCAAGCGCCATGTAGCGCTTCACTACGAGAACTATCTGCTCACGGTTCCGCTTGCCGACCAGGTGCGCCATGCCGAATTCATCCGCGAGTCGGACGCGGCCGGGCGCAAGCTCGCCAGCATGGTCAAGACCCATCAGTTCGAGGACGTTACCGAAATCACCGTCCTGGCCCAGGACCACCCGCGGCTTCTCTCGGTGATAGCCGGTGCCTGTGCGGCTGCAGGCGCCAACATCGTCGATGCGCAGATTTTCACCACTTCGGACGGACGAGCGCTGGACACCATCCTCATCGGCCGCGAGTTCGACCACGACGAAGACGAGCGCCGTCGTGCCGAACGGATCGGCAAGCTGATCGAGGGCGTACTGTCCGGCAGCGCCTGGCTGCCGGAGATGATCGAGAAGCGGGCCAGGCCGAAACGCGGCCAGAAAGCCTTCCGGATTTCGCCGCGCGCCGAGATACGCAACACGCTGTCCAACCGCTTTTCCGTGATCGAGGTGGAGGGACTGGACCGACCCGGCCTGCTCTCCGAAATCACCAGCGTCCTGTCGGATCTCTCGCTGGATATCGCCTCGGCCCACATCACCACCTTCGGCGAGAAGGTGATCGACACTTTCTATGTCACCGACCTGACGGGCCACAAGATCGAGAGTCCGGCCCGCGAAAAGGCCATCCGCCAGCGCCTGCTTGCGACGCTTGAGGGCAAGGCCGCCTCAGGCAAACCCAAGGCGGCCGCGGAATGAGAAGCAGCCCTGGTAGAAAGGCTACCCTGGCCCAAGCCATGCGCTCGACGCTTGCCGGGCGCGGCAGGGAAGGTCGGCTTTCGTCCTCGCCGCTTCACTGCATATGGTGGAAAAACGCCCAGCCATGAGCCTTGTTGCGAAATTCGCCACCGTTGCCTCCGGCACACTAGCCAGCCGCATACTCGGCTTCACGCGCGAGATGCTGATGGCAGCCGCCCTTGGCACCGGGCCGGTGGCGGACGCCTTCTATGCCGCCTTCCAGTTTCCCAACACGTTCCGGCGGCTGTTTGCGGAGGGCGCATTCAACACCGCCTTCGTACCGCTGTTCGCCAAGGAGATCGAGGCTGAGGGCCTTGATGGCGCAAGGCGCTTTTCGGAAGAAGTGTTCGGCGTGCTGTTCAGCGCATTGATCGTGCTGACCATCGCCATGGAACTGGCGATGCCACTGCTGGTGCGAACCATCATCGCGCCGGGCTTCGCGGGCGATCCGGAGAAATACGATCTCACGGTTTCGCTGGCGACGGTGATGTTCCCCTACCTGATGTGCATGTCACTGGCCTCGATGATGGCGGGCATGCTTAATTCGCTGCGGCGTTATTTCGCCGCCGCGATCGCGCCGGTGTTCCTCAACATCATCCTGATAGGCGTGCTTTACTGGGCCTGGCGCAGCGGCGCCGACGGGCTGACCGTCGGCTACGCCATGGCCTGGGGCGTGATGGCAGCAGGCCTCGTGCAGCTCGCCATTGTCTGGGTGGCGGCGCGGCATGCCGGCATTTCGATCGGTTTCAGACGGCCGCGGTTGACGCCGGGCGTGAAGCGCCTGCTGCTGTTGGCATTGCCGGCTGCAATTACCGGCGGCATCACGCAGATCAACCAGCTTATCGGCACGGCCATCGCCTCGACCCAGGCCAGTGCGGTTTCCTCGCTGGCGCTTGCCGACCGCGTCTACCAGTTGCCGCTGGGCGTGGTCGGCATCGCCGTCGCAATCGTCCTGTTGCCGGAACTGTCGCGGGCGCTGAAGGCGGGCAATGCCATGGAGGCGGCAAACCTGCAGAACCGCTCGGTGGAGTTCACCCTGTTCCTGACATTGCCGGCGGCTGCGGCGCTGCTGGTCATGGCCGAGCCCATCGTGCGCGTGCTCTACGAACGTGGCGCCTTCGCCGCCAGCAATTCCACGCCGGTCGTTGCCTCCATCCTTTCGATTTTCGGCCTCGGCCTGCCCGCCTTCGTGCTGATAAAGGCCTTCACACCAGGCTATTTCGCTCGCGAAGACACGCGTACCCCGATGGTGTTCGCGGCCATTTCCGTGGCGCTGAACATTGCAATGGCGCTGGTGCTGTTTCCGTCCATGGGTGCGCCGGGCATAGCCGTGGCATCGGCGGCTGCAGGCTGGCTCAACGCCGTAATGCTGCTTGCGGTGCTGATCCGACGCGGGCACTGGGGCCATGATGCGCCGCTGATGAAGCGCATTCCGCGTCTGGTCCTCTCGGCAGCAATCATGGGCGCCGCGCTCTGGATCGCGCAGGACTGGCTTGGCGACAGGCTTTCCGCTTCCGCGCCGCTGGTGACCCAGGTGGTCACGCTCGCGCTGCTTTCCGGCGCAGGGGCGGTGCTGTATTTCGGGCTTGCCTTTGCTCTGGGCGGCGCCGACCCCGGCATGGTCCGCCGCAGCATAAGGCGCGGCGCGACGAGGCCCACGGCTATGGAGCCCCCGCAGGATTCCTGAGCCACGAGGCGCGGCTCCACAGGCGGGCAGCGTTGACAGCTAACGGCAGGAGCCGAGACGGTACACGGCAACTTTGGACCCAGGCGCGCGAACCAATCGAGTGGCGGAAGTGTCCACCGAGACTAAGCCGCCTGCGCCATCCTGTCTGCGGACATGCGGTAGGAGATCGCCTCCGCTACATGGATGCGCCCCACCTTGTCGGACCCTTCGAGGTCGGCCAGCGTGCGCGCCACCTTCAACACGCGATGATAGGCCCGCGCCGAAAAGCCGAGCTTCTCGCTGGCGTCTCCGAGCAGGGCCAGGCCCGCTGCGTCGGGCGCCGCCAGGCGTTCGATCAGCGAGGGTGAGCACTGCGCATTGGTGGCGACGTCGAAGACGCCCATTTCCTGGAAGCGCTCCTGCTGGATGGTCCGCGCCCGCGCCACGCGAGCGGCGACTGCCGCACTCGATTCCGAACGGCCCGGCCGGATCAGATCGCCGGCCGTAACTGCCGGAACCTCGATCCTCAGATCGATGCGGTCGAGCAGTGGACCGGAAATGCGCGCCTGGTATTCAGTCCGGCAGCGCTCCCCGCGCTGACAGCGATGGCCCGGCTCGCCAGCCATGCCGCATCGGCAGGGATTCATGGCCGCAACGAGCTGTATGCGCGCCGGATAGGCTATGCGGTGATTGGCGCGCGCGATCACGCATTCGCCGGTTTCGAGCGGCTGGCGCAGGGCATCGAGCGTCTGCGGCGAGAATTAGGGCAATTCGTCAAGGAAGAGCACGCCGTGATGGGCAAGCGATGCCTCGCCCGGGCGTGCGCGCAACCCTCCGCCGACCAGCGCCGCCATCGAAGCCGAATGATGTGGCGCGCGGAAGGGCCTACGATCAGTAAGCCGCCCGTCGGCAAGTTCGCCGGCCACGGATGCAATCATGGAGACTTCCAGCAATTCCTTCGGCGACAGCGGCGGCAGGATCGACGGCAGGCGCTGGGCCAGCATTGACTTGCCCGCTCCCGGCGGGCCAATCATCAAGAGATTGTGCCCACCAGCCGCCGCAACCTCCAGCGCCCTCCTGGCGCTTTCCTGACCCTTTATGTCGGCGAGATCCGGCAGATCCTGCGCAATGCGGCGCACGCCCGGTTCCGGCCGCGACAGAACCTGCGTGCCCCGGAAATGATTGGCGATGGCGATCAGGCTGCGCGGCGCCAGAATATCCAGTGTTTCGCCGGCCCATGCCGCTTCGGGGCCGCAGGCGTGCGGACAGATCAGGCCCCTGCCGTCGGCATGGGCACCGATGGCCGCCGGCAGGGCGCCGGCAACGGCCGTTATGGTACCGTCGAGCGAAAGCTCGCCCAGCACCACGTAACTGGCGAGCATGTCTGCCGGCACGGCGCCCAGGGCAGCCATCAGTCCGAGCGCAATCGGAAGGTCGTAATGGCTGCCTTCCTTGGGCAGGTCGGCGGGCGCGAGATTGACCGTCACCCGTTTCGCGGGCATCGAAAGGCCTGATGCGTGCAGCGCCGCCTGCACCCGCTCGCGGCTTTCCGCAACCGCCTTGTCGGGCAGGCCGACAATCGACATGCCCACCTTGCCCGGCGCAACCATCACCTGCACGTCCACAGGCACCGCTTCGATGCCCTGGAATGCCACGGTACGAACCCGCGCCACCATGTTCTTGTCCCCGCCCCGTCTCCTGCAAGCCTGCTCCCTGCTGCGGAGCCCGCTGCGAGCAGACAAGCATGAAACATGGGTCAAATCAAGAACGTTTGAAGAACATAGTGGCGAGTCACACTTCGTTCTGGTTGCAACCGGTTGCAAGGGCGGAATGGAGCCTAGCTCCGCTTCGCCTCCACCGCGTCCCAGAACAGCGCAGCAATATCCGCTCCACCGAAGCGCTTTACCTCGCGAATGCCGGTTGGAGAGGTGACGTTGATCTCCGTCATCCAGTCGCCGATCACATCGATGCCGACGAGGATGAAGCCGCGCTCCCGCAGGGCCGGGCCGATTCGGGCGCAGATTTCCCGCTCGCGCTCCGTCAGTTCCGCTTTTTCCGCGCGACCTCCGACATGCATATTGGAGCGCGATTCCGTCTCGGACGGTATGCGGTTGATGGCGCCAACCGGCTCTCCGTCGATCAGTATGATGCGCTTGTCGCCCTTGCGCACGTCCTTCAGGTAGCGCTGCACGATGAACGGCTCGCGAAAGAGCTGCGTGAACATTTCAAGCAGCGCACCGAGATTGCGATCCGCTTCGGGGAGATGGAAGATACCGGCGCCGCCATTGCCGTAGAGCGGCTTCACGATGATGTCGCCGTACTCGCGGCGAAAGGCCATGACCTCCCCGACATCCTTGGTGATCAGGGTTTCCGGCATCAGGTCGGGGAATTCGGTGACGAAGATCTTTTCCGGACTGTTGCGCACCCATGCCGGATCGTTCACCACCAGTGTCCCGGGGTGGATGCGCTCCAGCATGTGAGTGGTGGTGATGTAGTTCATGTCGAAGGGCGGATCCTGGCGCAGCAGCACGACGTCCATTTGCGACAGATCGGTCCGCACCTTCTCGCCAAGCGAGTAATGATTTCCCTTCTCGTCGCGCAGCTGCATCTCCTCGACCGCTGCAAACACCCGTCCATTCAGCATGGCAAGCCGGTCGGGCGTATAGTGGTACAAACGATGGCCGCGCCGCTGCGCTTCCAGCGAAAGCGCGAAGGTCGTATCGCCCAGCACATTGATGGTGGAGACGTGGTCCATCTGGACGGCGATATCGAGCGGCATGGCTGTTCCTACAGCTGGATTGGCGTGCCGCTCATGTAGCGCCTTGCGGTCGCGCTGCCAATCGGGATCGGCTCAGCATGGCAGCTCTCAAGACAGCAGACCTTCGATCCCGCAGCCGTCCTTCTGGGCCGTGCCCGGCAGATTAACCGTCCAAGGACGAATACCCCTGAAATGCGCCGTGAGAGATACGTTTCCTAAAGGGTTTGCTGCCAGTGTCCCCGCAATTCCGGCATGATAACAGGAAAACCGATGCAAACTACGTTTGTCACCGGGCAGGGAAACAGGGAAAGTTCGGACCTCGCCTTCACCGACCCGCTGACCGGCCTTGGCAATCACCGCCGCTTCTTCGACAAGATCGAGCGCCTTATATCTGACCGGGCGGACGACCCTGCACCCTTTACGGTGGGCATTCTCGACCTCGACGGTTTCAAGCCAATCAACGATCTGTTCGGACACAAGGCCGGCGACGACATTCTCATACAGGTTGCGATGCGGCTTCGCGCATCCATGGAGGCTGCTTCTGATCGAGGTTCACCGCGACCAGCTCGAAGCGGGGCTCAAAATCGCGGAGAAGGGCGGCGATCCCACCGCGTCGCTGGTGCTCGTCACCTCGGTCGGTTGCTCGCTGTTCTATTCCGGCGACGAGACGACCGAAGTCCTCATCGACAAGGCCGAAACCGCGCTTTACCACGCCAAGCGGTCCGGCCGCGGCAAGGTCGCCGTCTTCACACGCGAGATGGAGGAGGCGGCAAAACACGTCACCCGGATAGAACAGGCCCTGCGCCGCGCCGTGTCCGCCGGGGAAGTGGAGCCACATTTCCAGCCCATTGTCGATCTTGTCACACGCCGCACCGTCGGCTTCGAGACGCTGGCCCGCTGGCACGACCCGGATTTGGGCTTCGTCGCGCCGTCCGTGTTCATTCCGATCGCCGAAGAGCGCGGCATCATCGGTCCGCTGGCGCAACTGGTACTGCGCAAGGCTGCCGAGGCGGCGCGAAACTGGCCGAAAGACCTGTTCCTGTCCTTCAATCTTTCGCCCTCGCAGCTCGTGGACCAGAACACCGGCCTGCATATATTGTCGATCCTCGACCGCACCGGCTTCGATCCGCACCGGCTTGAGATCGAGATCACCGAGACAGGGCTGATGAACGATCCGGCCTCGGCAGAGAAGATCGTCGACGATCTGCGCCGCGCGGGCATCCGCATCTCGCTCGACGATTTCGGCACCGGCCAATCCTCGCTCGGCCGCCTGCGCGAATTCCATTTCGACAAGCTGAAGATCGACCGCGCCTTCGTATCCTCCATTCTCGATGACCGTCCGTCGGAACACATCATCCGCGCCATACTCGCCATGTGCGAGGGCCTGGGCATGGACGTGGTGGCGGAAGGAATAGAGGAGGAGGCGCAGGCCGACCGGCTGGTGCAGTTTGGCTGCGGCGGAGGCCAGGGCTACCTGTTCGGCAAGCCTGCCAACGCCGACGCCACGCTGGGGTACCTGCGCGACGCCTATCGCGGCGCGTTGCGCGCCAGGGCGGTTTAGCCGGACGGGGACGGTTCTGGCCTGATCTTTTGTCCGACAAAAGGCGAGAATCTGCCGGTTCCGCGCTTGCCCTGAAAACAGCGCCGGCTAGGATGCATCCCTGCTGCTCAACACGGGAGGGGTGACCAATATGATGCCATCGGCGCGATTCACCGATCTGGAAGGCGCGTCCGTCCTCATTACAGGCGGTGGCTCGGGCATCGGCGCCAGCCTGACCGAGGGCTTCGTGCGGCAGGGGTCGCGAGTGGCGTTCATCGACATTGCCGAGGAGGAGAGCACCGAATTGTGTGCCCGGCTCGACAAGGAGACGGGCAACCGGCCGGCCTACGTCAAGGCGGACCTGCGCGATGTTGGGGCGCTGCGCGATGCTGTAGCCTATGCCGCAGCCACGAACGGACCGATCACGGTTCTCGTCAACAATGCCGCACGCGACGACCGGCACGCCGCGGAAGACCTCACGGCTGAAAACTGGGACGCAAACCTGTCAATCAACCTCAGGCCGCATTTCTTCACGATCCAGGCCGTCGTGCCCGGCATGAGGGCGGCAGGCCGCGGTTCGATCATCAATTTCACCTCGACCTCGTTCATGCTGAACATTGGCGACATGCCCGCCTACACCGCCGCCAAGGCCGGCGTGATAGGCCTGACCAAGGGGCTGGCCGGGCGCTATGGAAAGGACGGAATAAGGATCAATGCGATCGCCCCGGGCTGGGTCATCACCGAGCGTCAGCGCGCCTTGTGGGTGACCGAGGAATCCCTCAACAATCACATTTCACGCCAATCCATCCCCAGGATGATGCTGCCACACGATATTGTCGGCCCCTGTCTGTTTCTCGCCTCCGACGCCTCGTCAATGCTGACGGCACAGACACTGGTCGTGGACGGTGGCCTGCTTTGAAAGCAGCATCGGCCCTTGCGTCGATTGGGCACCGCCCGGTTCGGGCGTGTTCAACCAGGCAAGACCGTCGCTCGGGCGCGTGAGCAAACGGCAATGGCAGATGAGGCGCCGCTGTCGGAGGCAGGCTATGAGCGGAGGCAGGGCATAGATACTCGGTGACCATGTCTGCGATTTGGGCGAGGGGCCGAGCCATAATCGCCTCACCGACAGTCTGTACAGGTTCGACATCGTGCAAGTTGATCCTGGCCATCGTTCCGGAGGCGAAACAAGTACGCCCGCTTTGGGCCGCATGGCAAGCGCCATCGGGATCACCGATGCCCATCAAGGCAGTTTCGAACCGAAGGCTGCTCTCTGATCCTGTCGCGAAGGCGTCGATGCCGGTCGGAAATGCGCGAAATGGTTGCCGGCCGGTGCGGTAGCTTTCGCGGGCATCAGGAGAGAGGTCTGCAATCATGTCGCTGGGGGAGTTGATTCTCGTTCATGAGGCCGAAAGCGCATGCAGGGAGCGCCTTCTGGCAGCGGGGCATGATCGGGAGCATGCGATTGAAATTTCCTCCTATCTTGCCCAGTCGACAGACCTTTCAGCCGAGTTCGAGGCAATAGCCGCCGCCTGCAAGGCAGAGAAAGTCAACTTCCTGCCCGTCGAACTCGACGATGCCGCCGTGGCGTTGGCGGGCCGCAGCCCGGCTTCGACGCTGGTGTGGACGCTGACCGATGGCATCACCTATTTCCGCGGCAGTGCTGCACCAGCCCTTGCAAGGCTCAACGGGCTGAAGACCATTGGCGCGGACGATTCCCTATTCGCGCTGTGCCAGGACAAGTTCCGCTCCGGCGCCGTGCTTGCTGCGCTTGGCCTGCCCGTGCCGCCTGCGGGACTCGCGCGCAACGGCGCGTGGCTGG
>SMEH01000255.1_pt1 | contig 17211 bp, 15 predicted proteins | sample 2456361 | NCBI WGS metagenome assembly SMEH01 (sample SAMN10132587, study PRJNA489261) | soil metagenome | isolation source: day1 control-loamy sand soil ammended | place: USA | reverse complement strand
TAATGGTAATGCTCGATTTGGTAATTGCACTGTTTCATATGCAATTCCAATTACTTTTTTATCTAATAACGCTTGTGTTAATTCGTATTCAGGTGCTAAATGCAAGTAAGTGAAGAGGATTTGTCCTTCATAAAAATATTTGTATTCGCTTTCAATTGGTTCTTTTACTTTTAAAACTAATTCCTGTGACCAAGCTTCTTCAGCAGTGTCAACAATTTTTGCACCCGCAGCAATATAGTCTTCATCAGTGAATGAAGAGCCTAGTCCAGCACCTTTTTGAATATATACTTCATGACCAGCATTCGTTAAAGTTACAACCCCTGCAGGTGTCATTGCTACACGATTTTCATTATTTTTTATTTCTTTAGGTATTCCAATTTTCACGAAAACTCCCATCCTTTGCTTGAATATTCGTAATAAAAAATCAATCACCACTATTCTATCAATTGTTAAAAAAAAATTAAATTATTTTTTGAAAAATTTTTTCTTCCAAATAGTTCCATATTTTTTCACATTATTCACAATTGTAAATATAAAAAATTACAGTATTGTAGAAAATTTTTTTACAATAATTAGAATATTTTGTGAATGTTTTTCATTTTTAACTAAAATAGCATTCTCATTGTCTGAAAATTTGATATAATAAAAACATAGTTAAAGGAGGTAAACAATATGACAAAGTATAAGAGTATTGTGGTGGCTGTGGATGGTTCTAAAGAAGCAGAATATGCTTTTAAAAAAGCAACTGAAATCGCTAAACAAAACGAAGATGCAAAATTAAACTTAGTGAATGTAATTGATACTCGCTCTTTTGCAGCAATTGAAGCATATGATCGCTCAATCGCTGAAAAAGCACAGGCGTTCTCTGAAGAATTACTTGAAGGATATAAAAAGAAAGCTGAAGAAGCTGGCGTAAAAAATGTGAACGTAATCATTGAATACGGATCTCCAAAAACAATCATTACAAAAGAATTATCCAAATTAGTGGATGCTGATTTAATTGTCTGCGGTGCTACTGGTCTAAATGCCGTTGAACGTTTCTTAATCGGTTCAGTATCAGAAGCAATTGTTCGCTCTGCAAAATGTGATGTTCTTGTAGTTCGCACTCCTGAAAATTAATCTAGTATAGATTTTAACCCTTTATGATTTCGAAATCATAAAGGGTTTTTTTGTTTAACATAAAATATTAAAGTTTTTGTTATCTTTTTGCAATAGAAGTTTTTGTCGAATTATGATACAACTATATCTGTTCTCAATTAACCGCCGCTATAACGCTCATTTTGCTTTTTTAGTTGGCTTCTACTCCTTTGAGTTCACAATAAATATAGAAAGAATGATTCTATTGAAACGAAATTCATATTTTGATAATGCAAGAGCAATATTGATTTTCCTCGTTGTGTTTGGTCATATGATTAGTGACTATATAGAAAATGAAAGGATTCTAGCAAATATTTATCTTTTCATCTATACATTTCATATGCCTGCATTCATTTTAATTTCTGGTTATTTTGCAAAAAAAGTTTATGAACAAGGCTATTTTAAAAAACTCATCAAAAAACTCCTCATCCCTTATATTATTTTTCAAGTGTTGTACACTTTTTACTATGATTTAATATTTGAAGACTCGATAGGTTATAGTTTATTTATCCCAAGATGGGGACTTTGGTTTTTGATGAGTTTGTTATTTTGGAATATTCTCTTATATTTCTTTGGAAAATTAAAATATGGACTTCCAATCGCAATTCTTATTTCTCTATTAATTGGCTATGATACTGAAGTGGATGAATTTTTAAGTTTGTCCCGCACCTTTTTCTTCTTTCCGTTTTTCTTAGCTGGATTTCATTTAAAAGAACAGCATTTTGTCAAAATAAAATCCAAAATCAACGTATTTATTGGCACAGTACTTGCAATCGTAGGTTTTATCATCATAGTTCTCTATGTACCAATCGACTTCAGATTTTGGTTATTTGGAAAAAGACCATATGAAGAAATAACGAATCTCTTAGAATATTCAGCACTCATAAGATTAAGTACATACGGTATTCAGCTGTTAGCGTTGTATACCTTTTTTTCCCTCGTTCCTAAAAAACAATGCTATCTTACATCCATCGGCCAATCTACGATGGTGATTTATTTGCTTCATATGGCTATTGTTCGAGTTTTCCGTGAGTCTTCAATAAAGTCGTATATCATAGAATCAAGCCAATATTGGATATTGTTTGTATTCAGCTTATTAATTGTATATTGTTTGTCAAGAAAACCGGTCGTCCAATTCGTTGATACGTTATTGTACAAAAAATTTTAATAGGTGTTTAACGGGGTGTGTCTATAAAAATTAGACACCTCCTCTTTTTTTATAAATTTCCTATTTTCTCGTATTTTGTTCTTTCCAAATTTTCACTTTTTCAAAGAAGTATAATAATGCTTGCTTATTGGATAAATTCGGCACCTTCGCTAATAATACTTCTATTGGTGGCCTCAATGTATCACTTTTCTTTTGCAATATTAAAATGCTTTTTTCATGCAATTTGGATTTAAAGATGTTTTCTGGAAGCTGCATCACAGCTTGAATCCACGCATACTTCTTCAAAAATTTATGCAACATTTCAGCTTGTTCCGATTCAAATAAAGTTGCAGGGATTAAAAAAATCAAATAACCGCCATCTTTCGTATAATTTAATGCTTGTTCAATATATAAGTGATGAGCGTAACTCATCCCTTCTTTAGAACTTAATTCATAGTTTTTTGCAATATCATCATTTGGATAAAATCCTACTGGTAAATCACAAACTACCACATCTACAGGGTCAACTAGTAATGGTCTTAACGCATCTTGGTGGTATAACTGAATTGGTTGTTCAATAAGCTCTGCAATTTCCCCAGCTAATTGAATTAACAATTCATCCACTTCCACACCCGTTGCGAACACTTTTCCATCCAATTTGTTCATAATCGTAAACATTAAATTACCTGTTCCTAAAGCCGGGTCTAAAATTGAAATTGTTCCATCTTTTAATGTTTCCTCAAAAAATTGTTCAACGAAATACGTTATTAATAAGCCTAAAGAATCTGGCGTCATTTGGTGATTTGGTTGAGAAGATTCGCGCATTCCTTTTAATATAGAAAGCTGAATTGCTTTACGCATTTCTTCCTTCGTTGCTGCTTCAAAGGGTAATTCATATTTTCCATCAAGTATCCCCTTGAGAGTTGTTAAGACACTCTCTAAATATGTAGAGGACTCTGTTTTTTCAAGTTCCTCTGTTTTTTTATTGATAAAGGTAAATATTTGCTCTATCTTTTCCATCAAATTCTTCCTTTCATTAATTTCCATTTTTTTATGGAGTTACGATTAGAACGACAGGAACATAGTCGAAAATAAGTGTAGACAAAGCCGTCTTTGACTTTGTCTACATAAAAAGTTGTTATCATAAAACTATCATATACGATAAAAGAACTTCTTGCATCATCGTATTGTTAAATCAATTCTTTAACAGCGTTAATCGCCGCTTCATAATTTGGATGGTTTGTTGTTTCAGGAACATATTCTACATATCGAACAATACCTTCACGATCGACAACAAACACCGCACGAGCTAATAAGCGTAACTCTTCAATTGCAACTCCATAAGCTTTTCCAAATGAAAGGTCTTTATGGTCTGATACTGTCACTACTCGATCAATACCAGCTGCTCCACACCAGCGTTTTTGAGCAAAAGGTAAGTCAACAGAAACAGTATAAACAACCACATCTTCTCCTAATTTTGCTGCTTCTTCATTAAAACGGCGAGTTTCTGCATCACAAACACCTGTATCAAGAGACGGTACAGTAGCGAATAAGCGAATTTTACCTTCAGAATCTTTTAATGTTACAGGTGTTAAATCATTGGCAAGCACCGTAAAGTCTGGTGCAATGTCACCAACTTTCACTTCATTTCCTAACAATGTTACTGGATTATTTTTAAATGTCACTTCAGCCATTTGAATATTCCTCCTTCTTTTCTACTTATTTCATCTTACTAAACACCTTCACGTATAAGCAAATAACTTAACTTGAAAATTAAAAACCATTCAGCGTCTAAAATTTTCATGACACTGAATGGTTTTAGTAACTCTATACTGTTTGATGATTTGATTCAATCATTTTTTCTTTTATAACTTTTTTTTCATTTTTCACATACACTTTTTCATGCACCACAATGGTATCTGCTATATAATCTTGTAGTCCTTGATTTTTTGGAGTAAATGCAACAGCAATATAAGGAAGCCAAATTGTATTGTTAATAAAACGAGAGACTAACTCTCTAAACAATACTGTACTCCAAGATAGTTTTTGTTCTTTCAGTGACTTTACTTTTAAACCGAAAATCATTTTGCCAACAGTTTGCTGCCAAAACTTTGTCATAAGTACAAAATATCCATAATAGAAAAATCCTGAAATAATCGTAATAGGCGCATACCAAACGGAACTAGATAAATTCCAACCCATCATATAGAAAATTGGTTTAACTAAAATACTGACGATTGCTGTAACAATAAGACCATCTGTAATAAATGCCCAAAAACGAATCCAAAAACCAGCTGTTTTTTCTTCATATTCTGTAATGATTTCCGTTTCTGAAAATGTTTTTGGAAATTTTTCCTTTTGCTCTAGTTCTTTCTCTACACCAGCTTGCTGATCAGGCTTAATTTCTTTATCTGTCTCCACTTTGATTTCTTCTTCATTTGCAACGAACTTTTGAGCAATTTCCGAAGTGTGTGGATTTTCAATTTTAAGCTCCTCTTGGTCTCGATCGTTTGCTGAGTTTTGTTCCGTTTGTTTGTTTTGTAAAATGTCATTATTCGACTCATGGGCAGAAGTTTTCCGGTTATTATCTTGATTATAACTCGTCATATTCCAGCCCTCCTTAATATTGGCCATATAAATACATTAATCGTGGTGCATCATAAGAATTCATCAATTTCATTAGCATCCGCTCTTCTGGTGAAGGGCCAAAGAGTGTTCCCAGTTTCATTGTAAATAAAGAAGCAAAACTACCTAAATTTGACTCATATTCGAACAATTCAGCGTCTTCCAATCCATAATCTTCTCTTAGTGACTGAATTGCATCCTCTAAACTTCCAAGCTCATCGACCAAACCAGCTCTTAACGCTTGACTACCACCTAAGATTCGTCCGTCCGCAACTTTTTTCACTTCCGCTTCAGTCATTCCTCTTCCTTGTTCTACTATATCTACAAATACTTCGTAAGATTCATTAATCATCTCTTGAATCATCGCTTTTTCTTCTTCTGTCGTAGGTCGAGTACCACCGAACATATCTTTATGTGGACCGGATTTGATTGTTTCAAATTCAACACCCAATTTTTTCGCTAGCTCTGCATAATTATAACTTTGCATGATAACACCAATGGAACCCGTAATTGTTTCACGATGGGCAAAGATTTTGTCTGCTGGAGCGGAAATATAATAACCACCTGATGCAGCCATGGATCCCATTGAAACGTATATTGGAATACCTTTTTCTTTAATTTTTAGCAATCTTTCATGAATTTCAGCAGATTCAATAACTCCACCACCTGGTGAATTGACAGATAATACAACACCTTGTACTGTATCATCTTCCAAAATTTGGTCTAATGAAGCAAGAAACATTTGGTGATCATATTCAAGCGGTACCCAAGGTGAACTTGAACCAACATCTTGAATTACTCCATCTATAGATAGTAAAGCAATTCGTTCATTAAAAGACCCTGGTTCGAGGACCGTCTCTGCAAGTTCTACATCCGTAAGCGTCTCAAATCCACTTAAAAAGTCACTCTTGAGAAATGACATTAACGTATTGATTGCGATTGATGCAATCAGCAAAAAAACTGCTGCTCCTAACGCTATCCATCTTTTTAAATTCATCTAATTTACCTCCTTCAATTTACATACGTTTTTCAACAACAATTGTTTCAAAAAAATGATAAATTTTTCTATGCTAGTATAAGATTACATGAAAAAAAGGCATTCAGAAAGTAATTGTTTCTGAACGCCTTGACTTTGATATCACTTCATGCAATAGATAAGTATTTAATTAATTATTTTAGAACTTGCTTTTGCATTTCTCTTTGACGCAATTCTACGCGTCGAATTTTACCGGAAGCTGTTTTTGGTAGCTCGTCGATAAATTCGATTGCTCTCGGATATTTATACGGTGCAGTAATATTTTTTACATGCTCTTGTAACTCTTGAACTAGGGTAGGGCTATCCTTTAAAGATGGATCTTTTAAAACAACGAATGCTTTTACGATGCTTCCTCGAATCTCATCAGGACTTGCAACAACCGCACATTCTTTTACCGCTGGATGTTTAACAAGGGCATCTTCCACTTCGAAAGGCCCAATCGTATAACCGGAAGAAATGATAATATCATCTCCACGACCCTCAAACCAGAAGTATCCTTCTTCATCCTTATATGCACGGTCACCAGTTAAATACCATTCTCCACGGAATTGTCTTTGCGTACGCTCAGGATCATTTAAATAACCTTTAAACAATGCAGGTGTAGAAGAATGAACTGCAATATCTCCAACTTCGCCTGGTTTTGTTGGTTCTCCATCTTCATTAATAATATCCACAATATTTCCTGGAGTTGGTTTACCCATAGATCCTGGTTTTGGTTTCATGCCGAGGAGTGTTCCAACAAGCAATGTATTTTCAGTTTGTCCATAACCATCACGAACTTGTAAGTTAAATACATTTAAGAATTTATTGATTACTTCACTGTTTAACGGTTCCCCAGCAGAAACAGCGCTTCTTAAATTGGATAAATCATAAGATTCTAAATCATCCACTTTCGCCATCAAGCGATATTCTGTTGGTGTACAGCATAATACATTAATCTTGTAATCTTGCAACATTTGCAAGTAGTTTTTTGGATCGAATCGTCCTGTATGAACAAATGCTGTTGCCCCGCTTCCTAAAATAGCTAAGAATGGGCTCCAAATCCATTTCTGCCAACCTGGTGCTGCTGTCGCCCAAGCTAAATCATTTTCTTTTACACCGAGCCAGTGCTCAGCTGCTGTCCGTAAATGTGCATATCCCCAACTATGAGTATGAATAACCCCTTTTGGATTTCCTGTCGTTCCACTTGTATAAGATAAGAAAGCAACATCTGAACTTTTCGTTTGCACTTCATTAAATTCATCGGATAAATTTTCAAGCTCTTTTTCTATTTGAATCCACGGTTCATTCGCTTCACCGTAAACGAAAAGTTTTAATCCATTTAACGATTTTACATCATCAAATTGAGAAATTTCATTTGAGAAAGCAACAATTCCTTTTGCACCTGAGTGTTCGATGCGGTAGTCAATATCTTTTGCTCTTAACATTTCAGAGCTTGGAATAATTGTAATCCCTGCTTTTAATGCACCAATGTATGTAGCATATGCTTCAGCAGAACGTGGAACCATGACAAGAAGAACGTCGCCTTTTGTCAGTCCATGTTTTTTAAATAAATTTGCTACTTTATTTGCTCTTTTTAATAACTCTACAAACGTGATTTTTTCTGTCGTACCGTCTTCATGGTGTACCAGTAACGCCACTTTGTTTTCATCTTTTGCCCATTTTTCGAATTCATCTGCAATATTATATTTCTCTGGAGCTAGTAAATCCTCTCTTTTCAAGCAAATTCCCCCTCAATTTTCAAAAATAAAAATATTATTCTAATTATAATATATTCAATAATATCATCAAAATATTCTAAATAGTATATATATTTTTGTTTAAAAAGTAATTTTTTTGAGAATGAATGAAATAAATTATAGAAAAAAAGCTAGTAGCATACGCTACTAGCCTTGTATTACTTATTGTTGAGTTCCACGTAATTGTGACTCAGCCATTTGCACTAGACGTTTAGTGATTTCTCCTCCGACTGACCCGTTTGCACGAGCAGAAGCTTCAGGTCCGAGTTGAACACCAAACTCTTGTGCAATTTCATATTTCATTTGATCTAATGCTGCATTTGCACCAGGAACTAAAAGTTTATTTCTGCTGCTGTTGTTGTTTGTAGCCATCTCTCTCACCTCCTTGTGCATTTAGAATGTGCTGTAATTATTAATTAATACATAAAAGGTGAGAGGTAAATTGTTCATATATTACCGATTCGATGGTACAAAATTATTATATATTATAATAAATGCTTAAATTTCTCTACTTTCATACGTTTTTCAGGCAACGTATAAATTTCGCGATTTTTCACTGCTCGTTCAATATACTCTTCAAAATCTACTTGAGATTCGAAATAAGTTACTCGATCTATTTTTGGTCTTGTTTTCGGATTTGCTGGTGTAAATATTGTACAGCAATCTTCGTACGGTTTAATGGAGATTTCGTACGTGCCAATCTTTTGAGCAATATCAATAATGTCCAGCTTATCGAATGAAATCAAAGGTCGAAGAATCGGTGTATTCGTTACTTCATTGATTGCCGTTAAACTTTCTAATGTTTGGCTTGCTACTTGTCCTAAACTTTCACCTGTAACAAGCCCCAAAGCGCCAATTTCTTCACGAACACGATCTGCAACTTTCATCATCACTCTGCGTGTTGTTGTCATTAACATTTCTTTTGGTACTGAATCTTTAATTAAAACTTGTAATTCAGTGAATGGTATAACATGTAAATGAATAGAAGAACCGAATTTTGTTAATTCATTTGCTAAATCTTTTACTTTTTGCAATGATTGTTCACTCGTATAAGGTGGGCTATAAAAATGAATGGCATCAATTCTTACTCCCCTTTTCATCATTAAATATCCTGCTACTGGGCTATCAATTCCTCCAGAAAGCAATAATAGCGATTTTCCGTTCGAACCTACAGGCATACCACCTGCACCATAAATGATTTCAGACATTAAATAAGCTGCTTCTTTTCGAATTTCAATTCGAAGTTCCACATCAGGATTTTTAACATTTACTGATAAATTTGGATTATGTTTTAATAAAAATCCTCCAACTGCTAATTGTATATCATATGTTTTGAGTGGGTATGTTTTATCTGATCGATGCACTTCCACTTTAAACGTGATTTGCTGATCTTTATAACGATCCATTATTTTTTGGGCTAACTGTTGGATGTTTTCAATTTCCCTATCGCATATAGCAACAGGACTAAACGATTGAATACCAAACACACTAGGCAATTTTTCCATCAATACTTCAAATTGTTTTTCATTATCAAGCTTAATATACATTCGATCCCGCTCTGCTTGAACTGTCAGAGGGGCAATATCAGAAAAAGTATATTTGATATTATTTTTTAATCGGTGAATAAAATCTTTACGATTTCGACCTTTCGTAGTGAGTTCACCATATCGTATTAATATTTCATTCCAAAGCATCATTTTTATACTCCTTTTAATTCTTTCATAACTTCTTTAAAAATTTCTTTAAATTGTTCTATTTCTTTCTCTGTATTTTTTGCGCCAAAACTTATTCGAATAACACCTTCTTTAAAGTGAGAATCTACATTTAAAGCTTCGACAACATGGCTTGTTTTCTTTTGTTTTGAAGAACATGCGCTAGATGTAGATACAATGACACCTCTTTTTTGCAATGCATTAATTATCACTTCGCCTTTTAAATCTCGCACGCTAAAAGACAAAATATGTGGCGCCCCTTCTTTAGTTGAGAGTAAATAAATATGATCACCGAAAGTATTGAAAAAATCCATCAGATGATCTCGCCACTTTGTAAATTTTGCATAATTTTCTTGTAGATGTTCAGTTGCAATTCGACAAGCTTTTGCTAATGCAACAGCTTGTGGAACAGGGACAGTTCCGCTTCTTAATCCAAATTCTTGACCGCCACCTACAATTAGTGGTGCAATGTTTAATTTTCTTTGAAATGCGATGATTCCTGTTCCTTTTATTCCATGGATTTTATGACCCGAAATTGTTAATATATCCGGTCCGGCATCACCGTTAAATTGAACTTCCAATTTTCCAAAACTTTGTACTGCATCCACATGAAAAATGGCACGAGAATGTTGGTGAATGATTTTGGCTGCTTCCTCAATCGGTTGAATTGCTCCCATCTCATTATTGACGTGCATCATGCTAACAAGAATCGTATCTTTTCGAAGTTTCCTGCGTAATTCATCTATGGATATTACACCCTTATTATCCACTGATAAATACTCGACTTCGTATCCATCTTTTTCTAAAGTTTTATATGCTTCCAACACTGATGCGTGTTCAATTTCAGTTGTAATTATATGTTTCCCAATATGCTTATTTTCTTTTGCAACGCCAAAAATTGCAAAGTTATTTGATTCTGTTCCTCCTGAAGTAAATAAAACGTGTTCCGGTTTTGTTTTGATTATGTGAGCAATTTGATTTCTTGCTGCTTCTAATAATTCATTTACTTCCACACCAAAGGCATGAATTGAAGCAGGATTCGCAAAATAGTTTTTATTTACTTCAAGAAATGTATGTAATACTTCATCATGTGGTTTCGTTGTAGCACTATTGTCAAAATAGATCATGAATACCAACCTTCTATTTATAATTTTTATGACAATTTCAAAAGAAAAGGGTTGTTCAGAAAGTGAACACTTTCCGGACAACCAACCTTCTCATTGTGTACTATTAGCATCAAAAGATCATCCAAAATCTTTCAAATGAATGGATAACAGCAAATTGCAATATCAATTTCCGATAATGCAATTTGTTATTAATATTATATCGTGAATAACCTTACCGTGCATAAACTAATGTTTCGTTTTTTCGAACATTTCTTCTTGAACGAGTTCTTGAATGCGTTGAATTGCTCCTTGTTCCGCCAGTTCCACAGCTTCTGCAGCTTCTTCCAAAGCTTTTACATAGCGGAAATTGTGGAACGATTCTTCCGCTTGAAGCAACAATTCATGGACCCTTGGATTTGAACGATATCGGTTTCCATATTGAATGATACGCTCTATTAACATCACATTTTCGATCATCTCTTTAGCATGTTTTTGCACATCTTTAATACATTTTTCCGCTTGATCTAAATTGCTATTTACCAAATTCATGTTCAACGGAACTTCTTGGAGGCTTTGCATTACAATAAATAATTGCTCTTCTGCTTCTTCTAAGCGAGCATCCATTTCTTCTGGTATACCCGGAATGTTTGCTCTATGTAACATCCGGTCTGTTTCTTGCAGGATTTTCTTTAAAGACTGAAGTTTTGCTCGAGCTTTATTTTCATCAATTCGCAAATTCTTTAACCGGTTTGAAAACTGATCTTGCACCGCTTGAATTTGCTCAATTTCATTACGAATTTCGATTAATTCTTCTTGCAAACTTGAGTATGCGGATTTTTCTTCTCTTACACGGGATAGCAATACTTCAAATCTTTTTTGTATCACTTCCAATTGTTTTAATCCGAGTTTTGGAATTTCAGCCTCTTCTTCCGGCAAACGATAGCTATTTTGCACATATTCTGCTTCTGTACTTACTTCTTTTGTAGCTTTCAAAACTTCATTTAAAGTTTTGTATGTACTATCGCAATTTTTATCGACATAGTTTTTTGCATAAACTTCTTTTTCAAGTAAATCGTAAAAATTGTCGATTTCATCATTGATTTCTTGGATTCTTGTCGACACATAAGAAATATTTAAATTCGCTAATTCCTCTTCTAATTTCTTTAATTCTTGTTCAATACGGTCAAGGTTCTTTGTTAATTCTAAATGCTGTAAGTAATATGATTGCTCTTCCATTTCTCGATGACCGGTTCTCAATTCATGGATTGATGCTGGTATTTTAGTTTGAATTTCTGTTAATAATGACGGGATTTCACTAATCAATTCATACATATTTTTCGACTTTTCATTGAGTAAAAGAACAATTTCTCTAGCATTTAAATAATTTCCCTCTTCTGTCATTTTTTCATATTCATCAAGCTTTTGAGGGAATTCTTCTAGCATTTTTTCCAAATTCTCAATCGCAGGACCAAAGGAATATTGATGAGCTAGAAGAGTTTTGCGAGCTGAACGATAAAGTTCCTTCAATTGTTCTATTTCAATGCGATTCTTTTCTTCACTGCCAATTAATTCTTCTAATTCAGATAAGATCTCATTTTTGATTTGATCACATTTATCAATATAATCTTCTATATCTTTTTCAATCATCGAAGCTTTTTTAAATTTAAACCGGTCAATATATTCTTCAGCATCGAACAACATGGAATCAATTTTGATGATGTCAACATCTACCACTTCAGTCCATTTATTTCGCCAACGTTCGAATAATTCTTCCGTCTGACCGTTCATATTTAAATTTTTTACCTTTGTTAATTCTTCAAATATAGGATAATGTTGAATTTGTAATTTCTTTTTTTCCAGTCGCTCTATTACAGCATTATGTTTTTTCCGGATGATTAGCCCGAACGTTAATAATGCTAATAGTACGATGATGACAATGATGATATACTTCATCGTAAGCCTCCTATTCCACACTCACGCAAATTGGCTATATGTTATATAATATACCATGTTTTTGAACTTTTGTTTTAAAAAATAAAGTATTTCATGAAAGTAATATAATTCTATTTAAAAGGAGTTGAAAAAAATTGAAAAAAGATGGGCACATTCATACTCCCTTTTGTCCCCATGGAACAGCTGATTCGCTGGAAGGATATATAGAAAAAGCAATTCAACATCAATTTACAGATATTACGTTTACTGAACATGCACCTCTACCAGCAAATTTTGTTGATCCCACACCCGAAAAGGATAGCGGAATGAAACCGGATTTATTGCCAACTTATATAGAAACATTGCACAAATTAAAACAACAATATGAAAAAGATATCACCATTCATATAGGTTTAGAAGTGGATTATATTGTTGGTTATGAAAACGAAACGAAAAACTTATTAAATAGTGTTGGTCCTTTTCTTGATGATGCCATCCTGTCCGTTCATTTTTTAAAATGGAAAGATGAATATGTTTGCATCGATTATTCAGAACAAGAATTTATGAAATTTGTAGAAAAAGTTGGAAGTGTTGAAGCGATTTATGAATTGTATTATGATACTGTTATTCAATCAATTGAAGTGGACCTTGGTGTACATAAACCTCGTCGCATCGGCCATCCTACTCTAGTCCATAAATTCCAACATGCCCATAAAGTTCATGTAAATGATGAACAGCGCATTAAAGAAGTATTAAATAAAATGAAGGCATTTGGATACGAACTGGATGTAAATAGCGCAGGGTTAAGCAAAAAATATTGTTTAGAGCCTTACCCGCCATTCCCAATGATTGAGTATGCTAAATCGATACATCTGCCACTTGTGTTTGGATCTGATGCTCACTCAATCAATGATTTGCATCAACATTATGAAAAAATTTTCCACAAATAGGAGGTACTATGTTTACGAAAACTGAATATAAAGGTAATCTCGAAGAGCAATATGACATGTTATCCAAGCAACTCTCCGCTTTACTCGAAGGAGAAGATGATATCGTTGCAAATTTAAGCAACGCTAGTGCATTGTTAAATCAATTTTTAACAGACATCAACTGGGTTGGATTTTACTTAATGAAAAATGATGAACTTGTCCTCGGACCATTTCAAGGATTACCTGCTTGTGTACGAATCCCAGTAGGACGTGGCGTATGTGGTACCGCTGTACAGAAAAGAGAAACGATCGTCGTAGAAGACGTTCACCAATTCCCTGGTCATATTGCATGCGATGCTCGAAGTAATTCAGAAATTGTCATTCCTCTAATAAAAAACGATGAAATCATCGGCGTCCTTGATATTGATAGTCCACTGAAAAATCGCTTTACAAACGATGACAAGCTGGGATTAGAAAAATTTGTCCAAACATTAATCCAATATTTATAAAAAAATTACTACGTTTTCGTAACTTTTACGAACGTAGTAATTTTTTATGGCCTCAAAGCCCTTACATCCTCATAAATACAAACCTTATTTTTTCCGCTATTTTTTGCAACATATAAAGCTTTATCTGCCTGTAAAAATAATTGCTGATATTCAGGTCGATTTTGTTTATGCCAAGTTATTAATCCCGCTGAAACGGTCACTTTAGGAACAGTTATTTTTGGAATTTGCGACACGATTTTTTTAGATAGATGATATGCTTCCGATTTAGATATATTTGGCACATAAATGCTTAATTCTTCACCGCCCCATCGAGCACAAATTCCTTTTTTTCCAACTTCCTCAATTAACTTTTCTCCAATTTGAATTAATACTTGATCGCCAACTTGATGACCGAATGAGTCATTAATTTGTTTAAAGTCATCAATATCAAGCAATAAAAACATACCGCTTTCATCGTTTGTTAATGATTGATTCACAAATTTATCAAGATAACTTCTAGCATAAAGCTTCGTTAAATGATCATGATCGACCATTTCTTGCAATTTATGTCTCAGAATATTATTCGATATCGCTAAAGATGAGTGATGGATCAGCGATTGCATTAATTTAAAGCTATCAAAAGAGAAAAAGTAAGCGTCTTCATGTAAAACAATGCTAAAGCCGATAATTTTTTGTCCAGCAATCATCGGTATGGCCATCATCGACTTGAATTTCACATCGCTTGAAATGAGTCGGCTAAAATCTGCGATGAATAAAGAGTCCTTCGATTTTTCAAAATGCTTTGCGACAAAATCAATGTAAAAAATGCCCTCAACCGATTTAAATAAACTGGTAGAAGCATTTGCTAATTGAAAACATTCCTTCTCCGCAAACACAAAACATAACTCGTTAGGTTGGAAAGATTTCATTAACTGCTTCTTTAAAAACGTAAGCATTTCAACTATATCTAGCTCTGAATTCAATCGATGACTGGTTTCATTAATTAGTTGCAAATCACCGATTAAACGATGAGATTGATGATATAATTTTGCGTTTTCTAATGCATTGCCCGCCGTATGTGTAAGCATTGCAATGTATTCCTTTTCCTTTTGGGAGAATACATATTGGATTGGTGCTTTCACTTGAAAAATACCGTAAATTGCTTGTCTCCCTTTTATCGGTGCGTTTAAAATACAACTGTTTAATTCCTCTGATTTTTCAATCGTAATTTTCCCCGATACAAATGCTTCAACTGTTGCAGCGCGCTCTTTTAAATAGTCAAACTGTTTAATTTTAAGGGAAGTCTTCTGTTCTTGATCATTCGACAATATTAATTCTACTTCAAATTCTGAATAGTTTTCTTGGATTGTGGTAATCACGTTTTCTAATATGATGTCGATATCCATCGTAGAGTGAAATAAATCCGTCATACTATATAATTTTTTAAATTTCTTTTCGTTCGTGCGTACTTCTAAATTATGAATGAATGCTCGAAGAAATTTTGAGATGTTATCGACGAATTCACAAAAAACTTCTGATTCAGAAAACTTTTTCCAAGTAGGACTCGATTGACATAATAATAATCCGAATACTCTTTCTCCTTCTCTGAGTAACACCATATCAGTGAAATCACGATAGTCAAAAAGCTCCTTTAAAGATTGTGGTATGGAAGCCCTAGCTTCGACCATTTGCGGTATCTCTCTCTGTTCTAATATGGAAATTGCGCTTTTATACTGCTTTAACGTATCATTTTCAACGAAGAGAATATCGCATTTCTTTATATTAAAATGTTGTACCAAACACTTTTTAAGCATATTGATAAATTCTTTCAAATCACGCTCATCATCGATGGAGCTAAATGAAAGGTTCAATAATTCCGACTTAAATTCCATTAATTTCAGCCGATCTTCTGACATGAAATCACCTTTTCTTGACTAACAAGATAACAACATACTATTAATTATACCATTTTTTAAAACTAATTTCCTACTTATATTTTAGCTTTAAAGACATATTGTAAAATAAAATTTTCTCTTTTCTGTATCATTGATTAATGTTATGAAAAAAACAGTTGAAATATCTCTAAACATTATCAATTCAATTATTTTCCCTTGACTGAAGTTCTAAAAAATTATAAAATTACCTTCGTGTAAAATAAATGCAGCAGTTGTATAAACTTGTGAATGTATTTTATTCCTCTAATAGTCACTGATTATTAGAAGGTGTATTGAGTAACCCTAACGGCTGCTAGGGCGAAAATACATGAAAATAAAATACACATAAGTTCGGATACAACTGGTTTTGTTTTACAACAAAAAAACCAAAAGGAGGAGACAAGATGTCTCGTTATACAGGACCATCATGGAAAATCTCTCGTCGCCTTGGTATTTCACTAAGCGGCACTGGTAAGGAATTAGAAAGACGTCCTTACGCACCAGGTCAACACGGACCTACTCAACGTAAAAAATTAACAGAATATGGTTTACAGCTTCAAGAAAAACAAAAACTTCGTCATATGTATGGTATGAACGAACGTCAATTCAAAAACCTATTCGTTAAAGCGGGTAAAATGAAAGGTGTTCATGGTGAAAACTTCATGATCCTTCTTGAATCTCGCTTAGATAACTTAGTATATCGTTTAGGTCTTGCTCGCACTCGTCGTGCAGCTCGTCAATTAGTAAACCATGGCCACGTTACTGTTGATGGACAACGTGTTGATATTCCTTCATACAGCGTAAAACCTGGTCAAGTAATTTCTTTACGTGAAAAATCTAAAAACTTACAAGTTGTAAACGAAGCAATTGAAGCAAACAACTTTGTTCCAGAATACTTAACTTTCGATGCAGAGAAAAAAGAAGGTACTTACGTTCGTTATCCTGAACGTTCTGAATTACCATCTGAAATTAACGAATCTCTAATCGTTGAGTTCTATTCTCGCTGATTTATTGCTTTATTACAAAAAGCCCTGGAAACTTTGTTATCAAGTTTCCAGGGCTTTTTTTAAGCATATGGAAAACTTTATTTCAATTAATAGTGAAACAAACAAATCTGTTAATATCAAGGCATTAAGTATATTCAATCGTTTTGCTATTATGTTTCTTGCGGGTAATTTTCCCCCATTGGCAACGTTTTTTTCTATATCCTATAAACGCCGAAACTCTAATCAGCGATAAAAAATAACGGAATATAGCAATTTCAATCATGACCATTAGTAATGCAATCATCACATCTGACCCATGCAGTTTTAATCCTTGAGTATATACTCGCTGGAAAAATGCTGCAAGAGACAATAAGATTCCATAACATGTATAAATTAAAAATAAATTAATCATAAATGGAACATTCAATAAATCGAATGAT
>SMEH01000254.1_pt1 | contig 17216 bp, 12 predicted proteins | sample 2456361 | NCBI WGS metagenome assembly SMEH01 (sample SAMN10132587, study PRJNA489261) | soil metagenome | isolation source: day1 control-loamy sand soil ammended | place: USA | reverse complement strand
TACTATTGTCAATCCTTGATAATCGTTAAACTTTACTTTCTGTCTATAAACAAGATTGAGATTATATCCCATAGAATCTTGCCATTTTCCTTTTAATTCTATTCCATTGATGGACCTAATCCCCGCCACTTCCACTGCGGTCCCTGTAAAAAAAGCACTATCTGCTTCCATCAACACATCTGGGTCAAAGTGCTCTTCTTTTATTTTATAACCTAGCTCTTTTGCCAAACCGAACATGGTGTCTCTGGTAATGCCCGGCAGAATGTGTCCCTTGGGAGGTGTATAAAGTACGCCATCCTTTTCAAAAAAGAAGTTGGCCCCCGGAGCCTGTGCCACATTGCCGTTCATGTCCAGAAGCAAAGCTTCGTCATATCCCCTGTTTTTCGCATCCTTGGAAGCCAATATAGAATTCACATATTGCCCTACCACTTTGGCCTCCACTATACAAGATTTGGGGTTTGGCTTTTCGTATGGAGAAACCACCACTTTCAGTAGCTTGTCTCCTAGATACCGCTCCCAACGCCAAGCTCCCATGAAGACATGCGTATCTTCTGCTGGCAGAAGACGCATATTAGCTCCAGAATATGCCAAAGGCCTAATGTATGCATCTTTTAATCCATTCAATGTCATGAGCTGATAAGCAATGGCTTCCAGTTCTGACACCGAATAATTCACCTTCATATGTAGCTTTTCTGCAGAAGATATGAACCGTTCAAAATGATCTTTCGCCCTAAATATACTCCCTCCCTTTTCTGCATGATAGGCCCTGAGCCCTTCGAATACCCCGCACCCATAATGCAAAGTTTGGGCAAAAAGATCCGTCTTGGCCTCGGAAGCTTTGACAAACTTTCCGTCTAAAAAGACAAAGGTATTATTATTATAGTATATCATGGACACAGCATCATTTATATTTCTCAAACGGCAATCGTCCTACATACACCATACTTGTGGCATTACACCACAAGTATCTGTTGATGATGATTTAAAAGCCTTCGATTAGTTGCTACAGATTCACGTTAGCTTCTTGATAATTTTTCACAAGCGCCCTTAGATGCTCGTCCTGCACGACTGGCATTGTATCTGCCAGTGCCAAAAATTGCTCATAAACTTCTTCAAGTTCTTCTTTAGAAAGCGCTATATCTATTCTTTTCAGCCTAAAATTAAGTGCCGCCCTTCCACTTCTTGCTGTTAGTACTATGGAAGACTCGTTTACTCCAACTTCAGCAGGATCTATTATCTCATAGTTTTCTCTGTTCTTGATCACGCCGTCCTGGTGGATACCAGAAGAATGGCTGAAAGCGTTACAACCTACGATCGCTTTGTTAGGCTGCACCACCATGTTCATTCTTTGAGACACCATCTGACTTATCGGATAGAGTTGTTGCGTAGTTATATTGGTTTCATAGCCAAGCTGAGGATGCTTTTTCAAGATCATCACAACTTCTTCAAGAGAAGTATTTCCAGCTCGCTCTCCCACGCCATTGATGGTACATTCTATCTGACGGGCTCCATTTTTTATGGCTTCCAAGGCATTGGCTGTTGAAAGTCCAAGGTCATTGTGACAATGAGCAGAAATTATCACCTTATCAATGCCCTTTACATTTTCCTTTAGATACCTGATCTTAGCTCCATATTGGTCAGGTAGACAAAAACCAGTAGTATCAGGGATATTTACAACAGTAGCGCCAGCAGCAATTACTGCCTCAATTACTCTCGCCAGATATTCGTTATCCGTTCTTCCTGCATCCTCTGCATAAAACTCCACATCCTCTACAAATTTCTTGGCAAATTTAACAGCTGCCACACCACGCTCAATGATCTCTTCGCGGTTGCTTCTGATCTTGGTAAAAATATGCTGATCAGAAGTGCCTATTCCTGTATGGATCCTAGGGCGTTTGGCGTATTTAAGCGACTCGGCTGCTCTTTGGATATCCTTCTCTACTGCACGAGAAAGTGCACACACGGAAGCATTCTTAACTACCTTGCTTATTTCCACAACAGATTTGAAATCTCCTGGGCTGGAAATAGGAAAGCCTGCTTCAATAATGTCTACACCTAGGCTCTCCAACGCAATTGCGATTTCTACCTTATCTTTGGCATTTAGGGTACAACCTGGGACTTGCTCGCCGTCTCGCAAAGTTGTATCGAAAATATAAACTCTGTTATCCATTTCTTTCTCCTTAATTTTTAAAGCTAAGTATATTTTTAGGATCCATAAACTCCCAGCAGCACCCTTAAGGGCGAGCTTTGTGCTCCATCGCCACAGGATATATTTTATTGTATATCCAAAGTTATCAGTAAAGTCTCCAAAAGAAATACCTAAATGATGTATATTTACGATTCCTAACATGCAAATATACTTATAAGTTGTGCCAAAAAACACACAGGGGGTATAATTTATCAAAATACAATACGATGGCCAAATCCAAATCCGACGATCTTTTTAACTTGATAAAGTCGTTAAACCGGAGTGAAAAGCGCTATTTCAAGCTATTTGTAGATAGCACAGGAGGCAACACGCAGAAAAAATACCTTCGTTTGTTTGACCTAATGGATGAGCAAGAAGAGCTTGACGAAAAGAAAATACTGGAAAAGGAGCCTTCTCTGAAACCTGCCCAACTGTCTAACATGAAAGCGCACCTGTATTTTAAGATACTGCAAAGCATGCGCCTCTATAACCAGGCCAGTGTCGTGGAAATTCAAATACGCGAGCAGATTGATTATGCTCAGATGCTTTTAAACAAAAGCTTGTATGAACAGTGTGTACGTATTCTGCAAAGAGCAAAAAAGATGGCTGCGAAAATAGACAACTTGGAGCTACTACTAGAAATTTTGAAATGGGAAAAAAGCGTGCTTTCTCAAACTGTGGGGCGCGACAACCAAAAAAGGGTGAACAGGATAATTGAGGAGGTGCAGGATGTAAATAACCGAATCAACAACATCAACACATTCACCAACCTTTCCGTGAGGCTCAATTCACTCTATAAGAAAGTCGGATTTATACGAAACAAGTCTGACTACACCAAAGTCGTGAATATTTTTAAGGCCAGTCTTCCTTCAATAGATGAAGACGCCCTCTCCTTCAACGAAAAACTGAATCTTTATCATCTGTTTGTGGGCTATTACTCTATGATACAGGATTTTGAAAAAGGATATCACTATGCAAAAGAATGGGTGTCTTTGTTCGACAAACACCCTGAACTTATCCCTACAAGGTTGGAGATGTACATCAATGGTATCAACAACCTGATGATAGCACAATTTAAATTGCTAAAATATTACGAGTTCATTGATACGAGCAAAAAATTAAAGGCTATTCGCTTTATGCCTGGCGTTTCACTGAATGAAAACATTCGCTTAAAGTTGATAAAATACAGTTATGTTCATGAGTTCAATCGCTATTTCATGCTCGGAGACTTTGAACAAGGTGTGGCCTTGATGAATCGAATCAAGCCCAAGCTCGAAGCATTTGCAAGCCAGCTCGACAACCACTCGCGTATTATTCTTTATTACAAAACAGCTTGCCTGTATTTTGGGAATGACAATTATAGTGAGGCCATCGTGCATCTCAATAAAATCATCAACACACAGGAAGGAGAGTTGCGGGAAGACATCCACAGTTTTGCCCGGATCGTGAACCTTATTTGTCATTATGAATTGGGCAACACTGATATAATCGATTATTATATTCGCTCGACCTATCGCTTCCTATTGAAAAAGGGAGACATGCAGACCTTTCAACGATATATATTGATATTTTTGAAGAAGCTGGGTAGTGGGACGACACAAGACCAGCTAATGTCGCATTTCGAGTCGCTCCGTATGCAATTGCTACCGTTGGAAAACAATATCTACGAGAAAAGACCTTTTATGTATTTTGATATCATCTCTTGGCTGGAATCGAAGATTCGAAAGAAGCCTATTCAGCTTATAATAAAAGAAAAAGCTATGAAAACCCTGAGCATGGAGGCTGTTGCAAACTAATAAGAAGAGCCATGCCAATACCTAATGCTCAACGGCATACATTTCATAATACCTTTTGAAAACGTAACGAATGGAAGGGTAAGAATTGTGCAATGCCAGGCGCACCTCTCTCGGGTTCATCCAGCGCACCTCTTCGATGTCTTCTTCTGTCTGAGGTTTCATCTTTTTATCCTCTATACAGTCCATGGCGTACCATGTGGTTTTCTTCAGGACCCTTTTACCATTGTGCGTATAGGTATGCCAAGTAGAGCATATCTTTTCACCTGCACTCACCTTTATATTGCATTCTTCCTCCACTTCCCTAACGGCTCCATCTATGACTTCTTCCCTTTTTTCGAGCTTTCCCTTAGGCAGGTCCCAAACCCCTAGGCGGTATATGAGCAGCACCTTGTCATCTTTTCTCACAATGCCTCCTGCCGCCTCTATAACTTTAAACTTGCTCTTGACGAAATGCTTAACTGATTTATGGTCATTTACCGTAACGGTAATGCTGTCCAGTTTTTTCAGCTTTTTAGCTTTCATGAACTTCAGCAGCTTGTCAATTTGGTCTGTTGAGGCTTGCCTGATCAGCACATCGTCCTTTAATTTCAGGTCTTCTACATAAGCCAGTTCCCTCCCTTCAACGACCTCTTCATAATGTTCCAAGTCAATCGTATCGCTAGCTCGGATTATATTGACAGGAATATCATTAATAAATATTTTCATCCTCTTTGCCTTGCGCCCCTATGGACAGCTTTTAATGTTTACAAATGAAAAGAATTATTATATCCCAACAAATACCATGTATGAATTTTTAAGAAAAAATAATATTGTATTTTCGCAGCATGAATACGTACTCCATATATAAGCAGCCAATTGCTCAAAAAGTTGCAGAGAGCTTGTTGGCCATAGAAGCGATAAAACTCAACCACGAACATCCATTCACATGGAGCTCTGGCTGGAAATCTCCTATATATTGCGACAATCGTCTCGCCCTTTCATTCCCAGACATTCGCAGCTTTATAAAAGAGCAACTAGCAGAAGCCATCAAAGGGCATTATGCAGATGCAGAAGCAATAGCGGGCGTGGCAACGGCAGGTATTCCACAGGGGGCGTTAGTAGCAGATTACTTAGGCTTGCCGTTTTTATATGTTCGATCCAAACCCAAGGGGCATGGGATGGAAAACATGATTGAAGGCAAGGTTGGAAAAGGACAAAAAGTAGTAGTGGTGGAAGACTTAGTCTCTACTGGAGGCAGTTCATTGGCAGCAGTGAATGCCCTTAGATCTGCCGGAGCCGAAGTGTTAGGCATGGTGGCCATTTTCACTTATGGATTCCCGGTTGCGGATCAGAATTTTGAAGAAGCGGGAGTACCTTTAGTGGTACTGAGCGACTATAGCGCACTGTTACAACACGCTCAGCAAAAAGGAACAATTAAAGAGGAGCAGCTCCCCATATTAAACGCCTGGCGCAACAACCCTCAGGATTGGACGGGAGCTTAGAAAAAAAAATCAACGCCTATCGAATGTCAGTGGAGATCATTTTCCCTTACTGACCTCTGGCTAAGTTAAAACTTTTCATAGATCCCTAGTCCGAAAAGGGCAAAATCGTACTTGACAGGATCTTCAGGATCTAATAGCCGAAGGTTGGCTGTGAGCTCTTTTGCTGTAAGCCAATCTGTTTGCTTTCTGGTGATCAGTCCCAATTTTCGGGCGACTCTGTCTACATGCAAGTCGCAAGGGCAAATGAGTTGAGCAGGCTTGATATTTTTCCACAGGCCAAAATCGACACCGCGGCCATCTTTCCTCACCATCCATCGCAAGAACATATTGATGCGCTTACAAGCAGATTTCCTTGCAGGAGTAGCAATATGCTTTCTTGTACGTTCGGGATAATCCTCCAAAGAAAAAAACAAATTATGGAAGTTTACCAGCCCTTTTTCCATATCATAGTCAGGTGTAAAGAATGCATTTTCCAAAGTAGTGTGCTTTTGAAAATATGTCTGAAAAAACTTTAGAAAATAAAGCGTATCCGTAGCGTTAAATGTCCTGTGCTTAAATTGGAGGAAGGCTTTAAGATCGCTCTCTTGATGGTTAACGATAAAATCGTAAGGGGCATTGTCCATCAACAAAAACAGCTCATTGCATTTGTTAATAATAGTCCTTCTCTGCCCCCAAGCCAATACGGCCGCCCAAAAGCCTGCTATTTCAATGTCTTGTGGTGAACTATACTGATGTGGAATCGAAATCGGATCATCTTCAACAAATGCCGGCCGATTATATTGCCAATATTTTTCATCAAGAAAATCTTTCAAGTTAGCATGCATAAATGTGTTTCTCTTTTATACCACAAAGGAACGCTACACATAGCATTCCTTTTAATATATTAGTTCCAGTAAATTATTACGTTTCTTTAGGATTGCCTCACCCTTATTCTCCTTCAGAAAAACATTAAAAAAATGCAGGATTGCTCAATAGAATGGAGTTGCTAACTATCACTAAATCAATTTAATCACTTCAAAAATATCCTTAGAATCAACAATTTTAATAGGGTGCCTCACTTTTTAAGCCTACAAACGTCCGTCTTACTGATTGTTATATCCCCTCCTTCAGTTCCAGTAAACCACTTGAGGGTTAAAGTCTCATCCGTTTCATCACTTATAGTCCAAGAAAAGGACTTAATTCTTGCAATATCTAGCACCCCCCCTGTCTCGAGATCAAAATAGACCAGTTGAAAATCGGGAACTTCTGTAACATTGATAGTGTTCCATTGCTGTAGCAATACACCTGCAGCAAAAGGGTGAAAGAAATCGCCAAACAACTTGCCTTCCAATGCACTGCTAGCGGGAAAAGACCTGAATTTGTAATAAGCAGGCCCAAACATGATCTCATCGACAAAAAGTTTCTCAAAGCGATGCCCTTCTACTTGAGCAAAGTCCTCCCATTCTGGTTTTTTCAGCTCGATACCTTTATCTACACTAGCGGACACTCTGGAGATTAACTTAGAAAGAAGAGAAAACACATACAGCACCCCTACGAACAACAAAGAAAAAGTTGTAATGAGTGGATAAAAAATGACAAAAAGCACGTTCCAAACAAATCTTGCAACCGCACTTCCGCCCGTAATAAATGAATGATCTTTAGGCATAAGATGCTTTTGATATGCTACAAAGGGATGCGCCCCCCTATGTCAAATGTATTTTTAGTATTAATAGTTCTCAATGACCGAAAAAGTTGGCAAGAAAACAAGGTTTTTGCCTAAACATCGCCCTAAGGCACATATGAGATTTCCGCAGGGAAACGGTCGTTTACAGCTCCTAGCCTTTCAAAAGCTGGTTTGGACAACTTGATCAATACCTTATCGTTAGCCCCAATATCTGGAAGTTTCCCAATTACTCGTACAAATACATTTTGATTGTTCATTTCATTGGTAACTTGCATAATGGTTCCAATTGGAGCCGTCCTATGGAGTGCCACATACTTTTTAGTATCTGTATTGCTATCTATAATCTCGGCAAGCCCTAGTTCCACTACCTTCTTGAAGCCACTCGAATTCTCCTTTCTGTTCTCTGACTTTTTCCCTTCTGCACGCTCACTGCTAGGCTTAGGGGCATTCTCAATCTTATTATCTAGCCTCACGACCCTTTCCTGCTCTACCACATCTATTGTTTCCCTTGGCTGCTCAATGCTCTGGTGGGGATGAGGCTTACTTTCCGGTTTGATGATTAACAGTCTCCCTACCTCCAAGGTATTATCTTTCAAATTGTTCCATTGCTTTATTTCATCCACAGACACCCCATACAATTGTGAAATGGCGAACAATGTCTGAGAAGGAGTAACTTTGTGTACGATCTTACCTGAATCTGTCTTTTGAAACCCTTCTTCTTTTGTAGTGGTGGGGATATTACTTGCAACATCAGGAGTGCGTGTATTGACCTGCTCTTTCCCTCCCTTATATATCGTCAATGTTTGGCCAACGCTCAGGTCATTGCTGGTTAAATCATTCCATTTCTTTATATCTTCTACGGATACATTATAGATCCTTGAAATAGAAAATAAAGTTTGCGATGCTTCTACCACATGATTGACCGAAGCCGATGATTGTGCCTTATGCTTATGTGGAATTTTTAATACAGCGCCTACTTTTAGGCCCGACTCTACTTCTGGATTGTACCGAATGATATCATTGATTTCTGCTTGGTATCTTCTAGACAATGAATACAAAGTCTCTTTTGCTTCTACTTTATGAAGGATGAAAATGTTATCTCCGACCTTCTCTACCCCAATTGAATCTTTTAAATTATAAGCAGTCCCAAGCGCAAGCACATCGCCCCAGCCTACCATACCGACCAAAAGTATCAGAAATATTAAATGCTTTTTCATAGTAGGAGTTGTATCATTAAGGTATTGCAATATTAATCAATTTCTATAGAACAAATACAGGTGGTTCTTAAAACAATATAAAACATTTTCAGCAGGATATGATACAAATCGCCCAAATCCTCCATCACTTAATCTAAGCTTCACACGCTGCTTCCTATTCCCACCCTTCTCATTTTTTTGTCCCTTTTGAACACCATCCAGTGCTTATTATTTTATTTTACCGCCATCATAGGGCTAGAGTTTTTCTTGTGCAAAGGGATCACATTTCTCGTTTAGCTTTTTGTTTAGACCATTGGACAGATAAAGTTGGTCGTTATTGAAGCATGCATAGTTATTTTTGGCTAATTTGTGTCCTGAATCAACACATTAACTAGGCTTTTCGATACCATGCGAATGACATACAAATTTTATGCCCTTCTACTATTCGTCAATGTTTTCCTTTTCTACCAACCTGGCTATTCGGCCTCTCAACCGCTCGTTATGGTAATGGAAATAAAGGCAGATATAGACCCGAGAACAAACCGGTATGTTGAATTGGCCTTGCAACACGCTGAGGATATCGAGGCAGATTATGTAGTCCTTGAGTTAGACACGTATGGTGGAGCCTTGAAAGATGCTGATGATATTAGGACAGCCATCCTGAATTTTCCAAAACCAATCTGGGTGTTTATCAATAAAGATGCTGCCTCAGCAGGAGCACTTATTTCTATTGCTTGCGACAGCATCTACATGGCGCCTGGTGCTAGTATAGGTGCAGCAACAGTAGTCACGGCCGATGGACAAGCTGCTCCTGATAAATACCAGTCTTATATGCGCTCGATCATGCGCTCGACTGCGGAATCCCAGAATAGAGATCCGCAGATTGCAGAGGCTATGGTAGATGACCAGCTGGAAATAGAAGGTATTACCCCTGTGGGACAAGTCATCACTTTTTCTACTTCTGAAGCTATTCGACACGGCTTTTGCGAAGCACAAGTCAGCAACATAGAAGAGCTACTAAAGCGAAATGAGATCAATGACTACAAGATAGTATATTTCGAACTAAGTGCTGCAGAAAATATCATTGCCTTATTCCTAAACCCTGTGGTAAGCGGTATTCTTATTCTAATCATTATTGGTGGCATTTATTTTGAACTACAGACTCCAGGTGTAGGATTTCCTTTATTAGCTGCTTTTATTGCGCTCCTACTATATTTTACACCCTACTATCTCAACGGGCTGGCGGAGAATTGGGAAATCATTATTTTCTTTGTGGGAATAGGGCTGCTGCTGGTAGAGATTTTTGTTATTCCAGGCTTTGGGGTCGCAGGCATAAGTGGAATTACACTTATGGTAGGAGGTTTGATCCTTGCCATGCTTGACAACGACATGTTTGATTTTTCTTTTGTGGCAGATAGCAGAATTTTCAATGCAGTAGCGGCTGTCGGCTTGGGCATGTTGGGAGGAATAGCATTAATTTTCTATGGTGGGTTTAGGTTCACCAATTCTAAAGCCTTTAAGCGGGTCGCCTTACAAGACACATTTGAAAGAAACGCAGGATATACTGCTAGCTTCCGAAAAGAATCGATGGTTGGGAAAACCGGCGTGGCATACACCGTATTACGCCCAAGCGGAAAGGTCATGATAGACAATGAAATATATGATGCCTATACCCGAGGAAATTATATCGAATCTGGGACCGAAATCGTTGTGACAGAAGAGACTGGCACGTCTCTAAAAGTAAAAGAAGCACAATCCTCAACAATAGAATAGCAATATGCATAATTTTAAGATATTAGGCATTATACCAGCGCGATATGCCTCCACCCGATTTCCTGCCAAGCCCTTGGCAGACATCTCTGGAAAGTCTATGATCCAAAGGGTATACGAAAGGGCTGTTGCATCAAAATCGCTGGCCAAGGTAGTAATTGCTACAGATCATGAAAAGATATATGAACATGTAAAAGAATTTGGGGGGCAAGTTTGCATGACACAAGAGGACCATCAAAGTGGAACAGATAGGTGCTACGAAGTCCTTTCCAAAGCAACAGAGCAGTTCGATTACGTGATAAACATTCAAGGAGACGAGCCCTTTATTGCTCCGGAACAAATCGATCTCTTGGCCACTTGCTTTTCCAGGGAAGTATCGTTGGCTACATTGGTAAAGAAAATTGACAGCATTTCTCTCTTACACAATCCTAATGTTGTTAAAGCCGTTCTCGATAAAAATGGTTATGCACTGTATTTTAGTAGGGAAGCACTGCCTCACCAACGAGGTGCAACAAAAGAAGAATGGCTTAGACATGGTGCATATTACAAACACATCGGCATATATGGTTATCGTGTTGACACCCTAGGAGAGATCGTGAAACTGCCGGTATCTACTTTGGAAAAGGCTGAGGCCTTGGAGCAACTGCGATGGTTGGAGAATGGCTATAGGATCAAGACCAAAGAAACCACACTCGAAAGTATAGGAATAGACACTCCAGAAGATCTGGAAGAAGCTGTGCGAAAGATAGCAGATACTAGATTTTAGATTCTAGACGCCAGATATAAGACAGTAGGCAAGGGATATGGACTATCGGCAGCAGGCATAGTTCAATATGTTCGGCTCTTTTGAGATGGGAATCTAGCAAAAGTTTCACGCAGCGTGCACTAAGGAAAAGGTGAGTTTAAGTCATTTCCTGACGCTGTTATGTTGGGTTTTGAGCTGGGAACGAAAAACTTGAATTGTTTTTGAATAACCCTCACAAACGAAAAAAGTCCCTTTCGGGACTTTTCCAAAGGAATAAATATATCTTAATTATGCTAATTTAACATTGATTGCATTTAAACCTCTTTTTCCTTCAGTAACTTCGAAGGTAACATCATCGTCTTCTCTGATTTCGTCGATTAGACCTGAGATGTGAACAAATAGCTCTTGATTAGAATCGTCAACTTTGATAAAACCATAGCCTTTTGATTCATTAAAAAATTTTACTTTTCCTGTGTTCATTGTAACTGTTATAAATTAAAATAGCTTTAAGTTGTAAAGGTAACAAAAAAACTATAAGACACAATCATACCGCTACCTTTTGACGACCATTACAAAAAAATATAAGGGCGCCTTGACATGGCAATACTACCGTACCTCAATTCTGTAAGACTTTCTTTGCACAAAAGCCCTCCCAAACCTATCTGTGGCTTTCACTTCAATGGTATGCTCACCTACAGATAAGTTTGTCGGGATCCTGCCCCTCCACAAATGCGTAGAAGAAACAGGGTTAGACGGCCTTCTTCCCGGCAATAACTTAGTAGTCACATCCCATTCATGCACCTTGTGCCAGTAAGACGGGTCATAGGTTTCATGATACCACATCTTTTGCCATTCCCCTTCATCGATACGGTACATCACTGTATCTTGCTTGCCGCCCATAAAGAAGTTCACGTAAATATTAGCAGACGTCCGCTTATCTTTTTCCACCACTTTAGGCGCAAATATCTCCATCTGATAATCTTCCGAATGCCCCGCCGCTTTATAATCTATGGTATATTGGTTGCCATTAAAATTGATAAAAGCATACCCCTTAGGCGTACCATCGCGCATGGTAGAGATGGGCACGCCGTTTTCGTCAAGCTGCCCCGAATACCAGTCTCCCGAAGTGGTGCCTACATTATAATGATGGTGTGGTTTGTCCTGCCTCCACCCATCTTCCCGTGTAAAAATATCCTGCCGCTGAATATGCGTATGGGCAGAAAGCGAAAGTGTGTAAGGAAAATCTGCTAGCAAATCGAACAGCTTTTGCCTGTCTTCATCTCGAAAGGTATCGGCATTGCCAGGTTCGCTTATGGGAATGTGAAAAGCAAGTACCACCAAGTGGTCCTTAGGCACATGCTTGAGGTTATTCTCCAAAAACATCAACTGATCTTGCCTAAAGCCTCCCCAATACCCTTTCCCATCTCTAGGATCGGGATATAGCACATCGTCTAGCACCACAAAATGCACCTTACCATAATTGAAAGCATAATTTGCAGGGCCGAAATGGGCCTCAAAGGTCTCATCTGACAATGAATCTGCCGTAACATCAAAATTCATATCGTGGTTTCCCATAACATTGTACCATGGAATGCCCACCTTTTGGACTGCTGCTGTATAGGGATTAAACAAGGTGAGGTCATCCCCTACCAAGTCTCCCAAGCTCAAACCAAATGGCACATGCTGGATCCCTTCCACTTCTGACACAATCCCACGCGCAAAGAAATCCACCTCCTCCAATGTATAAGGCTGCGGGTCGCCAAAAACAAGCACCCTGAAGTCTTCATTTTCTTCTATCGCTATAAGTCCAAAATCTACTGATCTAGGGAGCTTTCCGGTAGGTGCCACCCCCCTATACTGGAGATCAGGACTGCCTTGAGGTTTGTGGATATAGTAGAACTGAGGAAGATTGCGTTCGTTCTCAAGCACTTTATAGCCTGTGGGTTTTATCACGAAAACAATATTATCATCTTGGATAGGCAGTGTATACCGCCCCTGATCATCGGTCAGCACCACTTCCTTGCCATTTGAAACGGCGACATTGGCTATTCCGCTCTCTTTTCTATCCATCCTCCCATTCCTATTCCCATCTTCATATACAAAACCACTCACGGTAGATTGAGCAAAAGCCCCTAAGGAAAGGAGCACAAGAGGCCATATTGGCAACAATAGTTTTTTCATGTTTATTTGATCATTAATTCATTGAAACAGATACTCAGGAAGGTCTCCATTTTCAAGTCTTCCTGAGTATCATCAATCTACTTCTCCCACCAAACTTTTGTATTGATATCATCTCCGCCCATCGAAGCTACAGCCTCTTTGTAATTGGCACCATTGTTTAACTGGACAGCAGCAGGGTACTTGAATCGTACTGGCATTATTTTATTATTCAGCATGCCATCCGCTTTTGGCAGCACAGGCAAACCAGTCCTTCGATATTCGAACCACTGCTGGTAATCGTTGAAATACAGTGCATAATATTTTTGGAGCATGATCTTTTCAAGCGTGCCATCATAAGCCACCGCAGGGTTGTCAAAATAATTGTCTGGGACTTCAATATCCCATTGTTCAATGGCTGCTCTTACACCATTTTCGTAGTGCGCTTTTGCATCTGCCACGATTTTCCCTTGCTGTGCCAGCTCGGCTTTGATCAGTTCCACCTCTGCATAGGTCATGATCACGGATATCATTGGAGCCACAACCTGTTTCTGATTGAGGTTTGAGGGAAGAAAATCGAACTGGGAATCGCTACCTCCAAAACCACTAGGGATGCCTTTGTACCCTATGGTGCTCGTACCGTCCATATCCCGTGCCTGTGTCAAAAACACCTCACGCCGAGGATCCTCCATAGCGTTAAGATTGTCGATAAAGAAAGCGCCTGCCGCCCGAAATGTAGTAAAATCGATGGCTCGCCCCCATGGTGAGATGTTAGGCGTTACACCTGTGATTTTCAATACGGCCGCCTCATCGTTGCTAGTAAAGATGGGATATGCCTCGGGATTATTGATAATGTTCGCCATTTTAGAATAAGCGTTCATTTCTTCCTTTTTAGAAATCCTTAGCAACAGACGCAAATGCAATGAGTTGCAAAACCGCTGCCACTTAGACACATTATTGGCATATAAAATATCGGTGCCATAAATCATACTGCGCTCCAAGTCGAACAGTCCATTGGCCGTTTCAAGATCATTCAATAGCTTGGCATAAACCTCCTTTTGCGTGTTGAAAGCCGGTTGAAATATTTTCTCGTCTCCCCTACTTGCTTCTTCCATGGGCACATCTCCAAAACAATCTGTCAATAGAGCGTATATCCATGCATTCAGCGTCAAGGCTATTGCTTCATAATTGGGGTCCTCCACACTTACCGCCGCCTCGTGCATTTCTTTTATATTGACCAGCCAGCGGTAATAGGTATTCCAAGTAGAATTCCCTGCATTGTCGCTTACATCGTAGCGATGCACTCCTCCTGATGCACTAGGAAACGGCAGTGCCACCTGCATGATATTGAAGGTAAAATTGTCACTCCGGCTGGTGTTGAAGCTCGCCATTTCATAAAGGGTCGGATTCAACAAAGTTCCCGGGGTAATCTTTTCTATCCTGTTAGGATCTGTATTGATTTCCTCAAAGTCATCGGTACAAGCAAAGGCCAAAAGCCCTACCATACCTATTGTGAAGATTGATATTTTCTGTATTGTTGTCATTGTCTTTACTCCTGATAAATTGGTTAAAACTTGAGTGTAATATCTACGCCAAAGGTTCTTGTTGAAGGCATCTGCCCCATTTCCACTCCCGGCAAGATCACACCACCATTCAATGCGGCAGTCTCGGGATCATACATTGGAAAATTCGTGATCATAGCTAAATCCCGGCCATACAAAGCAATACTGGCTTGTTGGAAGAGACGTGTCCTTGCCAAAAACTGATGCGGCAAGGTGTATCCCAAGCGGACTTCACGCAGTTTCACATAAGAGGCGTCGAAAGAGTTTGACTCCACATTGGCACGTCGGTAATACTCTTTATGAAAATCGGCCGGAATGACCTGAGTCGTATTGGGAGAAAATGTGCCATCGCCATTGTCCACAACACCTTCACCTATAATATAACCTTCCTTTCTACCATAAAGAGTGTGCTTTAGCTTACCTTGCTCAGACATCTTGTGATGTGTTTGCGAATAGACGATGCCACCATACTGTCCATCTATTAAAAAGCTAAAAGCAAAGTTCTTATAAGCAAACTCATTCAAAAACCCACCTTTCCAATCGGCATAGGCATTGCCTATATACTGGGTTTCATCGGGTCGGGCGGGCAAGCCGTTTGCATCATAGATGATTTGTCCATCTGGTGCGCGCAGGAATCCATATCCATATATGTCTCCCGTGGTTCCTCCTACCTTTGCGGCAATAGTAGCGTTGCCACCATAGCCGATCACTTGCATTTCATTGACCCCTTCGGCTAAAGACAGCAGCTTGTTGTTGTTTTTAGCCCATGTAACCGTAGCATTCCACGAAAGTTGGCCGTCTACAGGTCGGCCATTTACAGCCAACTCTATCCCTTGGTTGCGCACTTCTCCTGAGTTGAGTACTGCCCTGCTATAACCTGTAGTAGGGTCTAGAGGAACATCTACAATCTGATTTTTGGTAAAGCTTCTGTAAAGGGTCAGGTCAAACCCGAGTCTTCTATTCAAAAATATCATTTCCAATCCGGTCTCATAACTTGTGGTAATTTCAGGCTTGAAATCCACATTGTGCAAAGTGGTGGGAACAGAGCCTGAGCCAGGAAAATCACTTTCTCCATAATACTTTTTCGTTTTGTAAGGATCTGTATCATTTCCTACTTGTGCCGCCGACAAGCGCAATTTGGCATAAGAGATCAATTGGGGTAAGGCCAACAAATCGCTAAGGATAAAAGAAGAGCTGATGGAAGGATAGAAGAAGGAGTTGTTCTGTACCGGAAGTGTGCTCGACCAGTCATTTCTTCCCGTAATATCTATAAAGATCTTGTCTTGATAAGAAACGGCAAACATCGCATAGAGGCTATTCCGCTGCTTGTTATATTCCTTGGTAGACATCATGGGGTTGTTGATACCATTAGACAACTTAAATACACCAGGAATGACCAGACCTTCCACTTCGCCTTCTATTAACCTATGCCTAGATTTCATGATATTACCCCCGACTGAGGTTGTCATGCTAAAGTTTTGCCCCAGCTTTTCATTATAGGTGAGCAGCATATCCGAATTCACTTCATAGTTCGTCACATCCTGCTCTTTATAATATCCTTGCTGGAAGTTGGCAGTACTATAGGGACGACGCTGTTCCCTGGTTTCTTGAACCATGGCAAGCCCCGAGCGGACCATAAGATTAACTTTAGGAGAAAATTGATATGTCGCTGCTATATTGCCCACGGTAGTATGGTTATTAACAGCATTGGTCATCTCGTAAGCAATAAGGTAGGGGTTGTCGATAAAGGAGCTAAATGGGTGTATCTGCTCTATTTGCTCCATCCCGCTTTTCCATCGCTTTTTATAGGCTTCCAAAGGAATATTAGGGTTCTGAAAAATCATAAAATAGGCAATCGACTGGTTGTTGTACCCTGTAGCCGGAAGGTTATCGCTTTTCCTATTGGTGTAGTTTGCTTTCCCGGTAATATTCAGCTTAGGGGAAATGTCTTGTCTCAGACTTAAAGCGGCTGAAATACGCTCAAAACCTGTATTGGGCATGATCCACTTGTTCTTAGTGTGGGAAACGGAAGCCCTGGCCGAGCCATGTTCACCTCCTCCTTCGATGGCTACATTGTTGGTAATGGTAGAGCCTGTCCTAAAGAATCCGCTTACATTGTCTTTATAGGGCCTCCAAAGCATCCGCTCTGCCGATTGCCCTTCTGTTTCAGGGTCATATTGATAATAATATTGACCTTCAAAACGTGGCCCAAATGCGCTACTCGTACCGCCCGTGCTGGCACCATCCTCAGAGGCACCATAAGAATAGTACATTTCGCCTTCGTCGTTAAACCCTCTTCCTGTTCCCTGACCGTATTCATATTGGCGATCCGGCCAACGCAGCACATCGTTAAAGCTCACATTGGTATTGACCGTGACGCCAATTCCCTTTTGTTGTCTCGCCCCGGATTTTGTGGTGATGATAAGTACCCCATTAGCCGCACGGCTACCATACAAGGCGGCTGCACTCGCCCCTTTGAGCACTGTAATGCTTTCGATGTCATTCGGATTGATATCGGCTATTGCATTGCCAAAATCTATAGGCACATCATTTCCTGAACCAGCACCGTAGGCATTGCCCACACCCGAGCTTGTGATCTCACTACTCAAAGGGACGCCATCCAGCACGATAAGGGCATCATTTTTACCTGCAATTAGC
>SMEH01000250.1_pt1 | contig 17539 bp, 10 predicted proteins | sample 2456361 | NCBI WGS metagenome assembly SMEH01 (sample SAMN10132587, study PRJNA489261) | soil metagenome | isolation source: day1 control-loamy sand soil ammended | place: USA | reverse complement strand
CACTGAAAGCCTTCTTCCTTCCGTATCATTAATATCGATTTCTTTCCCATTTTCGTCAAAAACACCTGTTAAGGCTAATACCTTATTTTTGTTAGTAGAGAATATAAGACCTAATGTCCAATCAAAATCTCTCTTAGTAATGATATTAGAGGTGAGCGCAGCTTCAAAACCTTTGTTTTCAACCTCCCCAACATTAAAGCGGCTAACTGCAAAGCCAGTAGTCCCGGAAATAGCCCTATCCAACAACAAATCAGTAGTGTGGGCTTTGTAGAACTCTATTGTTCCCATGAAAAGGTTGTTCAACAACCTAAAATCAAGTCCAATATTCAGCGTAGCGGTTGTTTCCCATTTTAGATTAGGATTGGGAAGCCTTGAGGAGGCGATAGCACCAGCCACTGTCTGACCGCCGAATATGTAAGGAAGATCGTCTGCTCGTCCTAGTGATTCCAATGGATTGATGCCCTGGTTGCCAGTAGCACCATAACTCACCCGCATCTTCAATTCATTCACCATGCTCAGGTCCTGCATAAAACCCTCATTATGAATTTTCCAGGCCACAGAGGCTGCTGGGAAAAAGCCCCATTTGTTGTTTTCTGCAAAAACCGAAGCACCGTCTGCTCGGGCTGTGGCCTCCAATAGATATTTGTCACGGTATCCATATCGAATTCTACCCATATAGGACAGTAGTCTTCTCCTGGAAACATCACGCACACTATTTAACAATACGGTAGCATTACCATTATAACCCAGTGCATCATTCGTAAACCCGGACTTGTCTATTTGTGTGTACTCATAATTTTGCTGGTCAAAAGCATTTACTGCAGTGATGTCCAGTTCGTGCTCCTCGCTCAGCTCAGGTGCATAGTTGACAATATTTTCAATCAACACTTGCCTGAATAGCGTGTTGGACAGCACGCCTAAACCATTTACACCTTCATCTCCATCGGCATGTAGTGATGTTCTGTAGATTCCCCTATTGGTATTCCTATTTCGGAGGAAAGTATTTAATGTGTAGCTCAAATTAGGGGCTATCTTGTAGGTTAGGTTGATATTGGCATCTGTCAGGTTCACTTTGGTTTCATCCGTAGACTCCCTCTGGTTCCAAAGTGGATTTACAAGATCCGTGGTTCCTAAATAGTACTTCACCAGTTCATTGTCATCGTCAAATGGTCTGGCCAGCGGCGATATGGTGGTATAATTGAGCCCTCCGGTTTCTCTGTCCTGGCTCGAAACCTGATAGTCAAAAATCCCCCTCATGGTAAGCCTGTCTGTCAGCTCTTGCTCGATATTCAACTTAAGCGCCCCTCTCTCATAACCTGAATTTGGCACTATGCCTTCTTGGTTAAAATAATTGACACTAGAAAATACCCTTGTTCGCTCACCCCCGCCAGAAAAGCTAACGGTGTGACTCTGAAGCACCGCATCTTGCAAGACCAAATCCTCCCAATTAACAAATTGACGGTTTGCTATCGTTTGCAGTTCGTAGGGAGAAAATATATTTTCATCGCTGAGGTAGGCACCGGTAGTCCTGTTTCTATTGGCTTCCCTTCTTAAATCTATGAACTGTTGTCCATCATACTGATTGAAGTTTTTTACTAACGATTGCATGGTGGTGTATCCATGATAGTCAATGGCAGCTTGGCCTGACTTTCCTCGCTTGGTTGTCACCAAGATTACACCATTAGATGCTCGTGACCCATAAATAGCAGTCGAAGCAGCATCCTTCAATACTTCTATATTGGCAATATTGTCAGGTGCGATATCATTCAGATTGTCATAGGGTACTCCATCCACTACGATAAACGGAGCATTACCATTTGGGGCAACGGAAACACTACCGCGGATAATAATATTTGAATTACCCCCAGGCCGCGCATCGCCCAAGTTTACCTGAACACCAGCAGCGCGCCCTCTCAACATTTCTGAGACATTGGTCGTAGGCACAGCGGTAGCTTCATCTACTTCTACGCTAACAACCGAACCAACTACGTTACTTTTCTTTTGCGTTCCGTAGCCGACTACAACTACTTCATCAAGCGCTGCAATGTCCTCCTCTAATTGAACATTGAAACTGGTGGTATTCCCGACGACCACCTCATAGGCTTTGTACCCTATGAAACTAAAGCGCAATATATCCTCTGGGTCAGCCATAAGACTAAAGTTACCATCAATGTCCGTAACAGTTCCTTCCGTAGAACCTACTATCATCACATTAACTCCTGGAAGTGACTCTCCCTGCTGGTCGGTAACTTTACCAGAGATTGTGTTCTGCCCTATTGCCAAGAAACTCGAAAGCAAGAGCAATAAAATGAGTAAAGGTTGTTTCATAACATTATGTCTATTGTTTAAATTATGAGAATCAATAACACATCTACTCGAAATGGAGACTTGCATTATTTATCTCGTATTCTTAATTAGATTATCCAAATGACGTGTAAATTATTGTTAACTCATCATTATCGACTACATCAATACTACATCAAGTGGCAATTTGCTATTTCACAAAAATACATCAGCTCCTATAGGAACTGCAGTTGAATCGGGAGGCAGAGATGTTCCCTACAGTCAATACAAATCAATGTCCAGAGGGTGAATTTCATCAAACCGATAGATCCTCAGACCAGTTATTTGACCAAAGAACACCGTCATATTCATAACCTAGAAGAGGATGCCTATGTTGAAAAACCTTTAGTGTACTTATACAACCAAGTGATGGATTACCCCGGGGAAGTAAGGGTTAAAGATGGAGAGCGTGAGCAATTAATCACCATCCTATGCGGTCAGAATACTGATAACATCGAGCAATAATCCGAGAAGTTGATACTTGAAACAATAAGCCCTCCCGAATCAAATTTCCAGGAGGGCTTTGTCAAATGCAAAATGAATTACTGTATGGAATAGCTTACGCCCAGCGAGTAGCTACGGCCCCAGTTATAGCTCTGGAAAGTATATTCTTCTCCTTTATAATCCATAGTCTGTTCAAAACCTGAATTGAGGAGGTTGTTGGCGCGCAACCTTAGGTTGACCCTTTCCCCTATGCCTTTGGCAATACTGAAGTTAAGCTCTGGCCTCGACCGCTCATAAACATAGGGCAGGGTGGTGGATACGAAAGAAAGCCTATCACCAAAGATGTTATAGGTAAGATGAGCATTCCACTGTCGCACAGGGTCGTTGTACGAAAGCTGGGCATTGATAAGGTATGGAGACTGATTGTACATGTCCCGCACAGGCTTGGCGTCGGGAATAAACGTCCGTAATGCGCTCAGCTCTGCTTCATGGATATCCACTTCGGACTGCATGAGGGTCACATTGGCACCTACTCTAAAGTTCTCAAGGGACGGCGCTATAAAATTCAGCGATTTCCGCACTTCTAGCTCCACACCATACAATATGGCTTGATCAACATTGTTGTAACGGTACTCTCCATCGGTGGATCCGCTCTGGGGAACAATCGTATTTTCAATAGGATTGGTGAAGTTTTTATAGAAAGCACTAACAGAAACGTATTCTGTCGGATTGGGGTACATTTCCCAACGCAGGTCGAAATTGTCGATGACGGTCCTTTCAAGATCTGGATTCCCTAGCTGGATAAAATCTCCTATAAAATCGAACGTGGCCAATGGGGCAATCTCCCTAAATGTCGGTCTTGCGATGGTTTTGGAATAATTGGCCCTAAGATTCATTTCGGGCTGTATTTCAAAAGTGGCTCCTAGGGCAGGTAAAAAGTCTACTTCACTGATCTCCCCTTTCGTACCGTCTAAGCTCAAAAGGTTGATGTCGGTAGTTTCTACCCGTAGGCCTCCATTCATTTTGAGCCTTCTGCTAATGGGCAATTCAGCTGCCAGGTAGGCAGCAGCGACCTGTTGGTCGGCATCGTAATTATTCCTTCGTTCCGTAACGTTCGACAGATAGTGGCCAAGTCTCCCATCCTCACGTACGCCTAGATTTTCTTTTGAAAGGAAAGCTTCTATGTCACCCTCAAATCTGATGTCGTTGGCAAGGAAATATTCCAAACGATCTTCCCTAAACGTCCTTTCCTTGGTAGTGTGGGCTACCCCAAATTTTAGTTTGCCAGAGGTGTCATCTCCTATTTTCATTGGAAGTATGAAGTTCAACTGATTGTCGAGGTTGGTTTCTTCTAAGTTGCGGAAAAAACGGGACGGTCTCCTAGAAGTAGCCGCATCGAAACCATACCGGATGCTGCCGTCGGGCTGAATATTGATGTTATTGGCAAAGAATTTCAAATCAGGTTCGTCCTGGTCGGAAAGGGTATAGGAAGAAAGCCAGTGGATGTAAAGGTTGCTCAAGCGTCTCACGGTATGTTCCCCTCCAAGTTGGATGTTCTTCATTGAGCGCTCCGCATAGCCCATAGACCTGCTTTCAAACCTTTTGTTTTCATCAATTTGAGGTCTAGCCCTAAGTCCTTCTTGGTTTCTAGAAGTGTTGACGCCGCTTTGATTGATCAGGGTATTGATCTTGATTTTGTTCTGATTATTGATCTTGAATGAGGTATTCAACAAGCCCGACAACAGCACAGTTTCTTGTCCACGGGCATCACTCAAAGAACTTTCTGTGATGAGCTGTTCTGCGCCTGCTCCTGCACTGTAGCGCCCTGTACGCCCTTTGTCATAAAATTCGAAATCTCTCGAATAACTAAGGGCAGTTACATAACCAAAAGCACTTTCCCTAAAGAGTTTATGCTGATTGCCCAATGACACACTGAAGGCATGATTTACGAACGGTGCGGCCAACCTATTATCCAACTTCTCGTCCTTAAACGATTTGGTAAGCTTGTCCAATTCAGGGTTGTTGATATAGGGTGCTGGAAAATTTTGCGAATTGTATCCCTTCAAAGCAGTAGGCATAGCCCTGTACCCATCATCGAAACCTAAAAAGTCGGTAGCGCTTTTGGGCGAAGTAAGAAACCGATCATTGAAGGTAGTCTGATCGTTATACCCCGTTGATCCGGAGGCTTGGAAAGTAAACCTGTCAGGAAAGTCTTTCGTGACCACATTGACCAATCCACCCGTAAAATCACCGGGAAGCTCTGGGCTAAAAGCCTTATACACAATGATATTATCAATCAGATTACTTGGAAAGAGGTCGAGCTGTACAGCATTTTTGTTAGGATCTAAGCTAGGTAGCCCAGCGTTGTTCAGTGTGGTCTTGCTATACCTATCGCCCAATCCCCTTACGTAGATGTATTTTCCTCCTTCAACCGAAACGCCGGTAACCCTACGCACCGCTGCGGCAGCATCACTGTCTCCATTTTTAGAAAACTGTTCAGATGAAATCGCATCTAATAGGACCTGGGACTTTTTCTGAATTGTCAAAAGAGCGTTTTCTGTATTTCTAAGGGCTCTAGCTTCAACCACCACTTCATCTAAGCCTACACTCTCCGGCTTCATGCGGATAGTTAAAACCACAGGTGTCGCGCCAACTTCTACATTTTGAACGGTTTGTGATTGATAAGACACAAATGAAACTTGTACATTATAATGGCCGGGGTCGAGGTTGGCAATAGAGGCCTTCCCGTCCATATCAGCCACAGACCCAATGGTGGTACCTACCACCAAAGCCGTGGCCCCTATAAGAGGTTCGCCAGTGTCGTCATCAATTATGGACAAGCGAATAGTGCCCTTTTGGGCTAAAGCCGCATTGGAAAGAGCGATGAACATACAAACGAATAAGGCAAAATTTTTCATCTAATTGCGAAATTTTTTCGTAAAACTAGCCTTTGGTTTATTCAAAAAGTATTTTTTGATTTTATGGTTTTATTATGTTAATGTGTCATTGCGTAACAATAAATTAACATGGCTATTGAAATAATGCTTTCGGGATATTCCGCTCCCAAGGACAGGCCAAACGATTGATTCAAGCTCACATTAATACCTAGCAACCCTGCCCAAAACATCCGCTATTTTATATAAACACCCTTGCACTTAGCCACCAAGTTCCTTACAGGGTACGGACGAAATCCGTCACGCAGAAAAACTTGTTAAGCATATGACCATGTGATACAAAAAAGGCAGCCTCTAAGTAGAAGCTGCCTTTTAATATTAAGTATAGGAAGATTAAAAATTATTATTTGTTGAGGACTTCCCAAGTTTTGGTCCATCCAGCAATCCATGGCTCTTCACCGGGAGCAAAAGCACCTTTGTAATCAGCTTGCTCGAAGAACCCATCATTTGGGACAGTGCTCAAGCCTGTAGTCACGGCATCATTAGCAGCAGGTACTACGCCATTCATCTCAGGATCTGCTGTAAGATTGCCAGCATCGGTGAAATAGGTAGCAAAGTAATCTGCGGCATCGTCTCTTACATCGTCTGATACCGTTCCGCCAGTGATGATCTTGAAAATATTGGCAGGCGTACCATCTGCTATATTGTACCAGATGTTATTTTCTAGCTTAAGATCGCCCGCTACCAATCGGTCGTAGGAGCTTTCAATATCTGTTCTCAACTCAAGGGATACACCGTTTTCATAATTCATGAATATGCTATTGTGGTATTCTCCTCCGGCATTATCTCTCAGGAGAAGCGTTCCCAATAGGCCTTCATCGCCCATATAAGTAATGTTGTAAAACTCAGGAAGGGCATAAGGTTCGACGCCTTCATTGTTGCCTACACCACCGTCATGCTCTCCACCCCATGAATCGTCTTTTACATTGGCCTTGTTCGACCAGATAAATGCATACTGTACTTTACCTGAAAACCCTTCGTCATAATCCAACGCATCGTCACCTATCCAAGAGCTTACCAGGTATTTTGCTTGTGCTGTACCGCCAAACCACTCAATCCCATCATCCAGGTTTGACCATACTTCGATGAATTCTATTGTTGTACCAGCACCCACACCCCCTAAAGTTAGGCCGTTGATTTCATTGTCACCGCCTATAAGCGATCCACCGTGACGAATAGAGATATAACGAAGCACGCCAGAATTATCCTCCGGGTCATCTCCTCCGTACAAAGGATCTCCTTTTAGCCCATCGGTTGGCAAGCCTTCAATGGCTTTTTGTCCACCTTCAGCAATATTATTCGTTGGGGCATTACCCAATACGATCAAACCTCCCCAAAGGGCTTCTGCATCGTCAGGAACAGAACCTTCGAGGTCATCTGCCAAGCCAGTCATGATGATAGGAGCATCTTTTGTTCCCTCTGCCATAATTTTCCCACCTCTGGAAACGACCAATGCACTGGCTCCTCCACCTTGGCCAGGACGGCCTTTTATTACCGTACCTGCTTCGATCTCGATGGTCTGGCCGTCTTGCACAAATACAAAACCGTCCAATATCCAAACCCTGTCGGCAGTCAGTTTCAAAGTTTTTGTTGTAGCATCATAGCCCTCTACGTCAGCTAGGCCATTGTTGCCCGTAGCTATGGTAAAAGGTTGTTTTTCGGGAGTAGCAGTAGCTTTTACCGTTACATTGGCTGAGGCGGTCCTTCCCTCTTTATCAGAAAGCGTGAAGGTCAATTCATATGTTTGCCCTTCGCTCGCATCAGCAGGCACCGCAAATGCATACTTGATCATTTGATTGTTATCTTCTGCATCGAAGCTAACACTGCCGTCCGCAGCCCCACTCACCGTCACCGTACTTATGCCAGCTTCGGCATTGGCATTCAATTGTATTTCTACTGATTTCCCCGGTTCTTGCTCATAGCTCTGAGAGACAGCGTTCAGCTCTGGAGCCCGGTAGCTAGGAGCCGAATTGTCATCATCACTACATGCTACCAAAGCAAGGATCATTGTTGCCGCTAGCATCAATGAAGAAAAATAACTTTTCATTGTTGTCATAATCAAATTATGTTTTATTTAAAATTATGCTACAAAAATGGACAACACATGTTAAGTGGGTGAGTTGCTGAGGTTAAGATATTGTTAATAAACAGCCTGTCTGCATCTCGATACCTAAAGTTCTGCTTATTATAATTCCTTATTTAGAAATAGTCCTGAGGATAAGAATGCCTAAAGCACATGAACGCCATCACTTGCCTAATGTTAGCTGTCGCACGGCAACTTTCCAATCTTAAATGTCTTCATTGAATCACCGATCGGTTTTATTTTAGTGCTTTAACTACATGTGTGTCTTTTGCTATCACTCCTGGTTTTTAATTATTATAGATATACCTAGCTTATTCGAAGGGAAAATCCCTGTGCGCAAGATTCATATAAAGTTTATCGCCATGAAATCTTCAAACAGATTGCTCAAAAATTTTCTTCCATTGCTATTTTTATCATTACTTACCTATCTCTCTCCTGCTCAAAAAATCGGCCTGCTCATGGACAGCTACGTAAATGAACGATGGCTCGTAGATGAGAAACTCTTTACCGACAAGATCGTCGAGCTGGGCGGCGAGGTACAAACAGAAATAGCTAATGGCTACCCAGACACACAACTTGCCTTGGCCAAAAAGCTCATTGCAGAAGGGGCAAAGGTATTGGTAGTAGTCCCTTGCGACAGCAAAAAGGCCAGTGCTATCGTTTCTATAGCAGAGAAGGAAGGTATACCCGTGATATCATACGACAGGCTCATTATAAACGAAGGAATTGCCCTATATGCTTCGTACGACAATCATGCAGTGGGTACGCTACAAGCAAGATACGCTCTGGAGAAAGTTCCTAAGGGCAGGTATTTGCTCTTAAATGGTCCCGTCTCTGACAACAATGCTGTTGCATTCCGTGCCGCACAATTGGAAGTACTGTCGGAGAAAGCAACTTCCAAAGATGTTGAAATTATTGGAGATATGGTGTTGGATTCTTGGAGTGAAATTGAGGCACTAATGCATTTAGAGGAGTATTTCATGAGTACAACCACCCTACCTGATGCCATTATCGCTGCCAATGATGCCTTGGCCAATGCATGTATTGAGGCACTCAATTCGAACAAGATCGACAAGCCAATAGTCATTACCGGCCAGGATGCTGATGTGGTAGCTTTGCGAAATATCTTGGCAAAGAGACAAGCCATGACAATTTATAAACCTATTCGTCCGCTAGCGCACGCAGTGGCCCATTCTGCGTGGAAGCTGGCCCAAGGTGAGAAGCTAGCTGAGGTAGAAAAGCTAGCAATAGGTGGTATAAAGGTAAATGCTATTCTTTTGGAGTCCGTAGTAGTGGATATCGACAATTATAGAGAAACTGTAGTGAAAGATGGGCATGTGTATCTCTCGGAAATCCTGAACAAATAAAACGCAAAACAAGAATTGATAAGCTCGGTATTTATGTTCCGAGCTTTCTTCTTCTACATACAATAGAGAGGGAGAAATTTATGAATTAAAGCTATAGTTCATATTGATAGACCTAATTCTGGCCTTGATAGAGGCAAGGTCTATGTTAACTTTGTATTTCATTTTGATATAACGACGCATTACCTCCGCTTTCTTTCCCTTTCTATGATAGGTGTCGATTACATTATTAATGATACAGTTCATGACAAAATGGTTTTAATGACTAACTTCTCTAAATATAACAAAATTTATTTAAAAAAGTCTTTTTTTATCCATTTTATTACATCACTTTTTTGATAAAATTGGTGCTTATCATTCTAATAAGGAGGAAATATCTTCTTTGGATAGATGCTTAATAAAGCTCTCCTCTGTTGTAATAAGCTCATTAGCAAGCGCTTTCTTCTTTTGCTGGAGTTTTAGTATTTTCTCCTCCACAGTATTTTTGGTGATGAACTTATAGGTAAACACCTTATTTTCCTGACCTATTCTATGCGCCCGATCAATGGCCTGAGCTTCAATGGCAGGGTTCCACCAAGGGTCAAGAATAAACACATAATCTGCTTTTGTCAGGTTCAAGCCTACGCCGCCTGCTTTTAAAGAAATTAAAAATACTTTTACATCATCGTCGCCTTGAAACTGATCTACTACCGCTTGTCGATCCCTTGTCTTTCCATCCAGATAGGCATAATTAATCCCCTTGCTTTTCATAAACTGCTTAAGAATCTGCAAATGCCTGACAAACTGACTAAAGACCAGTATTTTATGATTTTTTCCAATGGCATTCTGAAGCATGTAAGTCACATCCTCCAGCTTACCCGAATCGCCTATATATTCTGGATCGATCAATTTTGGATGATTAGCAATTTGCCTCAAAGCAGTCAACCCTTGAAGCAGTAGAAATTGAGATCCTCTTAAACCTGATTCCTCGATATGATCCAATATCTTATTCCGGTACATATTTTTTACCTCTTCATACTTTTCCTCCTGCATGGTCGTCATCGTACTGTATTGGATGTTCTCTACCTTTTCAGGGAGTTCGGTAGCTACTTGAGACTTATGCCTTCTCAGAATAAAAGGCTTTATGATGGTATATAGCTTATTGGTTTTATGATCGTCGTTCTTTTTTTCTATGGGGATAAGAAACTCATTTTTGAAATAAGTCTGATTACCTAATAAACCAGGATTAATGAACGTCATTTGTGACCATAAGTCCATTGTACTGTTTTCTATAGGCGTACCGGTAAGAATAAGTCGATTCCTCGCCCTTAGTTTTTTCACGGCTTTCGCTATATTGGAATTGGGGTTCTTGATAGCCTGTGACTCATCTAGGATGATATAGTTGAAAATATATTGGACAAGTATTTCTATGTCCATTCGGGCAATGCCATAAGAAGTTAGGATAAGATCATACTGCCCAAATTTTTCAATGTCTTTTTCTCTAGTAGAGCCTGCATAAACAAAAACCTTCAGTTCTGGTGTGAACTTTTGGGCTTCCATTTGCCAATTATACAAAAGAGAAGTAGGCATAATCAGTAACGATGCATTCTTATGTCCCATTTCCTTTTGATGCTGCAACATGGCAAGCGTTTGGACGGTTTTTCCAAGTCCCATATCGTCTGCTAGACAACCCCCAAACTTATACTTGTCCAGAAACTGAAGCCAATTGTAGCCAGCCTTCTGATAGGGCCTTAGCTCGCCTTGAAACTTTGCAGGTAAAGGATGATCCTCTATTGTCTCAAACTCCTTTAATTTATGCAGCTTCTGGCTCATGGAAAGCTTAGCTAAATTGTTGTTTTCCATATCCTGAACCAGCGCAAGGTGATATTTTTTGAGTGTAAAAGGCTCGCCAGCTTGCTTTTGCTCCTCCATGAAGGCAAAAAGCTCAGTGTACTCCGTGAACCATGCTTCTGGTATAATGGCCACTTCATTATTTGGCAAGACCAGCTCCCGCTGTTTCTTCAAGATGAGCTTTCTAAGCTTTACAAAAGGAATTTCATAAGGGCCAAACTGCACAGTACCATGTATATCGAACCAATCGATATTTTCATGTACTTCAAGGGAGATACGCGATTTCCCTATAAAATATCGCTTCTCTTCTTTTTTATTTTGATGCACCAAAAACCCTTCTTCCGTTAATTGCTCCAGATTTTCTTGTATCCAAGCAAATGCCTTGCCTTTGTCCAGGGTCGCACGAGCATGTTTTAGCTCCAACCCGAGCTTTTTCAGCAATTCAATAGACTTCTTTTCATTCTCCAGCGATCGCTTGATTCGGTGGAAGGTATAATCATCACCTACATGCTCCAAGTGCACGCTTACAGGAGCAAGAAAATCAGCCTTGAACTTATAATCGCCATAACTGAAACTCAATTCGAAAAGAATTCGATCCTCCACAGTTATTTGTCCACTCCCATCATTATCAAATAAGGAGTTGGTTGGGCGAGCAGATACGACCGAGAAAATAAGATGAGGCACAGGCTTGTAGGTTTCAGTGACTATATCAAACCCCTTGGCATATACGTCAAATGAGGCTACAAGTGGAACAACAAATTTTCTGAAATAAGTATCTTCAACTTTCCTTGGAATAGCAATAAATTTCTTATTGAGGAATGGCTGCAGTTTCTTCCCATCTAGGTCCTTATGAAAGCTGTAGAGTTTGTTCCCTACCACCAGCCAAGCTGGCTCATTGCATACAATGTAAGCGTTCTGATATTGAAACTCTACCTTTTCCCCATTATGCTTAATGGTAGGAAAATAATGGGTATTGTCTTCATTCCTTCTGAAATGGAAAAGTATGGATGCTTTTTCTTCCTGTATTTTTAACTTTTTTCCTGCGGGTTCGCCGTCATTACTCATTTCGTAAAGCTGCTTTCCTCGAACCAAGCTCAATATCTTCGCCCTTCTTTTCTCAAGATATTTGTCGACCTCATTTATCAATACTTGGTTAGGATTCTCTTTCTGATAGTGTTTCACGAAGAATTCTTCTGCCTTCATCCTACGCTTCTCGAAAAACTTGACAACGGCATCCTGCTGCATAGAATCGATAAGGCTTATAATTTCAAAGTCTTTATCGTCCAGCTTAGCAGAGAACTCCTGAGCATTACGAATGGAAATATTTTGGGAAAGGAAGGTTAAATTCCCTTTTTCGTCCAACTGAACTACAAAGGATTCAAAAAGATATCCAAGGTACTCATGTTGGAATAAAGAGTAAACTATTTCGAATGGCTTGGAGGTAGAAACTTTCATTTTACAACTAAACAGAATCGCAAAATAATCAATTTTGCCGTATATGTAAGTGCAAAGACAAGCATTCTTGTGGCTAGGATCATTTCAAACGAAAAGAGTCATTGAAGTGGTTCCTTACAGTATTGTATGTTATCTCGTCCATAGGCAGACCTTGGTCTCATTGGCATGAGTAGTGACCACCATGCTATAAAGCTACAAGTTGTCTTTTATATTGGCCTTTGTAGCCAGTATGGCTGGACGGAACGAAGCCAAGAAGGTAATAAGGATGATGCTTAGGCCTGTGTATATAAAATCTGTAAACTTCATTTTGACTGGATACGCATCCAGCACACTGGTCTGCATCCCCATCGACACCAATCCATAGGTTTGTTGGAGCCAGCAAATCAACAACCCCAAGCCTAAGCCTGACGCAGCACCTATAAATGCGATAAGTGCACCTTCTTTCAAAAATACCCCTCGAATGATCTTGTCTGTCGCACCCATGGCATACAAAATCGCAATGTCCTTCTTCTTGTCTATGGCTAACATGGTCAACGAAAAAAATATATTGAAAGAGGCTACGGCTAGGATAAAAGAAAAGGTAATAAAGACGAAAAGCTTCTCTATTTTAATCGCCCTGAGAAGACCAGAGTGTTGCTCATCGCTGTTGAGCACTTTAAAATCCTCTCCCAATAGTTCCTTCAAAGAATTCTGCAAAGTACGAATGTTGGCTCCTGGGGAAGCTTTTATTTCTAAGGAGGTCCGCTTGTTGCCATATTCCATGAGCTCTTGTGCAAAGTCAAGGGGCACAAATACATAGCTTTCATCGTACTGCTTTTCGATGGCAAAGATTGCTCCCGGCAGAATGTTACGTTGATTGTATATATTAGTGGCACTTAGCGAGCCAGGCCTGATGTTTTTGGGATAGAAAAGCTGCAAAGTATAAAAATCATTGCTAGGGGAGATCCCAAGCATATATTGAACTCCTCTCCCGATTATCGCATAATTGATCCCTTCTTTTTTCAACTTCAGTTCTCCATGCACGATGGTTTGGTCAATGCGCTGCTGATCGATAAAATTATTGCCCACACCTTTTATCTTGACCACCATTTCTGCATCTCGATACCTGGCATAAGCATTATCCTCAATCACCTCAGTTACAATATCCACCCCCTTCACATTGTTAATCTTCTCCAGAAAGTGATCATCTACTTCAAAGGATTTGCCAGTGCTGGCCGTTATTTTTATTTCTGGGTCAAAAGAGCTGTACAAGGACCGGATAAGATCCTCCAGTCCATTAAATACCGACAATACGATCACCAATGCCATGGTACCTATGGCAACTCCTACCATAGAGATATTGGAGATGATATTGATAAAGTTTTTCTTCTTCTTGGACCCGAAGTAACGCCGGGCTATAAAAAAGGAAACATTCAAGTTAGGTAGCGTTTAGGGGTACCGCATTCAATATGGGAGATTGACTTTAGGTCGGTGCAAAGATAAAGAGTATCTCGTTTATTTGTCTCCCTCTTCTTCAGGTATATCCAAGTCGGACAACAGCTTGTCGATGCGTGAGGCATATTCCGACGAGTCATCGAGATAAAAGAAAAGATCCGGTACAATCCTTACCTGTTTCCCGATTTTGTTACCCAATATTCTCCTGACTTCGCTTTTGCGTTTATTGATGTCTTCGACCATGGCTTTGGGATTGTCCACTTTCAAAAAACTAAGGTACACTCGGGCCACAGACAGGTCCGGGCTTATTTTTACCCCAGTCACTGTGATGAATGCATTATTCAAGGCACTGCGCATTTCCTTTTGAAATATCTCACCTAGATCTTTTTGGAGCAGTTTGGCTACCTTTAATTGTCGATTACTTTCTTTCATCATTTCTATATGGTTAGCTGTCAATAAACGACATGATCCAACATTTTTTAAAATTAGGTATTAAATCTTTAATATGGGTACAATAAAAGGGGAAAAATTGGCCCGCTTACGTTTTAGGCACTTTATAGAAATTACTTACTTTCACATATTTGTTGCAGCATTGCTGGCAAGGAATCCCCATAATATCGCATATTTGTCATAGTTTTTCTGGATTTTCCGTAAAACAGAAATTTTGTCGTACTTTATGGGGGAGATCCAGTATGAAAAAACAAACTGATAACTTGCTCTAGCACTAAAATTAACATACAATATTGTTTGCACTTTTTAGATTGAACGATCCTTACAGGATGCTGGTTTTGCTCCTGTTTTTGCTGTTAATGAAACTTCCGGCATTTTATGGCAGCGTACCGTTGACAATCCCAGAGCTTAACTGGATGGTCGTCGGGGAAAAACTTGCTGAAAAAGGCACAGTAATGTACAAAGACGTGTGGGACCCACTAGCACCCCTTGCCGCTGGCATGTACTGGTTGTTGCACGAGTTGTTTGGCCGGTCTCATTTAGCCTATCAAATCATCGCTTTATTGTTAATTTTTGTACAAAGTGCCTTGTTCAACTACATCCTATTAAGGAACAAAGTATACAATGAAAACACCTATGTGCCTGCGCTCATTTATGGACTGCTCATGTGCACCTTTTTTCAATTCTATACGTTGTCTCCTGCCTTAGTGAGTACCACTTTTGTGATGCTCACTATAAACAATGCTTTCAACGATATCGAGTTCAAGGGAGCCAAGAACAACTTGTTCAGCACAGGCATTCTCATGGGCTTGGCATCGCTTTTCTACCTCCCATCGCTGGTGCTGTCCCTGGCACTCCTATTTGCCTATTTGCTCTTTACTGGCGCCACCCCCAAAAGCTACTTTTTATTTCTATATGGTTTATTAATGCCCTGGCTTATCATTATTGTATATTACTTCTGGCACGATGCACTATTTCACTTTTATATTAATTGTATCTATTCACTTTTATATCTGGATAATGTATCCTATATAAGCTATAGCCTCCTTATCACCATTATTGGATTACCACTTGTGATTCTTATCCTTTCATTCTTCAAATTATTTGATGCTAAGAGGTTCAACAATTACCAAGAGCGCTTCCAGCAAACTATGTTTTTTATTTTTATTATGGCGCTGGTGGCATGGTGGATAAGTCATAGCCGAACACCTGCTTTACTAGTTTTATTTGTTCCTGTGGTTGCTTTTTTTATAAGCCATTTTTTCTTACTTATAAGGAAGAGGTTCATCACTGAGATTTCTTTTCTCTTGTTCTTTATAGGGATTCTGACGATCCATTTTTCAACTCTATTTCAGTGGAATTCGGTAGCTCCTTGGCTAAATTATGAGAAACTAATTGTTCAAGACACCCCGTGGGATGGTCTGGTAGCCAATAAAAAGATCCTGTATTTGGGGGACGACCTGAGTGTATATAAAAGCGCTGCACTGGCTACTCCTTATCTTAGCTGGGAGTTGGCCTCGCTCCAACTGACTTCACCAGACTACTATGATAACCTCATGTCTATTTTTGAGGCTTTTCATGAAGACAGTCCCGAAGTGATTATTGATACAAAAGGGATTATGAATGATTTATTTGCTAAGATGCCGACTATAGCAGCACAATATAAAGAAGGCAATGAGGAAGGGGTTTTTATAAAGGAATAGCCCTATCTGGATAAACCAGACGGTTATTCCTTCATAATTAAAATTGCAAGATTGCTTAGCACCTGATTTTATCTACTCGGTTACCATGTCTACCGCCTTCAAATCCAGTCTCCATAAAGACTTCTACAATCTCCTCTGCCAATTCGTAAGACACGAAACGAGCGGGAATGCAAAGCACATTGGCGTTGTTGTGTTGTCGAGCCAGTGCCGCCAGTTCTTTGTTCCAGCATAATGCAGCACGGATATCCTGATGTTTATTGGCCGTAATGGCCACACCATTCCCACTGCCGCATATAAGTATCCCTAAAGTAGCCTTGCCCTCTTCTACAAACCTCGACAGCGGGTGTGCAAAATCTGGATAGTCTACGGACTGATCCGAAAAAGGACCAAAGTCCTTCACTTCAAACCCATCTTCCTGTAGCTTTTTTACAAGTTTTTCTTTGTATGCAAATCCTGCATGATCACCACCGATAGCAATTAACTTAGTCATCTTGTTTTATTATTTCTTTTGTCTTTTTTCTTAACACAATTCGAGAGATATAAATGCTAATCTCGTATAAAAATAACATGGGAAATGCCATGAATATTTGACTGACTACTTCGGGAGGTGTCAATACCGCAGAAATAACCAGAATTACTACTATAGCATGCCTGCGGTATTGCTTCATCAAAGTAGGCGTTATAAAACCTGCCTCGGAAAGAAAGTATACAACCACCGGCAACTGAAACATGATGCCGCAAGCCAGTACCAACATAGAGATGGTCGAGACATAAGACTGCACATCAAATTCGTTGAGGATGGTTGGGTTTACTTGATAATTAGACAGAAAGTTGACAGAAAGGGGCGATACTACGTAATACCCAAAGAGCACGCCTGAAATAAAAAGCAAGCTGACAAAAAACACAGCCCCTCTTGTTATCTTTCTTTCCGTTGGATACAGACCTGGACTTATGAAGCGCCAAAACTCCCAAAAGGCATAAGGAAATGCACAGATCAAACCAATAATAAAGGAGGAAGAAATGTGCATCATAAATTGGCCTGTCATTTGTCGACTCTGCAGGATGAAAGGCAACTCCTTTATACAAAGGACATCCGAGTTTATCAATCCTCCTAATGCACACAGCGCTCTATAAGTAAAGAAATCCGTCTGGGAAGGGCCAAGTATCAACGTTCCCCAAACGAAATCTTTGGAAAGGAAAGCGATCAGGGCAAACACAAAAATCGATGCACCTGCTCTGATCACATGCCACCTCAGTTCTTCAAGGTGATCCAGAAAAGACATTTCTTTTTCTTCCGAACCCATTATCTCATTGCTAATGCCTTACTTTCCATTGATTTATCTCGATTGTCCTCGTACTTATATGTACAAAGGGAAATTACTCATAAGCTTATTTACCTGCTCTTTAATCTCAGACAGCTTGGCTTCGTTGTCTTCGTTTTGCAGTGCTTCGTCGATTAGGTTCACAATCTGCTCCATG
>SMEH01000249.1_pt1 | contig 17546 bp, 12 predicted proteins | sample 2456361 | NCBI WGS metagenome assembly SMEH01 (sample SAMN10132587, study PRJNA489261) | soil metagenome | isolation source: day1 control-loamy sand soil ammended | place: USA | reverse complement strand
TTTCCCAATATTAAACTTGAATGTCTTTCATGTAATAGTATGTTTCACATAGCGGTAACGCTTGCATAACAAAACTTCGGAAGTCTATGTGGCAGTTATTGGCCGATAAGACTTCCCAGAACGACTGAGGAATCTCCAGCAGGTCTTCAAGATCATGTCCTTTTAAGAAAACGAACAAAAAGATGTTTTGGACTGACACAAATAAAAAATAATGAAATATGAAGAAGGGAATTATGAAAAACTTGAGGGCAAGTAATGTGATAGGGGATGCAGGTTTACTGCCCGAATCAATGGTACTGGCAAAGGTCATTTTTAATACGTTCAGCAAACCTATAATTATCGTTTCCGCCACATATATATAAACAATGTCAAATGCACTCCAGCCTTCGAATATGACGCCGTAAACGGGAATCAGATTCATCAAGACCAACACTAGGACTGAGGAATATTGACGCCCAGAATTTGCTGCTATAGACTCTGTCATTTTATAATTGCATAAAGCGCACAAATTACCATTCAAAAAAATCTCTGGTTGGTGAATAATTGAAGCTTAGTAAGATGTGTAAGGTTTGGGGGTTATAAAAGGCATTTTTTTTGTACGCAAACAATAGTATATTCGCTTTAAAGGAATCTGGCTAATGAGGGCTAATATCCCTTGCTATGGAAAATCACTCACTAATGAAACCTCAATATCTTTCATATGGCCAATAACTATGCAGCGACTTGTTTCCATATCAGCAATAGAAAAGAAATTCGAGACCAGTGGAAGCAGGCCTATTCTTGTATTAGCCGAAGATTTGGAGCACTATATTTGTAAATATCCACACTTTTCCAATGATTCAAGGTTAGTGAATGAATACTTAGGCAACAGATTTGCACAAATTTGGGGAATATCTGCTCCTGAAATGGCTTTCGTACAAGTAAAGCGACAGCATATTCCAGAGCATATGCTGGGCAATAATCTGAATTATTTCAATCTTGAAAAACCTTTAGTGGGATTCAAGCTGATTGCTGATGTTACTGAATTTATGGATACCTTATCCGAAGGTATTGGTTCTTCAGATTTGTTGAAGTATGAGAAAAAAGAATTTTTACTTATCGCTTTATTTGATATGTGGCTAAGCAATGATGATAGAAATACAAATAACACCAATATTCTCATTAAAAGCGAAGATAATAAAATTGTCCCGGTCGCAATTGATCACGAGAAAATATTTAATACGGGCAGTTTAGATCACGATATTTATGAACAGACATACGTAGATTCGATATTTTACTCCAACTTGTACCATAGACTGTTTAAGAATTCCCAAAGTACTGTAGAATTAATTCACGAAGTTTGTGCAACTTTACATGAAAAAGTCAGCGAGTGTAATGACCAATTAGACGGGATTTTGGACGAGATTCCCTATGAGTGGAATATCGACATAAAAGAACTAAAAGAAAAGCTGGGCAGGAACATCTTTCAGGAGTCCTGGTTAAATAAAGTTGAAGCAACATTCAGGAATTTCGCTTCGTTAGCAATAAAGAATCCATGAAAACTTTTTACACCATAGTTTATTCACCATTCAGTGCGGTTAGCCAGGAAAGGCTTAATTTGGGAATGGTCATGTTAGATGGTCAGGGGGCTGTACGCTTTAGATTTTCTCAAGAAAAACTCAATAGAGCAAAGAAGTTATTTTCTGAGGAAGGCTTTAAACTAATTAAATCCTTTCTGACTAGTATTGATAAAAAATTAGCTCATAAAGATGAATTGATAAGTAATGGCTCAGATTTCAATCTTGACTATCTTTCTTACCTTTCCAAATACAGCAATAATTTAGTCGGTTTTACAGAACCTCAGGTAATCGATATCGAGTTGACTCAGAATAATTTCGATAAATTTTACTCCAAATATGTATTTAAAGAAAGCGAAAAGGTGAATAAGGAATTAGCACCGATTTCACTGGTTTCTCTGGCCAAAGATTCGCTTATCCCTAAGGTCAAAGGTCGGATGGATGTTGATGTAAACTTAAGTGCCGATAAATTTAAGTTTGTCATGTTCGACCTTCATATCGATATGATGGGTAAAAATGACCGACCTGTCCTAAACCAGTTTATAGATTTTGGTAATACTGAAGCAAAAATTCAGAAAGAGGTTACAAGCTACTTAAGCATCGTAAAGCCTTTTGAAATTCAGGATGGTAAACAAGGCAAGTTCTTTCTAGTTGGAGATGAGCCTTCTAAGCAGTTGGCTAAACAGTATCTCATGTGGAGACACTTATTAGAATCTCCGCTCATTACCGCAGGTATTCTGGAGATTGTTCGATCGAACGAAACTGAGAGGATAGAAGCGTATTTGGAAGAGCATGACGTAAAACCGTATTTTTCCGATCCAAAAATAAATAGAAGATTCTAATTGGATTTTCCTGAATTTTATTTTAGCGTGGGAAGATGAAAAATAAAATAACTAAAGGCTACCGTCAAAGCCTTTAATAGTTATTTAAAACCAGATATTGATATACGTGGCGGAGGATAATGCTTATCGCAAGGCCAATAAAGGTTGGCTAAAAAGTCTGCTCGAATAGCTATTAAAATCGACAGAGCACTTAGCGGTCAAAGAAATGTCGCAAAAAGATTTTGCTGATAAACTCAACGTGTAAGCACAGCAGGCAAATAAAATCCCTACGGGAAGAGAAAATCTAACGCTTGAAACAATTTCTAAATTAGAAAAGCATTGGATCTTGAATTAGTTTCAACACATAATAATGTTGAGAATTTTCCTCCGACGAAATAAAGACTTACGGAGTTTCCTAATATCATTTTGGCACTTTCGATCAACAGTGCGTTCGTGGATTACAGCCTGGCTAATTTGTTATATAATTTATATTATGTTAAATAATGTTTTCGTAAAGCATACAAATCGGCGGAAGCAACTCCCATTCATTCACCTCCTATTAGACACCAATAGTTCCAATTGATACATCAAATGTTTCCTATGCAAGTCTTTATTTTGAAGCTAAAATTTAATTAATTATTATTAGCCGAGTTTTAACCATTATAGTATACACATACTGATGTGTCTTGAATCTGTGTCCTGAAAATAATGGTCTCCGTGGGCTGGCAATACTACTATGAAGCTTATTAAATATCAATCTTATTATGAAGCCAAATAACTTAATTAGATCAAGAAGAAATTCGTTAAAAAAGATAGCAGGAAGCGTTGCATTGACAACTTTAGGAACATCTTTATCTTCCAGGATCTATGCAGCTGAAAAGACATTGCCTCTCTCGCTCCGTGGCAAGGTAAATCATTCCGTCTGCCGATGGTGTTACAATGACATCCCATTTCCCGATTTGTGCAAAGCAGCCAAAGAAATCGGGATTGCTTCTATTGAGCTCGTTGGGCCTGATGAATGGCCTATTTTGAAGGAGTTTGGCCTTACATGTGCCATGCCTTGGGGAGCTGGCATGGGCATTGAAAAAGGCTTTAACAATCCCGACTTCCATGAAGAACTGATCAAAAGCTATGAAGAACTGATCCCGAAAGTAGCTGCTGCGGGCTACAATCAGATTATATGCTTTTCTGGAAATCGCAATGGCCTTGACGACCAGAAAGGAATTGAGAATTGTGCAATCGGTTTAAAAAAGCTTATGCCTACTGCTGAGAAACACAAGGTGACTATGGTCATGGAGTTGCTCAACAGCAAAGTTGACCATCCTGATTATCAGTGTGACCATACAGCATGGGGTGTTGCGCTCTGCAAAGCGGTGGGCTCTGATAGGTTCAAGCTGTTGTATGACATTTACCATATGCAAATAATGGAAGGAGATGTAATCGCCACAATCAGAAAGCACCACCCTTATATTTCACATTACCATACAGCGGGGGTTCCCGGACGCCATGAAATAGACGAAACACAGGAACTCAATTATCCCGCCATCATGATGGCGATTGTAGAAACGGGCTTCCAAGGTTTTGTTGGGCAGGAATTTGTCCCTAAGAAGGAAGATAAACTGGCTTCCCTTCAAGAAGGCATAATGATTTGCGATGTGTAATTTCGCCTACCGCGATTGTATATGACGCTAAAATATTAAGCTTAGCGATTCGCTTATCTAAGAAAGTTTTTATTTTGAAGCTAAATGTTAATTAATTAATATTAGCATCGTTTTTCATGTAAATTCTACACTTATATATTAATGATACACATATTGTCTTTATCTAAGCAATGGATGCACATATTGTTCGTCTTTATATGCACAAGCTTAACGATTGGTTGCGCTCCCAATACAGAAAATGAAATCCCTCGCGTGCTGGTGTTTTCAAAAACGGCTGGCTTTTATCATCAATCCATACCGGCCGGAATTGCCGCCCTACAGCAAATGGGCCAAGAAAATGGCTTTCTGGTCGATACCACCAAAAACTCAGCTTATTTTACAGATGATAGCTTACGACGATACAGAGCAGTTATATTTCTAAGTACTACTGGTGATGTGTTAGATTACAGGCAACAAGCGGCTTTTGAGCGTTATATTCAGGCTGGTGGTAGCTTTGTAGGGATTCATTCTGCTACAGACACAGAATACGATTGGCCGTGGTATAACAAGTTGGTCGGAGCCTATTTCTTGGATCATCCAAACAATCCCAATGTGCACTCTGCCACGGTCCAAGTGCTTGACACCACCCACCAGTCTACTAAAGGATTGCCTGAACGCTGGGAAAGAATTGACGAATGGTACAATTTCAGAGATATTAATCCAGACATAAATGTTTTGGCCACGATGGATGAATCGACCTATAAAGGTGGTAAAAATGGCGATAACCACCCTATCATATGGTATCATGAGTATGATGGCGGAAGGGCATTTTATACCGGTGGCGGCCATACGGACGAAAGCTTTAGTGAGCCTTTATTCTTGCAGCATCTATTGGGAGGAATTCAATATGCTATTGATGGAAGTGCCAATCTAGATTATTCAAAGGCCACTACCATGATGCCTCCCGAAGAGAACCGATTCGAGAAAACAATTTTGTCAGACGACCTTAACGAACCTATGGAATTGGCTGTAGGGCCAGATGGAAAAGTGTATTTTATAGAACGTGCAGGTAAATTCTTTGTGTATGATCCAGTGAGCCAAAGCACCAAGTTGATCCATGATTTTCCTGTAAAAGCTGTGGATAAATACCTGAATGGCTTGTTGGGCATTACTTTAGATCCAGATTTCTCTAAGAACAGGTTCATGTATTTCTTTTATACAACAGAGGAAAATGGTCAGCACAAACAAAACATTTCCCGCTTCGTGCTCAAAGATGATGGCTATTTGGACCTGGCATCTGAAAAAGTCATCATAGAAGTGCCGATTGATCTGGAAGTGAGTGCGCATACTGGAGGCTCTATGGTGTGGGACAAAGACAAAAACCTGTACATTTCAACCGGGGACAACACCGTGCCCTTCGCATCGGACGGTTACTCCCCTATCGACGAGCGCCCAGGCCGGCATACATTTGATGCACAACGCTCTTCTGCCAACCCGAATGATTTGCGTGGTAAAATTCTACGCATCAAGCCACAAGTAGATGGCACTTATACCATTCCCGAAGGAAACTTATTCCCTCCAGGTACCCCCGGTACGCGACCAGAGATTTATGTAATGGGATGCAGAAACCCCTACCGTATCTCGATAGACCAAAAAACAGGTATTTTATATTGGGGAGAAATCGGACCAGATGCAGGAGAAGATGGCGATAAAGGTCCCCGTGGATATGATGAGCTCAATCAAGCCAAACAAGCTGGAAATTTCGGATGGCCTTATTTCGTCGGGGACAACAAGCCCTATAAGCAATTTAATTTTGAGACTAATGAAATTGGAGAAGACTTCAACCCCAATGCAGTAGTAAACAATTCGGTACACAATACAGGGGCTAAGAACCTCCCTCCTGCCCAAAATGCCATGATTTGGTATCCTTATAGCGCCTCAGAAGAATTTCCCCTTTTGGGCGATGGTGGCCGATGCATCATGGCTGGACCTGTTTATCATTTTGATGAGACATCCCGTTCACAGGTGAAGATTCCTAAATATTACGATGAAGCACTATTTATCTATGATTGGATGCGAAACTGGATTTTTGCCGTCAGGCTCGATGAAAACCATGACTACAAGTCTATGGAACCTTTTATGCCCGGAGGGGATTTTAGACGCCCTGTGGATATGGAAGTCGGACCGGATGGTGCTTTCTATATTTTGGAATACGGATCGGTCTATGGCATTGACAATGAAGATGCCCGCTTGGTAAAGGTGGAATATAACGCTGGCAATCGTGCTCCTGTGGCTAAAATAAAGGCCACATCCGATCCTGTAGGATTAGCACCCCTGACCCTTACTTTTGATGCTCAGGAAAGCTATGATTTAGATTATGACAAACTCACCTATAAGTGGACGTTTGCAGGTCAAAAGGTCAACTCCAAAGAAAGCACCGCAACATTTACTTTTGAAGAGAAAGGCTCGCATCATGCCGTGCTTACCGTTACGGATCCGTCTGGGGCAAGCACCTCTGATACACTTACAGTAGTTGTGGGCAATACCAGGCCAACGGTAACCATCAACACCAATAGCAATACGACCTTCTTTTTTGACGGAAAGCCATTTGACTATGCGGTCACTGTTGAGGACAAGGAAGATAAAAGATTTGAGCCTAACAACCTTACGATCAGCGTAAACTACGTTGCCGAACTGGAAGAAACTGAAACGATAGGCCATCAAGTAGTTAGCTATAATCTAGGTAAAACCTTGATCGAGTCGAGCGATTGCAAGGCTTGTCACCAAATCGACAAAAAGGCCATTGGTCCAACCTTTATGGACGTTGCCGATAAATATGCAGATGACAAAACGGCTATTGCCTACTTAGCCAATAAAATCATCATGGGCGGTGGTGGTGTCTGGGGACCGCAGGCCATGAATGCTCACCCTCAGCTTTCAAGAGAGGAAGCCACAGAAATGGTGAAATATATTCTTTCTTTGGCAGAGAAAGCAGAAGGAAATAAGATGCCTCAAGAAGGTACGATAGAATTCAAAGACCATGTAGGTTCCGAAGTAGATGGCGTTTATTTGATCAGTGCAGAATATACAGACCTTGGCGAAGGAAGTGCTCCCGTGAAAGGCAATACCAGAATTGTATTGAGAAGTACTAAGGTTCAAGCTGAAGATGCAGATGAAAAGCATCATATGATCGTATTTTCACCTATGGCAATTGCCATGAACACCGATGCACATTTTGTGTTGAAAGATATCGACCTGAAAGATATAAGTAAAATAAACATCCGCTACTCCTCTCCTACCAAATCTGGTAAACTTGAAGTTAGATACGATGCTCTGGATGGGCCTTTGGCTGGGGAGTTTGCTTATACGGCAACTAACGATAGGAGCAAAATCCAGCTTGCTACTGTGCCTATTGAAGATCCTGGCAAGAAGGTAGATGTGTATTTTGTTGTAAAAGGTGAGAACCCGCCATATAACGGCCTTTTGGCTGTTGATTGGGTTGAGTTTTTGCCATAAGGTTTGGAGCAAATTATTATCGAAGCCGCATTAAGGTCAACAGGCTCCTTATGCGGCTTCGATTGTTTAGGTTCTACCTTATCGATTCATAACCAAACCAAGGCAATTTAAGCTCAACAATCCTTTTTGATGCGTTTTTCAGCAGGCTTTATTTAGTATATCATCAATTGATCAATGCTATTCCTTCACCACCTCTACCCATCTACCTGCTTTGTTGGCATATATGCTATTGTCATACATGGCCTCTACTGCGACGGATGGCAGGTAGAACTTGCCTTGATAGCTGGCATTCAATAAGATTGAGAAGGTCTTTCTTTCATTCGCTTTCAAATCAAAATAAGTATAAACCCTATCGTCCCTTATGTCCTGATAATTGGGCTTTCCTTGATTGTAATACTGCTGCGTGTCGTCCAATCTGGTATTGATGATCTCCCATCCTGAAGGGAATATCTGTGTGAGCGCAAGTTCTTGGTAGGCTTGTCCCAGACTTGTATTGTGGATGGTTACAGTAGCCCTGAAATCAGTTCCTTGTTTGATAGACTCCACAGGGATTTCTTCTCCATTGGCATTGGTATATCGTACCGTAAGGTTGATATTTCGAGCGCTTTCATGCTCTTCTCCTGTAAGTGGCACACCATTGCTGATCAATCTCACATAAACGGGAGATGCACCACTGTTTTCTACCGAAATCTGTTGTGGTTGGTCGGGTGATTGTAAGAATATTTGAGCTATAGCACTTTCTGAGCTTAGTGGCACCTCTCTGTTGTTCACTTTTACCTTTACGTCCATTTTTTGGTTCAGGGCATACTTTTCTGCGTATTTGGCTATGCCCATAAGCGTATAAGCTGTAGTTTGCGTGCTCATCCAATTGTCTGCATTGCCCATATATTCCGCTATGTCCTTCAAGAGGACAAAAGCTTTTTCGTTATCGCCCAATCGCACCAGTGTTTCAAGGATCATGGCCTGATCCCTTTGTTGGGAGCCAAATGTATACCCAAGCTCTCTATAGTTTTTTACTTCAGTAGAAAGCCCACCGATCAACTTTTGCGCCTCTGCTTCATGTCCAGCGACTACATAAGCCAACGCTAAGCGCCATTGTGCAGCCGTACTATTGTCCCTTTCTTTCATCCTGTTCATGGCGCCCAAAGCTGGTTTTCCGGCCAGTGCCAAGGTATATAATCTATAAGCCTGGATTAGGTCACTTTGTCCCGTAGTATAGCCAGGTGTCCACTCTTCGGCCTGCCGCTGCTGAAAGTTAGTCCAGCTCGATAGCAGACCATCAGGTACATGATATCCTTGCGCTTTTGCTTCCAATAAAAAGTGACCGCCATAGCTCGTAGCCCATGCGTGTGGGCTAGTTTGCCCAGGCCAATAGGCCAAGCCTCCAGAAGGAAGTTGGTAAGCAAGCAATCTATTGATTACATAATTTACATTCTGCTCAATTTTTTCATTTCTTTCTTGACTCACATCAGTAAGCTTGTTGAGGAACAACTGAGCAAAGGCGGTAGAAGTAATCTGTTCAGCACATCCATGAGGATATTGCACCAAGAACTGCATGCGCTGCTCCAAATTAAGTGGAGGCATCGTGCTGAATTCGATTACTCCCTCATTGGTGCCTTCTATGCCTACAGGCGAATATGAAACCTGCCAGTCTGTTTTGGAAGCCACTAACTTATCCTGCACGTCTACCATGGAGGGGTTGGAAGCCCTAACATTCATTTCCACATCATACGTGGCCTTAAAATTGCCTGAAGTAGCCGTTACCACAACTGTGGCCGTTCCTAAAGCTTCAGCAGATTTTAGGTTAAAATATACCACCTGATCTCCTGGCTGGTTAAATTGTACCGTTTTTTGTGTTGCTCCTACTATGTTAAGCAGCCCTGCAGTTTTCACTTCGACTTTTACCTGTTTTAGGTTGGCATTTGTGGTAAATATATTGACTGGTAGATAGATTTCTTCTCCTGGGCCAGCCACTCTTGGCAGGGTTGCTAGGACCATCAAGGGCTGCTTTACCGGTGTAGTCACTTCTGCCGATCCATATGCGCCTTCATGTGCCGCAACCACCATCGTGCGCACGCTGCCAATGTACTGAGGCATGTCCAGTTGGTGGTTGGCTGTCTTTCCTTTGTCCAGGTAGAACGGTCCTAAATATTTCACCACGGGTTTAAACCTGTTTACTTCAGTGGTTTCTGGAGCTTTTAGTTCATCATCACCTCCGATCGCTAGTAAGCGCTCCAGATTGCTGCCAAATGCGCCGATTACGCCATCGTACATGTCCCAAGTCTTTACTCCTAACGCTTCTCTGGCATAGAAATGCGACCAAGGAGCAGGTGTCTTGAAGCGAGTTATGTCCAGCAGTCCTTCCTCGACCACCGCCAATGTATAGGCCATGGGTTTGCCCGACTTTTCAGATACCGTAACAGTAAAAGGTGCCTCGGGACGTAGTTCATCGGCCATTTTAATCACAGGCTCCAACTTGGTGTTAGGATCTGTGATGGCAATGGACTGCACACCATACAAACGAATAGGCAAGTCATTCAATGTTTGTGCATGAGGCTGGATCAACATGATATGCGCATAAATATTTGGTGCCATTTCTGCTGCAGCATCAAATTCTACCAGTGTGCTCCCTTCATTTGTCGGCACCCAAAAGGACTTTAATACTTTGCTACCAGATTCCAAGCTTACCAAAGCCCTTCCTCCAGCACTACTTGGTATACTGATTTTTACCTTCTCTCCTACTTGATATTCACTCTTTTCTGGCGCAAAGCTCAGCATGGTCACTCCATCCAGGCCCTCTTTTGTGCCTGTTGCCCACCCCGGCCAATCAACAGCAACAATCTGACCTGCAGAATGGCCAGAGACTGGGTCGGTTACTTTTATATAATATCTACCCCAGGCTGGATGGTCGATCCTGAATTTCCAGTTGCCCTCTCCATTTTTGGTGCTCAGGTATCCTTCTGTAACAGGTGTCTGATAGGATCTGCCAACATAATTGCTTAGGTCCTCATGGCTATTGTCCCACCACCATCTCCAATGAAGTTTATAAACCGAAACCTTGATCCGATCACGATTTATAGGGTTTCCATTAGCATCTACACTAGCGATCTTGATGGTGTGATCTTCATCGGTAAGCAATAGGCCATTCTTATCTCCTTCTGGAGCTTTTAAACCTACAAAGCTAGTATAGGGATAATAAGGGATGTTAAATTGGTCAATGCTGAAATCGCCACCTTCTTCAAATGCCTTTGCTTTGAAAACCGCATTCAGAGCGCCTGGTGCTCTGTCCCCTACGTAGATCGATGTATTCATACGTGCTTTGCCTTCTGCGTCTATTCTGCCATCAAATACCACTTGGCTTTCTGAAAAGAACTCTTTTGAAGCATCATCGAAACTATAGCCCGGATATCCTTTGAAGGATGTAGTGGCTGGTGTGAGAAGAAGTTCAATTTGTGTCCGTAAGTTTCTGGCTTTTGCTCCATGTAGCCACCTCACGTTTAGGTTGCCAGCAATTTCTTTTTCCAATGCGGTGATTTTATCTTTTCCAAAGTCAAGAGAGATTTTCAAACGGTTTGGCTTTACCGTTTCTATTTTGACTCTTTCGGAAAACTCGGCTCCTCCAACCTTCACCTTTGCTTGCCAATTTCCTGTTAGCACCTCTGAAGCAGTCGGAATACTAAATCCATACATGTTGCCAACTCCTTCAGTTCTTACCCTTCTCGTTTCAAGTTGACCTTTAGGGTTGAACAGTTCTAGGATCACCGGATGGTTAGCAGGAAGCAGCTTTTGTTTGTCTTCTAAAATAAATGAGAGGTGGAGGGTGTCACCAGGCCGCCAAACGCCTCTTTCTCCATAAATAAAACCTTTTATGCCTTTTTGGATGGTCTGGCCTGAAACATCGAAATTGCTCAATGAAAGTGAAGAACCATCAGAGAGTTTAAGGTAGCCTGTCTGGTCACCGTTTTTAGCAACTAGAGTAAAAGGAGTTCCTGTTACTTCTATTTCTGCTACGCCGTCTACATTAGAACTGGCTTGGCCTATAGGCTGCTGCTGAAAATCATAAACCGTAATCTCACTCTGCACCGGGTCGGTAGTCAGAAGATTGGTAGTAAATACATGGAGGTTGCCGTTGTCTGACCTCTTGGCTATAATCCCCAGGTCGGAAGCGAATAAGACTTTATTAACACTCTTATTATAATAATAGGAATTGCTGCAAGGGTTATTTCTTTGCGACCAATTGTAGTCGTCATAATTATAATCATAATAGTCCCAATAACTAGGGAGGTCCGGATCATCCCAATTGCCCAAACTAATTTCGTCATCAGCTATTTCATTGTCAGTATCAGCGCAGAAGTACAGGGATTGAGATTTTCGGAAATTGATAGACACTTGATAAATGGCACCTGGTTCAGCTTCCATAATTTCTGCTAAGTCAAGCGTGAACCTGTTCCATTCATTCAAGTCCACTACCCCAGACGCATTTAAGGGCACTACCTTCTGCGCTACTGGCCTTCCCACCCTTTTGATCTCGTTGGAACCCCCAAGATTGTTCACTTGAAGATATTGGAGTACATTCTCTTCGTATATCCGCACCACGGTAACGTCTACGGCTTTTAGCCCCACTGCTTCAAAGGGCAGCACCAACCCTTCTGAGCCTGGAAGAATAACAGCATTGTGCTTTAAAGAGAGTCTAACGGCAGGGTTTTGCTGTATAAATTGCAAACTGGTACTAAAGTCCGCTTCTAAGCTTTTGCCTGTAATGCTCTTTATGCTCTTATATAAAGTGAGGTTTATCTCATCTTTTAGGGCAGAGGCAGGATATATTTTCACCTCGTTTTGGTTGACAACAACCCGAGGTGCATTTCTTGTCTCATGCAACTGCACCAAGCCATTCAAGTTTTGATTGATTTGCAAAGGGTCGGAAAAATGTACCGATATATAGTTTTCTTCTCCTTGATTTATTTTGGCAGACATCACCTTAAAATCGCTCAGAGCAGGAATGCTGTAATTAGTACTGCCGGCCTTATCAACCCCTATGGGAGTACCATTCCATGCTATATGAACTTCCTCCGGACGATCGCCTCGCGCTACGTCTTCAATGACAAACCGATGCAGGTTGGCATCGCCATGGCTCCAAGTGATTTTCAACTCTTGACCGCCTTGCTTGGCAGAAACTACTTTTTCCATCGCTTGACGGTTGGCTTGGTCGGCCGTTTGAACAGTGCCGTGTAATTTTACTTTATTGAGTGTATGGACATCGTAGAACGCTAAGTCCTCTAATTTGACCTCATAATTTTGCGGCATTACCTGAAAAACAAAGCGGAACTCCCGTTTTTCTTTCGGCGTTTCTATCAATTTGTCAAGCTGTAAGGTCGCCTTATACTTACGTCCTGCTTCCAGCTTCCCTTCAGGCCTAAAAGCAATGGTAAAGGCATCTTCCCAATAAGCATCTCCTGCTATGGATGGCTCAAAACTCAAGACTTTTTCTTGTACTTTTTCTCCGGGTACGGCTTCAGCTGCTTTCTTCGCTAGCGTTACTTTTATTTCTGCATTGCTGGAAATAATGCCCGATGTATAGGAAGAAATAAACGCTACGAAAAGGTTTTTGGGACTACTAAAAGCATCCTCGACCTGTTCTGGTGGATTACATGCCAATGCAAAAAGAAAGATAAAAAAAGCTGTTTTTCTAATTGTAGAGATCATAATGAGTAGGAAAAGATTCAAATACGAATATAAAAGGAAGTGCAATAAAAAATAGTCGGATGTCAGTTTTATTATTTATCCGTTCCGTTTCTCTTGATAAAGAGTTGAAGAGGTGTTTTAACAAAGAACTTTTCCTTATGCTTTATAAAATATATTACGAATTTTCCTTTGGTATGAAATCAATTCACTATTGAAAGCGTTACTTAATTATTCCAGGGTTTTTAACACTGGGAAAGCAATTTTTATTATTTTTCAACAAAGGCGTTTGGAATTAGTAAAAAATTAACAACTTTGTTTTTAATATTGAATACATTAAATAATTAATTACGCGTGATAATAATTGTCTTTTTTCTAGCACACTGGTATTTCTCCTTGTTTTGCCAAAGTTTCTTCCTTCATAGATACGCTGCCCATAAGATGTTTCTCATGAACAATTTTTGGGAAAAGTTTTTCTACATCTTCACTTATATATGCCAAGGTTCATCCTACCTTAGCCCTAGGGCATACGGGATATTGCACAGGATGCACCATGCGTATAGTGATACCGAAAAGGATCCTCATTCTCCGCATCATACAGAAAACTTGTTCACTATGATGTGGCAAACTAAAAATATTTATACAGATTATTTTCAGCACAAGATTAAACCAGAAGAGCGCTTCGTAAAAGGTATTCCCGACTGGCCTAGCTTTGACAAGTTTGCTTCTTCCAATTTCTCAAGGATTGCCTGGGGCGCAATATATTTCTTGATCTATTTTCTTTCTATCTCTGTATTTGAATTGCCGTACACCCACTGGGCAATGTACGCATTGCTGCCAATACACTTTTTAATGGGACCAATACATGGTGCTATAGTCAATTGGAGCGGACACAAATACGGATATGCTAATTTTGACAACAACGATAAATCTAAGAACTCTTTGGTATTGGACTTCCTCATGTTGGGTGAATTGTTCCAAAATAATCATCACAAACTTCCTAAAAGAGCCAATTTTGCTGTAAGGTGGTTTGAGTTTGATCCAACTTATCCAATCGTGAAGATGTTGCATGCATTTAAAATCATTCAATTGAAGAAAGCATAAGCTTTCGTTTTCCTTCAAAATAAGAAGGCCTTGAACCAAGGCCTTCTTATTTTGAACCTACCCCTGTCAGAAAACGCAATAAAAAACATAGAGAATCCTATTGCTTATACTCTTGGGGATTTGAAGTTTGACCCCTTCAGGGTTGAGATCGGTGCACTTTGAGTGTTATTCATGTTGAAGCCTTTTAGGCTTTCCCACCCGTTCTCCTTGCCATCCAACCACTAGTCATATGTGTCGCCTAAAGTCTGATATCTTGAGTCTTTAGTCTAGCGTCTAAATCGCTGATATCTTTAGTCTCAAATTTGCCTACACTTCCATTGCTTGTCTGAGATCATTGATAATATCTTCCGCAGCCTCAATACCTACAGAAAGACGAAGAAGCCCATCTGAAATACCCGCTGCGGCTCTTGCTTCAGGCGTCATTTTTACATGGGATGTTTTGGCAGAAGCACAAATGAGTGTCTCGACTCCACCTAAGCTTAGGGCAGGTACAACAAGCTTTAGCCGGTCCAAGAAACCATCGGGATCGATACTAGCATGTAGCTCAAAAGATAACATAGCACCAAATCCCTTCATTTGTTTTTTAGCGAGCGCATGTTGTGGATGTGAGGGAAGCCCTGGATAATTTACTTTTTCTATTCCCTCTTGCTGCATAAGAAAAGCAGCTATTTGTCCCGCATTTTGAGTTTGTCGCTCTACTCTAAGGGCCAATGTTTTCATGCTTCGTTCAATCAAAGCACACGTTTGGGCATTAAGGCTACCACCAAAATTGACTGCATTCGAATAAAGTTTCTTTATAAGCGATTGCTTCCCTACTGTTGCTCCGAAGCAAAGATCGCTATGGCCACCTAGGTATTTTGTACCGCTGTGCATTACCAAATCAATCCCCAATTCAATAGGATTTTGATTGATAGGCGAAGCAAAAGTATTGTCTATGGCTGTGATGATGTTTTTTTCTTTGGCCAAAGCAGTAACAGCGGCGATGTCTGTAAGCTTGAGCAGCGGATTGGAAGGGGTTTCGAGAAAGATCATCTTGGTATTCTCTTGAATCGCCTGTTCAAAATCCTCTGTATCAGTGGTTTCCGTAAAAGTGTATTGTATTCCTAAACGCTCTAATTCCGAAACAACGAAATGGTAGGTGCCTCCATAGATTTCCTTTGATAGAATCAAGTGGTCTCCCCGATTCAGCAAGCCCAAGATCACCGTACTGATGGCTGCCATTCCGGAGCTGAATAAAAGGCCATCTTCGGCATTCTCCAACGCACATAGCTTTTTCACGATCGCTATTTGGTTGGGAGTGTTAAAGTAGCGTGGATATCTATTCCCATCCGTGTTGATGTACCCAAAAGATGAGGAAGTATGAATTGGCGTGTTCACACCTTTAACTACTGGGTCTGTTTGTGTGCCTACATGTACGCTGGTGGTGGCTGGAGAAGAAAAAAATGTTTTCATAATAAGTATGGTTTGGCCCAAATGTACAAAAGTCAAAAATTAAAATTCAAGGTTGCTTTCTAACTTTTACATTTTAGCTTTTAGTTTATGTAAAAAGTGAATAGTGATCAAAATCCGACATAAGCTCCTACGGATTAACGATTATCACTTTCTTCTGCTTTTCCTTCCCCAATCAGTTCGTCTACTTCCTGCTTTTCTCCAGACTCCAAGTCCTTTATTTCGTCTTTTTGTTCGTCTGTATGATGATCGATGTGGAAAGTACACCCCAAAGGGAAATGGTCTGATCCAATGTCGGGATAGATAAGAAGTTGGTCTACAATCACATTTGAACTATGGAAAAGCAAATCAATCGGCACTCTGAAAAACCAGTACTTAGCGTGAAAAGTCGACAAGATGCCACGCCCAATCCTGGCGTCGATCAGCCTGCTAGTCTTTTTGAATAACAATGATGATTTGGCCCATGCCACATTGTTAAAGTCACCCGTAACCACAACTGGTAATTTATAGTCTCGAACCTTTTTAGCAACACTCAATAGATCTCCATCCCTTTCCTTGGAATTTTCCTCTTCTGTAGGACTAGGCGGTGGGGGGTGTACTCCAAAGAAAATAAACCTCACCCCATCTTGAGTTTCTAATTCTGCTTCTATGCTAGGCAAGTCATCAGAAACAAAATAATGGGTGCATACATTAATGATCTTGAGCTTTGTATAAAAATGCATGCCATAGGTATTTTCCAATGTTACCTTCTGATGGTTGGGGTATTCTTCTTCCAAAACCCGCATGGCCTTTTCCCAATTAACATTGCTTTCGATAGTCAGAAAAATATCGGGCTTTTCTTTTCGTATCAAGTCGATGAAGCGGTCGTATTCTTTGTTAAATTGATAAACATTGCACGTAATTACGCTAATGATGTCAGAAGCTGTGCCTCTAATTTCATGACGGTTTGTTCTCCAAAATTTTGTGTAACGCATCAATAGGTATACATGATACCCTATCAATATCAGTTGAGGGCCTTGAAAAAACCATAAGGCTGGATTAGCTCCAATGAAAAAGAATGTTACTGTAACCACAATCAATTGCAGTGTCAATAGCTGTATTTTGATAAACTCTGCAACTCGAAATATCCAATGCTGATTTTGCACAAAGGGTAATACACTCAGCAAGATCAACAATGAAGATAATGCCATTAATAAGGATACCATATTTGAATTTTAGTTGATTCAATATATACAATAAAGATGAATTTTTAGATTGAATCTTTGATTTAAGGAATACGGCCATAAAGCACATCATGTAGACTTTCATTTCGGTCAAAAACCTTCTTCGCAAAAGGACAAAGTGGGATGATTTTCAAATTGCTTTTTCGTGCATATTCGACTGCTGCATCGACCAGCATTTTGCCATAACCTTTGCCACCGAAGTTCGTGCCTACAATCGTATGGTCGATTATGAACTTTTCTTTACCTGCCCATGTATAAGTCATTTCTCCTGCTACCGCCTTATTTACAGAAATCACAAATCGTCCTCTTTTTCCCCCGTCTTCACGCTCTATTTGAATCATACGCTATATGTGTTATCGGCTATATAAAAATAGGCAGTCCTATGGTGATAATTGATGCCATAGAACTGTTAACTTTTTATACTAATCTATTGGCTAGCTGTATCCAAGAAGCTCAAATCTTCAGTATCTAGATTCAAAGCAGGGGCAGCAAGTAAGGAGTCCAATTGTGCTTTGCTCGTAGCGCTAACAACGGGTGCTCCAACATACGGTTGGGCTA
>SMEH01000245.1_pt1 | contig 17731 bp, 12 predicted proteins | sample 2456361 | NCBI WGS metagenome assembly SMEH01 (sample SAMN10132587, study PRJNA489261) | soil metagenome | isolation source: day1 control-loamy sand soil ammended | place: USA | reverse complement strand
TATTACTAGGACTGATAGCCAACATTTCATCATGTGCTTTCTTTCCCGGTAGTGGTTGGCTTAATGCCCCCTTCAATGTTTTGATAAAAGTGTCGAACATGCTCCGTATCCTGCCAATAAAATACTGATTGCTATCAATCCATATGCAATCAACAAATGTACAAAACTCTAGCAGGACAACATCACTGTGTCATAGGTGTGATAGTTGATTTCTACCCATCCATATGACGCAGTACCCTCTTCCCTAATTCTAATTGATTATTGTTTAATAAACTTCCAAGTTTCCACTTTCCCGTCAATTTCTACCTTTATGAAGTAAATCCCTTCTGGATGTGCATGCATGTCCACCTCTAGATTGAGTTTGTTTGCAGGAGTTGTGTGTACTGTCTTTACGATTTCTCCTAACATATTCACAATATAAATTTTTGAGGCCAATGATTTTCGGAAGTTAGCTTCAATGTATAGCGTTTCACGCACTGGATTCGGGTACAACTGGTAGAAGTCGACATTGGGACTTTCGCTAAGCCCTAATATGTGAGGCACATCAAACTTAGCAGAAGCTTGACACCCTACCGCATCGATGACTGTGACAGTATACTCTCCACCGTCCAAGCCGCTAATATTCTGGGTTTCTCGTGCTTGATATGACCATAAATAGCTATACGGAGGTATACCCCCCGATACTTCAATAGCAATAGCACCGTTTTTCTGATGGTCTCTAGACTCTGTAACTGTGCCTACAATTTCCATTGGACTTGATACCTGAATCGTTACCACATTGCTCGTGTTTTCATTACAAGCATCACTGTCCACAGCCCTTCTGAATTGGTATGTGCCAGGTTCATCTAAAGACGCCACTTCAAGGCTTGCTGCATTTCCTCCCACTTCCTCCCAAGCACCATCATTAAATTTTCTCTCATACTTATAGGTGAAGTTACCGCTTCCCCCTTCTGGCACCAAGCCTTCGATAACAAAGCTATCTGAAGTGCCACAATAGTTGGTAATTTCAGGTTCTATAATAGTATTATTGGCAATTGGTGGATATACTGATATGGTAAATACTTCGCTTGTGCTGCTACAAATACCAGAAGTAACTGTACGTCTGTATTTGTAAGTTCCAACAGCTAATGGCCCTGATTCATGATAGTCTGCACCAGTACCTACTTCCACAAAACCTTCTTCATTTTTCTCTCTTTCCCAAACATATGCATATGTACCATTACCACCACTCATGGTCGAACCAGTTAATATCACATCGGTGCCCACATTACAATATCCTCCAGTGCCGGCAATAGCATTGGTGCTCAGTTCTGGATATAATGTTACTTTGACTACGTTACTTAGTGTGGGTTCACATGTGGCGGAAATTACGATTCTTCTATATTCATATTCTCCTGGAACTGTTAGGTTATTATCATCAAGATCCTTTGTGTCGATTCCTAAATCCACAAACTCTCCTCCATCTATGCTTCTCTCCCATGCATAGCTAAATTTGCCATCACCCCCTTCTGGCTCTGATGCTGCTAAAGCGATCGATTCTGGTATACCGCAATATTCACTTATTGCTGGCGCTATCACCTCATTATTGGCAACAGGGGGAAGTACTTGGACCATTAAGACTTCACTTGTATCGCTGCAAACACCATTTCGAACTATTCTGCGATAATAATAATCACCCGGCGATAATTCACTTTCAACATAGTCTTGCGTATCGGAATTAAGGTGAGTAAAATTGAGACCATCCGTGCTTCTTTCCCACCTATAAGCTACGACACCTCCGTCTCCTCCACTGATTACACTACCTTCGATTGTAAACGGTGAGGACTCGGCGCAATATATTGCTTCTTCTTTCTCAATTGTATTGTTCTCTATCTCCGGATAAATGTTGATCAGTACAACATTACTTAATTTCTCTTCACATGTAAACGAAGTAACTTTCCTTCTATAGTAATACTTACCATAATCAGGTATGTTGGTATCCAGCAATATCTCATCAGTACCGACTTCTTGATAATTCATTTGATCGGTACTTCTCTCCCAAACGTAAGCATATGTACCGTCACCACCTTGGGGACCATCATTGACACTTTTGATCACTACTTCAGATGGCATGCCACAATATTCTCCGGCTTGGGCTTCTGCCACTATATTAAAATTAGTGATGCCCTCATATATTTCTATAGCCACTGCACCGCTATAAACCATTCCGCACATGAACGATTCCACTCCTCGTCTATATGAATAGGTTCCGGGACCTAATTCCTCTAGTTCTAAATAATCTTTTGTATCTCCTCCGACAACTTCATAAGCTCCATCATTTTTTTTCCTTTCCCAAACAAATGAAAAAATGCCATTGCCACCTGTTGGTTCCTCTCCAACAATTTCAAATCCTACTCCTACTTCGCAAAACTCATTTAGTGAAGGATCCTCAATGCCAACATTGGTTACTTCTGGATAAAGCGTAAATGCAAAAATATTGCTCATGTGAGGCAAATCACACATTATCGTCTTTACCTCTCTCCTTATCTCATAATAACCGGGCACAGTTATCTCTGCTGGATCATAATCTTTGTCTGTTTCCCCATCGATTCTCTCCCACTCTCCATAGTTAAAACGCCTGTACCAAGAATACTCATTATTCAAATGATCGCCTGTCTGTGCAACTGAACCTACAATCGTACCCAGATCAACCGTACCACAATAATCACCGTCCTCCACTATTATTGTATTATCTGTAACATTACATTTATTAGAGCCTGTAATATAAAACTCCTCTAGCTCCGTACTTAGATTGCTAAATGATAATGTTTTGGAAGCCGGATCGCATAGGCTAATCGGTTGCTCTAAAGACTGCCCATACAAATAAGCCATAATGGACGCTTCATCGCCATATGGGTCATCAGAAAGGTACTTAAATGTACCATCAAAGGTTAATGCTCCTAGCGTAGAGTTAAATGCCCAGTGACGTTCAAGTCGGATAGTAGAGTTGTCCTCTGAATATTTCTCTGCTATCACGCGCACCTCTAGATAGCTATTGGAAGTAAAGTCGCCCGTGTAGACACTGACATCGGCCGGAGTAAATTCTGGTGTAGATAAGTTCCCCGTACCAATAGGGAAATAAAAACTGCCTGGTTTGTCAAAAACTTTCCTGACTGAAGACGCTTCATCCAATTGAATGTAGTTGCTCTCGGAAAAATCGCCTTCAATAAGCGCGTCTGGGCCTAGGGTGAGGACTACGCCGTCACTGAGGTTAAGTATGGCACCCTGCAGGGATATCCCTTCACTAAACGACCTGCTTTCGTGAAGATATACATTTGTATTCTCTATTGTAAGGTGTTCAGGTCCATTGATTGCTGGCAACAGGAAGTCATCGGTAATTACATATTCTGCATCGATAAACTTCACCCCTCCTTTTGGACCATAACTTAAAGTATATCCAGAAGGGTTTAGAAAAAGATCAGGGTTTGTTGTTAGCGTTCCGTTGATGGTAGTATTGCCAGAAAGGATTTTATTGCCCTCACCCATAAGTGTCAAATCATTATAGGTCCCGACAGAAGCTGCTCCAGCGATACTACCATTCGAGGGCATCCTTATATCAACTCCAGAGGATTCAATTATTACAGTTCCATTGAGTTTCACTTCTTGAGACGCTATTACCAAATCGCTGGTAGAAATATTTAATGTGGCCAAAGAATCCAATTCAAAACTTAAAATGGGTTGGCTGACGTCTCGCATTATGCCCTTAGCAGGAGGGTTAAATTCCACATGTTCCCCTAAGAATAGTTTACCGCTCGAATTGTCTTTAGATCCAAGTAGAAGAGAATCTGCATTTACAGTAAAGTTGCCTGAACGTACGTTTAAGGCACCTATTCGGAAATTATCTGCTAGCGTTGCAGTGGCTCCTTCATCAAGATCAATCGTTATGTTTAATTTAGACAATGCATTAGCAGTACCTCCTGACCCTGGAACAATAATTTCTCTGCTTTCTCCACGGAAAACCACTCCACCTCCTTCATTGGAGCTGATTAGATTACTAGCACTAGCCGGTACCATTATATTATGGATCGGGAAATCTACATCTGAATGGTAGCCAAGCTGTCCCCACACTTCTATCGTAAAGTTTTCCAACAACATCAGTGTCGAAACATTGACGTGCAGATCATGACATACAGCGCCTTCCTCTTGAAACAATACAACTGGATTAAATATATACACATTACTGCTTTGAGAAGGGATCTCATCTGTATGAACCCACTCCCCCTCTACATACTTCTGCCAAGTGTTGTGATCATGCCAATATCCATTATTTATTGTCTTGAAATCACCTTCATTTTGTGCAATAGACGAAAAAGCAAGAATGGTGAAAAGAAAAAAAAGAAGAGCGGACCTTTTCATAATACGCTGGTTTAGGTTTGCTGAAAGCACTTGATAAGAGTAGAATCTTTCCATACAACACACATTTGGAGTAAAGAAAATACTTATACGCCGTTTTATCCCGCCTAAAATGTCGGAAATATTACACACCTAAGTAAGCCTTTGAAAGAATAAAATTGGTTTTGTGTGGAGAAAAGGACTGAGCGTTGGGAAGTTAATCTCAGTTTTGCATTGATTCTAAAAGCCTGACAAATCCATTTTTACCATCTCAGGGGTGACCAGGGAATATTTATCCATCAGTAGAAGTGCTGGACTGTTTTGCTAGAAACCTTGCGGGGCTGGTAGATTTGCTTGTTCATGCAGTTCATAAGAGAAATGGATTACCTAGTCTTCTCTGGTTGAGTGCGTCTTCCGATAAAAATCTATCGCATAATCATCAGGCTCATCTGCTTGCTCAAACACTTCTTCATAGCCATTTCCCTTACAATGTCCAATCGTATAGGCTATCAAGCTCTTTCCCACCTTAAAATGGGCAATACGCATAGACTTTTGATCATGCTTCTAATGCTCCAGCAAGTTGGTTTTTACTTCCTGATCCTTAATAAAGAATCTCGTACCCCCCAGCCGTCATTTGGATTATTCGACGACGAGGGATATTTAGAAGCTATCAACCTAAAATAAAATGAGGACAATTCAATAAGTTTTGTTGTACATAGAAAAATGGAGCTTTAGCCATTCTTCTCTTGGTAGTTAATCATCCAATTGATGCCAAACTTATCTTGAAAGCTTCCATAATAGGCTCCCCAGAACATGTCTTGAATGGGCATTTCTATGATTCCATCCGCGGAAAGTTCATCAAATAGCCGCTTTGCCTCTTCTCTTGATTCAGGCTCAAGATTGATGTGCATGTTGTTGCCTTTGCTGACTGTCATACCCAACTCCTTGGGCGCATCTGTTCCCATGAGAATATGTCCACCCAATATGGGCAACTCTACGTGCAGGACCATTTTTTTTACTGACTCTGCCACAGGTGGCTGATTGGGGTCTGCGGGTATTTCCCCAAAGCGCTGGATCCCATTTATAAAGTCGGATTTGAAAACTTTCTTATAAAAATTGAATACTTCTTCTGTATTGCCCGGAAAGTTTAAATAACTCGATACCCTTGCCATATTGTTGATTTTATTTTGCTTACGTAGCCTGAACTGAGATTCAATGTATTGGTCTAGGTTTTCTAGTCCTGAGGTAAAGCCTTCTTTAAAGCCCATTTCAATGACTTTTTCAAGGTCTTCTAATGCGTCGAAGGTCAACAGTATATCCACCACGGTCTCTTGTCCTCTATCTGAAAAGTTGTTCTCCCATTTGTTTCTAGGCAATGTGTTGTCAGGATTGCCTTCGGCATCACAAAAACCGTCACGGGCAGAGAAAAACTTTTCAGGAACGATTTTGATATAATCAGCCCTTGACCAATGCGTTTCTCCATTAGGCCCAACCATTGCATACAGCCAATATCCACCTTCTCTAAAATCCATTGTTTTGGTCTTCGCTACCCAAGGCTTGGGACCCCACCATTGGTCAAGGATTTCCGCTTCCGTCCACGCCATCCACACCAAATCAATCGGCGCATTGAATGATCGCTTTACTTTTATTTGGTTGTTTTCTTTGTCAACATCGAAGTTGAATAAAATTGCTTTGTTCATTTTCTCTTTAGTTTTAGTTGTTCCAATACATCGTCAAGTTGATCAAATCGCTGTGAAAGCAGCTGTTTAAATTGTTCAAGCCACATTTCTACTTCTTTCACCTTATCTGCATTCAAATGGTAGTGTACCTCTCTGCCTTGCTGTTCTGGTCTTACAATGTCGCATTCCGAAAGAATTTGCAGGTGTTTAGATACTGCCTGTCTGCTAGAGTTAAAGTTTTCAGCAATGGCATTGGGTGTTAACGCCCCTACAGTCAACAACATAATGATAGCCCTTCTGGTTGGATCCGCTATTGCTTGAAATACATCTCTTCTTGCTTTCATAAGACATTTATATTTGCCACCACATGATTGCAAATATAAATGCAATCAATCGGTTGCGCAAAATATTTTTTCATTTTTTACAATGGAAGTATAGCATTGAATCGCTGCAAGCTTTGAAGTAATGCTTTTGGCCCGAGATACAGAACGGAAAGAAAGCATCATGCGCAAATCTTAGCTCAATTGGGCAAAACAAACACCCTTCTGTCGTCCAGGTGCTTATTTGTGATTTTATTCACCATTTTTTCTGGGGTAATGCGATTTACTATAACCAATTGTAACAATTATCGTTACAATTAGAAGTCGTTATCATTCTTTCCTCGATATGAACAATACCAGGTTTGCCACTATAGTGCACATTTTAACAATCTTAGCCAACAATCCTAGTGAATACCTAAGCTCTGAATGGATTGCACAAAGTATCAATATCAATCCCGTTATAGTGCGAAGAGAGTTGGGCATATTGAGGCAACAAGGGTGGGTAATGAGCCGAAAGGGCAAAGAAGGAGGGACTAAATTAAATAAATCTAGCGATAAAATTTCATTGGCCGACATCTATATAATGGTAAAAAACTCAGAAGTGCTGGGCAAAAAGAACCTCCGCACGAATCCTCACTGCCCTATAGGAAAAGACATCAATAATAAATTGAATGACTTATTTATTGAAACTGACGCATTGGTCATATCCGCTCTACAGCAAAAGACATTAGAAGGTTTCGTGGAGCAGTTTCAGTAAGATCTTGGCCATTACAGTCTTAAATTTTAATATACATAATAAACAAACCAAAAAATGAAAATAGGAATAACAGGAGCAACAGGACAATTAGGACGCTTAGTTGTGGAAAAATTGAAAGAAAGAATAGCTGATGAGCACTTGGTAGCTCTGGTTCGTTCACCCGAAAAAGCCACAGATTTGGGCGTTGAGGCCCGTGCATTTGATTATGGCAAAGCAGAAACTTTAGTCGAACCACTACGAGGGATAGACAAACTATTGTTTATTTCCGCAAGTGAAATAGGGCGACGCACACCACTGCATAAAAATGTCATCAATGCCGCCCAAGAGGCAGGCGTACAATGGATCGTTTATACCAGTTTGCTCCATGCAGACACCTCTTCGTTGGGATTGGCAGAAGAACATGTAGAGACAGAGAAAATTCTGAAAGCATCTGGAATACCTCATACAATCTTGCGCAATGGTTGGTACACGGAAAACTATTTAGGTTCCATCGCTGGAGCAATAGCTTCAGGTGCTCTTATGGGGAGTGCTGGAGAAGGCAAGATCTCTTCCGCCACGCGCGAGGATTATGCTGAAGCTGCTGCTGTTGTAATAACCTCTGAGGGACATCAGGGAAAAGTATATGAACTAGCAGGGGATGAAGCATTTACTTTATCTGAATTGGCCGCTGAAATTTCCCTCCAAACAGGTAAGGACATACCCTATAAGGACCTCCCTGAAGAAGAGTATGTATCAGCTTTGAAATCCTTAGACATTCCTGAGGGATTCGCTCAGACACTTGCTGGCTGGGATATTGGAATATCTAAAAACGACTTGTTCAATAACAGCAAGACACTTTCCAAACTCATAGGTCATCCCACCACTCCGATGGCTGAAACGGTAAAAAAAGCATTGGCCCACTCTTAGCAAAACAAAGCAAGCCTGAGAAATGTAATCAGGCTTGTTGTATATACGCCAGAAAAAACTGCACAGATTAATATAGTGAAAAGGGTGTGGACTTAAAGAAAAGTCCTCTTTAAATTGACACTCTCTTTGCTTGTTTAGGCATTGCTAACTGATCTTGAGTGAAACCTTTACCCTACCTAATTTCAATTAATTTTAACCCAAATTCTTTCGTGTTCATTTGATTGAATTCAAAAACAAAGATATGTTTTAGTTAAGATTATTTATAAAAGTCCCTGTGACTTATCCCCGACTTTTAACACGGCATAATGTTGTGGACACCCCAGATAACCACCGCGTACAGGCGAAAGATCCTCCTAAAACCTCAATATTTGATCAATTTATATTGCATATGTTCGTCGCCAGACTGGCATACAAGGATATAAATCCCTGGCGCAAGGTCATTGGCAGGAACAGCAATTTCATGATGACCTGCAGGGAGTTCCCTTTCAGCAATTCTTTTTACCTCTTTTCCAGTGATAGTGTACAATGCAATACCTATGCTGCTGCTTTTTGAGCTCGTTATGCTTATCGTAGTCTCATTGCTAAACGGGTTAGGGTAGCTTTTCACGACAAGATCACTATTGATGCGGTCATTTATGCTTGTAGGAATGTCTATCAACATTCCTTTCAGTGTAATATTATCAAACCGATTATTTCCTCCATCGCTCCCTTCACCTTCCTCAAAAGTGATTCTAATGCCAAAATTCTCGTTGTCACCTGCTTCTGCTATAGCACTAAAATCAACTGTATAGATAGAAGGATCACCGTCCTCTACAGAAATCCTTTCCTTTTCAATAAATGTAGTGCCATCAAGGGTGTATGCTATAATTTGAACCCCTGCTCCTTTTCCTGAACGCCTTGTCTCATAAGTAAAGACAATATCTGAAAATCCAGTTGTCGGTAAGGAAAAAATCAATTCGGCATTCAAGGGCTCATTTATCCTCAGATGGCTTCCTGCCTCATCTTCAAACTGTGCATTTTCTCCAGAGAACCCTTGCTTGTCATCATCGGTAAACTCTGTCTTTCCCGAATGCATATTAAATTCAAGGCTCCCACTGAGCAGGGTATGAGAAGGCTCGTTTAGGTTGTCTGGCTTATTAAAATTCCAATAGTGTAAGACTTGAGGTTCGGTATACTGCATCCTAAAAACAGCCTCCAATGATAGGTTACTACTTGGTGTGATACTTATCTCATTTGATTTATTATTATCGAGGCCTTTCCACCTTACAAATTCATATCCCTGAGTTGGTATTGCTTCTAGTGCAATCGGAACACCTCCAAAATATTCACCCGCCCAAGGATATATATTTTCTTCTAGGCCTGCGGTGCCCTCACGCAAGGCCAAGCTGTTTATTTTTACGTAGCCATGCTGAGGATCAGACACATCAACATTAAGCGTATAAACATTGCCTAGGCCAAAGAAGTCCTTTAAATGCTGGCGTTGAGCAGCAGGCCGCTTTTCGGCAAAATTAAGCATGTTATTTACATGATTGGTCCAAGTGTTCATCGAGCCGGGAGATTTCCACCTATGAATATGTTCCTCTATTTCAGGTGCTATGGCTTCCTTTATGTTATTGATCTTTTTTTTGACGACCTCGGGTTTAAGAGCCGTATTCAATTGGTCGGAAAAGCGATTGATAAATTCGTTTCGAAACGATTCATTCTCCAAGAACTTTCTTAACAAAAATGTCGACCATGGTGGATTGGGCCAATCTGGAGCATTGGGCGCTGTAGCAAACTCAAGTGAGTTGATGGTGTAGGCATTGCCGTTATACAAGCCAAAACCAAAGTCTGTATCATACATCAACCAACGCCACCGCCCATCTTGGCCTTTGGGAGCAGTTGGGTCAAACTCCGTCTTTGCTCTCCAATATTTGTTGTTGTTGCCAGGCCAGTCTTCATTGGCAATATATATTTGAGCAATCTGATAATCCATAAAGCTGTTTACATCAATTCGGGTCTTTATGTAATCGTAATACTGGTCTTGGTTCAATCCATTTGAGCTAATATATGCTAAGGTTTCATTATAATGTTGGTTGTCTCCTTCGCTGACAATACCATTGGCTTCCAAAAGGTCTATGTTGTCAGGATCTATACCAAACATCCGTTCTAGATAATGTTTGTCAAAACGTTCCCTTAAATTGTGGATCCCCCAATATTCACTGTTAATGAACAGGACCGTTGGTTGATAAGCTTGAGTCTCAAAATCCATGTGCTTAACGACGGACTGTATGGCGGCATCCCTAAACATCGTATAGCCCCAATCATTTCCGGAGTTTCTTAAAATCAGGCGCTTGTAGGCATCATGTTTACGATCAGGAAAGAATGGATACTCTAGGCGAGATTCACCGTATTCGTTTCGGCCATACAGCCTTAGGCTTTTCATAGGATGGGATGTGCTCCAATTACCATGGGTCCTTACGCCTAAGGACTGCGAAAAAACCTGTCCTTCTTCACCTGCGAATAATTCTATATGAGCAGGATATTCCCAAGCTCTCCCCGATTGGTGATAGTTGGCATTGCTGCCACCATCAGCTGGAGCAAAAGGATTGGCAATACGCCAATCTTCAAAATATTTACCCGCTACATAAAGACCCTTATCATAATCAAAAAGAAGATCTTCTTGCACACTTAGTGCCACGACCGGCAACGAATAACGGTTGTGGGTGTCGTTATGGATAAAATAAGTATTCGTGACCGTTTCACTTGGGGGAGTCCCCGGCTTTATTGTTTGTGCCCTTACCGTCGTGCCTTTGTATACAGGATTGGAAGGGAAATAATAGGGGTTGTTGTGATAGGTAGAAGAAATGTTTGTGAGCTTATCCTCTTTCGTTGATCGATCCTCTATAGCAATCGGGCCAGAGTACGTCAAACTCTCAAACGTCCGAGGGATAAGGGGGCCTGATGTATTTCCATTATTTTCAGTATACTGGTTTTTATAATAATAAGTACTTCCATCCAAATTTTCAGGGTCTGGCATAGAGCCGTCCAAAGTATAGATGATGACAGCGTCGGGATCAGAGGCAGTTAGGTTCAAGTCAAAAGGTGCAGAATAGAAGCCACCATCAAGCGAAAACACTGGAGGGTCCAAGGGCGCTTCAAAACCACTTTCATTGTTGGGGGCGCCAGGTGACGGTATGGAGAAGAAATGAAACAGTTTGCTTTCCTCGGATTGCCTTCCGTAGGAGAAATCGGTTGGGATACTTACCGATGGGGTTTCATCGATGACTGTTCCATCGGGAGAAGAAAGTGTAAGTGCTTCTCCATCAGCACTGATATTGAAATTTGTGTGCAGTGCAGCCTTGTCCTGCTTTCTGTCTTTACTTGACGCCCACACGATCAGAAATTCGCCGGGATGGAGCATAACTTCAGGCAAAACCCATTTCAAAGGTTTATCAAGATCATCAGACAGTCCATATCCCATAAGATTAACAGCCTCATCTCCTCCGTTGTATAGTTCTATCCAATCGGAGTTGTCGCCATCTTCATCAGTGATCGAATTTGCATTAGAAGACATTAACTCATTGATCCAAAATTCTTGGGCAAAGCCCATGTGAAAATTGATCAATAAAAGGATGGCGAAGAGAAAGGAGAATTTTTCCATTTGTTTAAGATAAGGGGAATCTAAAACTAATGAAGAAAATACCAAAAACCAATGTTAATGTGCTAATGGCTGATGTATCAATGAATGACGGAATATGGAGTCCTTGATAAATTGGACTAGAAATCCAAAGTACTAAAGTCGGAGTTGCAGATCTGGACTAGCACAGCGACATTAAGGGTGCTGCTGTTGTTTTTTTTATTATATTGGATTTTATAAACAAAATAAAAATGTCGATAATAATCATTTTAATATTAGCAGTCGTCCTTGCTGCTTATCTGATTTCAATGTACAACAAGCTTGTAAAACTCAAAACATTGATGCAAGAAGGTTGGAGCGGGATAGATGTACAACTCAAGAAAAGGTATGACCTGATTCCAAATCTTATCAACACTGTCAAGGGATTTGCCACACATGAAAAAGATGTTTTTGAAAATGTGGCCGCAATGAGAAGTGCGGGTCTCAATGCCAAAAGCGTGAAGGAACAGGAACAGGCCGAAAACCAGATCACACAGGCATTAGGACGGTTATTTGCTGTCGCAGAAAACTATCCAGATTTGAAAGCGAACACAAACTTCATAGCACTTCAAAGCGAGCTCAGTCAGATTGAAAACGACATTCAGATGTCTCGGAGATACTACAATGGTACCGTCAGAGAAAATAATATTCTGGTTGATTCTTTTCCGAGCAATATTGTCGCCAATTTATTCACTTTCTCAAAGGGCGAATTCTTTGAGCTGAACAGTGAACAGGAAAAAGCTGTCCCTAAGGTATCATTTTAGTAAAAATAGCACTTGATGCTATTGGGATCACAAATCCCTTAAGACATTTTTGGTATGTCAATAAAGATGAATAACCCCCCGTACACATGCAAAAATTTCTCTTAATAATTGTAGCTGTCCTTCTATGTTTTCAAGCAAAAGCCACAGAAGAGATTATAACCTTTCACAGTGATATACAAGTAGAAAAGGACAGAAGTATTCTGGTTACCGAAACCATTAAGGTAAATGTGGAAGGCGTGAATATACAGCGGGGTATTTTCAGAAACATTGTAACAGCCGCTTTAGACGAAAACGGCAGACGCGTCAGTCATGACACTGAGGTGCTGGAAGTATTGAAGAATGGCATGCCGGAAAACTTCTCTGTTTCTGCCATTAGTGGTGGACTACAGGTTAAAATTGGCAGCGCAGACGTAATTCTATCTCCTGACGAATACACTTATACCATCCGTTACCGCATGGAGAACCAGGTGCGTTTTTTCGAGAATTATGATGAAATCTACTGGAATGTCACTGGCAACGAATGGGATTTTGTGATTAGGGAGGCAAGTGCGAAGGTGATATTACCTGAAGATGCGACAATTATGCAGCATAAGGGATATAGCGGTTCATATGGCGCATCAGGCTGCAACTGTGTATCTGAAGTGGTAGAGGCCAATGTAATAACTTATACAACCACAATGATGCTGGGTCATTCGGAAGGCCTTACCATTGCAGTGGGTTGGAATAAAGGGGTGGTAGCTCCACCGACTGCCGCAGAACTACGGCAGCAGGAAATAGAAAAGCATTTTCCCCTCATTGTCGGTCTGGCAGGCTTACTGCTTATTGTAGGCTATTACCTGTTCGCTTGGTTCAAAGTAGGAAAAGATCCCGAAAAAGGCGTGATTATCCCAAAGTTTGATGCTCCTGCGGGATACTCACCGGCTGCAACCAGATTTGTACATGAAATGGGGTTTGACAAGAAAGCCTTTACGGCTTCCGTTGTCAACATGGCCATCAAAGGCTTCCTAAGGATTGAAAAGCAAGGAAAAACCTATGAACTTCATAAGCTAACGGAAGACAACACCATGCTTTCCAAAGGGGAGCGAAAAATAGAGGAAGCATTATTTAAGAAATCCAATTCGATTGCAATCAAGCAGTCCAATCACTCAAAATTGCGGAAAGCAATCAGCAATTTGCAAGAGCAGCTAGAGTTGAGTTTCATGAAGCTTAATTTTAAAAAGAACATCTCATGGTGGGTGCCGGGGCTGTTGTTGAGCATTGCTAATTTTACTGCAATACTTATATTAAGTTTCAGGGACGAGGAGGTTTTTGTATCGATTATTTTTGGTGGTTTCATCAGCTGTTTTTCTCTAGTCTTTATTTGGGCATTTTATTCAGCTGCTAAACATGCGAGTGGAATTGCAAAGATTATTCTTAGCTTAATTACTGCGGCAATTTCACTAGGGTTCATTGGATTTGGCTACCTTTTAACGACTAATTTCGGAACAGATTTTAGTCTATTATTTAAAATCGCACCTTACTTTCTCATTATCGGCTCGATGTTGCTCATGAATATTTTGTTCTATCATTTGATGAAAGCGCCTACCATTGTTGGCAGAAAAAGAATGGACGAAATCGAAGGCCTCAAAATGTATTTGGAAGTGGCAGAAAAACACAGGCTCGACAAGCTTAATCCCCCGGAAATGACGCCACAGTTATTTGAGAAGCTTTTGCCTTTCGCCATTGCACTGAATGTTGAAAACAAATGGGGAGAACAGTTTGATGATATTCTGGAAAAGGCAATCCACAATAACGAATATAATCCAACCTGGTATAGCGGTAGTGCTGGCGATATCTTCCGGGCGCATGCCTTAGCTTCAGCGCTTGGTACGAATTTTTCATCCGCCATATCCTCCGCTTCCGTTTCACCACAGAGCAGAAGTTCGTCGGGCAGTGGTGGGGGTGGATTTTCTGGAGGCGGAGGTGGTGGAGGCGGAGGTGGCGGCTGGTAACCCTTGGAGCGTTCAGCTCATAAATTGGATTGCAAGTCTGGACTGGCGAGAGAGATATTTTCATCCTATCGCTAAATTCCCCTTAATCTTTTAGGATTCCTGGATGTATGAAAGACACGAGACATGATTACTTTTTCTTATGTAGTCCAGTAGATGATTTTGTAACTCCAAACTAAAAGAAAGCGATATTCATAGTTTTTATGTGTTAGGAGGGGTTCTATTGACCCTATCAAAGGCTGCCTTTCTAACAGAGCAGTTGTTTGTAGAATTTTTACTCGAACAATATCAGCGTAATAAAATCCTTGTTCTTTGAAGATATACTTAACAGCACGCTCAAATTGTCCAGATGCCTTTTTTGTCCAGATTACTTGAGCCATTCCTTAGATCGTTCTTCAACTTCTTTTTGGCTTAAGACTTCTCCCTTTTCTACTTGTTCTTCAGAATCATCGATGTCTGCTAGCAATGAAAGTTGTTCATATACATCTTCCAGTGTCGAATCTTTAGTCAGCCGATCCGCTATCTGATTTAAATATTCTTTTAATTTGACTTCTTTCATACACTAATATAACAAAAGTCATGGCATAATTATCTCAATTAGTTCACAAATCTTCTAAGGGGGTCGGTTACAACCACTCTTTAGGGTTGCTCGATAACCCTGCCTTTACAGGTTTGTCATGTGTACTTATCGGATTATAATGGCCTATCTTTAAAATCACACCTCTACGCATTAAACCTGTCTGATGTCCAATTTATAGGATTGTTCTGGATGTATTGAGATATCCGTTGAAATGATTTTTCATTCCGGATGATGTGGTCATGGAAACGGGATTGCCAGGCGAAATCACATTGAATTTTCCGTGATTCAAAGGTGGTCCTGCCTTTGTACCACCGGATGATTTTTGACAAATTATCATGCAACATAGGGTTTTTGTTGCCTGTGATGCCGCCGGGTTTACCATTGCGGTCATGGGGTAGAGACGCGATTAATCGCGTCTCTACGGTGGTTCGGCCATCATCAGGTTTATCGATCACCAAAATGCCGTGAACATGATTGGGCATCACAATATGATCGGCCAATTTGACGAACGGAAAATATTCGGGAATTGCCAACCAACAATTCCGTGCAATCTGGCCAATTTCATTCAAAACCATTTTGCCGTCAACTGCACGGCCAAAAAAACAGGTCCGGTCCTTTGTGCATATGGTGATAAAATATGCGGCGTTCCATCCATAATCCCAGTGTTTTAAACGGGCAGATTCGATACGATATTTGTTCCGAAACTTATCAGACATTTTAGGAAGGAAAATCTTTGCTGGTTTGTGTTAGTAAGAAGCCCTAAAATATAATATTTCTCTTCATTTTACAAAAAATAACACTGCCGTACAGCCAGACGCAGCAGCGGTAGGGATAGAGCGGAAAGCCCGCAGCGGGTAGGTGTTGCGGGTTGGCCGGACTTGGAGCGATAGCCCGGCCACCGCCCAATTTTAAAGTCAGTGACGTGTGTACTAATTCCCGAAGATGGTGCAAGAGTTAAACCATATTTTTCTGTACCATCTGGTACAAGCATTCGATCCAGGTGTCGGAGGTATTGAGGCTTTCTACCAATTGCCATTCTTCGCCTCCTGCCTCGATGAATATTTCCTTGAACTCATCGCCCACCTCTACGGTAGTTTCTAAACAATCGGCGATGAAGGCGGGTGAAAAGGCCAGCACTTTCTTGTAGCCCTTAGCGGGCAGGTCTTTGATGAGGTCGTCGGTGTAGGGCTGTATCCATGGGTCTTTGCCCAGCCGCGACTGGAAGCTGACCACATACTTGTCTTCGGGAATATTTAACGCATCTGCTAGCAAGCGCGTGGTATGGAAGCATTGTGCACGGTAACAATACTGGTTTTTCTTGTTATAATTAGCGCAACATTTGTCTGAAAGCTGGCAATAGTTGTCGACCGCAGCCTTCCTGATCTGGCGTTCGGGTAGGCCGTGATAGCTGAAAACGAAATAGTCGTAATCTACCGCATCCATGTATTTTCGCGCATTTTCTGCAAAGGCCTGTATGAACAGTGGCTCTTCTATAAAGTTGCTGATGAACTGCAGGTTGGGGATAACTTCCCAGGTGGCGGCTATTTCCATCACTTTTTCGATGACCGTGCCGGTAGTGGCCGATGCGTATTGCGGGAAAAGGGGAATGACGAGTATACTGTTGACATCGGCCTTTTTGAGCTCGTCTAGGGCTGAAGCTATGGATGGGCTCTGGTAGCGCATACCCAAAGTTACGACGTAGTCGCTGCCGAGTTTTTGCTGAAGCAGGGCCTTGACATCGTCGCCATAGAATTTGAGTGGGGAGCCACGGTCTTCCCAGAGCTGCTGGTACACCTTGGCCGACTTTGGCGACCGGAAAGGGGCAATGATGCCATTGACCAGTAAGAATCTGGAAGCAAAGGGAATATCCATGACACGCTTGTCCATCAAGAACTCGCGCAGGTATTTTCTAACATCGGGCGTAGACGGACTGTCTGGAGAACCGAGGTTCACGAGTAAGACGCCCTTTTTGGCATTGAGCTTTTTCATGCTTTATTTCTTAAACAGCTACTCAAAGTTACCGCATTTTGGCCTGATGCAGGCCGTATTGGCAACTTCTTTTACTTATTCCTGAAGTTGTTGAGGCCCTCGTCCAAGAAATCGATGAAGTTCTGCACGTTCAGATCGTAAGCCTTTGGAGGCACCAAGGGCATCTCGTCGGTATTGAGTAAGACGTAATAAGGCTGGGCGTTGTTATTGAACCTGGTGATCTGAAAGTCGACGTTCTGCTTACCAATAGACTTCTTGATCTTGTTGTCATAAGAAGACTCGTACCATTCCGACTCTGGTAATTCTGTTTTTTCATCTACATAAAGTGCCACAATGACGAAATCGTTTCTCAGCCTTTCGAGCACCTTTGGATCGGACCACACCCGTGCCTCCATTTCTCTACAGTTGACGCAGCCATGGCCGGTAAAATCTATAAAAAGGGGCTTGTTTTGCTGTCGAGCGCAGGCCAAAGCTTGTTCATAATCGAAATAACCTTGCAGCCCGTGAGGAAGCGAGAGCATATTGGCATGTTTTGGCTCATCGCACAGCACAGACTCCTTAGGCCCTGCTGCCCCACCATGATCACGGATAATGGCCGGAAGATCAAAGTCGTGAGTGGACATCGGCGGCAGGTAGCCTGCCAAGGCTTTGAGTGGCGCACCAAACAACCCTGGTATGAGATATAGTGTAAAGCTAAAAACAGCAATGGCCAACATGAG
>SMEH01000259.1_pt1 | contig 18268 bp, 16 predicted proteins | sample 2456361 | NCBI WGS metagenome assembly SMEH01 (sample SAMN10132587, study PRJNA489261) | soil metagenome | isolation source: day1 control-loamy sand soil ammended | place: USA | reverse complement strand
GGAAACGTCGTCCAGCGTGTCCCGCACCCGTTCGGCGAGGACACTTTCGTCGGCGTCGCACACCGTGGCCAGCGCCCCTGTGCCCAGGAGCGTGCGTTCCGCGGTGGCGAGGAAGAAATCACCCCGGCGGTAGTCGGACAGCAACCGTAGGGGGCTGGGTCCGGTCACACTCGCCCCTTTCCGAGAACACCCTCCCGCCCGTCGATCCGCTGCTCCTATTGTCCGTGTCCCGGGGACGGTGGGGTCCACCAACGCTCGGTGACGTCGATCTCGTCGGTGGTGATGACGGCCACGGCGGCCCGGTAGCCGGAGCCGGGATCGAGGTCGGCCATGCGGGTCGACTCGGGGGACAACGCGGGATCGTCCGAGGCGAGCAGGCGGGCGGGCTCGGTGGCCTTCGCCAGGGTCAGTGAGCGCAGGGGGATGCGCAGGCCACGCCCGGTGGCCTTCATCACCGCTTCCTTGCGGGTCCAGTACGTGAAGAAGTCCTCGGCCCGTGCGTCCTCTTCCTCGGGCAGGGTGGCGAGTTCGGTGTCGTTCAGCGCGTAGGCGATGAGCGAGTCCTCGATGTTGCGGCCGATCGCCTCCACGTCGAGTCCCACCGCCGCGCCGGAGGTGGCGGCCACCCCCACGCGCTCACCGGAGTGGGAGACGGAGAGCTCCAGTTCGGCGTCCGGCACGCGCACGGGGCCGTGCTGCTTGCCGCAGCCGGTGCAGGTCGCGTCGAAGTGGATCTCAGCGGGGGACACCCCCAGGTGTTCGGCCGCGACGGTTTTGGCGAGTACGCGCCCGGTGAGGAACCGGCGCCGGTCCTCGACCCTGCGGTAGGAGTCGTAGCGAGTTCGTTCGGTGGGGTCGAGCAGCGCCAACGTGTTCTCCGATTCGATGATCGGTTTCGACCACCACACGGAGCACTCGGTCATGTCTTTTCCGTTCTCTCGCCCGTTAGGACCACCTCAATCTAGGCGGAGCGGGGACTCCCGCCAAAGCCGGACATGCGCTACCGTGCTGACTAAGCGATCGCTTAGTCAGCTGAGGAGCTTGCGTCGATGGATTTCAGCCTGAGTGTGGAAGAACGGGAGATCCGTGACTGGGTCCGCACGTTCGTGCAGAAGGAACTCATCCCTCTTGAACCGGAAGTGCTACGCAGGGAGCGCGCTCATCAGCCCGGCCTCACCAGCGATGAGCTGACCGAGTTGCAGCAGAAGGCGAAGGCCTCCGGTTTCTGGGGCGTACAGACCCCGGAGGAGTACGGCGGCATGGGGCTGTCGGCCGTCATGACGGCGCTGCTGGAAGCCGAACTCGGCCGTACGTTCGTGCCGTTCAGCTTCGGGGGCTCTGCCGACAACATCCTCTTCCACGCCAACGAGGAACAGAAGAAGCGCTACCTGCTGCCCACGATCGAGGGCACCCGGAAATCCTGTTTCGCCATCACCGAGCCGGGTGCCGGTTCCGACGCCAAGGCCATCCGGACCACCGCCCGCAAGGACGGCTCCGACTGGGTGATCAACGGGGAGAAGACCTTCATCACCGGTGGTAACGAGGCTGACTTCGCGATGGTGTTCGCCGTCACCGACCCTGAGAAGGGTGCCGACGGCGGCGTGACGTGTTTCCTCGTCGACCGGGACATGGGCTGGCGGTCGGAGTACATCGACACGATGGGGGAGTGGGGGCCCGCCTCACTGATCTTCGACAACGTGCGAGTACCCGAAAGCCAGATCCTCGGTGAACTCGGCCAAGGGTTCGCTCTGGCCATGCAGTGGATCGGCCGTGGCCGCTACATCCTCCCCGCCCGTGCGCTCGGCTCCTGCGAGCGACTGCTGTCCATGGCGATAGAACACGCCAACACGCGCGAGACGTTCGGGGCCCCGCTCGCCGAAAGGCAGGCGATCCAGTGGATGATCGCCGACTCGGGTGTGGAGATCGAAGCTTTGCGCTGGCTCGTCCTGCACGCCGCGTGGCAGGTGGACCAGGGTATGGATTCGCGGCACGCACAGTCGATCGCCAAGCTCTACGGGGGCCAGAAGGCCAACGAGATCGTGGACCGCGTCCTGCAGATCCACGGCGGCATGGGCTACACCAGGGAGCTGCCCATCGAGCGGTGGTACCGCGAGCTGCGGTTGCTGCGTATCTACGAGGGAACCGACGAGATCCAGCGTCGCACCATCGCACGCAACCTGCTCAAGGGTTATGTCAAGGTGAGCGGCACGCTCGGCTGAGGCGTCGCGTTTTTGGAACCGCCGTGGGACGGGCGAATCCCGCCCCACGGCTGGGTCCGTCGTGTTCCTCGTTTTCCGATTCGGCTTTCCGGACGCTACGCGGTCCTCTGGCGGGCGTATTCGCGGAGGGCCACCGGGACTCCGGCGAGGTCCTCCTCGTTGCAGAGCAATTTCAGGTCGTAGTACGGATAGCCTTCTCGTTCGTCGTAGTCGAGGTGGACGGCGAGCACGTCCACGGGCTCACCGAGCCACTGCTGGGCCTGCCGGAGCCACCCGGCGCAGCGTTCCAACGCTGCCGGGAGATCATCGTCGCGGAACTCCACCGGGCGGTACGGCACTTCGTGGATCTGATCGCTCGGGTGCGACGGCGTCGGAAGCTTCGGTGAGACGCCGGCGTCGTTGAGTTCCAGCTGAATGGTTTCCTCACTCACTCTTCGACTGTCCCTCAGCTGAGCCGTGTGGGCAAGCGCCGAGGACACGTAAAGCCATGTCGGCGTAATGCTCGGCGAGGTCATCGAGGGACAGTGAGCCGCGTGGCGAGTACCACCGCGCCACCCCGTTACACATCTCCAGCAGCGCGATACGGGTGACCGCGGGATGTGCGGTGTCGAACACGCCCCGCGCCACCCCGTCGGATATGGCGTCGGCCCACAACCGCTCGTACTCGTCCCGTAAAGCGATCACCGAACGCCGTAGTGCCGGGCTGAGGACGTGGATCTCGTTGTCGACGATCCACGTCTCCTTCGGCATCCGAGCATGGGCCTTGACGTGCAGTTTCACCAAAGTGGTGAGCCGTTGTACGGGGTCGCGGACATCAGCGACGGCGGCCGTGGCCGAGTCGCGCAGCGACTGCAGGCACGTGCGCATGATGTCGACGAGCAGATCCTCCTTGGAGCCCATGTAGTGGTAGAGGCTCGCCGTCGACAGCCGGGACTCCTGCGCGAGCTCGCGGATTCCGGTGCCGTGGAAACCCTTGTCGGCGAACAGTTTCACGGCCGCTTTGCGGACGCGTTCCCGCGTGTCTAACGCCACTGCTGCTCCACCCGGTCGTAGGAGTCCTCGGGGGTGGCCGCGCCCGCCTTGCGAAGCTCGCCCTTGGCGATCCGTTCCGAGGCCGTCATCGGCAGTGACTCCACGAACGCCCAGTAACGCGGCACTTTGAAGTAGGCGAGTTTCGTGCCGCAGAATTCGGCCAGCTCGTCCGGTGTGACCTGCTGCCCCTCGGCGAGCACGACGAGCGCTTTCACCTCCTCACCCCTAAGTTCGTCGGGCACGCCGAGTACGGCGGCCGTGCGTACGGCGGGGTGTTGTTGCAGTGCGCGTTCCACCTCGTCGGCGACGATGTTCTCGCCACTACGTCGGATCATGTCCTTGGTGCGGCCGACGTAGAACACGCGTCCTTCGGCGTCCATGCGGGCCACGTCGCCCGTGCGGAACCAGCCACCCCGAAACGCCCGCGCCGTGGCCTCAGGGTCGTCGTGGTAGCCGTGCATGAGACCGACGCCTCGGATGAGCAGCTCGCCCTCCTGCCCGCGGGGCACGGGGCGGCCGTGTTCATCGGCGATCATCACCTCACGCCCGGGCGCGGGCCTGCCGAGGCAGCCCGTGCCGACGTACTCGTCGTGATCGGTGGGGTCCATGCGGATGTCACCACCGGTCTCGGTCATGCCGAACGCCTCGAACCACGGTACGCCCCAGCGCTGTTCGAGTTCGGCGTGCAATTCCTTGGGGATGGCGGACGCACTGATCGCCCGTACCCGGTGGTCCCGATCGGCTTCGCTCGGGGGCATGCGCAGCAGCAGTGTCGGCATGAGTCCCAGGCAGTAGAACCACGTGACGCCGTGTTCGCGCACCTTCTGCCAGAACGTCGAAGGATGGAAACGGTCGAGCACCACGAGTGTCGCACCAGATGCAAGTCCTAATGCGACATTCCATTGCGGATCGATGTAATGGAACGGCTGCGCGGTCAATATCGTGTCTTCGGCATTGATGTTCGGGAAATCCGCGACGAGGCCGCCGGCCAGTGTCGTCCAGTATCGGTGCGGCAGTACGCATCCCTTCGGCGCTCCGGTGGTGCCGGAGGTGTACTGGATGTTGGTGGGCAGTTCGGGCGCGGGTTCGTACGCGGGTGGTTCGTCCCCGTCCGGCAGTTCGGAGAAGGTCAGTACCCGCTCCACCGACGTCTTCGGTGCGATGGTGGTGAGCAGTTCGGTGAACCGTTCCCCGGCGACGACGAACCGGGCTCCGGAGTGCGCGAGCACGTGTCGGCCGTCCAGCTCGCGGTAGTTGGTGTTCACGGGCACCAACACGGCGCCCAGTCGAGCCAGTGCCAACCACGTCAGCGGGAACTCGGGCTGATTCTCGAGCATCACGGCGACGTGGTCACCGCGTCGGACTCCGAGTGCGTGCAGTGAGCCCGCCAGTGCCTCGACCCGGTCGGCGAGGTCGGCGAAGGTCAGCCGATCATCCGTCGCGTCGAAGACCCAGGCGGTCTTGTCGGGCCAGGTGACGGCTGCGTGACGCAGCAGCCCCACGAGATCGTCAGCGCTCATCGAACTCCTCCTTCGATCGGGCCACCTCGGGCGAGTGTTCGGTGATCAGTGCGTGACTGACCTCCAGTTCGAGGGCCGTCTCCAAAGCGCCGTCGATGCCGTGGTCCAGCGCTCGTTTGGCCAATGCGAGAGCGGAAGCCGGCTTGTCGGCGAGCGTGCGCGCCATCCGGTGTACGTGTTCGGCGAGATCGTCGACCGGAACCACGGTGTTGACCAGGCCCAGCGTGTGGGCCGACGCCGCGTCGATCCGCTCACCCAGCAGTACGAGCTCTTTGGCCTTCAACGGCCCGACCAGCAGGGGAAGCAGCCGCGAGGCCGCGTTCGTGACGCTCAGCCCCAGCCCCACCTCGGGGAAGGCGAACACGGCGTCGTCCGCCGCGACGACGAGATCGCACCCCAGGGCGAACTCCGCGCCCGCGCCGATCGCGTAACCGTGCACGGCCGCCACGACGGGCTGCGGCAGTCCCCGCAGGGCTCGGGTGACGTCCTGCAGTCGCTCCAACCGCCTACGGGACTCCTGTCGCGGCGGAGGCTGCTTGAGATCGTGGCCCGCACAGAACGCCCGGCCCCGTCCGGCCAGGACGACCGCACCGACGTCGGTGTCGGCGCCGACCCGATGCAGCGTGGTGATCAGGTCCTCGACGAGTTCCGGAGTCACCGCGTTCAACCGTTTCGGTCGGTTCAACCACACGGTCGCCACGCGGTCGGTGATCTCCAGTTCCACGATCTCAGCGTTGTTGCGCATGTCCGTGCAGCCTAGCGATTCGATCGACCGATCGATAGGGTTCGGCACCATGCCGGTACGCGATGCTGTGGAAAGCGATATCGACGAGATCTGCGCGATGATCGAGGAGCACGCCCGGTACGAGGGCAACGACGATTTGGTCCTCGACCGTGCGGAGATGCGGCGATACCTGTTCGGCCCCGATCCGAAGGCGTGGGTGCTGATCGCCGAGGTCGACGGTGAGACCGCGGGGATGGCGTTTTGCACGTGGAGCTTCTCGACGTGGGAGGCCAAGCCCGGCATCTGGCTCGACGATCTGTTCATCCGCCCCGCCTATCGGCGGAGTGGACTCGGCAGGCAACTGCTGTACGAACTGCGGGCCCGCACGGACGGCCGCGTGGAGTGGGAGATGCAGGAGGGCAACGAGAAGGCGGCCGCTTTCTACGCCGAGCTGGGCGCGGAGCCCGTGCCGGGCTGGGTGCGCTATCGCTGGAAGCGCTGAACAGTACGTATCGTAGGAGGCATGGGTGCTGGCTCGAACCGTCGGTCGGCCTCGATCGAGGACTACGTGCGGACCATCTACGGCCTGGAGGAACGCGGCGAGGCCGTGACGAACGCGGCTTTGTCCTCGCGGCTGGAGGTGAGTCCGTCCTCCGCGTCGGGGATGGTGGCCAAACTGGCTCGGCAGGGCCTGGTCGAGCACGTGCCGTATCGAGGGATCGAGCTGACCTCTGAGGGGCGGTTGCTCGCTCGGTCGGTGCTACGCAGGCACCGGCTCATCGAGACGTTCCTGGTGTCCGAGCTCGGTTACACGTGGGACGAGGTGCACGCTGAGGCGGACCTGCTCGAACACGTGGTGTCCGACCTGCTGATCGAGCGCATAGCGGCGAAGCTCGGTAACCCGGAACGGGACCCGCACGGTGACCCGATCCCGGCCGTGGACGGTTCGGTGGAGGAGGTGTCCACCAAACTGCTGGAGGACCTGCCCGCCGGCGCCGTGGGCGAGATCGTACGGGTGTGGGACACCGACCCCGAACTACTGCGTTACCTCGCCGAACGCTCCATCGGCCTGGGCAAACGCATCGAGGTGGTCGAGCGACAGCCGTTCGGTGGGTCGATCATCGTGCAGATCGGTCAACCGCCCCACGCCGCCACCCATGCTCTCGGTAGGGAGATCGCGCAGGCGCTGTCGGTATCGACGCGCTAGCGGCACGACGTGCTAGGCGCGGGCTCGCTGGGTTCGGGAGCCTGGTCTGTGGGGTCCGCGCCGGTGGGCCGACTTCGTTGCTCGCGCGGTGGTGCCGGCACGGCGGGTGCGGTCGAGCCGAGGGTGATCTGTGCGGATGCCCGTCGTGGGCCCGGGCCGAGGGGGGATCCGGAGCAGGCCGGGGAGGAGCTCGTTCCGGTCGAGGGTGACGGGCCGTTTCATTCCCGGGCGCGGCGGACAACCCGCGCCGGGTCGATCGACGATCCGATGGGGAAGAGGTTGCGCACGGAGGTCCGCGCGCTCGCGTGCTGTCAGCACGGGGTGGGCTCGGCCGTGGGAAGCCGGTGCCGGACATGAAGACGGGTGGGAGACCCATGGGTCTCCCACCCGTGGCTAGAGAGCGTCGCTCAGTTGCTCTCGGCTTCGGCGATGCAGGAGGAGTGGCCCTGGCTGTTGCCCTGGCCGAGCACGCCGACGCCCACGTCGAGGAGGTCGCAGAGGCCGAGGTCGAGGTCGAGCAGCTCGTTGATGTTGATGAGGCCGAACTGGCTCGTGTTGCCCGAGATGTCGTAGATCTCGGTCTCGTCGGCGGTCGCGAAAGCGGGCGAGCCGATCATCAGCAGGCCGGCCGCGGCGGAGGCGACAATTGCACTCTTCTTGAACACCTTATCCCATTCCTATCGACTCGAGTGATGTTCTGCTGCGGTAGGGAATTCACCGCAACCGTTCCTGAAGCTACAAGCACGTCGGCTTTCACACACGGCAAAATGCGACTATGTGGGCTCACCCGATCAAGTGGTGACTTGGGTCACTTTCCTTGGTGATGTCGGTATCGAATGCTGCTCAAGCAGCGAAAACGTGAGGCTGGGAGTGTTGCCCAGAGTGAGAGGTGACCCTTTGGGAAAGGGTGCTTCGCACTTACCGGTGAGGGGCGGAACGCAAAGGGTATTAGCCAGAATTTTCTCAAATGGCCCGATCGAATGAATATCCTCTTAAAAGAAATTCACGTTCCGGCGATGATTTCGAGTATCCGGTCTCCGTACTTGGCCAGTTTGTTCTCCCCGACCCCGCTCACAGTGCTCAGCTCACCGAGGGTCGCCGGGCGTAGCGATGCGATCTGTCGCAGCGTCGCGTCGTGGAAGACGACGTAGGCGGGAACGCCCTGACTCCTCGCGGTCGTGGCCCGCCACGCACGTAACTGCTCGAACAACGCGGCCGCCTCGCCGTCCAACTCCACGGACGGGGCTGCCGCGGACTTGGCCGTGGCCCGCGACGAGCGCACGGCGAGGCGGTTCGGATCACGCCGCATCCGCACGGTGCGCCCCCGGTACAGCACGTCGTCGGAGGCCTCCGTGGTGACGAGCGTGCCGTAGTCGCCTTCGACGGCGAGCAACCCCTGTGCCAGTAACTGTCGGACGACCCCGCGCCACTCGACCTCACCGAGGTCGGAGCCGACACCGAACACCGACAACTCGTCGTGTCGGTACTGCGTGACCTTGGGCGTGCGCTTGCCCCGCAGGATGTCGATGACCTGACCCGCGCCGAACTTCTGCCCGCGTTCCCGGCGCAGCCGCACCACGGTGGACAACAACTTCTGCGCGGCCACGGTGCCGTCCCACGACTCGGGCGGTGACAGACACGTGTCGCAATTGCCGCACGGCCGCGAATCCTGCCCGAAATAGGCCAGCAGCCCGACCCGGCGACACTCCACCGTCTCACACAGGGCGAGCATGGCGTCCAGATGAGCGGCCAGCCGTCGACGATGGGCGGCATCGCCCTCGGAGGTGTCGATCAACCGCCGCTGGGCGACGACGTCCGACAGTCCGTACGCCAACCACGCCGTGGACGGCAGACCGTCCCGGCCCGCCCGCCCGGTCTCCTGGTAATAGCCCTCGACCGACTTCGGGAGGTCGAGGTGCGCCACGAACCGCACGTCCGGTTTGTCGATACCCATGCCGAACGCGATGGTGGCCACCACCACCAACCCCTCTTCGCGGAGGAACCGGGCCTGATGCCGGATCCGCGTCGCCGAGTCGAGCCCGGCGTGGTAGGGCAGCGCCTCGATGCCGTTACGGGTCAGGAACTCGGCGGTCTCCTCCACCGATCGGCGCGAAAGGCAGTACACGATGCCCGCGTCGTGGGGATGTTCGGTCCGCAGGAAGTCCAGCAGCTGCCTGCGTGGGTCCTTTTTGGGCACGATGCGGTACTGGATGTTCGGTCGGTCGAAGCTGGACACGAACACGCGCGCGTTCTCCAACCCCAGCCGGGTGGTGATCTCGGCGCGGGTGGCCGGCGTCGCCGTCGCGGTCAACGCCACGCGCGGCACGTCCGGTCTGCGCTCGGACAACTTCGACAGTTCCAGGTAATCGGGACGGAAGTCATGCCCCCACTGCGCTACGCAGTGCGCCTCGTCGATGGCGAACACCGACACCGGACCGCGTTCGATCAACCGCATCGTGGCCTCGGAGCGCAGCCGTTCCGGTGCGAGGTAGAGCAGGTCGAGTTCGCCCGCGAGGAATTCGGCCTCGACCATGCGTCGTTCGTCGGGGTCCTGCGTGGAGTTGAGGTAGCCCGCCCGTACCCCCACCGCGCGCAGCGCCTCCACCTGGTCCTGCATCAGCGCGATCAGTGGTGAGACGACCACCCCGACACCGTCGCGGACCAGTGCGGGGATCTGATAACACAGTGACTTGCCCCCGCCCGTCGGCATGAGTACGAGCGCATCGCCGCCGGCGGTCACGTGGTCGACGATCTGCTGCTGGTTGTCACGGAACGTGTCATAACCGAAGACACGCCGTAGCACGTCGAGCGTCCGAGGATTCCCCACCCGCCGGATCCTAGGCGGGTACTACGCTGACACACGCCCCACCGGTGTGAAAGGGATCGTTCGATGGCCGACTCCGATCGCGGCGATGGTTCGGCGCGGGTGCGATTCCCCGGTATCAGTCCCCGTGCCTACGAACACCCCGTCGACCGGGGCGCATTGGCGACGTTACGCATGGCACCCGGTTTCGCCGAAGTGCTGAAAGTCGTCACCGGTTCCTTCCACGAGCGCGGTGAACAACTGCTGGCGTTGAGCTCGGCCATCCGCGTCGGCCCGACACAGTATCCGGAGATCGACGCGCTGCGACACGAATGCGCGCGCATCCTGGATCTCGACCCGGTGCCCGACGTGTTCGTGGCCCGGGGTGCCGAGCCGCAGGCGATGACCATCGGCATGCAGACACCGTTCGTGGTCCTCACCACGGGGCTGGTGGAACTGCTGGACCTCGACGGACTGCGTTTCGCCGTGGGCCACGAGTTCGGCCACGTGCTCTCCGGGCACGCGGTGTACCGCACCATGCTGCTGCGACTGCTCCAACTGCGGCTGAGCATGTCATGGACACCGATGAGCGCCTTGGGGCTGCGGGCGATCATCGCCGCCCTCAACGAGTGGTTCCGCAAAGCGGAGTTGTCGTGTGACCGTGCCGGCCTGCTCTGTTGTCAGGACCCCGCCGCCGCGTTGCGTACCCAGGTGCTGTTGGCGGGCGGTATCGACCCCTCGCGCATCGACACCGAGGCGTTCCTGCGGCAGGCGAGCGAGTACGACTCGGTGGACAGCATCCGCGACAGTATCGTCAAACTGCGCAACATCGAGACGCTGTCGCATCCGCTCGCCGTCGTTCGCGCCGCTCAGGTGCAGCAATGGGCGGCCTCCGAGGAGTACCGCGCGATCCTGGCCGGCGACTACCCCCGGAGGGACGCCGAGCCACCCCACCGCGACTGGGCCGCCGACGTCAAGGCCGCCGCCCGTGCCTACAAGAAGTCGTTCGCCACATCGGCCGACCCCCTGCTCAGGGTGTTCTCCGACGTCGGTGAGGCTGTGTCCGGTGCGGCGGGGTCGATGTGGGACAGGTTCACCGCGCGAGGTTCCGCGAACACCGACGAGCGCGGGTAGCCGAGAGTCGCACCACGTTTACGTGCGGGTACCCCAGTCGTTGGGACTGGTGGAGGCGCACGACCGGTTGGCGGGACTGGAGGGAGCGCGCAGCGGCTATGGCTGAGTCGGCACGGACCCTGCGGGATCTGCTCGACGACAACGACATCGCAGGACTGCAGGAGTGGCTCGCCGAGCACCAGCCGTACGAGATCGCTGACGAACTGGCCCGCGCCGACGCGGTACGGGCGGTGCTGCTCTTCCGGCTTCTCGACAAGGACCGGGCGCTCACCGTGTTCGAGGAGCTCGACCCCACCGACCAGCACAAGGTGCTCTCCGGGCTGCGGGACCACGCATTCCGGGACGTGGTCGAGCGGATGAACACCGATGACCGTGCCCGCCTGTTGGGGGAGGCGCCCGCCAAATTCGCCCGCCGGGTGCTCGCCGGACTCAGTCCGAACGAACGGGCCCTGACAGCGGCACTGCTCGGGTATCCCGAGCACGCCGTCGGCCGCTACATGACCCCGGAGACGGTCGCGGTGCGTTACTACATCACCGCCGAGGAGGCGCTCGCGGTGGTGCGGGCCAAAGGTCGGCGGGCCGAGACCGTCTACACACTGCCGGTGGTCGACGACCGGCGGGGTTTCGTCGGCACGGTGTCATTGGGGGACCTCGTGCTCAGCCCGCCCGACCGGCAGGTACTGGACATCGCCGACACGAAGACCCCCAAGGTGCAGGCCACCGACGACGTCGAGGAGGCCGCACGGTTGATGCAGGACACCAACGTGCTGGCACTGCCGGTGACCGACAGTGAGAACCGGGTGCTGGGCCTGCTCACCATCGACGACGCGTTCGAGGTCATCGAGGCGGCCGACACCGAGGACATCGCCCGCCAGTCCGCCGCGACACCGTGGATCGGGCACTACATGACGGCGAGCGTGGTGCAACTGGCCCGCTCGCGGGCACTGTGGTTGTTGCTGTTGATCCTGGCCGCCACGTTGACGGTGAACGTCCTGCAGTTCTTCGAGGACACCCTGGCCAGTGTCACGGCGTTGGCGTTGTTCATCCCGTTACTGGTCGGCACGGGTGGGAACGCGGGCTCGCAGGCGGCCACGGCCGCGGTGCGGGCACTCGCCGTGGGGGAGGTCCGCAGCCGCGACGTGTTGAAGGTGGCGTGGCGGGAGTGCCGGGTCGGGTTCGTCCTCGGCGCCATGCTCGCGACGGTGGCCTTACTGGTGGGAACGCTGATCGTGGACTTCACCGTGGCGGCGAGTGTGGCGGTCTCCCTCGTCGTCGTCTGCGCGTGGGCGGCGACCATCGGGTCGGTGATGCCGTTGCTCGCCAAGCGGGTCGGCATCGACCCGGCCGTGATCTCCGCGCCGTTGGTGACCACGTTGGTCGACGCCACCGGGCTGATCATCTACTTCCTCGTGGCCCAGTTCGTGTTCGGCCTATGACGGGCTGGAACGACGACCCAGAACGACCTAGAACGCCGTGAGGGCCACCTTCACCACGGTGGTGGCGAAGGTGGCCCTCCTGACGGCCCGTCGAGGGGACGCGTCTCACAGCGTGATGCCGTGGGACTCCAGCCAAGGCAGCGGGTCGATCTTCACACCGTTCTCGTGCACCTCGAAGTGCAGGTGCGGGCCGGTGGACTGACCGCGGTTACCCATCGTCGCGATCTGCTGGCCGGCCTCCACGCGCTGGCCGACGGACACCAGGGACTCGTTGATGTGTCCGTACACGGTGATCAGGCCGTTGTCGTGCTGGACCCGGACCCACAGTCCGAAGCCGCTGGCGGGACCGGACGAGATCACCGTGCCCGGCATGACCGAGTAGATGGGGGTGCCGATCGCGTTGGCGATGTCGATGCCGTAGTGGGTGCTGCCCCACCGCGGGCCGTAGCCGGAGGTGAACGTACCCTCCGCGGGCTTCACGACACCGCTCGGAGACGCCGCGGGGGCGGCTCCGCCGCCGACGGCCTGCTCCTCCTGGGCCTTCTGCTCGTTCAGTTTGTCCAGTTCGGACTGAGCCTGGTCCTGTTGGGAGACGGCCTGCTCATGCGCCTTCTGTGCGTTGTTGAGGGCCTGCTGGGTCTTGGTCACGTCCCGCTCGGCCTGGGCCACCGCGTTCTGCGCCTGCGCGGCGACGTCACGCTTGGCGTCGACGTTCTGCTGCATCGAGTTGGTGACGTCGGAGCCCAGGAAGGCGAGGATCGAGTTCACCATGCCGTCGAAGCTGAACCCGGCCGCCGAGTGTTCGCTGACGCGTTCCTCGGCCCTGGCCAGCTCCGTCTCGGCCTGCGAGAGCTGCCGCTGGGCCTTCGCCAGCCGGTCCTGAGCCGCAGCCTTGTTCTTCTTCGCCTTCTCGTGCTCAGACGTCGTGTTGTCGAGCCTGTTCTTGGCGTGATCGGTCTGCTTCTTGGCCTTGTCGAGAGCCTTCTTCGCGGCCTCGATCTGCTTGTCGAGCGACTTCTCGTCGTTCTGCTCCTGGTTCTGCTCCTGCTGCGCCGCCAGCTGGACCTGGGCGTCCTGCGGTGTCACAGCAGGGTCAGCGAATGTCACGCCAGGAGTGGAAATCAGGGTCAGGGAGGCGAGCATTGCGATCGGGGTCGCTCGCCGCAGTTGACGCGCACGCATGTGCGTATCTCCATCGTCTTATCGGGGGACAAAGCACGTCGGTCGGGGAACCGACGTACTCGGATCGGGGCACTGGCGACTATGCGAGGTCCCCACGAGCGGCTTCTAGCAAACTTGACGTGCGCCACAACATTTCGGTCAATTTTCAGCCATTGATCGGCGTGGCGTACTTGACTGCGCGCGAATAGTTGATAAAGAGGCCCGTCCGCTTCGCAGGAAGAAGTGTGTGCGGAGGGTTCCGTTGCGGTCACCGAGCTGACACACTCCCGTTAATGATCAAGCGCGGCGGGTGAGATGCCGATCGCCACACCGCCACCGGAAGGAGCCCCACGCAGTGTCCGACACAGCGCACGAGATCCCGCCCTCGGCGAAGCTCGACCCCACCAAGCCGACGGTCGCGCGTATCTACGACGCCAGCCTCGGCGGCAAGGATCATTACGAAGTCGACCGGCAGGTCTTCGAGATGATCAAGCAGGTGGCGCCGTACCAGGGTGACGTCAGCAAGATGAACCGCCGCTTCCTCGTGCGGGTCGTGCGCTACCTCACCGAGATCGCGGGCATGGACCAGTACCTCGACCTCGGTAGCGGACTGCCCACCGTGCAGAACACCCACGAGGTCGCCCAGTTCAGCAACCCCGAGGCCCGCGTCGTCTACGTGGACATCGACCCGATCTGCAACGTCCACGGTCGGGCGCTGCTGGAGGAGAACGAGTTCACCCGCTTCGTGGAGGGCGACCTCACCAAGCCGGAGACCATCCTGGGCCACCCGGAGATCACCGGCCACCTCGATCTCGACCGGCCGTTGGTGCTGATGCAGATCGGCACCCTGCACCACGTGTCCGACGAGGAGGACCCCGTCGGGATCATGCGCGCTTACATCGACGCGTTGCCGTCGGGGTCGTACGTGGCCATCACGCACTTCTGGGACCCGGACACCGAGAACCCCGAGCTGTCCCGCAAGGCCAAGGAGTTGGAGGCCAAGGTGCGGGAAGCGGGCATGGGATCCGGATTCTGGCGCAAGCGCGCGCAGATCGAGGAGATGTTCGGCGGCCTGGAACTGCTGGAGCCGGGGCTGGTGGAACTCGACGACTGGTGGCCCGCCGGGCCGCGCACGCGCGACCCCTGGCCCGAGGAACACCTCATGCTCGGCGGCGTGGCGGTCAAGCGCTGAAGTCACCACCCACCGTGTCCGCAAGTTACGTCGCCGTGTCCGCACTTCCCGTAGCCGTGTCCGCAGACTGTGGCCTCGTGTCCGCGGGTGACGTAGTCGTTCCCGTACCGTGCGTGCTTTCACCGGTCGCGGAGACGTGACCTGTGTCGGTGGTGGTAGGCGCGAGCCTGGCTGCCCCGATCCGTGTCGATGAGCCGTTCGTTCACCGACACGGTGACCACGAACGCGGCTGCGAAGGCCGCGGCGAGTGAGCCCCGAAAACAGTGGCCCCAACGCGGTTTCCGCCGCGTTGGGGCACACGATCCGTTGGCCTCGGGCTTGGCGGGACACTGGAAGCTCGACGGTGACCTGACGGACGAGAGCCCTCAGGGACGCACCCTGTCGGCGGAGGGGCCCCGTCCTCGACGCGTCCGGGTACGAGGGCTCCACGGCCATGTTGGACGGGGTGGCCGACTGGTTGTCGGTGCCGATCGGTGTCGACACCGCCGAAAGCTTCTCGGTGGCGGCGTGGATGAAGGCGGACGAGCTGACCCGCCAGGGGCTGCTGGCAGCATGGGGGATCCCGAGTACACGCCTTTCTCCCTCGGCGACCGGCTCGACACCGAGCGCTGGGGAATGGTGGTCACCTGCCCGACGAGCAAGGGCTGTGAACACGGCGGGGGAGTGGCGCACAACGCTGATCGTCCGAAGGTCGGGGCATGGGTCCACCTGACCGGCGTGTACGACGCCCAGGCAGGCGAGGCACGGATCTACGTCAACGGCAGGTTCGCCGGGAAGACCACCGACGTGCACTCGTGGAACAAATCCGGGGAACTCCTCATCGGCCGCACGGTCTGGACAGGCACCCAGGCCGACCCCTGGTACGGGGCCATCGACGAGGTCCGCGTGTTCGCCGGGGTGCCAACTGACAAACAAATCGGACAGTTGGCTGTTCGTTAACGGAACCCGTTTCAGCTTGCTCTTTCAGCCGATGGGGAAGGAAGACCGGTTCGCTAAGCGGGTTTGCTTCTAGTGCTCAGTGTGTCGCTGTTGGGCTCGTTGAGCCCGGCCGTGGCCGCTCCTCCGGGGATTGACACCGACCGGAAACTCCCGCCATTGCAGCAGGAGCGTTCCGTGCCTGGAGAGCCGGTGACGGTGACCCCTCTGCCGGACAGTGAGACGGCGAGGAAGGCCATCGACGCGATGCCTCAGCCGGTGTGGCCGGGAAATGACCACGCCGTGGTGGATTTCGCCGATGCGCGCACGAGTTCCCGGAACGAGGACGAGCAAGCACCGACGTACCGTCAGGCCGGCGAGCTTCCCGTCTCGATCGGACTGGCGGACACGGACGATGGTCCCACGGCGAGTCCAGCGGTGGGACGGCGAGCAGTACCAGGTGTCCGTCGAAACCACCTACGACGCCTACGGTCGGATCACCTCCCGAACCGACGCGTCGGGAGCGACGACGAGCATCGACTACGTCCCCGACACGGGTCCGACGACGAAGGTCGTCACGACGAACCCTCTCGGACACACCTCCACGACCGAACTGGAACCGGCGTGGGGAGAACCCCTGGTCGAGACGGGCCCGAACGGCGAGCGCAGCGAGGCCGCATACGACCCTTTGGGTCGGCTGGTGAAGGCGTGGCTACCCGGACAGGACAGGGCCAAGGGCGATCCGGCGAACGTCGAGTACGAGTACCACTACCGCACCGACGCCGCGACGGTGGTCACCACCCACTCGCTCCGACAGGACGGCGGATACAACACCTCCTACACCTTCTACGACGGTTTCCTCCGCGAACGTCAGAGCCAACTTCCGGCCGCCGGGGACAACAAGGAGATCCCTCCTGACCCCCGCGACGACGAGGGCTCCGCAGGCTCTCCCCGCGGACGGATCGTCACCGACACGTGGTACGACTCGCGCGGCCTGGCGTGGAAGGTCAACGACGCCTACTTCAACAACGAGGCACCCAGCGATGTCCTGTTGGGGGTGGGTGACGAGGCGGTACCCCACCAGACGATCACCGAGTTCGACGCCTTGGAACGGCCGACCGCGATGATCTTCCGCAAGCTCGGTGAGGAGCAGTGGCGTACCACCAACACCTACGGAGGCGACCGGGTACACATCGATCCACCGGACGGGGACACGCCGGTCACGGTGATCCGCAACGCCCAGGGCGAGATGGTCGAGCGTCGGCAGTACCACGGTGACGAGCCCAGCGGTGAGTTCGACGCCACGACCTACACCTACACCCCACGTGGTGAGTTGAAGTCGGTCACCGATCCCGCGGGCAACACATGGTCCTACGACTACGACGTGTTGGGTCGCAAGATCTCCTCACACGACCCGGATAGCGGTACCACGACGTACGTCTACGACGAGCTCGACCAGTTGGTCTCCACGACCGACGAGCGCGGGAGGACGCTGGCCTACACCTACGACGAGTTGGGGCGCCGGACCGCGATGTTCGAGGGCGGTCCGGACGGTACAAAGATCGCGGAGTGGACCTACGACACCCTGAAGAAGGGGTTGCCCACGGCCTCGACCCGGTTCGTCGACGGGCCAGTTACGACGAGCAGAACCGGGTCACCAGTGAACAGGTGGTCATCCCCGAGGTCGAGGACGAACTCGCGCGCACGTACACCTTCCGCACCAGGTACTTCCCGAACTCCGACCTGGTGGAGGCGTACTCGATGCCGGCGGCGGGGGGTCTGGATTCCGAGGCGATCGGCTACGAGTACAACGAGTTGGGACTGCCGACCAAGACCCACGGTTGGGAGGTCTACGCCCAGGAGCACCTGTACTCCCCGTACGGGGAGACGCTGCGGCTGACGATCGGCGAAGGTGGCCGGCGGGCGTGGGTGACGAATTACTTCACCGAGGGCACGCGCCGGCTCGACCAGACCGTCCTGGACCGGAACACCGATACCGGTTACCGGGTCGCGGATCGGCACTACTCCTACGACCCGGCGGGCAACATCACCAGCATCGCCAACACGCCCAAGGACGGGCCGCGAGATGTGCAGTGCTTCTCCTACGACTACCTGCGGCGATTGGCCTCGGCGCATACGCCCGCCTCGGGTGACTGCGAGACGGAGCCGAGTGTCGCGGGGCTCGGTGGGACGGCGCCGTACTGGATGGAGTTCACCTACGACAAGGCCGGTAACCGGTTGTCGGAGGTCCGGCACGAGGCCGAGGGCGACACGACTCGGACCTACGAGTATCCGTCGGCGGGGCAGGCGCAGCCGCACACGTTGACGGCGGTGACGCAGGAGGGCCCCGGCGGGACGTCGCGGGATGAGTTCGCCTACGACGCGGTGGGCAACACGGTCTCGCGCACGGTTGCCGGGGACACGCAGGAACTGGAGTGGAACACCGAGAACCGCGTGGAGCGCGTGGAGTATGCGGACGGGTCTCAGAGTTCGTATGTGTACGACGCCGACGGCAACCGGCTGCTGACGAAGGATCCCAAGCGGACGGTGTTGTTCCTGCCCGGCATGGAACTGACGCTGGACGTCGAATCGGGTGAGGTCACGGCCAAGCGCTTCTACGAGCACGCGGGCACGACGGTGGCGGTGCGGTCGTCGGTCGGCGGGCTGACGATGCTGTTCGGCGATCACCAGGGCACGGCGACGGAGTCGATCGAATCCGAGCCGGAATTGTCGGTGTCACGGCGATACTTCACACCGTTCGGCGCTCCGCGGGGCGAGCGTCCGGAGTCGTGGCCGACGGATCACGGGTTCGTCGGTGGAACCCGTGATGTGTCGGGTTTGACGCATTTGGGGGCGCGGGAGTACGACCCGACGCTGGGGCGGTTCATCTCGGTGGATCCGATCATGGATTTGACGGATCCGCAG
>SMEH01000233.1_pt1 | contig 18454 bp, 16 predicted proteins | sample 2456361 | NCBI WGS metagenome assembly SMEH01 (sample SAMN10132587, study PRJNA489261) | soil metagenome | isolation source: day1 control-loamy sand soil ammended | place: USA | reverse complement strand
TATAAATAGAAACATGTCGTAAACAGCAAGCCTAAATGGGCCCATTTTCTCGATTTTGCGGGTTCTTTAAGAAAAGGATAAACAAATAACATAATTTCATATCCCATATACGAGTATGACATTCCCTTCACACCGTTAAATATTTCGCCAAGTGAATGATCAAATACCGGCATTAAAAAAGAAGGGCTTGCATAAGGGACTGTATACAAATATAAAGGCATAATTAAAAAAAGAATGATCATAGAAAAAACATTTAAACCGACAATCGTTCGAAATCCACCATAGATAACGTAAACTACTAGAAGCAAACCGGCTAATCCAAACCAAAATGAACTAAACTCCGGGAACATCCATACTTGTACAATTTCGACATAACCTCTTATAACCGTTATCGTCTTGAAGCATGCGTATATAAGTAGCAATAAAGAAAACACTTTACTTAATTTTTCCCCAAATATATATGCGTGAATGTCATACCAATCGCCATTAACTTTGTTTAAAATTTGGTAAATCATAAACATCAATATTTGTACTATAATTCCACCTACAATAACCGATATCCAACCATCGACACCAGCATCTTTTGCAATAATTCTTTGAAAGCCAAGCACACCCATACCAATTTGTGCTGATGTGACAATATAAAATATGTAGAAGGGGGCTATTTTTCGATTTTCCGGCACATTCAGCTTCACAGGAATCCCCCCTATTCATCGACATCTTTCTTTTCGTTTGCTTTATCTTTGCTGAAACGTTTTTTATTTTGGCTTCTTAAGCTATAGGGACGTTTGGATTGTCTATTAAAAGGCAAACGTATGAAGGAATCTTTAAAATCCTCTATACGCAATGGATAAAACGGAGTCAAGATTGGACGTCCGAGCGATGTTGTACGCAATAATTCGGCTACTAAAAAACAAACACCAAAAGTAATTCCTAACAATCCCCATAGCTGGGCTAACAGTAAAAATGGGTAACGGTAAATACGAATCGTATTATTCATCCGATAAATTGGTGTCGTGAAAGAAGCAAGAGCGGTTAATCCTATTAAAATTAATAAAACATTACTTGTTAATCCAGCTTCAACACTAGCTGTACCAATCACGATACCGCCAACGATACCGATCGTTTGTCCGACTTTCGTTGGTAGTCTCGCTCCTGCTTCCCGCAAAAGCTCAATCGTAAGTTCAAGGAACAATGCCTCTAACAAAGGAGGAAATGGAATGGCCGTCCGTGATGTATATAAAATTCCCATTAAATCTTCAGGAATTAATTCATAATGATAGGTCAGTATCGCTACATATATTGGTGTCATTAATATAGAAAATACGACTGCAAAAACACGGAGCAGTCGAAAAAACGAAGAAGTCATCCAATTCAAGAAATAGTCCTCAAAGGAACTAAAAAACTCAATAACCGTTGTCGGCGCTAATAAAGCATGTGGCGATCCATCAACGATCACAACCACTTTCCCTTCTACTAAACCAGCAATTGTCCGATCTGGTCGTTCCGTATCTAAAATTTGTGGAACGAGTGAATAAGCGCTATCGCCAATGATTTGACCAATATATGAGCTATCCACAATCGCATCAATTTCAATATCGGAAATGCGTTGTTTAACCGTATTTACATCCTCTTCATTAGTAATACCTTCAAGATATAAAACAGCCACTTTCGTTTTAGAAAGATGTCCAACTTCAAACTCCTCTATGATCAGTTCTTTAATAGGTAATTTTTTCCTGACAAGATTTAAATTTTCACTAAGCTCTTCTACAAAAGATTCCTTCGGACCAACGACACTAAATTCAATTTCCGGTATGGTTATACTTCTCGTCACATGCTTTTGAGCCGCAAAGAAACAAACTTTGTCCTTTTTATTTTCTACCGTCAATAATACATAGCCATTTAAAAGCTTTGGTTCAAGTTGAGAAAGGTCCGTTGTTATCTCCATATCACTGATCGGTAAAAGGTGAGGAAGATCTTCAATTTGACTAAAGTTTTCTTCTAATAAATATGGAAGTGCACTTTCTTGCATGATTTTTTCATCTATTAGTGATATCACAAAAGTTAATTGAAATGTAATCCCCGTTTTTTTGTTTTTATATTCAACAACTTTAAAATCATTGGATTCCCTTAGAAAATCTACTGGTGTTTTTGGGCTTTTTATTTCTTTTTGTGGTTCCTTTGTAATACCTTTAGTATCCTTTTGTTTAGTCGGCTTATTCTTTTTCTTAAAAAAATTAATCATCGTTGTAATCCCCTTGTTGACTATGATCATGTTTAGTTTTACCTACCATGGGGATTTTATCCAAAATAATTGAAGAATCATTTATGGAGGGAGTCAATTTAGAAGAGTTTGGGGCACAGAACAGGTTTATCATAATACTAGGGATTTAACACTATATAGTAGGATAAAAAAATCTAACATTCAAAAAAACAGACCCCACTACTATGGGATCTGCCTTTTTGAATCATACCATTTATTTTGAAAGATTATAGAACGTATTTTTTCCTAAGTATTGTGCAGTATCAGCTAATTGATCTTCAATACGTAGTAATTGGTTATATTTCGCTACACGGTCTGTACGAGATGGTGCACCTGTTTTAATTTGACCAGCGTTTGTCGCAACAGCGATATCTGCAATCGTTGTATCTTCAGTTTCACCAGAACGGTGAGAAATAACGGCAGTATATCCTGCACGTTTTGCCATTTCAATCGCATCGAATGTTTCTGTCAATGTACCGATTTGGTTAACTTTAATTAAGATGGAGTTACCTACACCTTGTGCAATACCTTGTGCTAATTTTTCAGTATTAGTAACGAATAAATCGTCACCTACTAATTGAACTTTTTTACCTAAACGGTCAGTGAGTAGTTTGTGACCTTCCCAGTCGTTTTCATCTAATCCATCTTCAATGGAAACGATTGGATATTTGTTACAAAGCTCTTCATAGAAAGCCACCATTTCTTCAGAAGTACGAACTACACCTTCACCTGGGAAGTGATATTTTCCGTCTTCTTTATTAAAGAGTTCAGAAGAAGCTACATCCATTGCAAGTAAAACTTCTTCACCAGGTTTGTAACCCGCTTTTTCAATAGCTTCAACAATCGTTGCTAAAGCTTCTTCATTTGATTTTAGGCTTGGTGCGAATCCACCTTCGTCACCAACAGCAGTGTTGTAACCTTTTTCTTTTAAAACAGATTTTAAGCTATGGAAAATTTCAGCACCCATGCGTAAAGCTTCACGGAAGTTTTCAGCACCGACAGGCATTACCATAAACTCTTGAATATCAACAGTACTATCAGCATGTGCTCCACCGTTTAAAATGTTCATCATTGGAACTGGTAATTGTTTTGCATTGAAACCGCCAAGATATTGATAAAGTTCAACACCAAGTAAATCTGCAGCTGCACGCGCAACAGCGATAGAAACACCTAAAATAGCGTTCGCACCTAATTTACCTTTGTTTGGTGTTCCATCAAGTTCAATCATTGCTTTATCGATTCCTACTTGGTCTAACACGTTGAAACCGATGATTTCTGGTGCAATCACTTCATTAACGTTTTCAACTGCTTTTAATACACCTTTACCTAAGAAACGGCTTTTATCACCATCACGAAGTTCTACTGCTTCGTATTCACCTGTTGATGCACCACTTGGTACTAAAGCGCGACCAAAGGCACCTGATTCTGTTGTTACTTCTACTTCTACTGTTGGGTTACCACGGGAATCTAGTACTTCACGTGCATAAACATCGATAATTGTTGGCATAAAATATCTCTCCTTTATGTTTTTATATCGTTAATTACATGACATAAGATTTATTTTACAATTAAAGATTTTCCTGTCATTTCTTTAGGTTGTTCAATTCCAAACAAATCAAGCATAGTTGGTGACACATCACCTAATATACCATCTTTTCGTAACGTAATACCTTTTCGCGTTACAATCACTGGAACTGGATTGGTTGTATGAGCGGTTTGCGGTTTTCCATCTTCTGTAATGACTTCATCCGCATTACCATGATCGGCAATAATAATTACTTCACCGTCTTTTTCTAGAATCCGATCGACAATTCGACCTAAACATTCATCCACCGCTTCAACAGCTTTAATGGTTGGTTCTAACATACCTGAATGCCCAACCATATCTGGATTAGCAAAATTCAAGATGATCGCATCATATTTATCCTCATTGATGGCATTGATTAAGGCATCTGTCACTTCATAAGCACTCATTTCTGGCTTTTCATCATATGTTGCTACATCTTTTGGTGAATCAATTAAAATTCGATCTTCTCCTGGGAATGGATCTTCCTTTCCACCATTAAAGAAGAACGTAACATGTGGATATTTTTCTGTTTCCGCAATTCGCAATTGTTTTAAACCGTTACGAGATAGAACTTCACCTAGAACATTGTCTAAATTCGTCGGTTCAAAAGCAACATACCCGTCAACTGTTTCACTAAAATGCGTTAGACATACGAAATATAAGTTTTCAGGATGTTTCGGTCCGCGATCAAAGGAAGGGAATTCTTTATTCGTAAACGTATTGGAAATTTGAATGGCCCGGTCTGGACGGAAGTTATAAAAAATAACAGCATCGTTATTTTTCACCGTTGCCACCGGTTCACCATTTTCTTTTACAAGAACCGATGGAATAACGAACTCATCATAGATCCCATTTTTATAACTGTCCTCTACTAATTCAAGTGGATCTGTATATGTTGGTCCTTCACCATATACCATAGCACGATAACACTTTTCAACACGATCCCAACGTTTATCACGGTCCATTGCATAGTAACGACCAGAGATCGTCGCAAATTGACCAACACCATATTCATCCATTTTTTCCAATGTTTCTTGAATATAGCGTTTAGCTGTTTGTGGTCCCACATCACGTCCATCTAAAAACCCGTGTACGTAGACATTTTTTAGACCTTGTTTTTTCGCTAAATGTAACAAAGCATATAAGTGATGAATATGAGAATGAACACCACCATCGGATAGTAAACCGAAAATGTGTAAATTCGATCCTTTATCTTTCACATGTTGAATCGCATTTAAGAAAGTTTCATTTTTATCGAATTCACCTTCGCGAATGGACAGATTTACTCTAGTTAAGCTTTGATAAACGATGCGACCGGCACCAATATTTAAGTGGCCAACTTCCGAATTTCCCATTTGTCCTTCAGGAAGTCCTACCGCTTCACCATCAGCCCGCAATGTTGCATGAGGAAACTCATTCCAATAACGATCAAAATTCGGTTTTTTCGCTTGTGCAACTGCATTTCCTTCTACTTTATCTCTCAAACCAAAACCATCAAGGATGATTAAGGCCTTTGGTGATTTACTCATTTTTTTCCTGCCTCCAATAATTGAAGAAATGATTGTGGATCTAAGCTGGCACCACCAACTAAAGCACCATCAATATGAGGTTTACTTAATAATTCAGCAATGTTGGCTGGTTTCACACTACCACCATATTGAATTCGCAATTGTTCTGCTGCTTCTTGAGAAAACTGTTCCGCAACAACAGAACGAATATATTCACAAACTTCATTTGCATCATCACTGCTTGCCGTTTTGCCAGTACCGATAGCCCATACTGGTTCGTAAGCAATAACCATTTTTGCTACTTGTTCACTTGACAATCCGGAAAGTCCAGCTGTTACTTGTTCATGAATGATTTCACGCCATTTGTCTGATTCGCGTTGCTCTAGAGTTTCACCAACACACATAATCGGCGTTAAATCATGTTTAAATGCTGCATGAACCTTTTTATTCACTGTCTCATCGGTTTCATTAAACATTTCACGTCGTTCAGAGTGACCGATAATGACATATTTTACCCCAAGATCTGTTAACGCAACAGGACTAATTTCGCCTGTAAAAGCACCAGACTCTTCAAAATGCATCGTTTGTGCACCAATTTTCAAATCCGTTCCTTTAGTCTCTTGAATTAAACGGTCTAAAAATAACGCTGGTGCACAGACAACAGATTCTACAACATCACCATTCGGTACAGTTGACTTCACTTCATTTACAAAACGAACTGCTTCTTGCAAAGTTTTGTTCATTTTCCAGTTTCCTGCAATAATTGGTTTACGCATAAGACAGTTCCCCTTACTAAACATTTTTTGTTAAGCTTGTTTGAATATCGTCTGAAGATCTAAGAAATTATTTATCATTTAAAGCAGCGACACCAGGTAGAACTTTTCCTTCAATAAACTCTAGGGAAGCTCCACCACCTGTTGAAATGTGATCCATTTTATCTGCTAATTTGAATTTTTCTGCAGCAGCTGCTGAGTCACCACCACCGATAATTGTATATGTATTTTCAGCATCGGCAAGGGCTTGAGCGACAGCTTTTGTTCCTTCAGCAAATTTGTCAAATTCAAATACACCCATTGGTCCGTTCCAAATCACTAATGCAGAATTTTTTACAATATCTGCATATAATTCTCTTGTTTTCGGGCCAATATCTAAAGCTTCCCAATCAGATGGTATTTCTTTAATGTCAACAACTTTGGTCTCTGCATCTTCAGAAAATTCTTTTGCAACGACAACGTCAACAGGCATATAGAAATTAACACCTTTTTCTTTCGCTTTAGCCATGAATTCTTTCGCTAATTCAATTTTATCTTCTTCGAGTAAAGACTTACCGATTTCATATCCTTGTGCTTTAACAAAGGTATAAGCAAGTCCTCCACCAATAATAAGGTTGTCGGCTTTCTCTAATAAGTTTTCAATGACGCCAATTTTATCTTTAACCTTCGCTCCACCAATGATAGCTGTAAATGGGCGCTTCGGATTTTCCATCGCTTCCCCTAATACATTAAGCTCTTTTTCCATAAGGAATCCAGAAACAGCTGGTATGTATTGAGCAATTCCTTCTGTAGATGCATGAGCACGATGAGCTGCACCGAAGGCATCATTTACATATAGATCTGCTAGTTCAGCAAAACTGCGGGCAAGCTCTGGATCATTTTTAGTCTCACCAGGATAGAAACGAACATTTTCTAAAAGTAAAATGTCGCCGTCTTCCATTTTGGCAATTTCAGCTTTAACAGTTTCTCCAAAAGCCTCATTAGTTTTACGGACTGGCTTTCCAATTAATTCAGATAAACGTTCACCAGCTGCTGTTAAACGAAGCTCTTCAACAACTTGTCCTTTTGGACGGCCAAGGTGGCTTGCTAAAATAACTTTAGCACCTTGTTCACTTAAATATTGAATTGTAGGCAATGCTGCACGGATTCTAGTGTCATCGGTTATTTTTCCATCTTGCATCGGCACATTAAAATCGACACGAACAAACACTCTTTTTCCTTTTACATCAACGTCTCTTACCGTTTTCTTAGGCATGTATGAATCCTCCTTGGCATGAATGGTTGTAAGCTAAAAGAAAAAGGGAGAGGGAATCGTGTTTCCCCACTCCCTCCTTTTAAAAAGGTACATCTATATTATATATTAGATTGCATTGGATGCAATCTCACATTCTAAAAATAATATAACACTTTTATGAAATTAATATGTCACTTTAGATTAAAGACCTTTTTTTGCAATATATTCACAAAGATCTACAACACGGTTAGAGTAACCATATTCGTTGTCATACCAAGAAAGAACTTTTACCATATTTCCTTCCATAACCATAGTTGATAAAGCATCAATTGTTGAAGATGCTGTTGTATGGTTGAAGTCACGAGATACTAGTGGTTCTTCTGTATATGATAAGATTCCTTTTAGTTCACCTTCAGCTGCTTCTTTTAATACTGCATTTACTTCTTCTGCTGTAACTTCTTTATCTAATTCAGCAACTAGATCAACAACAGATACGTTTGGAGTTGGAACGCGGATAGCCATACCGTTTAATTTACCTTTTAACTCAGGTAATACTAATGCTACAGCTTTTGCCGCACCAGTTGTTGTTGGAATCATGTTTTCTGCAGCTGCACGAGCACGACGGTAGTCTTTATGTGGTAAGTCTAAAATTTGTTGGTCATTTGTATATGAGTGAATAGTTGTCATCATACCACGGCGGATACCGAATTTATCATGTAAAACTTTTGCAAATGGTGCTAAGCAGTTTGTTGTACAAGAAGCGTTTGAAATAACATGATGGTTTGCTGGATCATATTTATCTTCGTTAACACCCATAACAACTGTAATATCTTCGTTTTTAGCAGGAGCTGAAATAATGACTTTTTTCGCACCAGCTTCTAAATGTTTTGCTGCATCTTCACGTGCAGTGAAACGGCCAGTTGATTCAACAACGATATCAACACCTAGTTCACCCCATGGTAATTGGGCTGGATCACGTTCAGCTAACACTTTAATTTTCATGTCTCCAACAACGATAGAATCACCGTCAACACGTACTTCTTCAGTTAAGTTACCGTGAACAGAATCATATTTTAATAAATGAGCTAACATTTCTGCATTTGTTAAATCATTGATTGCTACAATTTCAATTTCTTTTGTATTTTTCTCTAAAGCTGCACGCATTACGTTACGCCCAATACGTCCAAAACCATTAATTCCAACTTTTACTGTCATTCCAAATTCCTCCTTAGAGATAAAAATTTATTTTAAAAGGTTTAACCTTTTAATATCAATTTGGCTGCACTTTCATCGGTAACGAGGATGGTATTTTTCGGAGCAATTTTCATATAAGCCTTAATGGCTTTTGCCTTTGAAGCACCACCAGCTACTGCAAGAATATGTGGAATATGTTTTAAGTCTTCAAGTTGTAAACCAATGGTACTTACTTTGTTTACTTCATTTCCATTTTCATCAAAGTAATAGCCAAAAGCTTCTGCTACAGCTTGCTCCTGCTTTAAAATTTCCATCTCCGATTCTGATGTTTTTCTTCTTTTTGCCATTACCATGGCATCGCCAATACCATGAATAACAATGTCTGCTGATTTTATTTTCATCAGAACTTCTCGTATTGACGTATCATTAATAAAGGAATAATATAATTCTTGCGTTACTTGATCAGGAACGTAGAGCACCATATAGTCTCCAGCCGTTTTCTTGGCCATCATTTCACATAAGCTATTGGCTTGATATTTCAAATCTGTACCAATACCGCCCCGTGCTGGAACAAAAGTTAGTTCCATATCTTTTAGTTTCTCAGGTAGTGCATCCACTACACTGGCAATTGTAGTCCCACCAGTAACACTAATGGTTTGCTTAGGTTTTACAACCTCCGTTAGTTTCTCTGCACACATTTTACCAAGTTCAGATTTAACCCATTCAGATTCATCTGCATTTCCAGGTACAATAATACAGTTCTGAATACCTAAGTATTGGGCAAGCTCAATTTCTAAACTTGATATTCCTGAGAACTCCTTCATAATGTGCTCTAAATCTTCAAGAATTATTTTTCCCTCTTCAGTTAAACTCATTCCTGTATTTGTAACGGAAACTAAATTTCTTGACTTAAGAAATTCAATCTCACTTCTTAGAACTCTTTCGGTCATATCGAGACTTTGGGACAAACTTCGTCGACCAACCGGTTGTAAATATTGAATAGATTGCAAAATACGATATCGCTTTTGCATAATTTCTACAATATCGGGTACTATTCTTTTTTGAATATCGAGTAAAGACTTTTTCATTTCAAATATCCCCCACAATTTAGTTGGCCGTTTTTTATCCCGGGAGTACTAATAATGTCCCACGCGTAGTAAAAAAATATCCATGTAGTTTAAATTAATTTTCGGTGGTCATTTTTCGTCCCGCTTATTCAAATTACGTCCCGCTAGCCCCAAAAAAAAGAGTTCTTCACTACACTTATAGAATAGCAAAGAACTTCAAATCGTGCAACCATTATCCTCCATAATTTTTTGTAAAATTAAAATTAATTTTCCAGTATCGATTTTCCCCTCTTGTATGACCTGACCTTTATATTCAATGACGGGAATGGATAGCCCATATTTTAAATTTAATTGATCATCTGTTTCAATATCAATTTGTTTAACATTAAAGGGGAAGGAAGTCTGAAGTACTTTTAATTGTAATTCAGCCTCTTCACATAGATGGCAACCTTCCCTTGCATATAAAATTAACTCTACCATTTACAACAACCTTCCTTAATGGGTTTGTTTTCAAATTTTAAAATAACCAGGCAGGTGAAATAGAACAACATCATTAAACATAATACCGTTTCCTTTTAACGGATGAGGGTATATTCATTGACTCTCGATACTTTGTAATTGTCCTTCTAGAAATATGAATCCCTTTATCTTTCAATATGGATAAGATTGCATTATCTGAAAATGGTTTTGTTTTATCTTCTTTATCAATAATGGCTTGGATTTCCTTTTTAACTGCTTCTTTGGACAAATTATTCATTCCATAATTTGATGAAAGCTGATTCGTAAATAAATTCCGTAATGCATGCATGCCTGTCGGTGTTTTAACATACTTATTCTTTACCACTCTCGAAACCGTCGACTCATGAACACCGATTTTTTCGGCTATTTCAGCCATCGTCATTGGTTTTAATGTAGCATTAACATCTAAGAAATAAGTTTCTTGTTTTTGTAAAATCCCCTTCATAATTTTTAAAATCGTATTTTTCCTTTGCTCAATGCTGTTTTTTAACCATTGAATTTGACGATATTTATCCTTTGCATAGGAAATCGTTTCGGAATCTTGTTCATGAATAAGTTGTGTGTAATACTCATCATTAAATCGGACATTGAGAAATAGATCTTCAACGATTTGAATATGCCATCCATCTACTTCTTTTTCTAAAATAATATCCGGTATGACATACTCTGTTTTTTCAGGGGAATAAAGAAGACCTGGACGTGGATTGAGCTTCTGGATAAGATCATATAAGTATTGGATTTCCTTTAAAGATATATCTACATGTCTTTGAATATTTTTCCATTTTTTTTCGGCAAAATCATGAAAATACTTCGTTAAAATATAACGATACTTTAATGTTAACTGCCCTTTCCTTTCTAATTGGATTAATAAACATTCTTGTAAATTTCTTGCACCGATGCCTGCCGGATCTAATTCATGAATGAGCCTTAACATTTGTTTTCCTATTTCAATCGGTAAATTTAATATTTTCGAAGCATCCTCTAAATCAACTTCTAAGTAACCGCTTTCATTAATATTGTGAATCAGAAAATCTAAATACTTTTTTTCTTGATCTGACAGTTCAAATGTAATCGTCTGCATTAATAAAAAGTCATATAAATTCTGTTTCCTATCCGGTAAAAGTGCTTCATATGGTTGTTTTTCATCTAACTTTCTCGATCGTTTTTTCTTCGTTCGCCCAAAATCAAGGGGTGAATAAAACTTTGTTTCAACTTCTAGTAACGGGTTTTCAATTGCAATTTCCTCAATAAACGATGTCAACTCCACCATATTTAATTGAAGTATGGATATCGCCTGAGCTAAGTTTTGAGTCATATTTAATTTTAATGTCTGCTCCTGAAATAAACCGTAATTCATATCCATCGTCTTCCCCCTTATTAGTAATATTGTAAAGGTTTTTCGAAAAATTTTAAACTCTTTTACTCGTTTTCTTTGACGAACTCTTTTATTAAAAAACGATATTTTTTATAGTCAGAATATTTTTAATACCAAATCATAATCACGACAATATAATTGTTATTGCAAAATCCCGTCGAATGATTTATAATTAAATTTGTCATTCTAAATTAAATGCCCTCGTAGTGTAATGGATATCACGCAAGATTCCGGTTCTTGAAATGTGGGTTCGATTCCTGCCGAGGGCGCTATTTACTAAGAAGCTAACGAATGAAAGTTAGCTTTTTTATTTGTACTCCTATTTTTAATGTATTTTTCAAACAGGTCGTATTAGACCATTAAATCACTGAATTTTCAAACTTTTTAATTGCAATTACACAAAACCTATATCACAATGTTTTCAAAAGGGTAAACGAATGAATTAGTACCAATAAAATTTCATTCGAAAAAGTTACCATTAAATCGTCAAAAGGTCTATAATAGTGTTAGATAAAGGTTTATTTATAACGGTATGGGGCAATAATGAGTTGATGTATTCCGTTATATAGATTAAGAAGGAATCCCCATCTCTTTTTGTTTGACCTTTATTGACCATTGATGTAGAATAAACATACAATAAGTTAAGTAACAGTGTATTTGCGGCTCTATTTTTTACTACTATCCGAAAATGAAATACCGTTTTGAACGATTGCGATTTCATTTTGAACAACTTATAGAACTTCCGTTAGAGCCGTTATTACATATTTTTTCATTAAAGGAGGAAAATCGAATGACTTTAATTCCTACAGTAATTGAACAGACAAACCGTGGTGAGCGCGCCTACGATATTTACTCTCGGTTATTAAAAGACCGAATTATTATGCTTGGCGGACCAATTGATGACAATGTAGCCAATTCTGTAGTTGCTCAATTATTATTTCTAGATGCAGAAAACCCAGAAAAAGACATTTCCCTTTATATTAATAGTCCTGGTGGAAGTGTAACTGCTGGTATGGCAATCTACGATACAATGAACTTTGTAAAAGCAGACGTTCAAACGATTTGTATCGGTATGGCTGCATCAATGGGAGCATTCTTACTATCTTCTGGTGCAAAAGGTAAACGGTTTGCACTTCCAAACGCTGAAGTCATGATTCACCAACCTCTAGGTGGTGCACAAGGTCAAGCAACAGAAATTGAAATTCATGCTAGACATATTTTACAAACTCGTGATAAATTAAATAAAATTTTAGCTGCAAACACTGGTCAACCGTTAGAAATTATCGAAAAAGATACGGATCGTGACAATTTCATGTCTGCCCAAGAGGCAAAAGATTACGGTTTAATCGATAACATTATCGATCGCAATAATTTAAAAGAAAGATAAAAATAATTTGTTAGTAAGCAAAGGAGCCGAATCAAGATTCATCTTGAATAACGGCTCCTTTTTATCATACAATTTCCCTCAGTTTTAAGGACGTACTCGATATATGATTTATTCTTCCTTTTGAAGAAACTGGCTTAAATCCTCTATCGCGCGTTCCTCATCACTACCTTCTGCATAAAGTGTAACCGATTTCCCATTTCCAATCGCTAAACTCATAATCCCCATAATACTTTTAGCATTGATTTTATGTCCTTCATATTCTAAAAATACTTCTGAAGAATATGAGTTAGCTGTTTGCACAAATATAGCCGCCGGACGAGCTTGTAAACCGGTTTTCAATTGAACTGTAACCTTTTTCTCAACCATTTGCATTCTCCCCCCTTTAACAAACAAATTAGAGAATCTTTTATTATTCTATAAAACTATTCTATTCTTTTTAGTATAAACGATTTAGAAAGGAAAATAAAAATTTTTACCTATGGTACGGCTCCCTATTTTATAGACTCTCCAGCACGTAGTTTGTTTGCAATTTCATCAATTTTGCGCAGACGATGATTGATCCCGGATTTACTAATACCGCCAGAAACCATCTCACCTAATTCTTTTAAAGTGACATCTTGATATTCCAAACGAAGCTTCGCAATTTCCTGTAATTTTTCTGGCAACGCATCAATTCCAATTGTTTTATCAATAAACTTAATATTTTCTACTTGACGAATAGCTGCTCCGATCGTTTTATTTAAATTAGCGGTTTCACAATTAACTAAACGGTTAACGGAATTTCTCATATCTCGAACAATACGGACATCCTCAAAGCGCAATAAAGCGTTGTGAGCTCCAATTATATTTAGAAAATCGGAAATCTTTTCGGCTTCTTTCATATATACAATAAATCCTTTTTTTCGTTCTAAAAGTTTCCCATTTAATTCAAACTGCTCCAATAAGTTAATTAATGCCTCACCATGTTCTTGATAAAGTGTAGAGATTTCTAAATGATAGGAAGAAGTTTCTGGATTATTAACAGATCCACCCGCTAAAAATGCCCCTCTTAAATAGGCTCGTTGACAACAACTCCCTAAAATGAGTTCTGGTGCGATTTCATTGTTAAAGCGATATTCCTCTCCAACAATTTTTAAATCCGCTAAAATATCTTTCACACGCTCTATAAGCCGAACAATATAGATATTGTTTTTCTTCAAACGCATTTTCTTTCGTACAAAAATTTCCACTTCGGCGTCATACAATTTTTTAATTAAAGAATAAATGCGACGGGCAATGGCCGCATTTTCTGTAAGAACATCAGCTACTATTCGTTTATTGGTAAAGGAAATCGAACCGTTCATCCGGATGATTGCAGATAATTCAGCCTTCGCACAACATTCACTGTCAATAGAGAGATTGGTTAATTCCTTTTTTATATCCGAAGCAAACGACAATCCCTTCACCTCCTATTCGGTCACATCGCCTGTTTTATCTCATTTAAAAGTAAGTCATAAATTAATTTTGCTAATTTATTCGTATCGTGTCTTAACACGCCATCTTCCATTTTTACAATAGATTCTGCGATAACTTCTACTCCTAAACTGTTTAATTCCTTCTTATCAACAACAACCGGTGTCGCTAATTCACCTTTATATCGGATTTCAGCATCTGTCGGTATTGGACCATTATTGACAATAACTTTTTGAATAGACCGAGGTTCAATATGATCATAAATTGCTCGCACATGATCACTGGCTGTAAATCCGTAAGTTTCACCTTTTTGAGTCATTAAATTGCAAATATAGACCTTTTTCGCATTCGCTCGTGTTACCGCTTCCGCTATTTGAGGGACAATTAAATTTGGTAATATACTCGTATATAAAGAACCTGGCCCAATGACAATTAAATCCGCATCATTAATTGCTTGAAGCGTTTCAGGTAGTGGAAGTACATCTTCTGGTGTGATAAAAACGCGCTTAATCCTTTTTCCATATTTTGGAATCATTGATTCCCCGTGAACGATGTGACCATCTTCCATTTCTGCATGGAGGACAACACTTTGGTTGGCAGAAGGGAGTACGCGACCTTTTACATTTAAAACTCTACTCATCTCATGAATAGCGTGGGCAAAATTTCCCGTAATATTTGTCATTGCGGCCAGCATCAAATTCCCTAACGAATGTCCAGACAGATCTCCCTTAGCATCAAAACGATGTTGAAATAATTCCTCTATTAATGGTTCAACTTCAGATAAGGCAGCTAATACATTTCTTACATCGCCTGGTGGTGGAATGCTTAAATCTTCTCTTAACCTTCCCGAACTACCACCATCATCAGCTACCGTAACGATTGCCGTAATATCAACTGGATATTTCTTGATGCCGCGTAATAATACAGGAAGACCTGTACCTCCTCCAATAATAACGATTCTTGGTTGTCGATTCATTTTACCTGTACCCTTTCCATTGTAATTTCACGATGGGAAACACGTACGTAATAATCGTCCGCCAGTTTTTTCCCTAAGTATTCTGCAATTGCAACAGAACGATGCTGTCCGCCTGTACAACCAATACCAATGACCAGTTGACTTTTCCCTTCTCGTTTATATAACGGCAACATATATTGAAGCAAGTCCGTCAATTTATCTAAAAATTTCGCTGTTTCTGTCCATTTCATCACATAGTCATAAACTTCTTCATCCAAACCTGTTTGTTTGCGCATTGATTCGATATAAAAAGGATTGGGTAAAAAACGAACATCGAATACAAGGTCAGTGTCGATCGGAATCCCATGCTTAAAACCAAAGGAGACAATATTAACGGTAAATAATTTAGTCTTACTGTTAGAAAACGCCGTCTGAATTTTTTCCCGTAATTCTTTTGGCTTCAAATTGGACGTATTAATAATCGTTTGGGCCCTTCCCTTTAAATTTTCTAATAGTTTACGTTCTTGTTGAATTCCATCAAGTAGCAAACCATTTTTAGATAACGGATGGGAACGGCGAGTTTCTTTATATCTTCTTACTAATGTTTCGTTATCCGCATCTAAAAAAACAATATGTGGAGTTAACCAAGATGTATTTTCTAAATCATCAAGCACTTGGAATAAATGGTCAAAAAATTCCCGACCTCTTAGGTCCATCACTAGTGCGACACGGTTCATTTTATTATTGGATTCCCGCATTAACTCTAAAAATTTTGGTAATAACATCGGTGGTAAATTATCGACACAAAAGAAACCAAGGTCTTCAAAACTTTGAATGGCTACTGTTTTTCCAGCACCACTCATCCCTGTAATAATCGCAATTTGTAATTCATTCGAATTTTCCATTACCTTACCACCACCCTAAACATTCAAAATAAAATATCTGTTATTTATTGATTTGATAGGAAAGTAACTGAAAGTCTTCCGTATATTCAAACGCCCCGAAAGCAACATCGTTTCCTTCAATTGCATGTTGTATAATAAGTCGATCGCCTTCAGCCATCGGTAAATGTTGAATCTCTTTAATGGAATGCCATTTTAAAATTCCTTCGTCTGTCACTTCTTTTTGGATTCCTTCTCCAGTATTTGTGTAAAAGTTAAACATCATCCATTCACGAATTTTTCCTTCATCATTTTTCATTAAAAAAGTATAAATCCCTTTTAATTGAGGATCTTTAATACGAATCCCAGTTTCCTCCCAATATTCTCGTAAAACTGCCTGTTTTACCGTTTCTGTCGGTTCCATTTTTCCACCTGGGATCGCCCACCAATTACGACGAGGCTTTTGCAATAGCAATACATTGCCATCTTTAACATAAATACAATTTGCAACTCTTTGCATGTAATCACCTCAAAATCAAGCCGAAAAAAATCAACTTGCTTTAGTAAATGAAAAGAACTTTATGAAAGTTCATGTCACAAAAAAAGATTATATATTAATTATATACTATACCTTGTCTTTTTGTAACAGGAAAGGAATTGTTCAAACTCTAAGATGTAACTTCTGGTAAAAGGAATTGATGTGATTCGATCAATTTTAAACCCGTTTACTTTATTATCTGTATAAATATATAAAAAAACACAGGGTGGATTCCATTCCCTGTGTCAAAATATACATTATTTTAAAGGGGGTATTTTCTAGATATTATATTACTCAATTTTTGTTGCACAAGTGTTACAACAGCGTTAAGCATGAGTTACGTTTCACAAATTTTTTGTAAACCAATATATTGAAAAAGCTTATTTTCTAAGCCTTTTTAAAATTTCTTTATTTTACTTCAGCGGTCTTTAATTCTTCTTTCAATTTTTCAACATATTGTTGTGCACTTTCAGCTGCAATACTGCCATCACCGGTTGCTGTAACAATTTGGCGAAGTTGTTTTTCACGAACGTCACCTGCGGCAAAAATACCAGGAACTTTCGTTTCCATTAATTCATTGGTTACAATATAGCCCGCTTCATTTGTAATTCCTAAGTTTTCAAATGGTTTTGTTAATGGTACCATTCCAATATACACAAAGACGCCATCACAAGGAAATTCTTGTTCTGTTCCGTCTACAGTGTTAACTAAAGTAACACTACCGACTTTTCCATCTTTCTCATTGATCTCTTTAACAGTATGATTCCAAATAAAATCTACTTTTTCATTGGCGAAAGCCCGGTCTTGCAGAATTTTTTGTGCGCGAAGTTTATCACGACGGTGAACAATGGTTACTTTCTCAGCAAAACGTGTCAAATAAACCCCTTCTTCAACAGCTGAATCACCGCCACCGACAACAACTAATTGGCGATTTTTAAAGAAGGCACCGTCACATACTGCACAATAAGATACACCACGTCCGCCAAGTTCAGCTTCACCTGGCACTCCTAATTTTTTATATTCAGCACCTGTTGCAATAATAATGGCTCTTGCTTTAAATTCTTTCGAACCTGCTTTAATAACTTTAAATTCTTTTCCGTCCACGACTTCTTTTATATCACCATAGGCGTATTCTGCACCAAATTTTTTCGCGTGTTCAAACATTTTATTCGATAATTCAGGACCTTGAATCATGTCAAATCCTGGATAATTTTCAATATCTCCGGTGTTTACCATTTGACCGCCAGGAACACCACGTTCAATCATTAAAGTAGACAAATTTGCTCGGGAGGTATAAACCGCTGCTGTCATACCTGCAGGACCTGCACCGATGATAGCCACATCGTAAATTTTTTCTTCCGTCATTGTCTTTCACTCCTCAAATGTCATTGATACATATATTATAACCCTCTAAAGGGAAACTATATAAATAAAACGACTCACGATCACCAGTTCCACAGTTAATTTTGTTTCCAAGGTTCCATTCCTTTTTTTTCAGGTTGAACTAACATTAACTTTTTCCATGCTTTTTCAGCCAACTGCTTATGACCTACGTAGTATGCTGCATATGCAAACCAATAATAAAAACTTGGATCAATATGATCATAGTGCATTATTTTTTTAAACCATGAATACGCTAGTTCATATTGTTCCAAAATCACAAATGTTACGGCTAATTTAAAGCGATGATCACCTGATATTGGAAAAATTTTTTTCAATGAATTTAATAATGATTCATAAT
>SMEH01000231.1_pt1 | contig 18535 bp, 15 predicted proteins | sample 2456361 | NCBI WGS metagenome assembly SMEH01 (sample SAMN10132587, study PRJNA489261) | soil metagenome | isolation source: day1 control-loamy sand soil ammended | place: USA | reverse complement strand
GAGGTTAATAAAATCGCATCCGCCTCCCAGCATACAAGTATTATATCGGTAGGTTGGGATCCAGGCATGTTTTCCATCAGTCGGTTGTACAACAATTGTATCTTGCCACAAGGGAAGGACTATACCTTTTGGGGAAAAGGGGTGAGTCAGGGACATTCGGATGCTATCAAGAGAGTACAAGGAGTGAAGGCTGCCAAGCAATATACCATTCCGATCGAAGATGCTGTAAACAAGGTTAGGGAAGGTAAGAATCCTGAACTTACTACTAGAGAAAGGCACAAACGGGTATGTTATGTGGTAGCTGAGGAAGGACAAGATCTCTCAAGAATTGAACAGGAAATAAAAACAATGCCTCATTACTTTGCCGATTATGATACTGCCGTTCATTTTATTTCTGAGGAGGAAATGGAACGAGAGCACAATAAAATGCCTCATGGTGGTTTTGTAATAAGAAGTGGTGTGACGGGTGAAAATGCCGAGCATAAACAAATCGTTGAATATGCACTCAAGTTAGATTCCAACCCAGAGTTTACGGCTAGTGTGCTGGTTGCTTATGCGAGGGCAGCATATCGCCTTGCAAAAGAGGGTATCCATGGAGCCAAAACAGTATTTGATATTGCCCCTGCATTGTTATCACCAGTTGCAGGAGATGTCCTTAGGGCTCAATTGCTTTAATATGTAGCATTAAAAAGGGTAAACCACGGGAATGAGAATGGACGCTATTATCCATAATATCAAGTTTAATGGCGTTCCTACTCTAATATAATCCATAAAACGATAGTTGCCCGGGCCATAGATCATGGTGTTTGTTTGATAGCCAATTGGGCTCATAAAGCTTAAGGAGGCAGCAAAAGCAACAGCCATTAGAAAAGGTTTAGAGCTCAAATCCATTGTGTGGGCTATGGCTATAGCTATGGGAGCCAGTAATGCAGCTGTAGCATTGTTCGACATTACATTTGTAGACATGAAAGTTATGAAGAACAGTCCTGAAAGCACAGCATGTGGTCCGAGTGTTCCTAGACTATAAACGATGCCATTACTGATCACATTAGCAGCGCCAGTTTTTTCTAACGCCGCTCCCATTGAGAGCACTCCTGCCAGCATAAAGATGACCTTCCATTCTATCGAGGTGTAAGCCTCTTTTACGTTTATTACCTTGAACAGGACGAGTAAGATCACACCAATTGTGGCACTTAGTTCGATAGCCACTATTTTTAGTGCAGATGCTATGATTACTCCTGCAATAATTAATACAGCTGGGATTGTTTTCTTATAGCGAAATTCTGAAGAGTTCTTCTCCGATATAATGAGGAAATCTCCACTTTTTCGTAGAGACGATACCTCATTAGGCGTGGCTAGAAGCAATAGTATATCACCTGCCCTTAGCGTTGTTCGGCCTACTTGTTCACCGATAACACCTAATCTATTGCGAATGGCCAATACCCAAGCACCATAAATGACACTGAAGTTAATTTGTTTCAGTGTTTTTCCGTCCAAGACAGAATTTGGAGTGACAATCGCTTCATACAGCTTCCCTGTATTAGAGGACAATCCCGCCTCACTGAATTTTCGCTCTTTTTTGATCTCAAGACCTTCTTGAAAGCTAAGCTTCTTCAATGTTTCTACATTGCATAGTATCGTCATGGTGTCGCCTGCCAAGATATCTGCGTGGCCTGTTGCTTTTATAGACCGCCCATCTTTTCTGGTTATAGCTAGAATTTTCACACGGAAAATTTGAGCAAGGTCAGAAGCCGCTATTTGCTTGCCCACATCTTTAAAGCGGGCATCTATGATTAGCTCGGTTAAATACTCTCCCAAGTCAAAGTCTACTGCTATGTCTTCGTTGAGCTTTCTGTCGGGCAGTTTCTTGTGACCCCAAATAATCATGTACAATACTCCGACTGCCAACAAACAAACTCCTACAGGAGCCATCTCGAACATTGCAAAGGCTTCCTCACCCTGTCTCACTGCTATTCCGCTCACAAGTATATTGGTAGAAGTGCCAATAAGGGTGCAGATCCCTCCCAATAAAGCGCCAAAAGATAGCGGCATCAGTAGTTTAGCTGGACTTATATGGGTGTCTTTTGCTACTTGTAGGACTAGGGGCATAAATAACGCAACGACTGCGGTGTCATTGATAAATGCGGACAGCAAACCGGAGGAAACCTTGATGGTAATGAGGCAGAGAAGATAGCTTTTTCTGCCAGTCTTTATCAAAAGATTACCTAGGCCGTTAAGAACTCCTGTCTTGAACAACGAAGCACTAATAACAAACATGGCGCCTACAGTAATGGTGGCGGGATTGCTAAAGCCACTGAATCCCTCCTCAGGAGTGAGAATACCAGTGGCCATCAGCAGTGCCATAGCAATTATGCTAACAGTGTCGACCGATAGTTTCTCTGTGACAAAAAGAATCACTGCAAACGAAATAACGACCAAAACGAGAGCTATTTCGTAATTGATGCCAAAAATCACAGCTTCTTCTATTTGCATTTAGAGCTAGTCTATTGAAAGAGGGCGATAGGCGGCATATTTTTTTGCACGCTTTGACTAAACAAAGGTTGCGATATAAAGTTTAAACAATTTTAAAAAGTTAAAATTTCAAACCAAAGTCTAAGCTTATAAGGTCATGTTTTAACTTGAAATCGTGGTTTTCATATCTTTTTGAGGCAGCATTTATAAGCCCTCTGGAATAACTGATGCCAGCAAAAGCGGTAGAACTTACGCCCAATCGATACTCTACGCCAAAGCCTGCAATTACGGAAAAATCGATCGCTCTGAATTTTCTGACAAATGTATCTCCACTGGTGTTTTTTTCATCAATCTTAATTTCTGGAATACCACCTACCTGGAAATATAAGCGCGTATCTAATGCTAATTCATTGGTGAACATCTTGAGTGTGGCTGGCAACTGTAGGTATTGAAGCTTATAATCTTCCGATTGTTCTATCCCACTATCTCGAATGGTAATGCCAGCCCTTTTTGGGGTGTATAAAAGCCCAGTGCTGAAGTAATAATTCTCCATTAAGAAAAAGTCAACAATAGGACCGAAAGATGCCCGAAAACCTACTCCATCTGATGTGGCGCTGATATTATTATCATCGGAAGCTACCCGGTTTACAGAAAGCATAGGTGAGATCTTAACGCCTATCTGTGTCTGAGCCTGGGCTTGATAGAATAAACCCATCAAGCATAAAAGTAAAAAAGATCTTTTCATATTTGTTTTATATATTTAGCCACTTAAAATTAGCGTGTTTAGACAAAATGTTCTGTACTATTAATGATATCAGAGCGTTTATTCAAACTCGAAATGTTTGTACAAACTTAGCAAATAGCTTTTCTTTTATAAAACCATGTATAGAATTTTAGTTTTACTTATCTCCCTATTAGTTTTTGGCTGCCAACAGAATCGAGAAAGACGACCTGATGTAAGTCAAATCTCGATAGATGTGGAGGTGAAGCGATTGGAGCATGACCTTTTTGGCATAAGCAGCAAAGAGGATCTGTATGAATTCTTGAATTCAAATAAGGTATTAAAAGAGCAGTTCTTTTATGCCGACCAATATCCACATGACTCTATTTTAGTGAATACGCTATACAACCTTATAAATGATCCCCATATAGATACCTTGTACCAAGAAACCCAAGCCACATTTGGCGATTTGTCTGATCTTGAGGCTCAGTTTGCAGAAGCATTTCGTTATATCAAATATTATTATCCAGACTTCCAAGTCCCAGAAATTCAGACCATTGTTACTGGTTTTGGCCGAGATATGTACATTTCGGATAGTGTGATCATCGTTGGTCTCGACTATTATATCGGGAAAGGAGCGACTTACAGGCCTATAGACATACCTCAATATATATTGCGGAGGTATGAGAAGGAGTATATTGTTCCTTCCTATGTATTGCTTCTAAGCAGTAAATACAACAAGATCAATGTGGAGGATCATACGATGTTGGCAGATATGATTTTTTATGGAAAGGCATACTATTTTGCTAGTCAGATATTGCCAGATGCGCCTGATTCAATTTTGATTGGCTATGAAAGCACGTCCATTAAGGATGTAAATGAAAACCAACAGATAGTGTGGGCGCATTTTGTAGAGAACGAACTGTTATATGAAACAAGCCATTTTGTCAAAAAGAAATATTTGGAAGAGCGTCCCAAAACACTAGAAATAGGGAATAAAGCTCCAGGAAGGATCGGCGTTTGGCTAGGTTGGGAAATAGTGAAACAATATATGCGCAATCACCCTGAGGAGCGTCTGCCTGACCTGATGGAGACAAAAGATGCTCAGCAGATTTTTATGAAGTCGAGGTACAAGCCGATTCTTTGATCTTCATTTCGTGGTTCTTGTTGAACACTTTAAGTAGCTTCTGGATCTGAAGATCTTTGGAATAATAGTGTTCTGCCACACTTCTTGCACTTTTTTGGTAGCTGAAGAGAAGGTTGCGATCCTTTATAAAAGGCATGAGCTTTTCTACAAAAGTTTCTGGCTTGTGTGGGTCGGCATAAAAGCCGCACTTATTCAATTCGGTAATTTCCCTCAACCAACCACTGTTATTGAGAATGATGAGCTTGCCGGCTGCCAGGCCATCAAAAAACTTGTTGGGGCTGCCAGTTTGAAGCACCGGAGCAGGAGCATATGAGATATAAACCGCATCTGTGATGTTCAGTATCTTTTTGAGGCCCTCCTTGCTTTGATATGGGAGGAAAGTAATATTGCTGATTTTTTTTGCTTCAGAAATGCGTTTGATCCGATCGAGCTCCGAGCCATAGGCCACGACTAAAAACCGCACAGGAGCCCTTTGGGTTTGACAAGATATAGCGGCATCTAAAAGGTATTCAAGGTGATTGGCCCTTCCAGCGGCACCCATGTAGGTGACCACAAAGGTGTCTTTTACATCAAATAAAATCTCATGACTTTCCTCTTTGCATTCCATTTGAAGAAAAGAACAATCAGACATATTGGGGATTAGGTAAACGTCCTTGTTGGGCACTACAGCTTCTACGTGATCACGTATGCCGGGAGACATCGCAATGATCTTATCGGCGTCTTGGTATATCTTGCGTTCTAAGGCATAAAGCATCTGTTTCACAAGTCGATTTCTTATGAACCCCATTTGGATAGGAGCGGCTGGCCATAAATCACCGATTTCAAAATAATAGGGAATATGAAGTCGGACTTTTACCCATAAAGCAATTAAACCGACAGTAAGAGGAGTAGACATGGCATAACAAACATCTGGCTTTTCCAACTTGGGGATTAACTTGCAAGCATGATAAACAAACTTCCCAAAAGCCTTGATCCTTTGTCCAAATCCGAGATGATTGTCATAGTAAACAGGTAGATAATGTACCTTTATTCCATCAATGGCTTCGCTTCGATAAAACTTCTCATTCCATGAAGTAACCATCTCCACCGAATAGCCATTATCCACAAGACCTTTGGCCAAGTAATAGGATCGAATGGAACCACCTTCATCAGGTGTTTTAAAGTATTGATGGATGTACAGTATCTTCACGCCTCACAGATTGTTGTGCTATTGTAGAATTAATGTTTTCTACTTTTTTGTTGCTAACCCCTTCCTCAACCCTAGTTTAGGGAGTGCTTCAAAGTTAAAGTAAAGCATAGAACTTATTGAATAAAATATTTGTGATTCTTTTCATAGTAACGGCAAAAGGAAGTAAGAGGGCATATTTCACACTTTGGTCTACGTGCAAGGCATATATAACGCCCGTGAAGAATGAGCCAGTGGTGCGCTAAAGGAATATACTCTTCCGGTATATGCCGAACCAATTGCTTTTCTACTTCAAGTGGTGTCTTTGCAGTTTGTGTAGCAAGACCAATACGTTTTGATACTCTAAAAACGTGGGTGTCAACGGCCATTGTCGGCTGTGCATAAATGACCGAAGCAATCACATTGGCAGTTTTCCTGCCAACACCTGGTAGCTTTTGTAGGTCACCTACTGTGTCAGGCACTTCTCCGTTAAACTGCTCGACAAGCATTTTTGCCATGCCCAAGAGGTGCTTGGTTTTATTATTGGGATAGGAGACGCTTTTGATATAAGGGAAAAGCGTGTCGAAATCACTGGCAGCAAGATGTTCGGGCGTTGGAAAATCCCTGAACAGCGCAGGGGTTACCATGTTGATCCGTTTGTCGGTACACTGTGCACTTAGTATTACAGCAACCAATAGCTCATATGGGTTGCTGTAATTGAGTTCAGTTTGAACATCTGGCTGGTTTTTGGAAAAATATGCTAGAAAAGCTCTAAATCGCTCTTGCTTTGTCATGCTAATAAGGATTAAGCATGCAAATCTAAGGATTTTGAGTAAGCCATTACATTGTTAATTATTTTTTCATCGGGGTCGCTGATTGCCCTTCCTAACTGCCTTTTTATAAAGGAGAGTTCCTGATATACTTTTAATAAGTTTTTATCGCGTAAGAGCGCACTTTCAATACTGGCGCTTTCCTGTTCCGATGTTTCTCCATAAAGATATCGGACGATGTCATTTGGGGTAAATATTTTGATCATAGGCTATATTGTGTTTTTGCATCTTCTTCCTCAGGTTGATGAGGGCGTAACGCATTCTCCCTAAAGCCGTATTGATGCTGACACCCGTAGAATCGGCAATTTCTTGAAAGCTCATATCCATATAGTGTCGCATTATCAATACCTCTTTCTGGGCATCGGGCAGTTCTTGAATCAATGCTCGAAGTTTTGCATGCGTATCTTTTCTTATTTGAACTGACTCTATAGAGTCTTCAGAAAACTCGATGGTATTAAAGACATTGCTGCCATCTTCCATTACAATGGTTGGGTATCGCTTGGCTTTTCTGAAATGGTCAATGGCCAAGTTATGCCCTATACGTAAAATCCATGGAAGAAATTTCCCCTCTTCATTGTACTTCCCTGATTTAATAGTGTTAACAGCCTTTATCAAGGTCTCTTGCAATAAATCCTCGGCTTTGTATTTGTCTTTGACAATGAGATAGATCGTGGTGTAAATCCTCGACTTATGTCTCTTGATCAATTCTTCAAAGGCCTCTTCGTTACCATTCTTATATTGCGATACCAATTTGCTATCGCAAATAGAGTACTTCTTCATGTAATTCTAATTTAGTTAACGTAGAGGTTTACTTCATATTGTCAAGTTTAGGGTTTAAAAAAGGTTGGTGTGAATACAATAATAGCCTAAAAGTGCGTAATTACAAATAAGTTGAGATTTTTTTTGCATGTTTTATGTTTTTTTATGAGCAATTTTTCTGCCAATACAGCATAAAGTTTCATGGCTTTGATATAAGCTTGTAAAATGCTATACATTTGCATCTATAGTGAAGAGCAATTGAACCTCATAATATGTCAACAGACACCCCAATTTCCCCAACAGCTACCGATAGTATTGATACGCTTGACCCACAAAAATTTATCATTATTAAAGGAGCCCGTGTTAATAACTTAAAGAATATCAATGTAGCAATCCCCCGAAACAAGCTTGTTGTAGTAACCGGCCTTTCGGGTTCAGGAAAATCATCCTTGGCATTCGATACTTTGTTTGCTGAAGGACAGCGCATGTATGTAGAGAGCTTAAGTTCATACGCTCGTCAGTTCTTAGGCAGAATGGAAAAACCAGAAGTAGACTATATAAAAGGGGTTTCTCCGGCTATTGCTATTGAACAAAAAGTATCTACTAAAAACCCCCGCTCCACTGTAGGCACGAGTACAGAGATATATGACTATCTTAAATTGCTCTTTGCCCGAATTGGCAAAACGTATTCGCCAATAAGTGGAGAATTGGTAAGGAGAGACACTGTAACAGATGTAGTCAATTTTATATTGGGACATGAAGAGGGGACTAAAGTAGTAATACTAACCCCCCTAAAGGTGGCAAGAGGAAGAAAGATAAAGGATGAGCTAAATATTCTTTTGCAGAAGGGATTTACGCGGATAGTGATCGGGGAAGATATGAGCTTTATAGAGGAGGTGTTGGAAGAAGATCGGAAGGTGTCTGCTAAGGATGAAGTCTTTATACTAATTGACAGAACAATAATTGCAGACCACAATGAAGATGCGCAATATAGGCTGGCGGATTCGGTTCAAACGGCCTTCTACGAAGGGGAAGGTGATTGTATTGTAGATATATCAGGGTCTGGAAGATGTGTTTTTTCTGATAGGTTTGAGCTGGACGACATAAGGTTCGAAGAGCCCACAGTAAACTTCTTTAGTTTCAACAATCCTTACGGGGCCTGCAAGACATGCGAAGGATTTGGTAAAGTCCTAGGCATTGATGAAGATCTCGTAATACCAGACAAGAGCCTTTCAATATATGAAGGGGCTATCGCTCCTTGGAAGAGTGAAACTATGAGCGCATGGTTGTCACCTTTATTGAGAAATGCTGCAGAGTTCGAGTTTCCAATTCACCGGCCCTATGGCGACCTTTCTGAAGAGCAAAGACAGTTGATTTGGACAGGGAATAAATATTTCAAGGGATTGAATGCTTTTTTTGCCCATCTTCAATCGAAAGCACATAAAATACAGTATCGAGTATTGCTTTCAAGATATCGAGGGAGAACTGTTTGTCCAGATTGCAGGGGGTCAAGATTGCGCAAAGATGCTGCCTATGTAAAAATAAGTGGACAATCCATTATGGATATAGTGCTCATGCCTTTGAGTCAGGTTAAGCATTTCTTTGATAATATTGAGCTCAATGAGCATGAGACTAAAATAGCAGGGCGCATTATCAAGGAAATTGGTAACCGGTTAGAGTATCTAGATAAAGTCGGTCTTAGCTATCTCACGTTAAATCGTATGACTAGTACGCTGTCTGGAGGAGAGTACCAACGTATCAAGTTGGCTACTTCCTTGGGGAGTGCATTGGTGGGTTCTATGTACATACTCGATGAGCCAAGTATCGGGCTTCATCCTCGCGATACTCAAAAGTTAATAGATGTACTCAAGTCACTTCGTGATATCAAGAACACGGTGGTAGTAGTGGAACATGAGGAGGAAGTAATGCAGGCTGCCGATCAGATAATTGATATTGGGCCAGATGCGGGTTCCCATGGCGGGCAGTTGGTTTTTCAAGGGACATTGGAAGAGTTAATAAAAGATGGCAATACCCATACGGCTCGTTATCTAAGTGGACAAGATAGGGTGGAAGTGCCAAAATTGCGCCGAAAGGCAAAGGACTCAATTACTATACATGGTGCCAGAGAGAACAATCTCAATAATGTAACGGTCAAGATTCCCCTTGATGTCTTGGTGATGATTACGGGTGTGAGTGGCTCCGGAAAATCTACCTTAGTCAAGAAAGTATTGTATCCAGCCGTAGGTAAAATCTTAGGTACGGTAAGTGAGGCTACTGGAAAATTTGACAAGCTTTCGGGCGATTACAAAAAAATCTCCCAAGTGGAGTTCGTAGATCAAAATCCTATCGGAAAATCATCTCGATCCAATCCTGTTACCTATGTGAAGGCATATGACGCCATCAGGCAGCTTTTCTCAGATCAGCCTGTGTCGAAGCAAAGAGGGTATAAGCCTGCTCATTTTTCTTTTAATATTGATGGAGGACGTTGTGAGGTTTGTCAAGGAGAAGGGGTCGTGAAGATCGAAATGCAGTTCATGGCTGATATCCAACTTACCTGTGAAGCCTGTGGAGGGAAGCGGTTTAAGCAAGAAATATTGGATGTTCAGTATAAAGGCAAGACCATTGCTGATGTGCTGGACATGACGGTGGACGATAGTATAGCGTTCTTTGATGGGAGAGATGCCATTGTAAGCAAACTATTGCCTTTGCAAGAAGTCGGTCTAGGTTATGTGCGCTTAGGTCAATCTTCGAGCTCATTGAGTGGTGGGGAAGCCCAAAGGGTTAAGCTCGCCTTTTATCTAGGGAAAGGGGCGCACAATAAAGAAAAAATTCTTTTTATTTTTGATGAGCCAACAACCGGATTGCATTTTCATGATATTAAAAGGCTATTGAAAGCCATTAATGCACTAATAGAACAAGGCAACAGCGTCCTGGTGATTGAGCATAATATGGAAATGGTAAAATGTGCCGATTGGATCATCGATATGGGACCTGAAGGGGGAGAGAAAGGCGGTCAGGTATGTTTTGAGGGAACACCTGAGGAGATGGTTAAACTACAAGATAATCACACTGCACGGTTTCTGAAAGAAAAGCTTAATGTATTAGCTAAGTTTAACTAAATATTCGGAATCTTTTAAGTTAAGGCAATTTATCGGGATCGTAGTAGTTATACTATTATAATTGAATTAAGGTGTGTTATGAGATATTCAGCAATTATTTTGTTTTTGCTGCTTTTGGTATGGACAGTGCCGAGTATGGTGCAAGCACAGACTACCACCGACCCGGACGCTATTTTCCGTCCGTCTTCACGAGAGGCTCAATCTGGCAAGGCAGAAACAAAGGCAGCACCTAAAAAGAAAACATCCAATAGAAACTCCTTCGACCGACAATTAGATCAAAAAAAGAAGGAGTTTGAGAAAAGGATGAAAGACAATGCTAAAAAATACAGAAAAATGGAAAAGGAGATGAGGAAACCTCAGTATTCCGATCCAATGTATTTTGGCCACAAACGCAAACCTAAAAAAAGACCTCCAGGCAAACAGAAATTCTGTAAAGAATGTGGCATGAAACATTAAAGACTGAAAATGCTAAAACGGAAAGCAGGAGAAGTGATGACATCACTCGTTGATGCCTTCTTTTCTTTTATCGTCATTTAATATTAATGACATTACGTCTCTGTCCTTATCATAAAGAGCTTGAGCTAAAAACAATTTCTAATACTGGAAAGGCCTATTCCTATTCACTAGGGGAAATTGTAGCGCTTTCCGTAAATGGACTCTATGTATTTGAAATACCAATATAGCTCGTAGTTTAAGTCCAAGCCATAATCTTCTGAAAATTGATAGTCGATGTAACTCCCAAATGGGACTCTTCCTCCTGTAGAATGAAATAACTCATTCCATGCCGTAACATATTGCTTGTTTTGTGGCTCGTAATAAGTTAAAGAATGAAAGTTAATCGGTTTGGCGTTTGTTGCGAACCATGAACGGAACTGAGGATCGATGATAATCAATTCATATTGTTCGCCCTCATCTTGCTCTATTATAAGATTGTTTGAGGGATTTCTATCCATTCCCGACTGTGTTGCACATCCCATGGTCAACCATCCTATTAAAAATACAAATGTTATAGTTTTCATAACGATGGGGATTTAATTAAAACATAAGTACAAGTAACACCCTAAGACTTACCTTCTATGTTTACATAACGCATAAGTTTTAGAGAAGTATGGGAAATTGACAAAATAAGTATAGTTCAATTTCTGATGAAGGGCAGAAATCCTTTCCATATAAGAGTAAACAGCAGCATTATAGGAGTATCACAAAGCTGTTGTGCTTTTTCAATTGATATGTGTTGTAAGTAACATTTCTTCAAAAAACACCAAAAATGCTAAGCCGTTCCCCTGTATTTTTATACTTCTATTTTATTGGATTTTCACAGGGGTCCTACAAAATAAAAACAGGTGTGTAATCATCTTCTTGTTAAACTGTTTAACGACGAAGATCAATTTTTTCTTCTATATGAAATGGTGTTTTGTTTTCTTTCTGATGTTCGTGGCTTTTCTTTCTGGCACAGGCCAGGACATCCTCAGCCATAATCACTTTTTTCTTAATCCCTATATGTATAATCCGGCCTTTGCTGGCAAAGAGAACAGGGCCAATTTAGCTTTGAACCATAGACAGCAATGGACTGGAATAGAAGATGCTCCAGTAACTTCTTATATCAGCTTTGATATTCCAGTGGAGAGTAGGGTGAACCTAGGTACAAAGTTGATTAATGAACAGCGAAGTATAATGAATAATACTGCGGTTCTATTAACATTGGGCTATACAGCACCTTTTAGCCAAGACAATAAACACGGCCTTTCATTTGGCATCTCGGCAGGCATAATGAAGCAGTCTATAGATAAAGATGGATCTTATAACTATGATGACCCAGCCGTGATTGGGCTCTTAGACAACAGAACCCATTTGCTCGGAGAGTTTGGAGTACGCTATCGCTTTTATGACCTCAATATAGGGCTTGCCTTGCCTACGCTATTCTCCCCCTATTACGCTTCTGACCATGTTCAGTTTGATCCTTTGCAAGAAGTATTGTTTATGGCAGATTACAATTTTGTGATCTCGGAAAAACGGGTAGACTTCTCACCACACTTTATGTACCGATTGGGCAATAAGCATTATACACACTTTGAAGTCGCTGGCATCTTTCAATTCTTTGACACTTTCTGGACAGGTGCGGCTTTCAGACAGAACTACGGTACTGCTGCACTCATTGGACTGAACTTGGGCAAAGATATCAGGCTTGGCTACGCTTATGAATTTGCCACGTCAAAGATCAGTGGGGTATCGAATGGATCTCACGAAATACAGTTTTTGCTAGGTTTGGGAGATCCTAATAAGGTCAAACGGCTTAATCCCCGATATAAACATTAATCGTCTTTGCTATGAAAAGATTTATGTTTTTTTATATGCTTATTGTGGTGGTATTATTTGGATACCTTCCAGTAGCAGCACAGACTAGCTGCATCGCTCCTGAAATAGGGCCTACAGGCGAATTGTTCTTGTGTGGAGACAATACAATAAAACTTCATGCGTCTTCTGCAGCTTCGTCTTACCAATGGTACAAAGACGATGTGGCTATTGCTGGCGCGATATCAAGCACTATTATCGCTTCAGATGAGGGAACGTATAAAGTGACTGCTTTTTATGGTGATTGTGAGGCTACCTCTGAAGTGAAGCAAATCCACCGTACTTCGAGCAATGCTACTCCTAGTTTGAAGATTAAAGCAGAAGGTAGCTTTCGATTTTGTGATGGAGAAAGTCTCACTTTAAGCGTTGAAGGTAACTTTACCGACTACTACTGGAGTACAGGGGAGCGTAGTGCTAGTATTGTAGTGGATCAGGAAGGCGACTATAGCGTCGAAGCTTTTATAGGTGATTGTAGCGTCCTCGGGGAAGCGACAGTAACTTCACTGGCGTTGCCCAGCATAGAAATTATAGCTTCGGATACGGTTTTCGCTATTGGCCAATCAATAGAGCTTCTAGCGCTTGGTGCGCAGGACTTAGAATGGTTTCCTTCCGAAGGACTTAATCTTTCCAAGGTAGCCAACCCCACCGCTACTCCTACTCAAACTACTACTTACTTTGTCACAGGCATAAGTGCCAATGGTTGTAGGGATACTGTGGCTATCACCTTGCATATGGACATGCAGCCTAAGCATTTGTCTCCTCCTAAGGTCTTCTCTCCTAATAACGATGGTACTGACGACTATTGGCATATCGATAATATAGAGGACTATCCAGGATGCCAAATAGTGATTTTTAATCGACAGGGTATGGAGGTCTTTAAGGCTCAGCCTTACGAAAATGATTGGGGAGGAATCTACCGAGGAAGCCCGTTGCCTGAAGGAGATTATTATTACATCATTCAATGTGAGGGAAATGGCAAACCTAAAACTGGAAGTGTCATGATTGTAAGATAGATCCATGAGGATACCCTCTTAGAGTGTTAGAAAAGATGCCACGAAGCTACTGGGATCTCTCTAGCATCGTGGCATTCAGATTAGCACTATATGCTTAATCCTCTATGATCTTAAATTCTACTCTTCTGTTTTCTTGTTGTCCTGCAATATTCAAGTTTCCAGGTACCACTGGTTTGGTTTCTCCATATCCGATGGCCTGCATTCTTTCTGGGGCAATGCCTTGCTGGACAAAGAAGTCACGAACCGCATTCGCTCTTCTTTCCGACAGTCTCTGATTGTATGCGTCGTTGCCATAGCTATCGGTATGTCCACCGATTTCGATTTTGATGTTCTGATTTTTGTCTAAGAACGTAGCAATTCTTCGCAACTCAGGGAATGACTCATTTCTCAAAGTGGATTTGTCGAAATCAAAGAAAACATTGTTCATCACAATAGTTTGCTCTTTTTCTACTGGAACGAGGTACAAGTCTTGCGTTACCTCCTTATATTCTTGCTGCTCAGTCAAATCAATATTGGCACTAATGGATAGGAAACCTTCTGCTTCAGCCAGGTAACCGTATTGCTTTCCAGAAGGTAGGATTATTTCATAATTGCCAGTGCCTGCTTCAGATCGTGCTATCCCTATTTCTTCTCCTTCAGGCAGCTTCTCATAGAATATTTTCGCTTCTATAGGTTCGTTTGTTTTAGCATTGTAAACTCTTCCTTTTACGGCAACCACAGGGGCCGGCTTGTAGAATACAGGCAGTTCTACTCGGAAGATGTCCATGTTATCTTCAGTGATAGCCCTAGAATAGTAGGCGTATTGACCTGAGGCAGGTATGTTAAAGAACTCATCATCCAGCTCGGAGTTAATCTCTGGCCCTAAATTCTGAGGTTCTGACCAATTTTCCCACGTATCGTCCAGCCTACGGGTTACATAGATATCGCTGCCCCCATAACCACTAAAGCCCCTTGATGAAAAATATAAGGTTTCATCATCGGCAGCCAAAAACGGAGCAGATTCTTCACTGGCGGTATTTACTGTGTTTCCTAAGTTTTTGGGCTCTGTCCATTTGCCATCATCTTCCAGAAAACTCACGTACAAGTCACGGTCGCCATAGGAGTCTTCACGCTCAACTGCCATTATAATCGCTTTTCTGTTGTTGGCCATATAGAAGTTTGCCTTATCAGAAAGATTGTAGTTGTTGGGGATCTCCAAATTTTGTGGCTTCGACCAACCATCGGCAGTTTTTGTACTTATGGATACTCCGGCTGCCATTTTACCGTTGGATTTGTACTCATTCCCAAGGAGCAAAACCATGGTATTGCCATCGGGGGTAATGGAAGATATGAAGTTGGGGCCATCGTTATTCAATACCGAACCAATATTTTGTGCCTCCATCCATTCGCCTGAAACAGTATCCATCTCTGAAAACCATATGTCTTCGTAATCCTTTACCCCTCCTACATTGCCAGGGTGATTTCTTCTGCTAAAGTATAAGGTTTTTCCGTCGGGAGAAATCAAGGGGCGCATCTCAGAAAACTCAGAGTTTACTTTTTCACTTAGCCTTTCAGGGTTCAAGCTAGTATTCATGATGTCCGCTACATTCACTTTTACTTCTATTGGGATGTTAGAATCAGAGATCCCGATAGCGTCTATGCTTATATAGCCTGGTACCGATCTTCCATCTAGTTCTACTTTTACAGCATTTACGCTGAAGGTTGTCATTTCAAAGAAAATATTCAGTAACCTGCCTTGAATACCTGCTGGCTTTGGTTCAAAGTCATACACCATGGTTTCGTTACCCTCCTCATCGTATACAAAAACCCTTCTTACCGATCCTGGGTTGTAAGACTCTCCTATGGCAATCTGCTGTATAGGCATCGGATTTTCATATCCTACTTTTATAAATTCAATACTGTTAGGGTTTCGTGGTGTCCATGCATTGGGACTTTCTCCTGTATTCGGCAGCACATTAGGCTTGTGCAAGATCTGCTGGGCGGAATATTGCTTATCACTCAGTTGAGAAGAAAACTCCAGCACTTCGGAGGCCCATTGCACATTTTGTGCTTGAGATCCTCCCGCCAAAACCAAGCATGCAAGGAAAATGAATAGGATTTTAGGCATAATTTTTAATGGTTTTATTCAAGGTGATTTGAGGTAAAGTCTAACTGGCAACTAAGAAAATACGATTGTCATATTTATTGCCATAAAAGTACTAAATACTTCGCAATATATTAATTTTTGAGAATTCTTACTTCAACTCTTCTATTTCTGCTTTGAGATTCTTCAGTAGCTTCATTAGTAATAGGTCTTGAACCACCATATGCTTTGGTCTTAATCCTGCTTTTTCTTATGCCATTTTTTACTAGGTATTTCTTTATGGCATCTACCCTGTCTTTAGAGAGCTCCAGGTTGAGTTTGGCACTCCCTCTATAGTCGGTATGCCCTTCTAGTTGTATGACCATTGATGGGTATTCTTCCAACATTCTCACCAGAATATCGAGTTGTGGATAGGAGTCCTCGGTAATTTCCGCTTTGCTTTGGACAAAGAACAATCTATTAAGTGCCATTACTCTACCTACGGTAATCGGCATGAGCTCAAAGTCTCTAACAATGGTGCCATCATTATTCAAATCGTTCACGGTCACCGACTCCATCAGAGTCAGATAGCCTTCCATTCCTATCTCGATGTCATAGTCCTTTCCTTTCATCATATAAAGATAGTACTCCCCTGTTTCTTGATTGGCTCTGGCTATGCCAACATTGTTGTGAAAGGGTACCATTTTATAGATGATAGTAGCGGCCACAGGCTCTGTGGTTTGTATGTCGTAAACCCGTCCTTGGATTTTAATAATGGAATCCGCTTTACTTGCTTCCTGGCCGTAACCCAGATTGAGCGAGAAAACATAAAAAGTGAGAAGCAAACATGATTTAAGATAAAGCTTTTCCATATTGAAAAAGTAACTTTAGGTTACAAATAGGTAAAATACTAAAACGTTGTTTTGCAATATAAATATTTCCCATCAAATAATTTGTTTATATTGCATGTGTGCCTTTTAGGCGTTGATTCGTGTTTTTAATAAAAAGAGGTCAAAATAAAGTTGATTTTATTATTATTTTAATTTAATTTTTCCAAGATTTACTGCCTTTAGAAAAGCAAATTACATAAAAAGTTGATAGATAAAATCTTAGCCATTGCGGCGACTTTTCTTGTAGCTTTGGTCTAGCCTGTATATTAAATGAGTCAAAGGTCATCTAAGAGAGCGCAATTATTACTGCAACTGGAAGTTTTACAGCAGAACCTCGGTGATGTGATGGATGCCGCCAAGGATTCTGTACTTATAGAAGATATGGTGGATCCTCTGACAGAAGTCTTCAACCTAACTTCTGAGCTTTACTTTCATTTGGATTCCTCGGGGATGATCCAGGCTGTAAACCAATCTGCTACACAAACGCTCCAGTATTTAAACAATGAACTAATAGGCCTGAATTTTGTTGATCTCATCCCTCTGTTAGAGAAAAAAAAAGGCCGCGAGTTTCTTTATAAATTAAACGCAGGCTACACCTCATTGACCTTTAGCACCCCACTGTTGCATTGTACGGGCTCGCCCATTTCTTTTCTATTCAAAGCCATTCAGAAAGGCAGTCATATTTACTTAGTAGGAAAGAAGATTGATGATGGACTTTTCAGAACGAGCCATCATGCTGACCGTACTACTTTAGCAAGTCCTTTAGTTGATCAGCAAAAAGATGGGAATGTCGCTATAACTCCTCAAGATTGCCCGACTATGGCAGATGCGCCGGCTATCATGAGCACGACTTGTACCGACACTGTTATTACAGAGGTCAATGCGACGTGGGCAACTTTATTAGGCTACAATAGAGAAGAAGTCCTTGGGCGTAAGGTTTTCGAATATTTTGATGTGGTTTCCAGAGACCACATCAAGTCGGTCCTGATTCCCGAAGTTTTAGCTTCAGGAAGCGCAAAACTTGCTTCCTGTAAGATGGTGAACAAAATGGGACACGACATCGAGGTCGCATTGTCTGGATCACTAGAATACAGTGGAAATGGACGAGCTGTAAAGTGGTTGATCTTTAGCCAAGAGAAACAAAAGGAGTGCCCTGAGCCTGCAGACGAGAACAAAGGACAATCTAGCACAGAAGGACACCTCAAGACGCTCATCAACAGTAGCAAACAAATCCTTTTTCTCCTAGACAAGCAAATGGAGATCATGGCACTCAATAAGCTGGCCGAGGCCGTGGTAGTGAAGCATAGAGATCAAAGGCCAAAAGTAGGTCAAAGTGTTCTGGAATTTTTAGAGAGTGAAGATGCAAAAGGTTTGTCGGAGATATTTCAGGAGGTGTTAGGTGGACGATCTGTACACCTAACCCGAGAAATGCACTTTCCTAATAAATATAGGCGTTGGTTTGAGGTGAACCTGTTTCCAGTAGAAGATGAGCATGCCAATATCAACCATGTCGTTCTTTGTGCGGAGGATATTACAGACAGAAAGCTTGCAGAAGAAAAACTTAAGGAACTCGAAAACAATTTCAAATCCATTTTTACGCAGGTTGCCGTAGGAGTGCTCATTTCCACCCTCAAAGACGAAGTCATTCAGGCCAATAAGCGGTTCTACGACCTAATCGAGTATACCAAAGAAGAGTTTGAAGAAATACAACATATTGGGATCACCCACCCAGAAGACAAAGAAAAGACCCTACAGTTCACAGAAGACCTCATCAACGGAAAAGCGGATCATTATTCTCACGAGAAGCGATATGTAACCAAATCAGGAAGGATCGTATGGGTCTATTTTACAGCTTCTGTAGTAAAGAACCTACAGGGAAAGCCAAAGCATATCATATCCGTAGCACAGGACATTACACTTCGCAAGACAGCAGAGCAAGAGCTGCTGTATAAAAAAAGCGAACTGGATACTTTTGTTTACCGTGCATCTCATGACCTACGGGGAC